>Ga0315287_10004609_pt1 | contig 13467 bp, 9 predicted proteins | sample YL17G11_0_MG_FD_205037 | JGI IMG/M metagenome (GOLD analysis project Ga0315287, IMG submission 205037) | Sediment microbial communities from Yellowstone Lake, YNP, Wyoming, USA - YL17G11_0 | ecosystem: Environmental > Aquatic > Freshwater > Lake > Sediment | place: USA: Wyoming | collected... | reverse complement strand
AGTTCGCCAGTCCTGCAACGCCGCTCGCTCTGACAGGATGACGCGGTTGCGGGCGCGGTTGATCTCGATGACCTTCACCAGCAGCGTCTTGCCGACGACCGCTTCCGGCGGCGCTTCGCTCTCCTTCTCCTCGCCCTCGGCCGGCGACTGAGCGCTGACCGACTGCGAGAAGGGAATGAAGCCATGCACGCCCTCGACATTCACCAGCAGGCCACCCTTGTTATAGCCATTGACAGTGACTTCGAAGCTATCGCCCTCCTCGAACCGCTGCTGGAGGACGCGCCAGCCCTTCTCGCCGCGCGCCCGGTCGAGCGAGAGGAGCACCTGCCCCTCCAGCGTCTCCGGCTGCATGACGTAGACAAGGATGCGCTCTCCGGTCCCGGGCCAGGAGTCAACGTTTGGCCCTAAGGAGTGCATTTCGCTTGGGGGGACGACTCCTTCCGACTTCGTCCCGACGTCCACCACCATTCCGTCGCGGTCGGAGCCCACTATCACTCCTTCAAGAATATCGCCGCGCCGAAGACTCTTGTACTCTTTGGACTCCGCTTCCAACAGGGCTGCCATGTCCTGGTAACCCTCGCTTGTGTTGCCTGCTGAATCAGGCGACGGATCGTCGTTAGTCAAGACGCTAGGGCCTCCTCACAGTATCGCGACAAAGCCGCGCGAAGGCCCCATCAAGAGGAAGGGCGGGGTAGTCGCGCGGGTTCGCCTATTTCAGGTAATTGTAGCACAGCGTCTTACTAGCGAAAAGCCGAGTGGACACTGCACGGCCGCTGCGTCTGGAAGACAAGAGACGTGGGAGGCCTCGCTGCCGGCGGGCAGGGCTTTGGTCATCCCGCTCGCCGCTTGCGTTCCCGTCTCTCGTAGCTCTGTGCCCGCTGGAACCGGTGGCTACGACGTCGCCTCGTGTTGTTCCTTCGAACGACGCACCGGCCACACATGCTCCTCCGCCAGCCCGCACGCCTCCAGGTGGCACGTATCGTTCATGGTCACCACGACGCTCCGTCCATCGCGCACGTCGAGAGTGCTCATCGCGGCCAGGTCGTGCCGCAGACGGCGGAAGTCGCAAATCGACATGTTAAGCGCCTCGCAGAGCAAGGCGTGAATCGTGAAGTTATGCGTCACCACGACGACCGTCTCCCGTCCGTGTCGCTCGGCCATCCGCCGGACCGACTCGCGGGCCCGGTCCTGCACCTCTTGGAGACTCTCGCCGCCGCCGGGCATGCGCAGCGTCCCTGCCTCCTCGCCCAGCCAGCGCGAAATGAACTCAGGGTAGCGGCCGCGCATCTCCTCGAAGCTCAGCCCGTCCAGCTCGCCCACGTCCATCTCCGTCAGCCCCTCGTCGACGACGACCTCGAGGCCATGACGGAAGGCAATCGCCTTCGCCGTGTCGAGGGCGCGACGCAGCGGGCTGGAGTAGACGGCGACGACCTTCGTCTCGGCCAGCGCTTCGGCCAGCGCCTCCGCCTGGTGACGCCCCTTCTCCGTCAGCGGCACGTCCTGGAGCCCCAGGCCGAGGCCGTCGCGGTTGCTGGCGGTCTCCCCGTGTCGAGCTAGTATCAACCTCATGTGCGCCTACGCGAACCTCCCCTGTCGTCGCCACGCCTCATGCGCCGGCGACGTCTCCGCCAGCACCAGCTTTCGACGATGTATGGCCGTCGGCTCCGGCAGCCCTATCGCCGCTATCACCTGCTCCGGCCGGCCGCTGCCGCTGCTGTCAGCCCGCACCCGCATTCCGACGACAGGCGATCCCTCCTTCGAGCCATCGACCCACAAGTGCTGCACCAGCGTCCGAATGTCATAACGACGCACATCTCCGTCGCGCATCTGCTCCCAGGGCACGCTCTCCGCCGCCAGGAACGTCTCGACCGCTTCCCGCGCCTCCTCCGACGACGTCGCCGGCAGCGACACCTCGTACTCCACCGCACGCAGCTCTGCCTGTAGCGAAGGCCCCCGCAGCCCCACCTCTTCCACCGCCAGCGCTTCGATGCCCTCCGGCAACTGCTTGTCGATCTCGCGCATGAAGTCGAGCGGCATCATGCGACTGCCTAGGAACACGTCGAGCAGTTCGCCGTCGCTCGTAACGCCCACGGCCAGCGGCGCCGCCAGCGAGAGCTGCGCATGCGGCGTGAACCCTTCCGAGTAAGCTATGTCGATTCCCGCCCGACGCAAAGCGCGCTCCCACAGCCGCATCAAGTCGAGGTGAGTGACGTACTTCACCTCCTCGCCGCGCGAAAACCGCACCCGCAGACGTTGTATCTTCATGATTGCTTCTTCGTAACAAGGACCCGCTCGATTTTCGTCCCCCGCACCTCAGCGACGACCATCAGAAAGGCGTCGCCCTCGACCGGCTCGCCCTCTTTCGGGATGTGCCCCAGACGGTCCAGCACGTAGCCGGCAACCGTCTCGTAGCGGCCCTCCGGTATGTTCAGGCCCATCTCCTCGTTCGCGTCCCACACGCTCATCCCGCCGTCGACCGACGACGTATGTTCGTCGATAGCCTGGAACTCCTTCGGCAGCCGCGCCTCTTCCTCCGCCACCGGCCCCACCATCTCCTCCAGCAGAAGCTCGATGGTCACGATTCCCGCCGTGCCGCCGTACTCATCGACGACGATCGCCATGTGCTGGTTGTGCGCCTGCATCTCGCGAAAGAGCGCGCCTACAGGCTTCGTCTCCGGCACAAAGTACGTCGGACGCATACAGCCCACGATGGGACTGTCGCCGTCAAGCTCCTCCCGTGCCACGCTGCGAAGCACGTCCTTGATGCTCACCACACCCATCACGTTGTCGACGCTCTCCTGATACGCTGGGAATCGCGAATGCCCCGTCTCTTCGAAGATGCGATAGAAGTCGTTGACGGTCGCATCCGTCTCCAGCCACACCACCTCCGTCCGCGGGACCATCACCTCCTGCACCTGGCGGTCGCGAAACTGGAAGACGTTCTCCAGCAGCTCGCCCGTCTGCTCGCCGAGCACGCGCTCCACGGTTCCGATGTCGATCAGCATCCGAAGCTCCGCCTCAGTCACCGTCGGCGATGGCCGCGGCGTCGAGCCGAGGATCAGCCGCCGGATGGCCTGCGGCACCGCCGCCAGCAGCGTCATGAGCGGGCTTACCGGCCGCAGCAGCGCCTCGACCGGCCGCGCGACGAGCAGGGCATACCCTTCGCTGGACTGCGCCGCCAGCACCTTCGGCGTCACTTCGCCGAAGAGGGCGAGCAGCACGGTCGTGATCAGCGTGCCAAAGACCAGGCCGATGTTTCCAAACAGGGCCACGGAGATCACGCTCGCCATCGCCGCCGCGGTAACGACGAACAGGTTCTGCAAGAGGACGATGGCCGCAAAAAAGCGGTCGCGGTCCGAGCGCACGCGTTCAATCGCCTGCGCCCGCTTGTCGCCGAGCTCCGCCAGGTGGTGGACGCGTATGCGGTCGGCGGCGATAATTGCTATCTCAATGCTATTGACGAGGGCGTAAAGCAGGACGCTGAGAACCAGGATGGAGGCGACAAGGGGATTGCTCAGGCCGCTAGTGCCCAGACCATCCTGCGCAGCAAGAGGTGGAACCATATAGATCAACTCGGTGCCTCCCGCTATACAGGGGGATCGACACCGGGCATCAAGATGATAACAACTGCCGCCAACCCTGTCAAAAGCAGGGACGCTCTCTTGTCCGAACGGCGATACAGGTCGTGCTATACTGGCCGCCGACCCTATAATGGTCATGTGGCGCGGGAACTTGCCTGCTCCTTCGGAATGAGCCGAAACCAACGCCAGTTGCTTGTCCGGAATTCGCCGCGATATCCAGCGACTCAGGGTTAGCCGACTTGAAGAACTGGTGGCCCATCCTCGCCCTGGTGCTCCTCTCAGCTCCATCGATCTTCCTGCGAGTCGCGGGAGTCGATATGCCGCCCACCCTCCAAGTCGCTCTCTTCGGCGGCTCGATACTCGCCGCGGCGTTTCTCCTCACCTGGGCCTCCGAGGTCGCCGAGACCGAGATGTCGGCGACACTCGCCCTTGCCGTCCTCGCCATCATAGCCGTATTGCCCGAATACGCGGTCGATATCTACTTCGCCTGGACGGCGCACACAAACCCCGATCACGCCCACTTCGCCATCGCCAACATGACCGGCGGCAACCGCCTGCTCGTCGGATTCGCCTGGCCGATGCTCTTCCTCATCTTCTGGCTTCGAACGCGCAAGAGAGCGCTCGCGGTCGACGCCAAGCAGAACGGCCTGAGCGTCATAGTCCTTGGCATCGCCACCATCTACAGCTTCTCGATTGCGCTGAGGGGCAACCTCTCGCTTATCGATACCGGCGTCGCGCTGATAATCTTCGGAACGTACCTCTGGCTGATGTCGCGCATGCCATCGCGGGAGGTCGACGTTTTCGTCGGGCCGGCGGCGGCCATCAAGTCGCTGCCCACCCTTGCGCGAAGGACCGTCGTTGGCGTCATCTTCCTCTTCTCCGCCGGCATCATCTTCGCCGCGGCGGAGCCGTTCGCCAACGGCCTCGTCGACATGGGTCGCAATCTTAACATCGACGAGTTCGTCCTTGTACAGTGGCTGGCCCCGCTCGCCTCCGAATCGCCGGAGTTCCTGCTGGCCGGCATGCTCGCCGCCAAGGGCCGGCCCGGCGCAGGGATGACCATCCTCCTCTCGTCGAAGGTGAGTCAGTGGACGTTGCTCATCGGCAGCGTACCGGCCGCCTTCAGCGTCTCCGGGTCGACGCTTTCTCCGCTGGACTTCGATGCCCGTCAGGCTGAGGAGGTCTTTCTGACGGCGGCGCAATCGCTCTTCGCCGTCGCCATCTTCGTCAGTCTCAGCATCTCAATCTGGGAGGCCGCCCTTCTGGCGATTCTATTCGCCACGCAGCTCTTCTTCTTCAACACCACCGTGCGGATAGGCTACGGGACCGCCTATCTCCTCCTGGCGCTGCTCGTGTTCTTTCGCGACCGAGCGGCCATGCCCGTCCTCTTCCGCGCGGCACGTGAGGCCATGTCGCCCTCTGCCGCCGGCTCCGACAAAGAGCACAAGCCGCCCGGCTAGCTTCGCCCTCACCTCTCGCTTAGGACATGGCGGCTGCCGGCGTCGCGAATTGCGCGCGAATCCACGTTGCACGCGGGCATGAACATGGGTCAAATTGGCGAGCTACACTGTGGAAAAGATCCGGGAAACGGCGTCAGGCCACCTCGTCCCCGGCAATCGGCAGCGAATCGTCGAAGCGCGTCATCGAGGAGCGTGCCGCTTCGACCAGCGCCTCCGGCGTGCGACCGTCAGCCCCATACATCGCCGTCCCCACCTCGACGACGATATCGATTGGAGAGTCGCCATCCTCTGTTGCATCCAGGGGACTTCACTCCAGCGTATCGCGCATCCTGCCCGCCAGCACAGCCGCCGCGCTTGCGCTTACCCCGCACAGAAGCACGCCGAACTCATCGTTGCTGACGAGAGCGACGAGGTCGCTGTCGCGAATGAGCTTTTGCACGCGCTTGGCCGCCGTGCGAAGGAAATCGCTGTCGACACGCGCACGCTGCTCATCGTGGGACGACCTCAGCTTTAGCATCAAGAGCGCGAATGATCCACCATGCTGCTCCGCTCGCTCGCACTCCAGCGACAGTCGGTCGTAGAGGTGGCTTCGCGTGTGTGTGCCGACGGTCTCGTCGTGAAGCGACGACCAGGCCACCAGCGCCTGCCGCTTTCGACGCGTCACCGTCCTCAGCGCCCCTGAAAGCGATCCTAGGACCAGGCAACTGGCGGCGAACACCATCGTCACGGCGAATTGCGGCGTGTAGTCGTCGGTGGACAGGCCGATCCCAAATAGAGGTATCGACCACAGAAGGAAATAGACGAAGCAGCCCCAGAACGCTACCCAGGCCAGACGACTCAGGTAAAGCGTGCGGAAATAGCTCTTGTAGAGCGAGTTCGTAGCCCGCTTCGCGTGTCCCGTGTTCTCTTTCCTCCTGACGAATCTCATAGTGCCGGCTCCTCCAAGTACGCCTCGCCGGCCCCGGCATTCCCCTTTTCTATTTCGGCTGATCGACTGGAATAAGAATCTGTCAAATGGCAGACGTCGCTTTCGAAGCCGCTACGCGGCGGGGAGGAGCCTGCGCGGGTCGATCTCCAACGCCGCAAGCACCGCTCCCGTCCGGTCCGACACGTGAAGCTTGCGGAAGATGTGCCTGAGGTGCGTCTTCGTTGTGCCGGCTGTGATGCCGAGCATGGCCGCAATCTCCTTGTTCCCCATGCCCTCAGCCATCAAGCGCAAGACCTCTCGCTCCCTTCGCGAGAGCCGGCCCAGAGGCGAGTTCCTGTCCTGCGGGTTCGCCAGCGACCCGGCAGACGCGCTCACTCTCGAAAGATACAGGAACAGATCGCTGAGGATCGTCGGCTCGATGGCGCGACCCCCTTTGCCCAACGTCCGCACCACTTCGGCGAGGGCCGTCGCGTCGACGTTGCCTCCCAGATAGCCGCGCACCCCCGCTCTCACGCATGACAGGAAGGCGTCGAGATCGGGCCGGTCGCTGACGACGATCACCGGCAGCGACGGACGATCATCGAGCGTCCGTCGCAGCAGCTCCAGGCGCTCCGAATCCGAGAAGCCGTAGCCGATCAGCGCCACGTCGGGCGACTGCGCGACTGATTCGAAAATGGCCTCGTCGATGGTTCGGCAGGACGCGACCACCTCGAGGTCCTGTTGCGCAGCGAGGAGCCCTCGCACTCCCTGTCGCGCCAGGTCTATCGGGTCGGCGATGAGCACACGCGTCCGCGACGGACACGCCTCTGCGTCGACACCGCTGTCTGCGACGTCTCTATGATCAGGGCCTCGTTGCCTCATGAGGGATTATCGTTCGCCGGAGCCGCCTTCGCCATGGGTTGAAACCGCATCCGCTCCGATGAACGGATTGAGCGTGGTTCCTCGTCAAGCAGCGGGCAGCAGTCGTGAGGCGTCGATTTCCAGCGCCGTCAGCACCGCTCCCGTGCGGTCCGACACCTGGAGCTTTCGGAAGATATGCCTGAGATGCGTCTTCGCCGTGCCCACGCTTATCCCCAACAGCGCGCCTATCTCTTTGTTCGCGCGTCCCTGTGCCATCAAGCGCATCACCTCCCTCTCGCGAGGCGTCAGCTTCGCCAGCGGCGACCCTCTTTCGCTCGAGTTCGTCGCTCGTCGTAGCTGTCCACTGCCCTGCGAAAGATAGGCGAAAAGCTCCACCAGAATGCTTGGTTCCATCGCACAGCCGCCGAATCTCAGCCTCCGGACGGCTTCGATAAGTCCTGACGCGTCCACATTGCCTCCCAGGTAGCCACGAGCTCCAGCTCTAACACACGACAAAAACGCATCAAGCTCGGGGTGGTCGGTCAGGACAAGCACGGGGATCCAGGGCCGATTCTTCACGATGTGGCGGACCGCCTCCAGACGCTGAGGCTCCGAGAAGCCATAGCCCAACAGGGCCACGTCCGGCGACTGCGCGATGGACTCTGATACGACTTCGTCGACCGTCCGGCAGGAGGCCACTACCTCCAGATCTTCTGGAGTCGAAAGAAGTCCGCGAAGGCCTTGTCGAGCCAAGTCTGCGGGGTCGGCAATGAGAACGCGGGTCTGTTGCATCGGTGCTACCTCCGGGGTGCGCAGACGGGGCATTTCCCCCTCTGCCTCGGACGGACCTGACTCTCGTCATCTCCAGTGCGGGCCAATTATTGCGCGAAGCGGAAAGCGTGGATATGGGGAAGCAGCCTAAGACGGCCATAAGCTTAGGCTGATAAGCATCGGGGGGGACATCTATTCCCGAAGGCGTGCGTCGACGAAGCCGGCGGCGTCGCCTAGCGCTCGTCTGCGCCGCTCAAGCGCACCGTCTGCACGCCCCGCGGTCGAAGCGGAACGGCGTCATCACCTTGAGCCTCGTCGACGAGGCCGAATGAGCAGCATCGCAGCGAAAGAGGGCCGCCGCTGCCGATGCTCGCCTGTACGCCGGTCGCAGAGCCGTTCCAGAGTCGCACGTACACCTTGCCCCGTCGCACGAACATCGCCGATAGCAGGGCCTCCGGCGGCTCGATGCTCAGGAAGCTGCCCTCCGGCGGCAGGTTGCCAGAATGCGGCGTCACGAACACGCCCAGGCAGGGAAGCTGATAGTCCAGCGCCGATCGCAGTGCCTCCAGCCGCGATGAGAACGGCAGCAGGGCGCATTCCCACGTGTGGACGCCGCTAAGGCGGACAGGTCGTGTCGCCGCCGATTGCGCCAGAACGCTCCGAAGGATGCCTTCGGATGAATCGAAGTGATAGTCGCAGGCGCCGCGATTCAGCACTGCGATGCCGCGCCCCCGTTCATCGTCCAGTCCGGCGATGCTGAGGGCCACGACGTGTGAGTCCGAGGCGTCATCGAGGAAGAACGGCGAATCGACAAACAACCGTCGCAGCGGCGACTGGATGTCCAGCGAAAGGACGGTTGGCTCGATGTCGGCAGACGCCTTGTCGTTGCGGCTCGACGGGCCGAGCAGCGTGCCCCGTCCAAAATCGATTTCCGTTCGTACGTCGATGCGCGACAGTGTCCTGTAGAACGTCAGCCACTGCCGGAAGGGAATGCCGCTGGCAAGACGCCCTTCGATGATGTAGCGGTCGAGCACCGGGCCTTGCCGCTCGGCTTCGATGGCGCCGACGCCGTCGCGAGAGTCGATCAAACGCACGTCTGTCCGAACCGCCAGATAGGCGGCGCCATCCGAAAGCCTGCCCCCGAAAGCTTCTACGCTCAGGCCTCCCCTTTCGTCTATCTCCGCCGAGTAGAACCCGTTGGCGAAGATGCGGGCGGCCGGCGCCATGGCCGGCGGCTCCGCGATTTCGTGCGGCGCCAGGGGTCGCACTTCAAACAGCCGATAGCCCAATGCCGGCACGTGCGCGACGAAACCAAGCGTTACGTATCCCTTGTGCCGCTCAACCACTTGCGAAGGCACCTCGCGTCCGCCCTGCGCGATGCGGTACGCTTCTCCTCCCAGCGTCACTTCCATGTATTCATCCCGTGCCCACGACGACGGGTTGAACACGACCAGGCCGCGCCCCTCGACGTTCGAGCTGTTGACGTGAGACGCTAGGTACTTCGCGGCCGTCTCGGCAAGGGCTCGACCGGCCGTGCGCGCGGCCTTCGCATGTTCGCCACCGGTCGCGATGTCCGCCTGCGAGCGCATCAGGCCCATCCAGGCTTCGTCGAGCCCATTCCCTTGGCTTTCTCTGCCCATGGCATAGGCAAGGGCGTCAAGGCGCTCCGCCATGAGCAGTGTGTTCTCCGTCTCCGCGAGCTCTCGCTGAATGGGCCCAACGGCGGGCCTCCACAATCCTGCCGTCGATCGCGTCGCGACGCTGTCGGCGCTCTCGAAGTACTCGCGCGGCGTCACGAAGCGAATGTCGTCTCGCGCTGCGACGGCCGTCCTGGCCGCGACCGGCCCGTCCCAGGAATCGATTCCGTGGATGCGGCAGAAGAGCGGGCTCGAAGCTCCGTCCAGCCCGCTCCGCAGGTCTTCGAGACGCTCATTGCTCCAGTCGAGGAGGTCGACGTGATCGGGGCCGTCGCCGGCGTCGACGGCGACGACGAACGTCGCCTGCATATCGCTGCCGTCGGGCGCCAGGAAGTGAAGAGGGCCTCTTCGCTCATCGAACGGGCCCGGCGCGTGACGTTCGAAGACGATCGCTCTCTGGAAGCCGAATCCGGCCAGTATCTGCGGCAGTTGAGAGAGTAGTTGTTGTTCGTCGACGATGCAGGTCTGCGGGTCGATGCGCAGGGCGTCGCGCACGGCAGCGACGCCGCGCTCAAGCTGGCGCAGCATCGTCTCGCCGCCGGCGCTCGCGATCAGGGGGCGGAAGTAGCTGCCGGCGAGGACCTCCAGCCGCCCCGTCGCCAGGGCCGCGCGAACGGCCTCTATCGCCTGCGGCGCCTTCGTAGCCAGCTCATCGAGCATTTCACAGTCGAGATCGAGGACGGCGCGAAGGCGCTCGTTGGCGTGCAGGCTCTGGAGCAGCGCTTCGACGCTCGGCGGCCACAGGTCGGAGCCCCGCTGCCGTCCTCGGCCGACGCCGCGATAGACATCAAGGAGACAGAGCGGCCTTTCGAGGGCATCTTCAAGAATCGTCCCCGCCGCCGATTGAATGAGCAGCGATTCCTCGCGAAGGAGGCGCTCGCCGCGTCTGTTTTCCGCCCGGCGGGTCATCGACGTCCTCTCTCAATTCGAATGGACGCGCGCGGTTCTGGAAGCAGAATAGGACAAGTGTATAAGCTTGTCAACAGGATACGCTCTGGCGGATGTGCTCCATCTTCCTTGGCGACGGAGCAGGGACGCGCGATGATCGCGCTCTGGATCCCGATGAGCCGCCCGCTCATCGGGATCTCCCACACCTGGAGTCTACCCGAAGTCCTTCGCCAGCCCTTCGTCGAAAACGGGAGCGCGCGCCGGTTCACGACCCATGAAGTAGATGAGCGCCGCAGCCAGGCAGTTGACAGCTATGTAGACAATGAAGATCAGGCTGTAGGCGCCGGTTGAATCGTAGACTAGGCCGGCGGTGATTGGGCCCAGGGCGTTGAACACGCTCGTCACCGCCACCATCGCGCCCAGTATCGTCGCAATCGACGCGGTGCCGAAGCAGTAGACTGCCATCATGGGCTGGAGCGCCACCACCGCGCCCATCGAATAGCCGAAGACCACCGCGAACAGCGCCACGCCGCCGACGCTACCGCCGCTCTGGAGCAACACGGCCAGCCCGACAGCCTGCATGAAGAACACCGTTGCAGTAACCAGTCGCGGCGACATCCTATCGGCCAGGTAGCCCGAAGCTATCTTCCCTAGCACGCCGATGCCGGAGACCAGGCCCAGAATCAGGCCCGCCGTCGTCCTTGAGTAGCCCTGGTCCTCCAGGAACGGCACCACGTGGATAAGCACCGCTCCCAGCGTCGCGAAGGCTAGGCTGAACGCCGAGCTGACGATGTAGAACGTCGGCGTGCGCACCGCGTTTGCCAACGACCAGCCGTCGCCGCCGCCCGCATTTGACGCCCGATTCGCACTGAACGACGCGCCGTCGGGCAGCAACCCCATGTCCGACGGCCGTTGCCGGACGACGAAGGCGGCGAGCGGCGCCATGACGACCACGATCATCGCCCCTTCGATGAAGAACGTCGTCTGCCAGCCCACAGCGTCGATGAGCAGGGCCGCCAGCGGCGCCATAACCAGTCCGCCGAGCCCGATGCCCGCGGTCGTTAAGCCGAGAGCCAGCCCGCGCCTGCGATCGAACCAGTTGGCGACGACCGCTCCCACCGGCACGATCATGATCGCCGATCGCCACGCCGCCATGACCATGAACATGCCGTAGAAGTAGGCAAGCGAGCGCGTGAAGCCCAGCAGGCCCAGGCTGATGCCCATCATCACGCCTCCGACGCCCATCAGGCGGCGCGCTCCCACGCGACCGACAAGCACGCCCGCGACGGGGCCGAAGAGGCCGCTGATCAACGCCGCGAGCGATAGCGCGACCGAGATCTGTCCGCGCGACCAGCCGAACTCCTCCTGGAAGGGCACGACGAAGACGCCCATGGCGTAGAAGGCGGGCCCGGCGCTGAGGAACATGATGGCGCTCAGCGCTGCGACCACCCACCAGCCGTAGAACACCTTAGATCCTTGCGCCCTCATCTCCCGCTTTCTCCGATGGCTCAAAACAGTGACACGTCGGACGACAAATCCCGTCTCACAGCAAGGATTATACAGGGCGCTGCGGAATCCCAGGCAACGGGGGTACAGGGGGCAGAGCCCCCTGGCGGGGGACTGGGGGGTGTCCCCCCAAGAATACAAGAAAGGCCGCGAGCCGTCTCCGCCGTGGGCGGGGACGTGCGACGTGGCCGAAAGCACCCCAAACACTGCTGGCAGAGAGGGCGCTGCCGGACCCCTATGCTATACTGAATCCGTCCGCCGCTCTTCCAGGGAAGGAAGCACATGGAGGAGGACCGCGAAGTCCAATCGGTCAAGCTCCGCGTCGAGGAGCTGCGCTCCCTCATCGCTTACCACGACTACCGCTACTACGTCCTCGACAGCCCGGAGATCAGCGACGCCGAATACGACGAGTTCATGATCGAGCTGCGTCAGCTCGAAGAGCGCTATCCCCAGCTCATCACGCCCGACTCTCCAACCCAGCGCGTCAGCGGCCAGCCCGTCGCCGCGTTCGGCATCGTCGAGCACCGTCTGCCGCTGCTCAGTCTCGCCAACGCCTTCACCGAAGCCGAGCTCCGCGCCTGGCATCGACGGGCCGCCGCCCTCGCCGAAAGGGATGACTTCACTCTCGTCTGCGAGCCAAAGATGGACGGCCTCGCCGTCGCCCTCGTCTACGAGAACGGCGCCTTCGTCCAGGGCGCGACCCGCGGCGACGGCCAGCGTGGCGAGAACATCACCGAGAACCTGCGCACCATTCGCAGCATCCCCCTTCGACTGGGTGAGGAAGCGCCGCCACGCTTCGAAGTCCGCGGCGAGGTCTACATGACCAAGCGCGGCTTTGAACACCTCAACGAAGAACGCGCCGACGAGGGCCAGCCGCTCTTCGCCAATCCGCGGAACGCCGCCGCTGGCTCCGTCCGCCAGCTCGACGCGCGCATAACCGCGAAACGACCCCTCGACATCTTCATCTACGGCCTTGGCTGGCTGGAAGGCGCCATGCCGCCGCCGACTCATTGGGAAGCGCTGCAATGGCTGGGCAAGCTCGGCTTTCGCACCAGTCTCAATAACACGCGCGTGCCCTCGCTCGATGACGCCGTCCGCGTCTGCGACGAATGGGCTGGCAAGCGCGAAAGCCTCCCCTACGAGATCGACGGCGTCGTCGTGAAGATCGACGACCTCTCGCTTCAGGGGCGTCTCGGCGCCGTCGGCCGGGAGCCGCGATGGGCGATCGCCTACAAGTTCCCGCCCATCCAGGCGACGACGAAGCTGATCGACATTCGTGTCAACGTCGGTCGCACCGGCAGCCTCAACCCCTACGCCGTCCTCGAACCCGTGCGTGTCGGCGGAGCGACCGTCAAGCTGGCGACCCTCCACAACGAGGATGACATCCACCGCAAGGACATCCGCGTCGGCGATACGGTCATCATCCAGCGCGCCGGCGACGTCATCCCGCAGGTCGTCGGGCCCGTGGTGAGCCGTCGCACCGGCAATGAGAAGGTCTACCGCACGCCGGAGATGTGCCCCGTCTGCCGAGCTCCTGTCCGCCGCCTGGAAGGCGAAGCGATGAGCTACTGCACCAATGCCGCCTGCCCCGCGCAGGCGTTTCGACTCCTCGCTCACTTTGTCTCGCAAGGTGCTATGGACATCGACGGCGTCGGTGAGTCGCTGGCAAACCTGCTACTCAAGGATGGGCTGGTGACTGATCCCGGGGACATCTACGATCTCACGGCGCAGCAGCTCGCCGATCTAATGCTGGAGGGGGAGAGTCAGCGCAAGAGGTTGGGAGAGAAAAGCGCCGA
>Ga0315287_10004608_pt1 | contig 13471 bp, 8 predicted proteins | sample YL17G11_0_MG_FD_205037 | JGI IMG/M metagenome (GOLD analysis project Ga0315287, IMG submission 205037) | Sediment microbial communities from Yellowstone Lake, YNP, Wyoming, USA - YL17G11_0 | ecosystem: Environmental > Aquatic > Freshwater > Lake > Sediment | place: USA: Wyoming | collected... | reverse complement strand
CGACGGCCTCGCTTTTTTTGACAAGAAGAACGGATTGGCGGTGGGAGATCCGATGGACGACCGGCTCTTTCTCCTCGCCACGGCGGACGGCGGAAAGACCTGGACTCCGCTGCCGCCGGAGTCCCGTCCGCTCGCCCATGAGGGGGAAGCGGCGTTCGCCGCGTCCGGGACAAGCTTGGCCGTCCAAGGGACAAATCGCACCTGGCTCGCCACGGGAGGTCCCGTTTCCCGCGTGTGGCGATCGGAGGATCGGGGGCGGCGATGGGAGGCGGTTCCCTCCTCCCTTCTGGAAGGGACTTCGTCCACCGGAGGATTTTCGGTCGTATTCTTCGACGAACGGAACGGAATCACCGTCGGCGGCGATTACAAGGCCGAAGCGGCGGCCGTCGGCAACGCGGCTGTCTCCACCGACGGCGGAAAAACGTGGGCGTCCGTCAAGGAAAAACAACCCGGCGGTTTCCGGGAAGCCGCGGCTTTCGTTCCGGGGACGAAGCCGTTGATGGCGGTCGCGGTCGGCCCTTCCGGATCGGATTTTTCGCTCGATGGGGGAAGATCATGGACCTCCATCGAAACTCCGGCCGGATTCCACGCGGTCAGCTTTGCGAGAAAGGGCCGAACGGGCTGGGCCGTCGGACGGAACGGATTGATCGCCAGGTTCGATTTGCGTTGAACGTTTTCCTTGACGCGGACCGATGCGAGCCAAGTTCGCGCCGCCATTATTCGGGGGGGCGCCCTTCCTTGAGAGGCCTATTTTATTTTCCGCTTTGGCTGGGGCCGGAGAGGGGAAATCCACAGTGCCGCCGTCCATCTAAAACCGATCATGAAAGAAGGCTTTCGGCCTGAGCGCATTGACATCCAAGCTCTCCACTGAAAACGAGGGCCCGGCGGAGTGGTTGAATCGCGTCGCAATACGGGGGTCGTCCGATGCTCGATTATTCCTTGACAGAGTCCGATGTCCGGGATATAAATATTTTGTGATGTTCGAAGGGGCGGGTTTTAGTGAACGAGTTTCGGCTGTCGCAAAACGGGAAACTCGAACGTGACGAGGAGGGGAACCAATGCATCTTCCCTACGATCTTCAAGCCATCGACAGAACTTTGCTGTTTCACGCCGGGGAGGCGATCACGCCGCGAAGATTGAACGCGCTCGCGAAGACTCCCGCGCCAAGTTGTTTTGTTCGTTTCGACGAGACCTCCCTCTTCGCCGATCTCCAGCGGACCTTTCAGGACAAACGGTACACGACGATTCTTTCTCCCGAGCGGACCCACCGGGAGATCATCCGTCACATCCGGAAAGTCTCTCTTCCGGAAACGATCATCAAGGAACTTCGAAAAATCAAGCGCCTCATGCCCTACACTTATCGGCACATCCTCCGCACGGCCGTCCTGTCAACCAAGCTTTGCCTGGACGCGCGCAATCGAAAGACCTACGATCCGGCTTTCATGGCCCGGCTGAGTCTCGTCCATGATCTCGGCAAATCCCGGATTCCGGTCGAGATCCTCGATAAGGAGACCCCCCTCACCGCGAAGGAATACGCGATCCTGAAAACGCATCCGTTAATCGGCTATATCCTCTTGCATTATTATTGCGGCGAAGATCATCATCAATACGATTTTGCCTCTTACGAGCATCATGAAAGACTGGACGGTTCCGGGTATCCCCGGCATCTTCGAAGAATCGAGAAATATTCCCAAGTCATCGCCGTCGTCGATGTGCTTGACGCTTTGCTTTCGAGCCGGCCCTACCGGAAGGAGCCATACACGATGCGCGCGGCCTTGGATCATCTCCTGGATGAAGCTAAAGAGGGCAAACTGAACTACCCTATCGTGCTTCTGTTGATCGCCCAAGCCCGAACAACGAAACCCTCTCCGCGAACCCTGCTGATCTCAAGCGAAAAAAGAGACGCTCCGCCCATCGAAAACATGTACGGGAAAATTCTGGCGAATGCGTCGAACTCCCAAAAGGAGTGATCCGTCCTCAAAGAAGGGTCCGCAGGCTGATTATGGCGGATTGACGCCCCCCCGGATAAGCCGCCGGAAGAGCGCGGCCGGACAATTATATCACGCCCGGATCGCCCGGTCGCCGTCGATGGACCGCTCGACGTACAGATACCGTTTGATCTTTTGGGTCGGCGTCTTTTCGAACGGCTCGGTCTGCTCGATGATCCGACTCAAGCGGGAGAACGAAGACACCCCCTCGTTGACCTTGGTCTTGATCTCCTCGAGGGTTTTAACGATATGGTCGCGGATTTGAGCCGCGCCCAGTTTTTTTTCAGCGAAAAAAGCGTCTAGAGCCTCGTAGTTCAAATGCACGCGGGCGACGAGCCGCCCCTCCTGTTCGAAAACGAGTGACTCCTGGACCGTTTCGGCCCGGTTGATGACCGATTCGATGATCTCCGGGTAGATGTTCTCCCCGCTCGGGCCGATGATCACGTTCTTCGACCGGCCTTTGATGAACAGGAATCCGTCGGCATCCTGGCATCCCAGGTCGCCCGTTTTGAACCATCCGTCGTCGGACAGGACTTCGGCGGTTTTTTCCGGATCCCGGTAATATCCCTTCATCACCATCGGTCCCCGGAGCTGGATCTCGCCTTCGCCCGTCACCGGGTCGGGATTGTCGATTCGAATCTCGACGCCGTCCAAGGCCTTACCGGCCGAACGAAGACGGGTTTCGAAAGGTTTGGTTCCCGTCACGAGCGGCGATGTTTCGGTCAGGCCGTAGCCGATGGAAAAGGGAAAACCGGCCTCGATCAAAAAATCCTCGACGTCGGGAGCCAGGGCCGCTCCCCCGATGCAAAACATCCTCAGCTGCCCTCCAAACGCGGCCAGGAGCTTGGTCCCGGCTTTATGATAAATCTTCTTCCGCAGCGAAGGAATCCGACTCGCCCAGCGGATGAGCGTTTTTCCTTGGATCGCCGGGAAAACCTTGGCTTTCACCATCTTCTCGATGATCAGCGGAACCGAGAGAATGGACGTCGGTTTGACCGCGTCCAGGGCCGGCAGAAGTACGGCGGCCGTGGGCGGCTTATGAACGTAATAGACCGCCGCTCCCTGCATCACCGTCGTCACCAATCCCAGGGTGCACTCGTAAACGTGAGCCAGCGGCAGGAGCGACAGGAATCGGTCCTCGGACGTCACGTCGACGAGGCGGGTCGTCGCGATCGCGTCGCTGACGAGATTTTTATGGGTCAGCATGACCCCTTTCGAATGGCCGGTCGTGCCGGAGGTATAAATGATCGAGGCGAGGTCGTCTTCTCGAACCTCCGAGGGAATCTTTCCGAGCCATTTCAAGGCCATGGTTTTGATTTTTCGGAGTTCGTGGCTGCCCTCGGCGATCAAGCGGCGGAGTTTGACCTTATCGGTGTTCGGCCGAATCTCGGAGAAGTCGTCCAAGAGAATCCGCGTTTCCAGATGCTCGAAGGAAGCGTCGTCGATTTTGGCGAAGAGCTTTTCCGATACGAACAGAGCCTTGGCTTCGGAATGCCGGAGGACATGATGGACTTCGGAGGCGTGAAAATCGGGGAGGATCGGGACAGCGATCGCCCCCAGGGACGCGGCGGCGAACAAAGCGACGCCCCAATGGGGGCCGTTTTCGCCGAGAATGGCGACCCGGTCGCCGTGGACGACTCCTCGCTCGCTGAGAAAAGCGGCGATTTGATCGATCTTTTCCTTCAACTGGGTATAGCTCAGGGAGGGTTCATCATAAAAGCCGAGAGAATTCCGGCCGCCGTATAATTCCGCGCTCCGGTTGATGATGTCCGGGAGGGTCAAATCATTCTTTTTTTCCATACACACATCCTTTCGACCGCCAGGGAGGCCGGATGGCCGCAAAAGATCAAAAAAGGATTTTAAGCCGTCGGGCGCCGGAAAGCAAAGGAAAAATGCCAGGCGGGATCTTCCCCGCCGCTACCCGGAGTTTTATCGGTCCGGACAAACGAAAACCAGCCTGGATGATTTCCTCGAAGAACGAAAAAACGACGTCTGGAGATGGAGCGGGACGACCTGGGTGAAAATCCCGTTCGTCGGCCGCTAAGCCGGCCTCCGGCCGGATCCTCTCATTTTATCTTTCCAGTTTCACGACTTTTCCCGCTTCAAGGGTGAAGGGAATCCGTTGGCCGTCGAGATCGATCGTGTAAGCACCGGGGGGAAGCGGCAAAGAGTTTCGAGTAGCGCCGACATTGCCGACGATCGCGCCCGTCGAATCATAGATTTTATGGCCTTGAATATCGGCCTTCGCGACCTCGATGATCCCGGGGTCGATCGTGGTCGTTTTTCCGGCGGCGATCTCGACGGTCCAGGAGAGCGGACCGAATTTGACGGCATATGTCCCCGGAAGAAGGACGATGTGGGAGTTGGTCGCGCCGACCGTGCCCTGAACCCGGCCGGTCCCGGCGGCGACGACGTCGTGGCCATCGAGCATCGCATGATTTAAAGTTAATCCGCCGGGGTCCAGAACCGTCGTCTCCCCGGCTTTGACTTCGACGCCCTTCAAGAACGTCGCCCCGAATCCGATATCGTAAATACCGGCGGGAAGCGGGAGGGTGGATTGAAGCGAATCGATGACCGCGACCTTATCCTCGGTCCCGGCCTTCCGGACCTCGTGGCCCATAAAATCGGCGCCTTTGACCTCGATCCAGCCACGATATTTCTCCTCAGACGCCTGGGCGCCGGCTTGATTGGCCGAGACGGCGGCCGCACCGGTCCCTTTTTCGGTCGGCGTTTTTTTCCGGCAAGCCGCGGACGAAAGCAAGACCGCGATGATCGCTAAACAGACCGTGAGCATACCGAGGCGGGATCTGGTCATCGTTTCCTCCCGAAACCGGATCGGATGGGCGGTTTCATCATACCCGGAGAATCCTCCCTAAACAAGACGCCCTCCGCCATCAAACGAATCGAGCCGGAGGACACGACAGCCGGCTATGATCTCCCCGTTTACGCTCCGTTCCCCGGATTCGCGATCTTAGGAAAAATCGCCGGGTCGGCCGGAAAGCCGCCCGGAATAAAGCCCTCGAATTCACCGATCATCCGAAACAGCGAGCCCGGGCCGGGCAAGGCATTTGATGATTTTTGGCTCCGTCTCCACGGAAAAGAAGCGATAACGGTCATAACGGATTGTCAGCTTCGCTTTCGTATCCCGCATGGGTCTGACAAGGCCCGTATAGTCCAGGCGGTAATCAGCGCGGCCGGGATACAACAAGCCGTTTTTCTCAACTTCATATTCGATCGTCGCCGACAAATGGGGGGTGAGCTGATACCGGCGGCATTCCGCGAGAATGGACTCATCCAAGGCCGGCGAGGCCAACTCCACCGCCACCCGATGGATCCGGGCATCGATTCGATCCACCCAGATTTTTCCGGCATTAATTTCCGAGCCCCGTCTTCGGCGGGATTTGATTTCGAGGACCAATGTGTTTCTCCCGCGAATCCGGTCCTCGCCGATGATCTGAAAATTAAAAGCCGAAAACCGATCAAGCCCGAAAACCCGGATCGGGATATCCATCGGCGGGAGATTTCCACCAATCGTCCACCGTCCTTCCTCCGGGGGGATCCGCATCTCCTCGAACCGGCCGTTGGCCTGCAACAACTGGTACTCGTTGTTTCGGGTGTTCTTTCGGCTGCCTTTCAGCGCCGGATAAACATATGTCGCCATCATCCGATATCCGTCTTCCGTCAGAGTCCAGTTGAACATATCGACTCGTTCGAAGACGGAAGAGACCGCTTGCTCGCCGCTTTCGCGGCAGATGAAAAAAGGAGCGGCTTCCGACAACTTCCGGCTATATGCGGCGCTTCGATTCAGAAGTGATTTCATCTCTTCGCTCAAGGGTTCGGCCGGTCGAACATCTTCCCCATTAGGAATCTTCGGCAAGCCGGGATGGAAAACGACGGAGATTGCCGTGGGCACGGCGATGGGTTCCCCACGGTAGAGGTAGGGTTCATATTTCCATTGCCGTACGGCCTCTAAAGCCAACTTGTCCAGTTCGGAGTGAAGGCTCCTGATGAGCATCGGAGTCCGCACCCTTCCGCGAACGTCGATGACGGCCCAAAACGCGACTTCACCGGAAATGCCTTCCTCTTTTAAATGAGCAGGATATGCCGGAATCACCGCTTTGATCGGCTTTAGGGATTGAATTTCAAGGCTTTTGACCTGGGGACTATCGGAATTCCCAAATGCAGAAAGAACGAATCCGGCGGCAATCGATATCATCAGTATTTTCTTGATCATCGTTCTTCTCCTCCAGATTTTTCCCGCTCGGCTATTTCTCGACGATCCGATATTGGTAATAAATCGCGTTGTTCCGCTCCCAGAGGAAAAGCATATCCCCGAAAATCCGAATCCCGTGGGCGAGATGATTCAGCGGGATCTCGCCGAACAGAACTCCGTCGGGTCCGTAGACTTCGAGCTTGTAAATATTCATTTTTTGGATCTTCGGCTCCGTTCGTGACCGAATCTGGCCACCGACCAAAATCGAACCGCCCTGCTCTTCCCGGCTCATCTGCCGGTTGTAGGCGTTGACCCAAACACGCCCGACCGGATCGGCCGCGATCCCTATGGATACCATATTCATTTGGGGCGCCGTCCTCGACGACCCCTTCTCATCGCTCTCGAAGGAACCCGGATCGATCACATCCGTCCCGAAATTCAAAGGCCGATCCGCCTGCCAAATCAGAGTCCCGTCGGCGGAGTATTTTTCAACCCGGTTCTGGTACCAGAAACCGAGGACGATATTCTCTTCGGCATCCTTTTCGAAAGAAAAACTATTGGCCGTGGAATTAACGTTAACGTTTTTAAAATCCGTCGCCTCGCCGAAGGTCTTTTTAACGCGGTCGTCCCGATCGACGACGGTCAGAAGCTTTGGAAGCTTCCGCCCTCCGGCCATCAAATCCCGAAGCATCAGCGCGCCGCCCCGGACAAACTGGCGGGATTTCAATCGGCGGAACTCCCGGGCAAACGACTCGAACCGAATGGAGTTCAACGGCTTGCCGTCCGAGTTGAAAACCTCGATCTTCCGCCCCATCATATCCGAGACGAAGAGATTGCCGTCCTCGTCGATATCCATGGAGAAAGGCGATTGGAATTCCCCCGGTCCCTGACCGCGCCGGCCGATCGTCTTGAGATATTTCCCGTCGGCCCCGAGCTTCTGGATTTGGCAATTTCTGACATCCAGACAATAGAGATTCCCGGCCGAATCCCGAACCAGATCATAGGGCGAGCCGAAGGCGAGATTTTCATCCTTCTCATCGGGCCCGCCGATCGTCCGGATGAGTTCCAACCCGATTTTCGGGTTCTCGCCCCAGGTCCCGCCCTTGACATTGTGAACGACCCGGACGCCGCTCACCGTCTCGATCGTCTGCCCGGCCACCTCCACCATGAAAAGACAAATCCCCAGAATGAACATCGTTCCAAAACATTTTTTCATCGTCTCCCCCTTTGATTCGACCCGATTTTCCGCAGGCCTGCCGGTTTAATCAACAAATTGAGGCTGACTTGCCGTCCCGGCAACGAGAAAATATTCAATCGCTTTCCTTAAGGTCCATTTTTCCCAACGAATTCGAAAAACTCCGGCGAAGAAATCGATTTGAATCCCTCCGTCTTATACTGGGAATATGGGCTCGACGCCGGGAATTGTCAAGAACGCCGAGGCTCATTAACACCAAGTGCGGAGATTTTGGGGGACATTCATCGGAGAATGGGAAGGAAAATGGGAAGATGACGGCCGGAGCGGACGTATCCGGTTCAGGCCCTGGCTCCACAGAGGACCTAACGCCTTCCAGAAGCGTTAGGCCGCGGCCTTCTTTTTGCCCCGCAAATAGGCGATCATCTTCGGCACCACGAGGGGCACGAGCTCGGGCAGCATATGGGGCATGAGCTCGTCCATGACCTTGGGCATCAAGTCAGGCATCTGGGCCTTCATATAATCAGGCATGGGGATCATTGCCGCGACAAGGTCGAGCATCGCCGGCAGGACTTTGGGCATCATCCCGGGCAGAAGCTTTGGGAACAGAATCGGAAACACCGGCTTCATCATCCCGAACATCGCCCCGCCGACCGGGCCGAGTTTGCCGATCCCCTTCATCATCCCTCCCATCCCGAGCGGCATGGCCTTCAACATCTCCGGCCACATCGTGTCCATGAGATTCGCGAATCCCTGCGGGGTCATCAGGGCGATCATCCCTTCGAAGACTTTCCACTGCCGGGCGACTTCGGGGCTGGGATCAGCGAACGTCTTTCCCAGCGACCGGCAGGCGAAGGCGGCCAAGTCGTGAATTTCGACAGGAACGTTCTTCTTGTTCTTGCTGACTCGGAGTTGGAATTCGCAGCAGGGACATAAGGCCAAAACCGTATCGGCTCCGACCGCGGTCGCCTCGCCGAGGCGGCTTTCGCCGATATCGTGGGCGACGAGCGGGTCCTTGATGAGCGTCAGGACGCCTCCGCAGCAGTGCGCTTGATCATGATGATGGGTCATTTCGACGAAGTCGACGCCAGGGATGGCCTTGATGAGGTCGCGCGGGGGCTCATAAACGCCCGAGACGCGGCCGATATGGCAGGAGTCGTGCCAGGTGACCTTCTTGTCGATCCGTCCGGGAAAGGCGAACGTCCCGGCCTTTATTTTTTCCGAGACAAGCTCGCTGTAATGTTTGGCCGTGATTCCGTATTCGATTCCGTGCTTCGCCGCCCAATCGGGATAGACGTGCCTCCACATCATGTCGCAGGCGGGACAGGAGGCGATGACGGTATCCGCGCCGACGGCTTTCACCACGGCGATGTTTTTCTTCATTGTCTCCAGGAACAGATCCCATTTCCCGGCCACGAGAATCGGCGTGCCGCAGCAGTTTTCGACATTGCCGAGAGTCGCGAAATCCACTCCGGCCGCATCCAGCAAGGTCACGGCCGCCTGGCCGATGTCGTGCTCGACGTAAGATACAGTGCAGCCGCCGAAATAGACGTTCTTGGCCTTCGTTCCGGGGCCGTGTTTGGCCTTCATTTCCACGGGGATCCAGGCCGACCGGTCCTTGCGGTAGCCGGCCCATATGTTTCCTTCAGCCCGGGTCGCGGCGGCCATCATCTCGAACGGCGGGAAGGTCATTCGTTTGTCTTCGTTGATCAACTTTCCCCGGAGTTTCATCCAACTCGGCTCGATCGGCAGCGAGGCGGAGCAGCGATGGTTGCACAGCTCGCAGGTCGTGCAGACCAGCATCGTGTCGACCATCTTCTGGTCCCATTCGGCCCGGCCCTCCATGTATTCGCGGAGCCAGTACCACTTGCCTCGCGGAGACTGGCTTTCCCAGCCGCGGCCGTAGAACTGGTCGCATTCGTCGACGCAATACCCGCATTGGGAACAAGCGTAGGCGTACCAGGCGATATCGGCCGGGATTCCACGGACGGGTTTCTGTCCGAAACGCTCGCCGATTTTGATGCCGACCGCGTTTCCGAAAGGCCGGATCAGGGGCTCGAAAATCATCCCCAGACTGAGAGCCTTTCCGACCAGACGGCCGCCGAAGACTTTGTCCGGATTCAGAAGGCCGGACGGATCGACCGCCTTTCGATGGGCTTTCAAGGCGGCAGCCCGGACGGGGCCGAGAACCTGCTTGGCCCGGCCGGTGAAGTATAAACCGGTCGAATAAGCCCGGCCGCCGTGCTTCTCGGCGATCTTGACGATCGTCAACACAAGCCCAAAAACGAAATTGTAGGAAAACTTGCGTTGATCGCTGGGAATGAATCCGAGGATGACGGCCTCGGGTTTCCCCCCGCGGCCGTTCCGAACGATGACGCCCTCCTTGACGATCGGCTGTTTGAGTTTTTGTTCGATCTCTTCCAGGGCACGGCCCAGATTTTCAAGCGGGACGACGATTTCGGCCGGGACGAGCGAGGGACCGAGACGTTTAACGATCATCAGCTTGAAGCGGGTCTCCCACTCATGCGCGGCGATTTCTTCGCTCAACAGCCGAGCGGCATGGGCTTTCAGGAGAGCCGGCAGGGCGTCGTCCATGGCCGCATGATCTTTTTTGCGGTAAGCGAGGAGAAGGATATAAGCTTTGGGAAGGGCGACCTTATGTTCGGCGTCGTGACCGAGATGCGTCCGGACGGGCGCTTCGTTTTTAAGTTCGGCCATCTTGGGGTTGATGAAGATGACGGACCAAAGCGGGAGATTTTGAGAATTCGCGTCCCGGCAGAATGCGGCCAGAGCTTCGGCCGAAGGAAGCGCCACAGCCTTGATTTCGAGATCTTCGTTCGGCCGGACCTTCAGCGTCACCCGGGTGATCAGCCCGGTCGTGCCTTCGGCGTCCGAAACGAGATCCAATTCCTTCCCGACGTATTCTTTGACCTCGCCTCCAGAGTGCGCCACCCGGGTCGAGACGACGTTTTCCCCGAACCAGCCGTATTGATACGACCCGATGCCGGCCCCGCCTTGGGCCAGCCAGCCGCCGACGGAGGAAGAAGGATAACTGGTCGGATAAAGGCGCAATGTCAATCCCCGGGCCGCCAGCGCCGTGTCCAGCTTCTCCCAAGTGATGCCCGGTTCGACGGTGACGGTTTCAGCCGCCGGGTCGACGCTCAGGACGTTTTTCATCCGGTAAAAATCGACCACGATTCCGTTCCGGGTTGGAATGATCCCGCCGTAACCGGATGTTCCCTTGCCTCGTGGAACCAAGGGGATCTTCCGCTCCTCCGCCCACCGGACCAGCTCGACGACGTCTTCCTCCGAAACCGGTTGGACGATCGCGTCGGGCAGGGTTCCGCTCAACAGCGGTTTAATGAGACCGGGAACGGCGGCGATATCGTGGCCGTAGAGCTTTCGTTCCGTCAGATCGAAATTCGCCCGGGCCCCGAAACGGGTCGTGAGCCATTCTTTCTCGGCTTGACTGAGGTATCCCATAGCGTCTCCTTCTTCGTCGCGGATCGATTCTGAATTTATTTCCTAGCGGACTTATATATCATATGGGATTAAACGGCGGAAGACAAGAGCCTGAGGTGCGGGCCGTCAAGGGACGAGCCTTCGGCTCGCCACTCGCCCGTGGCTTGTAACCACGGGCGAGTCCTGCAAAAATTCCCCCGGGCTTTGCAGTCCTCATTCGCGAAGCGAAGAGGGCGGGCAAAGCCCGGGGCCCCGGCCGCCGTGGAATTAGGAAGGACAGGGACAAGGAAACTCGATGGACGGAAAAGCCGTTACGAACGGCGCGCGGACCGCGGCCGAACCGGGGCATGACAGGGACTGCAATTGATCGGCAGATGGGAGTGGGGCGTTCGGCGGAAATATTCCATGTCGTAATCGTCGGCCGAGGCCGCAACGGGCATATCGAGAAGCAGAGAGGCGACGTCCTCTTCGATCGTGAATTGAGGCGCCCCGATGATCCGGCCTTTTTCCACTCCCTCCACAAAGATGATGAACGTCGGCGTTTGATCGACGGTATCGGACCGAAGGGCATCGGCCGGCTCTTTCAAGTCCTTGGACACGCCGATCCACTCCACGGCGACCGAGGAATTGTCGGCCATTTCGATGGTTCGAAGAAAGGCGGCGGTCAACGCTTTGCCATCCGGCTTCCAAGAGGCGAAAAACACCCGGATCCGAACGGGTTTGGAAAAATAATGGATGGCGTCGACCGCCCGAATATTGGGTTCGTAGGCTTTGGCGAGACGATCCCATTCGGGGAGAGCCTCCAGGATCTTTTCCCTGGGGAGGAGCCCGACAAGGACAACATCCTCTTGCGAAGCCCGGATTGGGGCCAGGGCGATCAAGGTGCAGACCCCCGCGATCCAGGCCGCGCGGCGGAGGCCCGAGTTTCGACGAGGGGCCGAATCGGATTTCATTCGCTGATCCCCATTCAGTCTAAACAATCAAAAACGGGAAGTCAAAAAGGACGGGCGGAAAGCGGCCTTGGCCTGCGTTAGAGCCCCAAGAAAACGATCCCGAGCCCGCAGACAAGGATCGTGAAGCCGGCCAGCGCATGCATATACCGTTCGAGAAACTTCATCGGCAGGATTTTCAACCCGAACAGCGGCAGAAGGACAAGAGAAATCATGGTCATGATGGTGACGAGGCTGAACACGGCGGCGACGAGGACGATGCCGCCGGCGCCGTGTTTCGCGGCCGGAAACATCAACAGGGGAATCAGAGGTTCGCACGGTCCGAACACGAAAATCGTGAAAAGGATCCAAGGCGTCAGGTTCACCGGTTTCGGGTCCGCATGGACATGGTCCGCCTGAACAGGGGCGTGGTCCTTGTGGAGGCTTCCGTCCGGGTGGACGTGAACATGATGATGTCCGCCCTTTTTCAATCCCCGGGCCAAACCCCAAAGGAAATAGCCCAATCCGAAGACGATGAAAAGCCAAGCCGCGAGATTGCCCCGGACGCCCTCGAAGGCTTCGAGTTTGGCCACGCCCAGGCCGAAGGCGATGCCGATCCCGCCGATCAGGATGGAGCTTCCGACATGGCCAAGGCCGCAGAGAGCCGTGATCGCGATTGTTTTCCCCGTCGACCAGCGTCGAGCTTTCGCCATAACCAGGAACGGGAGGTAATGATCCGGCCCGGCCAGGGTATGCAGAAAACCGATGGTCGCGGCAGTGACGGTCAAGGCGATCAGGTCGGGCGTCATGGCACTCGTAGCACGCATTGTAGTTAACGTGCCACCGAAAGTCAAGCTGGGGAATTCAGGGACGGAATTCCTCGCGGCGGACGGTCGCTTTGTCGATTCGAGCCTCGACCGGATTCACGCCGATTCCGGGCCCGACGGGAACTTGGATCGTGCCGGGTCCGCTCAGCTCGATGAACGGGTCGATGATGTCCTCTTTGTAATATCGGCGGCTGGCGGACAGGTCGTGCGGCAACAGGAAATTAGGCAGCGAGGCGATATGGAGGTTGTGGGCCCGGCCGATCCCCGATTCGAGCATCCCGCCGCACCAGACCGGAACGCCGGCCTCCCGGCAGAGGTCGTGGATGGCCGCGGTTTCGACCATTCCGCCGACCCGGCCGACCTTGATGTTGATGATCCGGCAACTCCCCATTTCAAGCGCGGCCCGGGCGGTCTCCCGGGAGAGGATGCTTTCGTCCAGGCAGAGCGGCGTTTTCATCGTTTTTTGGAGTTTGGCGTGGTCCCACAAATCGTATGGAGCGAACGGCTGTTCGATCAGGAGGAGGCGGAAGCCGTCGAGAGCGCGGATCGCGTCCGCGTCCTTCATTGTATAAGCGCCGTTGGCGTCGACTTGGAGCACGAGATCGGGGTAGCGTTCTCTCACCGCCGCGCAGGCGGCGACATCCCATCCCGGTTTGATTTTGATCTTGATGCGGCGGTATCCCTGATCCAAGTAAGTGCCGATCCGATGCACCAACTCGGGCAGAGAATCCTCAATCCCGCAGCTGACGCCCGCCTCGACTTCGGTTCGCGTCCCGCCGTAGAGCTTGGACAGCGGAACGCCGGCCGCTTTAGCCTTGAGGTCCCAAAGAGCCAACTCCAGGCCGGCCTTGGCCATCCGG
>Ga0315287_10004607_pt1 | contig 13471 bp, 13 predicted proteins | sample YL17G11_0_MG_FD_205037 | JGI IMG/M metagenome (GOLD analysis project Ga0315287, IMG submission 205037) | Sediment microbial communities from Yellowstone Lake, YNP, Wyoming, USA - YL17G11_0 | ecosystem: Environmental > Aquatic > Freshwater > Lake > Sediment | place: USA: Wyoming | collected... | reverse complement strand
CGTCAACACCTGCACCGTGACCTCCACCGCCGACGAGAAGTCCCGCTCCGCGGTCCGCCGCGCCCGCCGGGCCAACCCGGCTGCGCAGGTCGTCGTCACCGGCTGCTCCGTCCAAGTGGACCCGGGAACCTTCGCGGCGCTCGATGCGGGGGCCCGACTCGTGGACAACGAGGACAAGGCCGCGTTCCTCGCGGAGCTCGAGGCCCTGCTGCGCATCGACGGCACGCCCGCGAAGGCTCTCGACGACGTGCCCCACTCGCCGCTGGATGCCGCCCTGCCGACGCTCTCGGGCGTCGAGGCGGTCACGGCCGGCCACATCGACGGTGCGGCCGACGACCGCACCTCGGTCGAGCGCACGCGGGCCTTCGTGAAGGTCCAGGACGGCTGCTCGTTCCACTGCACGTACTGCATCATCCCGCGGGCCCGCGGCGCCGAGCGCTCCCTGGCGCCCGACGTCGTCCTCGCCGACGTGCGACGTGCCCTCGCCGCCGGTCACCGCGAGATCGTGCTGACGGGCATCAACATCGGCACCTATGACGGCGGCTGGTCGGAGCGTGGGGCCCGCGGCACGCACGTCAACAGCGCCCTGACCCTGGCCGGGCTGGTCCGCCGGATCCTGGACGAGACGCCGCTGGAGCGAATCCGCCTCAGCTCCATCGAGCCCCAGCACGTGGACGACGACCTGCTCGCCGCCTGGGTGGACGGTGCGCCGCGCACCCTGCCCCACGTCCATCTCCCGCTCCAGAGCGGCGACGACGGCGTGCTCCGCCGGATGGGCCGCCGCTACGTCGCCGACGACTATGCGCGCCTGGTCGAACGGATCCGGGCCGCGATCCCGGGTGTCGCCGTGCACGCCGACGTTATCGCCGGCTTCCCGACCGAGGACGACGAGGCCTTCGACCGCTCCGTCGCCTTCATCCGAGGCTTGGACCCGGCCGGCCTCCACGTGTTCCGCTACAGCGCCCGGCCCGGGACACCGGCCACGCGTATGGCAGGCCAGGTCCCGGAGCGGACGAAGAAGCAGCGGTCGGCGGTGCTGCTCGCAATCGGCGCGGACGCGAAGGCGGCGTTCGCCCGCCGGAGCTTGGACACGACCACACGCGTCCTCGTGGAGACCCGCCTCTCCGACGGCCGCTGGGTCGGCCATGCGGAGGACCATGTGCTCGTCGCGGTGACACCGCGGCCCGGCGATCCCGACGACCTGGAGAATGCGATCCTGTCCGTGCGCCGGACGGCGGTCGACGGGGAGGTTGCCGAGCGCGTGACGGGCGAGATCCTCTCGATCGACCCAGCGCCGCGTACCCTTCGGGCCATGGTGCCGATGCTGTCGATGCCGAACGGAGGGGCGCATGCCCGCTGACTGCCTGTTCTGCCGGATCGCCGCGGGCGAGATCGCGGCGACGAAGATCCACGAGGACGACCTCGTGTTCGCGATCCGGGACGTCAACCCGCAGGCGCCGACCCACGTCCTGGTCATGCCGCTGGCGCACGTCGTCTCCGCGGCCGACCTGACGGAAGCCGACGCGCCCCTGCTGAGCCGGCTGTTCTCGGTCGCCGCCGCGCTCGCGCGCAGCGAGGGCCTGGACGGCGGCTGGCGACTGGTGAGCAACGTGGGACCGGACGGCGGCCAATCCGTCGCGCACCTGCACGTCCACCTGCTCGGCGGCCGGCCCATGACCTGGCCGCCCGGATGACAGTGACGGCGCCCCGGGACGACGGTGACCGGAAGCGCGGCGGCCCTCCGCTGTGGTTCACGATCGTCGCCATCGGCAGCCTGGTCGTGGCCGTGCTGCTGGTGGCCCTCCAGGTGCTGGGCATCGGCGTCGGCGTGCGTGTCGCCACGCCCACCATCGCACCTACCGGGCAGGCGGCGGAGGTCACCCATGCGCTCGTCGTGAAGGCGCTGCAGGACGCCGCCTTCCAGGTCCAGGACCCGCAGAACTCGTACCGGCCAGGCGAGAGCCCCGACCTGGTCGACGTCCCGCGCCGCCTCGTCCAGGCGATCCTGCCGGAGGAGCCCCAGGGCGGGTACGTCGTGGTCTACGAGCTGCCGAGCGCCAACGAGGCGGACCGCGTGGGCCGCGAGTTCAGGGCCTACCTGGGGAGCGGGCCCGGCGCGATCCAGTATCCCCGCGATGCCCAGTTCGTGATCCAGCGCGTGGGCCGGACGCTGGTCTTCTTCCCGTGGTCCGCGGAGGCCTCGCCGGATGCGCGGGTCGCGGAGATGGCGGCCGCACTCGAGACGGTGGGGACGGAGGTGACCGGCGGCTGAGGGCGTGCTACCCGTCGTTCCGACGACGCTCCGTGAACCGCCAGTGGTCGGACAGGTTGCCGGTCCCTCCGGGTCGCGGGTCTTCGTTCCAGGTCCACTCCCAGGTGTCCAAGGGTGAGTCGAAGGTGCCGAGCACCCGCCGGATGGCGGCCTCGAACACGGGGGTGGGCATGGCATGGATTGGACCAGTGACCACGTACGCGGCTGTTGCTGGGGTTGCCGGGGACTGGCAGTCGCTGCCGCCGACGGCCCGGCCGAGATCCGGGGACTCGGAGGCCCCGGTCGTCGCGGATTCGGCCGGGAATCCGGTCCCTGCCGGGACCTGCAATCCCCGTACGTCCGCCGGTATGCCGAATGCTGCGACTGGCAGTCCCCAGGCCAGTCGGGCGAACCGGCGCCGACCATGATCGCGCGGCCTGCGCCAGACCGGGGTCACGCGCCGCCCCGTACCCGGCATTTCGGCCTGTGACCCGCGTGCGCCTTGCCCTGTGACGCCGCTAGACTCCGCCGATGACCCGGACCTTCCGAGCGACGATCCTGCTCGAGGGCAAGACCGCGACCGGCATCCGGGTGCCCGCGGCCGTCGTCGAGGCGCTTGGCTCCGGCAAGCGCCCTGCGGTCCGAGTCACGCTGAACGGCTATGCCTATCGCTCCACCGTGGCGCCGTTCGCGGACGGCGTGTTCATGCTCCCGCTCGCGGGCGAGCACCGGTCCGCCGCGGGTGTTGAGGCCGGGCAGGAGATCGAGGTCACCCTGGAGCTCGACACGGCGCCGCGCGAGCTCGAGGTTCCCCCCGAGCTGGCAATCGCCCTCGACGCGGACCCTGTCGCCAGGTCGTTCTTCGACGGCCTCTCCTACAGCAACAGGCGCGTGTTCACGCTGAGCGTCGAGGGCACCAGCAACCCCGAGACGAAGGCCCGCCGCGTCGACAAGGCGATCGCCCTCATGCGCGAGGGCCGCGTCCGCTGAATCAGCTCTGGGTGCCCGGAGCGCCCCCGTCCTCGTCCACCGGGAGCGGCGTGTCGACGGCGGCCCACGTGCGCACCCGGTCGCGCTTCACCTTGAACGTGTGGGTCCGCGGGAAGTCCGCCTCCGGCCACAGGCGCCAGCCCGAGATGCGCTGGTTGGGCCCCAGGCTCGCGTTGGCCGCCTTGACCGCCGCCTCGATCTGGCGCCGGAGGTCGTCCGGCGTGGAGCTCTCGATCGACGAGATGGCGCGCTTGTCCGCCGGGTCGCCGTGGGTGCCGGGGGCCAGGACCACCGCCTCGATCCGCCCGGGCCGCGTCTCCACGGCCACGGAGTCCCGGATCCCGGCCACGCGAAGGGCGTTCTCGATGTCCTCGGGATACACGTTGAAGCCGTTGGGCAGGACGATGATGTCCTTCTTGCGGCCGTGCAGGTGCAGCCTGCCCTGCTCGTCGAGCTGGCCCAAGTCTCCCGACTTGTACCAGCCGTCCTTGGTGAATGCGGTGGCGGTCGCGTCCGGGTTGTTCCAGTAGCCCTTGAACAGGGAAGGGCCGCGGAACTGGATCTCGCCGTCGTCCGCGACCCGCATCTCCACGGGCTTGGGCGGGACCCCGACGCAGCCCAGCGGGTGGTCGTCCATCGTGGTGGCACAGCCGGCTCCCGTCTCGGTCGCTCCGTAGCCCTGGATGACGATGACGCCGATGTCCTCCCATGCCTGCTGGAGGGCCGGCGGCAGGAAGGCTCCCGACGTGGCGAACAGACGCAGGCCTCCGCCCAGCTGCGCGTGGACGCTCTTGAAGATCCGACGCCTGGCGGCGAACGGCAGGTGCCGGGCGATGCCGCGCATCCGGTTGAACGTCGCCGTCTTGCCCTGCTTCCCGACTTCGCGCTCGATGGCGCTCCAGAACAGGTCCACGAGCTGTGGGACGAGGAGCATGGAGGTGACGCGGTGCTCGCGCAGGCTGTCGAAGATCACGCGCGGGCTCCGGCTGCGCAGGTAGAGAATGTCCGCCCCGACATTCATCCCGTAGAACAGGGTGACCTGCTGCTCCAGGCTGTGCGAGAGGGGCAGCAGCGAGACCAGCCGGTGCTCCATCGGCTTGAGGATCCCGTGGAAGGACATCGCGCCGGCCAGCGAGTTGCCGTGGCTGAGCATCACGCCCTTGGGGCTGCCGGTGGTACCGCTCGTGAAGACGAGCTGGTACACGTCCTCCGGCTTCGGGCGCTCCCATGCGTCGAGCTGAGCCTCCCAGTCGGCCGGGAAGGTGCCGTCCGGGTCCGCGGACAGGCCGTCCACGATGCTGGTCGGGAACCGCTCCAGGCCAACCTCGCGCGGGTCCGGGGCATCCCGGCCGCTGCCGAGCAGCAGGCGGACCGCGCCCGAGGCCCTGATGATGTTGGCGATGGCGTCCGTGCTCATCCGCGAGTCGAGGGGCACGTAGACCAGCCGCGCCATCATGGCGCCGAAATAGGCCGCCGGCAGGGCGGGCGTGGACGGCGACCAGGTCAGGACACGGTCGCCGGGTGAGAGCCCGAGTGCGCGCAGACGCCAGCCCGCGAGGCGGCTGCGGCGCAGCACCTCCGCGTAGCTCCAGTGGAACGTGGTGCCGTCGTCACGGCGGAGGCCCAGCGCGTTGCGGTCCCCGTACCGTCCGGCGCTCTCCTCCAGGAGATCGAGCAGGGTCTCCATGGCGCCGCGATCGTACCCGCGCTACCACGGGCTGGGAAGTGCCGACGGTCAGGGGCGGCGGCGCGCCGGGCGGAACCGCGACGGTGCCACGGGCTACGGACGTCAGACGGCGATGATCAGGACCCGACCCACGGCACTTGCCGCCTCGATCAGGGCCCGGATGTCGCCCGGGTCCGAGGTCAGGATCAGCGCCGGCTGCGCAGCCACCGCCTCCGCCACGACGATCGCATCGACGACGTCGAGCACACCCGACCTCGCGCGCAGCTCGCCGGCCTCCCTGGCGCGTTCGGGCGTGGTTTCGATGAGCATGTCGACCGCGTTGATGACGCGGTCGATGCGCGCGTGATCCCGTCGGCCCGTGTGGACCTCCACCAGCACCGGCGCCGGGATGACGACGAGCCAGCCCTCGCGGCGAGCTCGTTCCAGTGCCGCACGCGCCACCCCGTTGCCGGCGGCGATCGCCGTTACCCCTCCGGCGTCCAGGACGAGCAGCGCGCGGCGCGCCGTCAGCTCGGCCACTCCATCTCGTCAACGTGGCGGCTCGCAGCGGTGGGAATCGGGCCGAACTCGCGCTCGAGCTCCCGCTCGAGGTCTCCAAGCCGATCGAACTGGAGCTGGCGCGCCAGTGCAGCGTCCAGATAGCGCGAGAAGCCTCGTTCGCCGACGCGCGTCTTCGCCTCGACCACGAGTTCCTCGGTGAGGGTCGTGGACACCTTGGTCGTGCTCATGGCCGTATCCTACCGGAAGTAGGATGTGCGTCAAGAGCATTGCCTGGGCTCGAATCGAGCGTTCGGCGCGTTCTCGAAAGGCGTACCGTCTGGGTGCGACCGCCGCCGCGACCGCCTGCGAACCCGAGTGCAGCCCCCACATTCCGGGGTCGCATCGTCGCCCCGGCGCCGATCGTCGACGAGTGTCGACCGTGGGGGTAGGCAAGTGGCCCCGATGAACGTGGCGGACTGGCTCGAGGTGGGGGCGCAGGCCCTGTCCGCCCTGCTGGCCGTCTGGCTCGGGCTCACCGTCGCGACCCGCTCCAGCCTGCCGGTCGCCCGCGTGTTCACGTTCCTCGCGCTCGTGGTCGCGACGTGGAGCAGCTGCATCATCCTGCAGCGGCTGGACGCGTCGGCCGACGCCACAGCTGTCGGACGATCCATCGAGGACCTCGCGGCCGCGCTGGCCATCGGGGGCCTGACCCACTTCGCGCTGGTGGTCGCGACCGACGGCCACCCCTCGCGCCGGCAGTTGGGCGTGGTCGCCGTGAACTACGCGATCCTCATGGCGTTTGCGCTCCCGACCATCCTCCAGTTCGAGACGGTCGTGAACCTCAGCCCACCTCACTTCTCCCTGGGTCCCATCCCGGGCGCGGTGCTCTTCTGGGGGTGGGTTGCCGCGCGCCTCGCCGCGATCGCCCTGGGTGCCTTCTGGCTGCTCCGGGCCATGCGCGCGCGGGATGCAGGCCCACTGCGGCGGCGCCAGCTCAAGGCAGCGTTGGCCACGATCGGGATGGCCGGGCTCGGTGCGAGCCTTCGCTTCCTGCCCGTGATCGGGGACGCGGACCGCTGGATCGGCACCTCGTTCATCACGCTCGCCGTGGTGTGCGCGTCGTACGCGGTCTTCGCGGCCGGCATCTTCTTCGGCCCCGCCGTGGCGGCCCGCGCCTTCAGGACGACCGTCATCGGAGGCGCGACCGTTGGCGCGCTGATCGTCGTGCTGGTCGGGATCGAGGTTCTGAGCTCGAACGTCCTGGGTCTCGATAGCCCGTACTTCCCCGTGCTGGGGTTCGTCGTCATCGCCGCCCTCTACGGTCCTCTCGCCTCGCGCATCCGGAGGAGATCGATCGGTGGCGGCTCACGGGCGGTCGCACGGGATCGGCTGCTGCGCGTCCTTGGGGAGCGGGAGCTTGCGGTCAGTCCGGCCGCCGCGGGCGTCAAGCCTGCGCTCGCTCACGTGATGCGCGTGCTGGACGTGACCGGGCTCACCGTGACGGGGCTGGACGGGTCCCTGATCGCGGCCGAAGGAACGCCGCCGGCCTCGGGCTCGGTGATGTCCATGCCACTCAGGGACGGTGGCGAGCTGGTCGGAGAGATGCGTGTCGGCGAGACCGCCTCCGGCGCCCCGATGGATACCCGCGACCGGCGGCTCCTGGACCTCTCGGCGTCCTACATCGCCAGCGCGCTGCGGACCGGACGCCGGGAGGATGAACAGGCAACCGAGCTCGCCCACCTCGCGGAAGCACGCGCCGCCGTCGATGCTCGAGCGGAGGCCCTCCATAGCGCCCTGGTCGGGCGAGCCGATGTGGAACCGGGCCTGCGCGTCTTCGCCCTGGGTCCGTTGCGGATGGAGCGCGGCGGGACGCGCATCGAGCACTGGGGTGGCGACAAGGCGGGCAGCCGCCAGGCGCAGGGCCTGTTCGCGTTCCTCTACGACCGCGGCGAGAGGGGCGTGGCCAAGGACGAGGTGCTGGAGCTCATCTGGCCCGATGTTGACCTCGAGCGGGCGGACCTCGCGTTCCACAGGACGATGGCGGGCCTGCGTGCGACCCTGGACCCCGACAAGCGACGGGGTGGGGGAGCGGCCGTTCACTTCGCCAACGACCGCTACCGGCTCGAGGGGTCCGTCGTCGCCTGGTCGGACGTCGATGTCTTCCTCGCGACGCTCGACGCCGCCGCGGCCGCTGATGGCCCCGCCCGGATGCGGCTCCTCGACGAGGGCCGCCGGCTCGTTCGCGGCGAATACCTCGACGACTGCCCCTACTACGGCGACAGCGTCTTCGTCGAGGAGCGGCGGGTCCTGCTCCGGAGTCGGTTCGTCGACCTCGTCATCGCGCTGGGGGAGGCCTACGAGGCGAGCGGGGACCGGATGTCGGCCGCAGCCGCCTTCCGGGAGGCACTGATGCGGGCGCCGGACGGCTGCCCGCCCGCCGCCGCCGGCCTCGTGCGCCTGGGGCTCTGATCACCGCAGGATCACCGCAGTCGGGCCGTGGTGGCTCCGCAGGGGTCGGCGCGCATGGTGCGGGTGTCAACGACCCGCACGAAGGCGACTCCCATGACCGCGGCCACCTTCCCGCTCCCGGCTTGCGGATCCCCTGCCACCCGACCGGCCGGCCCCATGGCCCGCGACCTCGCGACCTCGATGTTCGAAGGCCATCACGACGAGCTGTACCGGGCCGCGCTACGCTGCTGCCGCGACCCGGAGACGGCGGAGGACCTGGTCCAGGAGGCGTTGCTCAGGCTGATGATCGAGACCGACACCCGCGGCGCTCCCGACAACGTGCGGGCCTGGCTGCACCGGGTGATCGCGAACCTCGCCATCTCGCTGGGCCGCCGGGCGACCGTCAGCCGTCGCTACGCCGGCGCGCTCGTGCGCCGCGACGAGCCTTCGACACCCGAGGCCATCGTCCTCGACCTCGAGGCCCGCTCCGTGCTCGCGGCAGCGTTGGGGACCCTGCCCGAGACCACCCGGACCGCGCTGGTGCTCGCGGCGAGTGGCTACCCCGGGGCGGAGATCGCGGCAGCGATCGGCCGCTCGGACACCGCGACCCGTACGATGATGAGCCGGGCGCGGCTCAAGCTCCGGGAGGGCCTGGCCGCGTGACGTCGAGCGGCGCCCGGACCCTCGATAGGGAAGGTGCCGTGTTTGACCCCTCCACGAGCCGCGCGTACACTCCGGCGGCCTGCCGGCAGGCTTGGCGTGCCCAGCACGTCGCCCGCCGGGACGCCCCCGCGCCGTCGGGCATCGCGCGCGGATGGCGGGTACGAGACTCCTGCCCGAGGAGGTGAACCGGATTTGGCCGAAGTCCGAGTGGGTGAGAACGAGACGTTCGAGAGCGCCCTCCGTCGCTTCAACAAGAAGATCCAGCAGAGCGGGATCCTCGCCGAGGCTCGTCGTCGTGAGCACTACGAGAAGCCGTCGGTGAAGCGCAAGCGGAAGGAAGCGAAGCGCAAGAAGAACGCGCGCGCGAGCCAGGGCTGAGCCCGGGCGCCGCCGCGGCCACCGACAACCGGTGATCCCGCCGCGGTCCCCATGGCCTGCCCCACAGCGTCGACCGGGAACCCGTCCCGGTACCCATCGGCGGCGCAGCTCGCGGGCACGGCACCACGTCGGGGCACAACGACGACGCCGTGACGCCCGAGGAGCCATCCGGTGACCCTTCGCGAACGACTGCACGACGACACGATCGCTGCGATGCGGTCGGGTGACGCGCTGCGCCGCGACACGCTGCGGATGGTCCAGAACGCCGTCTACAACATCGAGAAGGCCAAGAAGATCACGCTGACGGATGACGACATCCTCGCCGTGATCGTGCGCGAGACCAAGACCCGCCGCGAGAGCGTCGAGGCCTTCCGCAAGGGCGGCCGCGAGGACCTCGCCGTGAAGGAGGAGGCGGAGATCGCCATCCTCGCCGAGTACCTCCCGGAGCCGCTGGCCGAGGACGAGCTCCGCGCCCTCGTCGACCAGGGCATCGCCGAGACGGGCGCCACCTCCGCCCGCGACATGGGCAAGGTCATGGGCTGGCTCTCGCCGCTCACCCGTGGCCGGGCCGACGGCAAGGTCGTCTCCGGTCTCGTCGCGCAGGCGCTGGCCGGCGCGGACCTGGCCGCGCACGACACGGAGCACTGACCTCCTTCGTCGGAGGGGCATGACCATGCTCGCCAGACCCGCAGAAGCCGCGAACCGCTTCACCCGCCGCGACGCGGGTCGCCTGGCCCTGGCGTCGATCCTGCTCATCGCGGCCATGTCGGTGATCCTGGGCCTGGACGTGCTGCCGGCCCAGACGCTGCTCGAGGAGGGCAAGCCCGCCCCCGCCAACGTTGGGGCCCCGCGAGCCGCGCAGTATGTCAGCGATGTCCTCACGGAGCGCGAGCGCCAGGTCGCGCGGGAGGCCGTCGAACCGCAGTATGACTTCACGATCGCCAGGGGCGCCTCGGTGGCGGCACAGCAGCAGCGCGAGCTGGACCGCAAGGTCGCACCGATCGATGCCGCGTTCGCGGAGGGCGTGACGCCGGAGGACCGCGCGGCGATCCTCGCGGACACCCTGGCGGGCGACCTCGGCACGGACGACAGGGCGACGCTGCTCGCCCTGGACGCCGTCCGTTGGGAGGCCCTGCGGGCCGAGGCCGCGAGAATCCTGGACACGGTCGAGCGTTCGGAGCTCCGGGACACCGAGCTGGCGCCGATCCGCGATGGGATCCAGGGCCGGTTCGCGGGCGACCTGACCGGGCCGGAGGCCGCGCTCGCGGCGGCCCTGATGCAGCCCCTGATCGTCCCCAACTCGTCGTTCTCCGCCGTGCTCACCGAGCAGGCCAGGACCCGCGCCGCCGAGGGCGTCGCGGACGTGGTGAAGTCCTGGCAGCGGGACGAGATCATCGTGCGGAGCGGCGACCGCGTGGACGAGGTGGCCTTCGAGGCCATCGACCGCTTCGGCCTCAACGAGGGTGGCCTGGACGTCGCGCGGCTGGTCGGGTTCGTCGTGCTCTCGATCCTCGTCATCGCGTTGCTGCTGACCTGGACCTGGCGGTTCCGTCGTGAGTTCTGGCACCGCAACAACGTCCTCCTGCTACTCAGCCTCCTGCTCCTGTTCTCGGTGTTCGCGCTCAAGCTGACCGCCGAGCGGGCCTGGGTGCCGTATGCGCTGCCGCTGGCGGCCGTCGGGATGCTGGTCACGGTGCTGCTCGACGCCGGCGTCGCGATGGTGATGACGGCCCTGATCGCGATCCTGGCCGCGGCCGTCAACGGCGCCGGCCTTGAACTCGCGGCCTACGTGATGCTCGGCGGCATGGCGGGCATCGTGGGCGTGCGCCGCGGCGACAAGCTGTCCGTGTTCGTCCAGGCGGGCATCGGCGTGTTCGTCGTCCAGGCGTTGGTCGTCATCACCTTCGCGCTGCTGGGTGACCAGGACGTCCGCGGGGTGCTGGAGCTCGTGGGTGCCGCGGCCGTGTCCGCGGGCGGGGCCGCCGTGGCGGCCGTGGGGAGCTTCGCCGTCATCGGGTCCGTGTTCGGGATCGTCACCGTGTTCCAGCTGCTCGAGCTGGCCAACCCGTCGCAGCCGCTCCTGCGCCGGCTCCTCGTGGAGACGCCCGGCACCTACCACCACTCGCTGATGGTGGGCAACCTCGCCGAGCGTGCCGCCGAGTCCATCGGCGGTGACCCGCTCCTTGCCCGCGTGGCTGCGTACTACCACGACGTCGGCAAGCTCTCGAACCCGGCCGCGTTCATCGAGAACCAGGCGGGTGGCGACAACATCCACGACGAGCTGGATCCCGAGACGTCCGCGCAGCTCCTCAAGAGCCACATCAGCGCCGGCATCGACATCGCCTACAAGTCCGGCCTGCCCAAGGCCATCATCGCGTTCATCCCGCAGCACCACGGGACCGCGGTGATGTCCTACTTCTACGCGCGGGCCAGGGAGCAGGCAGCGGCGCCGTTCGGCGGCCTCGAGACGGCCGAGGGCCACAAGGCAGCCGACGGCGTGGACGTCCGCAAGTACCGCCACGGCGGTCCCAAGCCGCAGTCCCGCGAGGCGGCCATCATCATGCTCGCCGATTCGGTAGAGGCGTCCGTGCGGTCACTCTCGTCCCGCGACGAGCCGGCGATCCGGGCGATGGTGGCGCGCATCTTCGAGGAGCGGATCGGCGACGACCAGTTCGACGAGTGCGATCTCACGCTGCGCGACATCGAGATGATCCGCGAGGCGTTCGTGGAGCAGCTCCTGGGCATGTATCACCAGCGCGTCGCGTACCCGCAGAACAAGGTCGTGGAGCTGGAGTCGCGGCGCGCCGCCGGCGGCGACAAGTAGCCCGCTCGATCAGCGCTTCTCCCGCCCGCGACGCTGCCGGGTGCGTGCCACGCATGAAATCGCCGTCGAACCCGCGCGGCTGTGCCTGTCACGCACGATGCCGGCGTCAACACGGACCGGGACGCCGATTTCTTTCCAATCCCGTGCCGTCGGCGTGCCTGCCACGCACGACTCCGACCGCGCTGGCCGGAAGTCATGAGCGCCACGCACAGGGCGCAAGGGGTGGGCGAACGGGCGTCGTCCCGGCCGGCCGACGACCGGGCCCGCCGGGTAGCATCACGGGGTGGGCAGTCACTACCTGGGCCCGTGGCGGATCGACGTCGATTGGCGTGACGGGGTCGCGCGGCTCCTCCCCGAGGCGCGGCTCGCACGCGCGGCGGCCGCAGCGCTCGACGCCGCGGGCGCTCCCCGTCCCGCCAGCCTCGGCCTGATCCTGTCGGCCGATGCGGAGCTGGCGGAGCTGAACGAGGCGCACATGGGTAAGCACGGCCCCACGGACGTCCTGTCGTTCCCGCTGTTGCCTCCGGACGCCTATCCGCCGCACGCGGGCAAGTCCAGCAGCCAGGCGCCCGCGGCAGTGGAGGCCTTCGCGCTGCCGCCCGGCGTCCGCGCCCACCTCGGCGACATCGTGGTGTCCGTGGAGCGGGCGATGGACCAGGCGGAGGCCGGCCGCGGCGGCCAGACGGGCGACGTCCGCTGGGATGCCCGACACGAGCTCCGCCTGCTGGTGACCCACGGCGTGCTCCACGTCTGCGGCTGGGACCACGCCGAGCCCGAGGAGGAGGCGGCGATGCGCGCGCAGGAGCGGCGCCTGCTCGGGGCGTAGGCGAGGAGGGGACAGGGGCCACTGACGGCGACCCGCGGTGCCGAGCGACCCGCGGTGCCGAGCGACCCCCGTCGCTGCCTAGGAGCCCAGCCCTCCGATCCTCACGTCGAACGCCGGCATGACCACGCCCTGCTCCCGGACGATCGAGGACTGCAGGACCGCGGGTTCCCACCGATAGGTGCCAGACGTGACGACCCGCGCCAGGTAGCGCAGGGTCTGCGTCGGGACCCTCGGGTCGGACGAGACGCAGAAGTCGACGCGCTGCCCCACGACCCGCCACGGGCGCTCATGGGTCCTCCCGACGACGCCCCCTTCCTCGTCGACCTCCTCATCCCGGCGGCCCCAGCTGGCGATGGGCGCGAGGCCCGACGGGGCGAGGTCCGTCATCTGCCAGCAGCCATCGTCGGCGTTGGGCCCGAGCGTCACCGCGAAGGTGACCACCACCGTGTCGGTCGACCCGATGCGGCCCGCCGGCGTGATCGTGCGCTTGACGGACATGCCCACAGGTGCAGCCAGGTCGCCCTCGGCCACCGGTCCATCCCAGCTGGCCGCGACGATCACCGAGCCGCTGACCGGGTCGATCCGCAGGGTCTTGCGCTGCGCCGGGGTCACGTCAAGCTGCACCGGCTCCCCGCCGGTGACGGTGACGACCGTGTGGACGCCGTCGATGGTGACGGTGGCGGTTGCATCGGCCTTGGGCATCGTGTCCGCCCAGCGCGAGGCGGCGATCACCCGCTCAAGGTCCAGGACCGTGTCCGCGGGCGGATGTGCCACGATCTCCGCGTCCATGTCCGCCGCGAGCGGATCGCCCAGGGCGGCCGCGACGATCGCGAGGCGGGCCGTTGACACGGCGGTCGCCTCGGCGGACTTCGCATTGATCCGGACCCACGGGCCCAGCCGCTCGCCGTGGTCGGCGAGGATGTC
>Ga0315287_10004606_pt1 | contig 13474 bp, 20 predicted proteins | sample YL17G11_0_MG_FD_205037 | JGI IMG/M metagenome (GOLD analysis project Ga0315287, IMG submission 205037) | Sediment microbial communities from Yellowstone Lake, YNP, Wyoming, USA - YL17G11_0 | ecosystem: Environmental > Aquatic > Freshwater > Lake > Sediment | place: USA: Wyoming | collected... | reverse complement strand
TCATTGCCGCGAAGTACCTGCGCGACAAACTTGCCGTTCCCGTCTGACCCGCCCACGCGCCGCGTAGCAACCCGACGCAACGCGACGCCGCGCATCGCTCACCGCGCGGCATCCGCTTCATCGCCATCGACACCCCCGGGTTCGGCTTCTCCGACCCGAGCCCCAGCATCCCGAAGCTCGAGGACTGGGCGCCGTCTTTCATCGCCGTGCTCGATCACCTCGGCCTCGAGCAGGTCGACGTGCTCGGCCACCACACCGGCGCCCTCAATGCCACCGAGCTGACGCTGCAGAACCCGAAGCGCGTGCGCCGACTGATCCTCAACGGCCCCTTCCCCGTCACCGAGGAGGAGCGCGCGAAATTCATTGAAGCCGGCGAACGCAACCAAGCTGCCAGCGTGCCCGTCGTCGACGGCAGCCACGTGCTCAAAAGCCTCGAGACCCGCGTGCGCATGTGGGGCCCCAACCCCGACCCCGCGATCATCACCCGCATCATCGCCGAGAAGTACCAGGGCCTCGGCCCCTACTGGTGGGGCCACCACGTCGCCTATCGCTACGACCACGCCGCCGCGATGAAGCGCCTGAAGCACCCGACGTTGATCCTCTCCAACACCGGCGACGACATCTACGAACTCGCGCAGCGGGCGCGGACCCTGCGACCCGACTTTTACTACGTCGAACTGCAGGGCGGCACCCACGACATCGTCGACCAGCAGCCCGAGGCGTGGAGCGATGCGGTGGTGGCGTACCTGAGAGGGCCGGGCGCGCCGAGGCCGGCCTGACCCCTCGCGCGCCAAGGCGGGCGCCGCGCTCAGACGGCGTCGGACGCCTTGCTGGCGTTGGCAAGCTCCTCACGAACCACCCGCCGGAGCGTGGCCTCGAGCGGTTCGCGCTTTCGCTGCACGTGCTCGCGCAGCGCCGCGTTCATCAGCGACTGATAGTTCCCGCCGCCGGCCGCTTCGACCTGGCGCTTGAACCATTCCAGCAGATCGTCATCGAACCGGATCGTGATGCGCGTCTTTCCCGGCGCCAGCGGAACCGCCGGGCCACGAACGCCGTTCGAGAAGTCGTATTCCTTACGCATCTCGTCGCGCGGATTGCGCTCTTTCACCGGGACTCGCCCGCCGCGCCGAGATGATCCGCGTTTTCTCGCTGCCATGGGAATACACCACCACCAGGATCCGCCCCTGCGGATCCAGCGCCAAGGCGACGAAGCGCGCCTCGCCCTCGGAATCCGGATTCGCCACGGTGACCGCGAACGGATCCTCCAACGACAGGGCGGCATCCACGAACCGAACGCCATGGCGCTCGAAGTGCAGCCTGGCCTTCGCAAGATCCCATTCGTAGCCGTCCATTTGAAGGGTATGTACGCGTGTGCACGAGGCCAATGGCAGCGGGTCGGGCTTTGAACCCGGCAACCCGGGGCGCGGCCAACTCGGAAAACTATTGTGAACGGCCCGAATCGGGTGCGTGCCAGTTCCCGTCCAGAGCGTCGAAATCGACCGCCAGAGAGTGTTGGGCGGCTGGAGTAGGGGGGCGTGTATATTCCCGACCGTGGTGGGCGGATTTACATGGGGCCAATCGTGGGAATTCAGTGACTTGATGATTGCCGGCCGCGTATATCGATCGGAAATGTCGCGATCGGTTGCGACATTTATTCCGCCCAATAGGTGTTAGCCATCACTGAACCGTTGCAGCCAGCATTGTGATACTCTAGTATCACTTGATGCGCACTGAGCTCGTCACTACTCTCAAGAGAAAAGCCACGGAACTCCTTGATGAGCTCCGTCGGGATCGCAAGCCAATTCTCATCACGGAGCATGGGTTGCCAAGCGCGTACTTGGTAGATGTGGAAACCTACGACCGGCTTCAGACTCGAATGACATTGCTCGAGGGCATAGCCCGCGGAGAGCGGGCCATTGAAGAAGGTCGAACGCTAACTCATGCGCAAGCCAAGCAGCGCATGGCTCGATGGCTGAAGTAATCTGGACTGAGCCCGCCCTCAGTGATCTGGACGCGATTGCAGACTACATCGCGCTGGACAACCCGGTTGCCGCTGCCGCGCTCGTACAACGCGTCTTCAGCCACGTCGAGCAACTTGCCGAGCATCCAAAGAGCGGCTCGAAACCACCGGAGCTGCGGGGGTGGCGCTATCGCCAGCTCGTTGAGCCTCCCTGCCGCGTCTTCTACAGGTACGACGCGGAGAAGGTATTCATTGTCTTCGTAATGCGATCCGAGCGACTTTTCCATCCGACCGCTCTCGAATTCCGGGACCGGCCTCGTCGCAAGTGATGGCTAACGTCACGATGCAACGGTCCGGGTGAAATGAAGTGCAAGTCGAAGCGACGGCAGCCGGCAGTTGATCCTGGTGTTAGACAGCGGCGATACGGCATCGCCAGAGCATCGGAGCTCGCATCTTTCCAATGTCTCTCTAGGCCGGCATCATCGGCGTGACAGCTTCTCGCGGAGGCCCACTATGCAATACGACGAAGCCCGCGTCGTGCAGGCCGTACTGGCTGTGCTCCAGCTCGCAGCCTACAAGGAAGGTCCGCTGACCGTTTCTTGGAAGAACATCGACTTTGAAATCATGAACCGACTGCACGAGCTCGGCTTCATCGAGGATCCACGCGGCAAGCATAAGTCCATCGTCTTTACGGACGCTGGAGCTGAGGCGGCCCGCGCGGCTGCAGCAAGCCTCTTCGCCTCTCCCGGCACGACTTCATAGGTGGCCTCTGTCTAACTACAGGATGAAACGGTCCCGGTGGGATAAAGTGCCCTTCGAAGCGACGGCAGCCGGCCGTTGATCCTGGTGTTAGATGGCCTTCCGACCGCGGCTGATGATCTGACCCAGCTCGCGATCCGACGCCCCAAGTGCCAGAAGTGAGCGCACCAGCAAATCCAGCGACACGGTCGGATCGCCCGCCTCCATCTTGGCCACCCGCGACTGGCTCGAGCGAACAGCTTTCGCCAGTTCGGTCTGTGACAGCCCCTGCTGCGAACGCTTGGCCCTAAGCCCCTGCGCGAGCTTCAGACGCAGCTCGATATAGGCCGCTTCGCCGTCAGTGAGCCCGAGGAAGTCCTTTGCGCCGCCGACCTTCCAGCCCTTGGCTTCCAGATTCTTCCGCTTGTCGGCTCGCATCGTCGTATTCCTTGAGTCTTCTCTGGCTGTTCAGGACGACTTCGTCCGGCGTCTTCCGGGTCTTCTTCGCGAAGACCTCCGCGATCACAATGGCGTCCCGATCGACTCGGTAGATGATGCGCCAAGTGCCATCGGCGTCGTTGATCCGCAATTCATGGCAACGGCGTCCTATCGACGGCATCGGCCGCGAGTGCGGCATCGACAGCATCACACCCTGCTGCAGCTGCCGAAGCAGGAAGCCTGCTTCGAGCCGCGCCGCGTCGGAGAAAGGTGGGGTCTTGACCTCGCCATGGAGCCACGCAAGAGGCTTGTCTCTCGGGCTCACGGCTTGCAGTATATGTCCGCCCTGACATTCCCGCAAACGGCCATCTAACTTAAGGATGAAACGGTCCGGGGGAGATAAAGTGCCCTTCGAAGCCACGGCAGCCGGCCGTCTATCCCGGTGTTAGGCCGCAGATCCGCGTCATCTACGGCTTGACGATACGTATCCACCCGGATACGCTTCTTCCGTGTACCAGCTGCAGGCCTCGTCCGTATTCGACGACTGGCTCCGTACCCTACGTGACCAGAATGCACGAGCACGCGTGCTGGCGCGCCTCGAGTCCGCTGAGAACGGGAATCTAGGCGACGTTAAAGCCGTCGGTGACGGCATCCGCGAGATGCGCATCCACTGCGGCCCGGGATATCGCATTTACTTTGCGCAGAAAGGAAAGGTGTTGCTTCTGCTGCTGTGCGGGGGCGACAAGTCCACGCAGTCTCGTGACATCGCAAAAGCGCGCCGAGTGCTAGCCGATTTCGGCAAGGAGTGAGCCATGGCCAAGTTCAAGCCATTCGACATCAGTGCCCACCTCGACAACGACGAGGTTATTGCGGAGTTTTTGACCGCGGCTCTGGAAGATCCGAACCCTGATGTATTTCTTTCCGCGGTCGGGAAAGTCGCGAAGGCTCGCGGCATGAGTGCCATTGCGGAGAACACCGGCCTAGGCCGCGAAAGCCTCTACAAAGCGCTATCTCCAGGAGCCAAGCCTCGCTACGACACGATTCTGAAGGTCCTTCAGAGTCTCGGCGTAAAGCTCTCCGTAACTGCGGCCTAACTTCAGGATGCAACGGTCCGGGTGGGATAAAGTGCACTTCGACGCGATGGCAGCCGGCCATTGATCCTGGCGTACGGCGGCTGTCATGCGAACCCACGGTACTCTGACCAAGTGGAACGATGACCGCGGCTTCGGCTTCATAACACAAGCAAAAGGTGGGTCAGACCTCTTCGTCCACATTTCCGCATTCCCACGGGATGGCGTACGTCCTCGACTCAACGAACTCATCTCGTTCGAGATTGAAGCCTCTCCTGACGGAAAGCCGCGCGCCGTCCGCGTGATGCGGCCGGGCCAGCGGTCGGCTGGCCGACCCGCAGCTTCGCGCGAGCACCGTGGTCCTGTGGATCGCTGGCTTGCTGGGGTCTTCACTATGCTTGTGGTTACGGGTCTTGGCGCTTACGGCTATTCCCAGTACACGAAGCTCGCGGACTCACGGAGTCCTGACCGCGATGACTCCATACCGTCCGCGCCTACGCCCAACGCTTGCGACGGGCGCACAATGTGCTCACAAATGACGTCATGCTCTGAGGCGACGTACTTCATTCGCAATTGCCCGAATACACAGATGGATGGAGACGGTGACGGAGTTCCATGCGAATCACAATGGTGCAATTGATAACACAGCCGCCTAACAAACTGGAGTTCCCAGGATTTAGTGGAGACCTGAAAATGACAGGTCCCACATGTCTGGGAGAAGTCCATCTCCAAGCGAATGAGTGCAGGGCGGGTCCGCAAGGCCTACCAGTTCATTGAGGCACATCGGCGCGACTACCCCGTCCAGACTTTGTGCCAGGTGCTCGAGGTTGCACCGAGCGGGTACTACGCATGGCTGCACAAGCTGTACCTGGCAGTGGTCATGGATCTCTACTCACGACGGATCGTTGGTTGGGCAACCCGTGCAACCATCCATCGTGAGCTCGTGCTTGATGCCGTGCTGATGGCTGTGTGCCGGCGGCGGTTCTGCAAATCCCACCATCTTGAACCCAGCATGAGCCGCCGTGGAAATTGCTGGGACAACGCTGTTGCCGAATCGTTCTTCGGCAGTCTCAAGAAGGAACAGATCAAGAAGCATATGTACAAAGACCGAGAGTCCGGAAAGAAGGACATCGCCGATTACATCAAAGCGTTCTACAATTGAACGAGACGTCACAGCCGTATCGGTGGCGTGAGCCCTGAAGTGTTTGAAGATACCAATCGACTACGTCGGAGTAGTCTCCACTGAATCCTGGGAACTCCACTCTGGCGGTGCGTGTTCAGAAATAGCTCCGGCGCCTGGGGCGGATGGCGCACCGCGAGCCAGGCTCGCAGAGCCGTGGCTGGTTCCTTCCACAGCGGCAGGCGGCGTGCACGCCGTCGCCTCTCAAGACCGCCAGAACTTCATGACGAGGGTCTTCTGCGCGCATCGCCAGGGCGAAGCGCCGCAGCGTGGCGATGCGGTTGTGCTGCTGTGACGGCGAGGGTGCCTGCGCGGACCACTCCAGGGCGCGCGAGGCGTGCGCCCACGTGTCGCCGGCGTGCTCGGCGAAGGCGACGAAGTTGCGCAGCAGCAGACGCTGCGAGCGGAACTTGAAGCCGAGCGAGCGGTGCAGGTCCACATAGCGGGCGAAATCCTGAGTCAGCATGACACGCCCTCCGGCCAGGGGCTGCGCCACCCTCGCCAACATCGCGACGTCGACCTTCGCGTAGTACGCCATCATATCCAGGGATCAATACGGTGCTCGCACGCATAGGAACAGGCGGTGGATGTCCACGGACGCGCGAGAGCGCTCGAGGTAGGCGAAGACCGCATCGCCCGCGTCTTGGGGTATTGGCAGGCGTACATGGGGACTTCCCTTACCGCAAACCTCGAGGGTGGCCGCGTGCCAGTCGATATCCGCGAGACGCAGCCTCACGATGTCGTCCGGCGGATAGGGAATTCAAACCACCTGTCCAGGTCGAGCCGATTCGCGTAATCGGCCCTATGTCGAGCCGGAGCCTGCGACCCCGTGAGCCACTGCCGGGCTGACCGGGTCGCCAGGATGTCTTGCCCGGCCGCCGGCCGGCCGCCAAATGCCCATCCGTCCCAGCGCTTCTTGCCGCAAGCCGCCCGCGACCCCGTTCTGTATCGGCGGCGCCAGTGCCCCGAGCGGCAGGCCCGCCGAATACTGGTCCGGGGCCGTGCGCTCCAGATGAGCCAGAATCCTCCCGTTGATCTGCGGCACCTCGATGCTGGCGATGATCCGCGGCTTGCCGCCGCCGCGGCAGGGCACGCTGCTGTGACACTGACAAAGGGTGGGGGGCGTCGGCATCTGGGCTCGCGGGCCGATCAGGGCGTCACGGAGGCGGGCATCGGTACCCATTGAGCCGCTGCCGACTTGGCGTGGACGTTCCGTCGCCGCAAGCAGGGTCTTTGAAACTACTATCCGCTCCAGATAATGAGCCTTACCGCGGGAGACGGCCGATGCGCTTGACCACGCTTGCTCTGTTGACTTCACTCACCGTCGGTTTGGACCCTGCGACCGCGCAGCAGGCTGTACCCGAGAACACCGGGCCGAACACCAGCATCGTGCGCACGGTCACCGGCAAGATGACGTTTCGCACCCTCAGCGACGGCCGTGTGCGCGGCGGCGAGGAGTTCCGCCTGTTGGTCTATCCGGATGGCTCGCGGCAGATCTTCATCAGCAAGGACTTCAAAGCCGTCAACGCGCAGCAAACCCTGATGACGCGTGTCGATGCCCGCTTTCGCCCACTGGAAACCTACGCCAGCTATTGGACGCGCGAGGGTTTCAAGGGCTCCATGTACGTCACGGTATCCGGGAATGAACTGAACGCCGTGGCGCTCGGCCCCAGGGGGCGTGTCGAGACGTCGCTCCAGGTTCCCCCGGGCATTTCTGTAGTTCATCACGGCGAGGTGATGAATGGCTGGTACTACTGGTCTGAGGATTCCGGGTCCAAGGCCCCCCAGACATCCAGCGTGTATGTCCTGAACGCCGCCCCGCGCGGCGACGCACAAGTCAGCGGGTTCCTGACCGAGAGCCGGTTCACGCGACTGGGTACGGAAAGAGTGACCACGCCTGCCGGAACCTTCGACGCAACGCACTATCAACTGACAGGAATGGAAGCCCTCGATATGTGGATCGCAGGCGAGGACCGATTATTGGTCCGCCAAACGGACACCAAGAATGACCGCGAGTATGTGCTGACGGAGATGACGATCATGCCAGCACGTTGATGCGGCGCATCAGGCAGCCGCCGCGGATGCACCTGACGCGCCATCACCGGGTGTTCGCGATCGAGATCGACACCTGCGCCCGCTGCCAGGTACGGCTGCGGATCCTGCCGAGTGCCGACGTCTTCCGCGTGCCCCGGGAGGATTGAACATGGCGTGTATTCGTGATCTCGCGGGCCAATGCGATCTGGCCGCCTGCACAGTTCGGACCCGTGTACCGCGGACTCCCCTCCCTGGTCAGCGCACCTTGCGGTCATGACCTGCGCGGAGATGGAAGCCCCGTTGGCGACTTTGACGTCCTTATCCGATGCGGCAAGGCGCGCGGCGACTAGACGCTCGACGATCTGCTGGTGACAATCGGTCAAGCGCACTGCGCCGTGGCGCTGCCGTCGCCACGCGGCCTCGTGGACATCGGAGCTTGCACATGGACGCCATCCTCGATCACATCGGCATCAACGTGACCGACTTCGAACGCTCGAAGGTATTCTATGAACAGGCGCTCGCGCCGCTCGGCATTGCGCTCGCGATGGCGTGGGGCCCGTCGGCGGGCTTCGGTCGGGGTGGCAAGCCGGAATTGTGGATTGGCGCGCAGCAGACGAGCTTCCAGACCGCCTCGCAGATCCGGGTGATCACGCCGGTACACGTCTGCCTGCGAGCCAGCAGTCGTGCCGAAGTCGATGCATTTCACCGGGCGGCGATCGCAGCCGGGGGAAAGGATTTCGGCGCTCCGGGGCTGCGTCCCGAATACCATCCGAGCTACTACGGCGCTTTTGTGCTCGATCCGGATGGGCACAACATCGAGGCGGTGTTCCATGGTGGGTGACGGCGCGTCTTCGTATCGACGATACGGACGGTGCCGACGGGCTTGAGGTGATGCAGTCGGCGGCCCCGTTCACAGACCGCGCTGGCCAACCTGCAAGCTCGCGGCTGCCCACGCACGCGACCCGCCGAGTCGCTCAGCGCACGACGCGCAGGTTGCGTCCCTGGCGGCTGATGCCGAGCGCGCCGCTGCGCACGACCTCCAGCAGCTCGGCACCCGCCGAGAGGTCGTGGATGAAGGTGTTGATCTCGGCTTCGCTGGCCGTGAGCTCGACCAGGAAGCCCTCGGACGCCGGGTCCAGCACCCGCCCGCCGTTGCGTACGACATAACCCCGGACGGCGTCGGCCTGTTCGGTCCGCACCTTCAGCTTCAGCAGCACCAACTCTCGCTCCAGGTGCTCGCCCTGGGTCATGTCCTCGACGCTGACGACGTCGATCAGCTTGTTGAGCTGGTTGACGATCTGCTGGATCACGGGGTCCGAGCCCTTGGTGACCAGCGTGATGCGCGACACGGTCGGGTCGTCGGTCGCCGCCACGGACAAGGACTCGATGTTGTAGCCGCGCGTCGAAAACAGTCCGGCGACGCGCGTGAGCGCGCCGGCCTCGTTCTGCAACAGGATGGCGATGATGTGGCGCATGGAACCCGGGACCCTCGGCGAGCGGGAAATCATACTGGAAAGGCCCGCCCGGCACCCGGGCGCGCCGGTTGCGCGACCGCGGTCCGGGTTGCAGACGCCGGGCGGGGTGATAGTCTGGAACCGGCGTCCCTCGCGAATGACGGGGACGCCCGTCGCCTATCCGCCACATCCGATCTCCAGGCCGCCATGTCCGACACCCAGAAAATGAAGCGCCTCTCGGGGCATCCGCTCGCCGGCACCACGATGACGGGCGCACAGATGATCGTGCAGGTCCTGGCGGACGAGGGCACGACGGCGATCTTCGGCTATTCGGGCGGCGCGATCCTGCCGACCTACGACGCGGTGTTCCTGTTCAACCAGGAGCAGGGCGAGCGCGGCGCGCAACAGATGCCGCTGATCGTGCCGGCGAACGAGCAGGGTGCGGGGTTCATGGCGGCGGGCTATGCGCGCGCCAGCGGCCGCGTCGGCGTCTGTCTCGTCACCTCCGGCCCCGGCGCCACCAACACCGTCACGCCGGTGCGCGACTGCATGGCCGACTCGGTGCCGATGATCGTGATCTGCGGCCAGGTGCCGACCAGCGCGATCGGCACGGACGCCTTCCAGGAAGCGCCGGTGCCGGCGCTGATGGGCTCGGTCGCCAAGCACATCTTCCTAGTCACCGACGCGAACCAGCTCGAGGCCACGGTGCGCACCGCGTTCGAGATCGCGCGCACCGGGCGGCCCGGTCCCGTGGTGATCGACGTGCCGAAGGACGTGCAGAACTGGAGCGGCACCTTCCGCGGCGAGGGCGTGCTGCCGATCCCCGGCTATCGCAAGCGGCTGTTCGCGGTCACGCACGCCGCGGTCGAGGACGACGAGGCCGCGCAGTTCTTCGCGATGCTGCGCGAGGCGAAGCGCCCGCTGATCTATGCGGGCGGCGGCGTGGTCAACGCCGGCGCAGCGACGCCGCTGACCGAATTCGCCGTGTCCTTCGGAATCCCGGTGGTCACCACGCTGATGGGCATCGGCGCCTTCGACACCACGCATCCGCTGTCGATGCGCATGCTCGGCATGCACGGCCATGCGTTCGCCAACTATGCCGTCGACGACTGCGACTTCCTGATCTGCGTCGGCGCGCGCTTCGACGATCGGGTCGCCGGCGTGCCGGCGAAGTTCGCGCGCAATGCCAGGCGCATCGCGCACCTCGACATCGACCGCGCCGAGATCAACAAGGTCAAGCGCGTGCAGTGGAGCCACGTCGGGCAGATCGGTGACGCGCTGAAGGTGTTGCTCGCGCATGGTCGTCGCGAGAGCTTCCGGCCCGACTACGCGATCTGGCACGCCGAGATCGAGCAGCTGCGCCAGACCTATCGGATGAACTATGACCGGTTCAGCGAGAAGATCCAGCCGTACTACGTGATCGAGGAGATCAACCGCCTGACGAAGGGCGAGGCGATCATCGCCACCGGCGTCGGCCAGCACCAGATGTGGGCCGCGCAGTACATCGACTTCAAGCGCCCGCGGCTGTGGCTGACGTCCGGCTCGATGGGCACGATGGGCTTCGGCCTGCCGGCCGCGGTTGGCGCGCAGATCGCGAACCCGGGCGCGCTGGTGATCGACATCGACGGCGATGCGTCGATCCGCATGAACATCGGCGAGCTCGAGACCGTCACGACCTACGACCTGCCTGTCAAGGTCGTGGTGCTGAACAACTTCGGCGACGGCATGGTCAAGCAGTGGCAGAAGCTGTTCTTCAAGGGGCGCCTCTCGGCGAGCGACAAGTCGCTCTACAAGAAGGACTTCGTCAAGGCCGCGCAGGCCGACGGCTTCCAGTATGCGGTGCGGCTCGATCGCAAGGACGACGTACCGCGCGTGATCAGCGAGTTCATCCGTTTCCCGGGCGCCGCCTTCCTCGAAGTGATCATCGACCCTGATGCGGGCGTCTACCCGATGGTCGGCCCCGGCCAGGCCTACGACGAGATGATCACCGGCGACTTCATCGCCTCGCGCAACGCGAGCGTCGAGCCGAAGACGCCGGGTCCGTCGGAGATGTTCTGAGCATTCCGCCGCGCTGGGCTGGTGCGGGCCTGCCCTCGCTGCTCGTTCTCGCGCTGCTCGCATTCGGCGGCTGGGTTGCGCTGGATCGCGCGGCCGCGGGGGCAGGCGCCGAGTGGCTCGGCTACGGTCTGGGCGGCGTCGCGTGGTTCGGGCTCGGCCTTCTCGGCTTCGCCTGGTGCGTCAGTCGCGTAAGCTTTCCTACGCTTGGCTGGCGCGCGATCCTCGCGCTGGCGCTGCTGTACCTGCCGTTCGCGTTCGTCGTCTCGGCGCTGCTCGACCTCAAGACTGTGGAGGCCGTGGCGGCGTGGAGCGACGTCGGACTCGCTGCGCTGGGCGTGGCGCTGCTGGGTCTCGCGCTGCGTCGCGTCGGCGCGCCACGGATCGCGCCCGCGCTGCTCGTCGCCACGCTGTTCCTGGCGTTGTTCGGCTGGGTCTCCCGCGTCAACGGTGTTTCCGCGGCGCTGTGGTCGGCGCCGGAGGGGGATACCGCGGAGGCCCCCGCGCCGCTCGATCAGTCCGAGGAACGCCTCCTCTATGCGCAGCCTGCGCGCCTCGACGCCGCACTCGCCAGGCTCGAGCCGCGCGTCCCCGGTCGCCCGAACCTGTTCTTCCTCGGCTTCGCGGGTTACGGCGAACAGCGCGTGTTCGCCGAGGAGATCCGCTTCGCCTCGCAGCAGGTGGCGCAGCGTTACGGCACTGGCACGCGCACGCTGACGCTGGTCAACGACCGGCGCGACCAGAAGGAGGCGCCGCTCGCGACCGTGGTCGGACTGGAGCAGGCGCTGCAAGGCCTTGCGCAGCGTATGGACCTCGACCAGGACGTGCTGCTCCTGGTGCTGTCGTCGCACGGCTCCGAGGATCCGATGCTGTCGGTGACGCTCGGCGACCTGCCGCTCGAGCAGCTCGACGGCGAGGCGCTGCGCGCGGCGCTCGATCGCGCCGGCATCCGCTGGCGCGTGATCGTGATCTCCGCCTGCCACGCCGGCGCCTTTCTCCCGGATCTCGAGGATCCGCAGACGATCGTGCTGACCGCGGCCGCGGCCGACCGCACGTCATTCGGCTGCAGCGACGATCGCGATCTCACCTATTTCGGTGAGGCCTTCTTCCGCGACGCGCTGCCCGGGGCGCCGACGCTGCGCGATGCCTTCGAGACGGCGAAGCGTGCGATCCAGGCCCGCGAGCGGCGGGAAGGCGTGAGCGCCTCCGAGCCGCAGGCCTGGTACGGGCCGGACATGCTGCGCCGGTGGCGGCAGTTCGAGCCGGCGCAGGTGCCCGCGTCGGCCGCGGCCAAAGGTGCGGCCGCCGGCGTGGCGCGCTAGCCCGGGCGGCGTTCCACGTGGGGAGCGACGCCGGCGCTAGACACCCGGCGTGGCGACGAACCCCGGATGGTCGCGGTCGATCCGCGCGCGCAGGGCGGCCGGGATCTCGGCGACCGAGGCGAGCTTGCGGCCGCTGAGCCGCCACATCTGCTTGCCGACCGCGTCGCCAAGGCCGAACCACGGCGGCAGGCTCGCGAGTTCCTGCAGGTGGAACGTGCAGGGTGCGCTCGCGAGCGCGGGGTCATTCACATCGGCCGTATGCGCGCGGTAGGTCGTCATCGCGCCAAGCGTCAGCATGCGAACCGGGCCACCTTCGTGCAGGCCCGATGGCAACGCATCGCTCGAGATCTTCGCGACAGCGTCTTCGTCGACCCAGGTTTTCGTGCCCTGCGAATGGGGGGCCCAGACGCGGCCGATGAACTCGGAGGGCGCCGGTAAGCGGGTTGCGCGCCTCGTCGACGACCGCGCCAGTCTTGAGGTCGGTGAAGTACCCAACCTCGACCAGCCGCGTCATCCACGAGCCGTCGGCATCGCGGGTGAAGCACGTGTAGCTGAACCCCTCGACGCCGAGGAATGGCCGCGGGATGTCCTCCTGCAGCGCGATCAGCGCGTGGCCGCGATCGTGGGCGCCCCGGTCGGCAGGCTCGCGGCGGTGGCGAGGAGCATCAGGGCATCGCGGCGTGCGGCATGGCGCATCGGCGTAGTCCTGCGGTGGCGGTTCGTTCCAGGCGGTGGTGCGTGCGGCTATTTCAACGGGCCATACAAGGCCTCGCGCAGCACGCGGTCCGCCTCGTCGGCGTTCTCGCCGAGGTACTGTGCGAACACCAGTGCCACCACGCCATTGCGGCGGTCGATCAGGTAGTTCGTATTCGCCAGACCGCCCCAGGTGAGCTCCCCGGGCGTGCCCGGCACGCTGTAGGGCCCCTCGGGGAGGCGCACGCCGATGGTGTAACCCCAGCCGTAGCCGTCGAAGCGGTTCGAGAAGCCGGGCTGGCCCGAGTTCGCGCCTTCGTACCAGAACAGCGGACCCTGCTGGCGGGTGATCTGGTTGCGACTCATGTCGGCCACGGTCGAGGCCTTCAGCACGCGCACGCCATCGAGCGCGCCGCCATTCATCAGCATCCGCGAGAAGCGGATCCAGTCGTTCGCGGTGGTGAGCAGGCCGCCGCCGTTAGACTGGAACGGCTTGCGCGCGAAATAGTCGCTCGAGGGCGGCAGCTTCG
>Ga0315287_10004605_pt1 | contig 13476 bp, 14 predicted proteins | sample YL17G11_0_MG_FD_205037 | JGI IMG/M metagenome (GOLD analysis project Ga0315287, IMG submission 205037) | Sediment microbial communities from Yellowstone Lake, YNP, Wyoming, USA - YL17G11_0 | ecosystem: Environmental > Aquatic > Freshwater > Lake > Sediment | place: USA: Wyoming | collected... | reverse complement strand
TCGCATAATGAACCGGAAAAAGTAATTGCTAAGGTCGCAGATGTTGTAAACCGCTTGTCGGTCGAGAGCTGCGAAAAGGTAATTACCACTGCCGGAACCTCCCGCCTTTAGGCGTGGAGAGGCTCAGTTCATCTTTATCTACTATTATTCCGGAAGAAACTTAATCCCGCCAATTATTTCCCATGCAATCTGGGCAATCCTAATTATAATGTAATGTCCTTTACAGGATATCTAAAAAAGCAAAAATTTATTTTTTATCTTTTTCTTTCTCTTCCTGTAGGGTGCGATAGATGGCTTTCGACAAAACAACGGCTATTAGCTCATCGTTTTCTCGGGCTTTCTGGTCCAGTATAGCATTCTTGAGGTTAACTACCAGCAATTCTGCTGTAAGCGCAATAAACAGCACAAACATTCCGGACCCGACTGCTGCGGAAATCATAGCATTAGTATTTGGGAACACCGAGTTCGCAAATGACGCAGCCGATCCAACGATACCAATCAGACAAACTAAAATTGTCCCCTGTTTAGAAATAAGATTTGCAATCATACTTTTACAATCCCTTCACTACTAAGTTTAGCTTTCTCATCATTCAATACATTAACTTGAGCTTCCAGAATACGAAGTTCTTTTTCAACAAGAAGTTTAGAGAGCATAGAATATAGAACCCTCCCATCTGGTATCTTCAGCATATTACTAGACTCTTCCAAAGGAAGGGCAGCGTAATTCCGGACTACACCTTCATTCATCAGATAAGTAATTGCACCAATTAACATTTGGGGGTTCTTATATTCATTCAACATTTTCTGCAAAGCATTCCTTCTACGTTTCAAAGGGTTCCATTGAATTGTAAAAAGATAAGCTGACCCAGCCTTATCCCCAACTTTGTAATAACGATTTAAGAATCGTTTCTTACAATGCATCAAGTGTGAATTCTTAGATGCGTTGTTGGGGAACTGCTTTCCACAATGCACACACGCACACGGCTGGTCCTTCCACGGCTCAAACGGATGCTTCTTGGTTGCTGTCTGTTGAAGCAAAGTGGTTTGCTGTTGAATATGTTCATGTGTAGTTTTGTGTGGAATATCCATATGTAAAAATTCCCTTTATCCTTATAATAATAATATCCCTATGCTATAAAAATCTTCTGCTAAATCCTGCTGTATGCTAGAACGCTTCTGTGCTATAATGCTTCTCTGCTAAATCCTGTTATATGCTAATACATTTCTATATAGCAATATATCCTTTGAAAAAGGACCGTGCCTACAGTTATACCTTTTTTGTTCAAGTTAAAAATGTAGATATATAATAGGGAACTATTCCGATCATTATTTGGTCAAATAAACAAATGCATATACACAAAGAAAAGGGACTTTGACCCCATATTACCCTGTAAACTGTAGAAATTGGGACGTGGGACGCCCTGTAATAAGGGTGTGGTGAGGGTGTTATAATATTAATTACCTATGTAATAGAGAGTTTTAAGGGGATATTGTCCCTCGATATATCTATTATCTTGGTGGCTATCATTTGATACTTCAGAGGTTTGATAGAGTAAGTACCTCTATGTTAGCGTCAACATTCCTCCCAATCGGTTGTCAACCAACTGTCTTGGCTCGGTCAAACCTCTACTAACCTTGTCCTTCTGGTGTAAGACTTCTGACTTGATCCTTCATCCTCCTTCAACTTCCCTCAACTGATAGCCAATCTATCTCATAACTTCTGACTTGGTAGTGAGTATTAGTCTGACAATAGACTGGTTCTGACTTCCATATTAGCTCATTCGATAGAGGCGACCAATCTTAGTTGGGACATTGTGCATATACACAAAGATATAATTGATAGGTCTGGTATGAGTAACAATAGACTGGAAGTAGTATCCTATATTAGCTCACTCGATAGCAGCGACTATAATTAGTTGGAACATTATGTGTATGGTTCAAGTATTCTATATTAGCTCAATAGATAGCAGCGACCAATCTTAGTTGGGACATGATGAGTATGATATTAGTATTCTATATTAGCTCAATAGATAGCAGCGACCAATCTTAGTTGGGACATGATGAGTATGATATTAGTATTCTATATTAGCTCAATAGATAACAGCGACCAGACTTAGTTGGTAATCATAATGAACTCTATACTTAACAATAGATAACAGCGACCGGATACAGTATGAACATTGTGTATATATACATTTGATACATGGCTTGCAGTACAATGGAACCTAGATAACATAATAGATAGCGGCAACCAGTACCAATAGACAATAGATATAATATAATAGATAACAGGACCGACGACCCTGACAACCCTGATGACAATATAATAATAATTAATGTACTGATATAATAGATAGCGGCGACCAGAGCAACTCGACCTGATACCTAACTAATTAATAAGTACTAATGTAACTTAGCGAACTGAGTAGCGGCAACCTGACAACCCGACCAGATCAAAATAATAATATTATAGATTAAGATAACCGGGCTGACAACCCCGACCAGATCAAACTAACTAAACTTCTTCGATGGCTTTGATCAGATTATCTAACTTTAGATTCGAGAAGGTCTCTTTGAAAGCAGCGAACTCTACAGCATTCATAATCATCATCCCTCGTTTCTTTATTGGCAGTCCCTGACCATTCAGTGGATTAATATCGAGGGCTAACGAAGCCGGTCGGTTAGTCATTGACGGCAGTTTAATAACTGACACCCCTTTAACAGAAGTGCCTTTACGTTCCCAATCCTGACCTTCCGCAACAAACTCCTTTAAGACTTGTACTAACTCCATACAAAATTATATGGGCAGGTTAAGTTAAAAAATATTCTCTTTTCCCACTCCTAATAAAATATATATATTATTACTATGCATATACACTATTATGTTTTGGTGGAGGGTTAATGTCAAATGGCAGATAATGTTAATGCAAGTGCCGTCATTGGTCTCCTTATCGGTTTTCTCGTAGTTGGAGTTATTGGAGTTTATATTGGCGACGAGATGATCGCCGCAACAAACCTTTCAGTGTTCGATGAAGATGGGGGTGTACAAGCTCTTATAGAATCCCCTACTGCATCATGGACTGCTCCGGCTGGAGTATACTCTGTTGATGTAACAACCGTTGGTGGCGGCGGTGGCGGTGGCTCTGGTAAGAACTCAACCTTCAAAGGCGGTGGGGCTGGCGGTGCCGGTCGAGTAGATACTTATTATGATGTTGCAGTTATCCCGGGTACTGTTTACACTACATCAATCGGTGCTGGCGGTGCTGGCGGTGCTGGCGGAACTCCAACAGTCGGTCGAGCCGGAACAATCGGTGGACAGACCAGTATTACAATTGCCGGAACTACATACCCAGTACTAATTGATAACAGAGGTGCTGCTGGAACAAACGGCTCAAGTTCAAATACAAACGGTGTAATAGGAACTGCCGGTTGGGCTAGTGGGATATCTCCAGTAGCTGGTGCAGGTAGTCCCGGTACAAACTCAACCGACCCGGATGTAATCCCCGGTAGTGGTGGACTAGGTGCAACAGGATGGGGAGCCAGCGGGTCTGGTGGTGGTGTCGGTGATGCAGATGGTAACGGTGCTGGCGGTGCTGGTGCTAAAGGAGCTATCGGGATCCGATATTATACCGCAACAAGTTACGACTCACCCTTAACAACTTCCCAACACTCTGTAGTTGAGACCTTTGAATTAGGGGTATTGTTATGTAAAATAATTATCATCGTCAGCATAGCAAGTCTAGTGTTTACACTGCTTCAACGAACAGGATTAATTCCACGGTTCGGTGGTGGCGATGAAGGGATGTAAATAGGTTTAGGTAATATTGACCTGACCTATCATTTCTTTTCTTTGATAGATGTCCCAAAGGTTTGAATAGACTTTTGTGTATTCGGTATCTAATTTAGATGCAATATCAGAATGAGTAGTTACATTTAACTTAAACCAAACCGGGTTAACGATTACATACTTTCCTGTATAATTAAGCGAACAGTTCTGCATTTCCCAGTAAGCCGGTACACTACTCATATCCCAATCCGGCATATGGCGTTGTAATGGTAGTGCTCCGACATACCGACATGCACTACGAGTTGGGAAGTAATAAGATGCCTCTCCATCATTCAAGTATAACGTAACTGGCTGTGTTAGTATATCATATCGTCCGGAAATATCCGCAGCACTGGCATCATGTTCAGACCAGTACATATATCCCCTATACCCTAATCCCCATGACCATCCGGATACGAACCCGACAAAGAGGAATAGGATCAATACGACGAGTGCAAGGAATGCATAGTTGTGGTATACATAATATTTTAAGAAGTAACAGATGGTTAAGATCGCCGGGATTAGCATTAAGAAATAATGATAATAAAAAAACTCTGATATGATCAATACATACAATGCTGCAACGAACCACATGGCTAATAACAGTTTAATATCTTGCAGATGATATTTCGTAGCAATAGATAGTATTAGGAACCCTATAAATGAACCAATCACTATCAACGGAACAAACCCAATCACTCCTAATCCATATTTAAAGAAATATTCGACTATATGTAAAAAGTCCATTTGTGCTAAGTGAGCAAGTTTGGTTAGAAGAAAGATATCCGAAATGAAATGTGGGAAGTATAGGACCGTTGCTATAAGAGCCACAGCAACTACTGGCAACCCAACCAAAGCCGAATAGAACCGTGCTTTGTAATCCGGTGTCAACATCACAACAACCAGCATTACGATTGGCACTAATAAAACCGGTAAACCTTTCATTACAATTAACGGGAAGATTAACAATCCTGATAATCCACAGACCCACGGACGGTCATCTAATAATAAGGTTAGCATAATCATTGCAATAACTGCTGAAAAATATTCCGACGAAAAAATTATGAAATTGTTAATTGCAAACAAACCCAAGAACCCGATAATGAATGGGTAATGGAATGTGATGTTCATACGTTCCGAGATCCGTTTCGAGAAGTAATACAAGATCACGATTGTAATTATAGATATTATAAACTTCATCCAGATCGAATACAACCACCCCTCAAACGGAGAGATCATGTTGAGGATATAATACAAAAACCTGTGCCCGACAAGCCGGGATTCCCAAACTGTATCTAATGTCATTGGAAATCCCGGTGTAACTGTCATGACTTTAGCAGCACCGAGGTATATACGGACGTCACTTGTAAAGGCTTCCAGACAATATGATAATACAAGTAATGGACCTATAATAAAATAAAAAATCTGTATTAACAAGTTCTTTGGGATATTCATATGTATTGTTTGGGGCGGATCGGATATTAAACTATTCTGTGGGGATATATTTATGTGGTCCGAAACGAACTATAGTATAGAAGCCAAAAATGCCACCGCCAAAAGATCCAGTAAAATATGCGGAGTATATCAAACACCAGAGCGAATCGCATACCGGCAAACCATCCGTCCGGAAAGGGAAGAAACATACGGGGGAAACTATTAAAAAAATGAGTGAGTCGCATAAAGGAAAATATGATGGTGAAAAAAATCCGTTCTATGGGAAAAAACATACGAAAGAAACTTAAAAAAAATGAGGGGGAGATTAGTTCCGGATATACAGCGCAAAAAAATGAGCATTTCCCGTATGGGAAAAACACCTTGGAATAAAGGGGTACCCATCAAAGAATCAACTCGTATAAAACTTAGTATATCGCAAAAAGGGGAAAAAGGCAATCGATATGGAAAGCATCATACAAAAGAAGCAAAAGAAAAAATTAGTAATGCAAACAAAGGAAAAATTTATTCAGAAACCTCTCTTAAAAAGATGAGTGAAAATCGTATGGGAAAATGTTGTAAAGAACAGAACCCTAATTGGAATGGAGGGACATCTTTTGGAGATTATTGCTATAAATTTAATGAACGTAGGAAAAGAGCCGTTAGACTGTTCTTTAAAGATATGTGTATCTGTTGTAGCAAACATGTAAATGAGAATATAATCCATTGGAAAAATGGTTTCAAACAAATAGAGCACTCCGTCCACCATATAGATCATAATCGTGATCAAGGTTGCGGAATACCTTTTAACCTTGTGCCGTTATGCCACGAATGTCACGCAAAAGAATTACATTACCAAGATGAGTTCAAAAAATATATTAACAAAACTCTTGAAAGTGGATTTGATTGGGGGATATGGTCAAGAGAACAGTATGAATTGGATGTAATGTACCCAGAATAGTAGAAATATATATATACATATTAGGTACATATACACTATTATGTTTTGGAGGAGGGTAATTAGTAAATGACCGTTTCAGCAACTGCAATCATAGGGCTGCTTGTCGGCTTTTTAGTGGTAGGTGTTATTGGTGTTTACGTTGGGGACCAGATGATTTCCGCAGCCAACCTCAGCACCGCCGACACACTGTACACTTCACAGACAAGTGTAATCGAGACCTTCCAGCTCGGTGTAACCCTCTGTAAGATCATCGTTATCGTATCAGTAGCAAGCATCGTCTTCACGCTGCTCCAGAGGACTGGACTCATTCCCCGCTTCGGCGGAGAGGGTGGAGAGTAATTTAATATCATTTAAATTACCTTCTTTAATATAGTGGACATTGGAAGGGGGGAAACCCCCACCATTTCTTTTCTAATAAATTTTCAAACAAATTGTTCTCCCGGAATTACCCCGTTCAAAAAAGATAAAAATATATATATACATCATAGATACACTATTATGCTTTGCAATACCATTTGTTCAGTGCGTCAAGTATCGGAAGAAGGTATTTGTTGATGAGAGATATGTAACCCTTATGAAAAATAAGATGCATGAAATATCAGAAACATTTAAAGGGATTTAACTCCCTACAAACAAATCTTTTAAGTATATGTAGGTATGAAATATGGACCCTAACCGGCAACGAAGATTTGCAGAGAACGTGCGAGAAAACAAGGATATAGGCATTGGGGGACATGCATTTCATCGGAAAGGATATCTATTCCCTTCACACGAACAAATGGACAAATTTAAAAAATACAATGTCCCGTTTGATGTAGATGAAAAATTACGGGGTGCTGTGATTGCATTAAATCAGGTCGGATACCGGACGGGGGGTTCTTGTTCTGGTCATAAGGCAGGAGAGCGAGGATTTATTGCAGTTAATCCGCATCCCGCAACAGACCTTTTTTATAATGAACTCAAACGCAAAGATCCAGAAAAATATCAGAAGGCATACCAATTTTATAAAAAAGAGAGCGCATATTCTATTATCCCTATAAACCCTAGTGAGGTTAAATCAATAATTAAACGATATACAGGTGTCCCACAAATCTATTACCAACCCACGGGATCTAGTTCTAAAGGTAGGGTAGCTTATTATCATGCATTTACCTTCCCATCACTTGCGAACAGGTGGGGATAAATGGACGAATATCAAATCAGTAAAAACATATCAGATCATTTTGACGAGTAATTCTCTTCACTTTTGAATATAGTGGACATTGGAAAGGGGAAACCCCTACCATTTCTTTTCTAATAAATTTTCAAACAAATTGTTCTCCCGGAACTACCCCGTTCAAAAAAGATAAAAAAATATATATACATCATAGATACATATACACTATTATGTTTTGGAGGAGGGTAATTAGTAAATGACCGTTTCAGCAACTGCAATCATAGGGCTGCTTGTCGGCTTTTTAGTGGTAGGTGTTATTGGTGTGTATGTCGGCGATCAGATGATTTCCGCAGCCAACCTCAGCACCTCCGACACACTGTACAGTTCACAGGCAAGTGTAATCGAGACCTTCCAGCTCGGTGTAACCCTCTGTAAGATCATCGTTATCGTATCAGTAGCAAGCATCGTCTTCACGCTGCTCCAGAGGACTGGACTTATTCCCCGCTTTGGCGGAGAACAGTAATTCAATCATGCACTCCAATGCATCATACATTATCGCTCCAATAAAAAATAAAATAAACAATAAACGATAACGGGGCAGCCCGATATAGGGACCCCCGAAATCACTTTTCTCAACGATCTTAAAACCAACATATATATGTATTAACGCTGCATATACATTATTTATGTTTTTGAAGGGGGTTTGGATTCGCAAATGGCAGCATTACTCGCAGTTATTTCACGGACAATCCTCTCTTTTAGGCAATATCATAAATAACTGGAGTTAATGATGCAACCAAAACCGTCTTTACAGAAAAAAGGGTGTATAATAAATAACCAGAATAAATTCGCACAATCACACAAACCCTCCGGGTTTACCCGGAAGTTTGGACAGCCAGTCCCCCCTCTTGCACCGCGTCCCAATTTCAAATGGGAGAAAAAAGTACCGACACCGGCACCGATTCCTAAAGTAACTAGTGCACCTCCAATAAATTATCAACCCCCGGAACCTCAACCTCAATATCAACCTCCGGAACAGCCTCCCCAATATCAACCACCACCACAGTCACAACCAATATTAAATTATCAACCCCCAACGGAACCACTATACCAGCCACCATCAGAATATAATTATCAACCGCAAACACAACAGAGGGTGCAGCAACAACCGCCATTATATCCTAACACACCACCGCCACTTCCGGATACATATAACCCGTATCAGACAATGGATGAAACCGGGTTCGAACCGGACTTAACATCAGAACAAATTGAACAGAGTTTAACGAACGAAGACCGGCAAGGACACTTACAAACTTCGGAAGATGAACGTGAATTCGTTGGCGGTAAAAAGTTATATGACCGGCAACTCATGCAGCAACCGATGTATGACGAACCGACAATGCAGATATTAAATGATATAGCATCGGACGAAAGTTTCCCGATATTAGTCCAGTATATCACGCAACTCTCGCATCTGGGCAGACAGGCACAAGCAAGATTAATCGCACGGGCATCAGCATTCCAGTCAAAGAATCAGGTATTCAGTAATATCCAAAACCAAAATGATTACATGATGGCACAAGATGATTACACTTACGCCCAGATCATGAGCAAATGTGATTACTCAACGTATGACACAAACGCCGATTATTTCACAGCCGAAGCGATCATGGAAGCTCAGTTTAATATTCGTCTACGGAGATCGAGAAACGCACTCAACCTGTTACAGATCAACACACAGAGACAGGAATCGATCATGAGCCAGCATCCGGCTCAGGAAGAGGAACGAAAATTAAGAAGCAAGATCCCGTTCCTCGGGCAATTCACGGGGTGATTTAAATGAAATTTAATAAAGAATACAATGGAAAAATAAACGGGGGGGTGATTTAAACGGTTTGGGGTGGCACTATCAGCCTGCCTCAGATTGCATTTTATGCAATTGCGGGCACGGCACTAATCTCAACGTTGATGTTAATATCAACAGTGTTGGGAATGAGATCTAATACGATAATTCGGGCGATTAGCGAAGCTAACAAAAAAGATAAACGATTAGTAATGATGCACTTTGCGAACGGACAGAACAAACTCGTGGTCCCGGTCTACGTCAAACCGGAAGAAACTGACGGACAAACATCTCCGTATTGGTTAATTGACGGAACGTATCGGTTCAAAGACGCAACTGGAGAAAAATGGGAAACGTTAGGCAACTTAAAACTATTACATTACACTGCAAGAACCACATCAGCAATAAGTACAGATCAGGCAGCAGCAATTGACCAGTTTAACGACCTATTATCTAAGTATACGTTCAGTTCAAGAGGGTTCTTAAAAGAATTCTTCTTCATGATCCAAGAATCTGCAAAAGGAGTAGTAGCCGAACAAGCAGCATGGCAGAAGATCCGAACCAGAACGTCGATCCACACGCAAAACAAAATCAAAGAAATGTTAGACTTTATAAAAACGCATCCGGAAACACGATATATCATGTTAAAATCCGGTGCATTCACATATAAAACGGCGGTCAGTGTCGTTGACCAGTTAGTCTCAAACGGTGTAACGTATCTATCACATACCATCTCATTCGTTGAAGATAGGACAAGAAGAAAACTCAACGACAAATTCGACAGTTTAATGAAATGGGTAATTATCATCGTCCCGATTATCTTTGCAGTTGCAATTGGTGCAGTTATATTCCTGATCGGAACGGGCATGGTAGGTAAATCCGGCGGAGGTGGAATTTAAGAATGGCAGACATCGGTGGCGGTATTGGACAATCGGTCGGACAACAAGGCGGATCATTCCGGGACGAACTACGCAGACAGCGATTAGAACTCAAAAACTTATTACCGTATGATATTTACGAAGTCTTAACCGAAGCCAGCCACATCCAGCAAGCGTTACCGTTCGGAGATCAGGTCTCACCGCGACATGTACGAGGATTTTATCGTGGGTTCTGGCAGGTATACAATTACGTAAAAGGATCCGTTAATGCAGCCAAACTAAAACCGGACTTAATTGCAGAGATAGATAACTGGTTCTTGAATATGCGAATGAACTATCGCGACACAGATTTAGTATTAAAAGGATGTGACCTGTTTTTAGTCTTCGTCCAGAGCATGCAGGAATGGGGGATCGGTCGGTTATTCGAAAAGAGCATTGACCCGTCGTTCATGATGGAAGACGTCGAAGACGTAGCATTACTATTAGAAGAACCGGACGAAGAAATAATGGAAATTGAAGGTGATATGTAATGGCATACGAAGAGTCGTATCAGGGACAAATCTCAGAAGAACAGGTCTTTTTCGGAATGATGATGAATCTGGGGAGTTTGTCAATGAAAATCTTCTCGGATACGTCAACTGAATGGCAGGTCAACGCCCGTAACTTTGAAATGGGTGTAAAACAGTTTGAATCAACCGCAATCCGCCATTTAGACTTAGAATACTTCAACAAACTCACCGTCTTATTAACAAGAGGTAAAAACAAAATCACTGAATACCGGTCGAACAACCCACAAATCTCGTTAACTAACATGGGAAAAGAGTTTGAATTAATGATAGCACTTGAAGTTGCCCGAAAGAGGTTTGCGATAATTATTAAAGCATTAGACCGGCACGATGTCTTCACGCAGAAATCATATCAGGCAATCCAGAAAACCAAACCGGACGGAGTCGATGCAGAGATCGCCAATAATGAAGTGGTAGCCATTCAACAATGATCGAAATAAGTCCGGATCTGGTAATTAAAAAACAAATAATCAACCGGGTTCGAGCCAACAAAAACTGGCTGGGTGTAATCTGTGGAGCAACGGGTAGTGGGAAGTCGTATTGGTCATTAGCATTATGTGAACAATACTTCCCGGGTTTTAATACTGATAATATAGTATTCAGTGTAAACGAATGGCTAAAACGGTTTACGGAATTATACGAAGACCATGCAAAAGGCGAGATCCTGATCTTTGATGAAGGTGAAGAATGGAGTGCTCGCCGTGCAATGGAAACTAAGAACGTCGAGTTTTCTAATATCTTAGCCATGATCCGGTTTACGAACATTTCATCGATCTTCACATTACCGGACGTCAGATTAATTGATGTAAACTTAATGCGGTTAATGCACAATTACATGTATGTGATTGACGTTGATCGGAAAAGTCCGAGCACACCGGAATGGCAACGAACGAGATCCGGAGCACATTTCTGGGAAATCATAAAAGAAAAATTACCGGACAAACAATCAACGAACTTAATGGTAAAATATCCGAGAGTACCAATCCAAATCCGTAACAAAACCACTGATGAATGTTACGAAAAAGTAATAAAAATTCCGAAAGTATGGTTTAAGGCACCGAGTGACGAATTATTAGATGATTATGAAGTCTTAAAGAACAAACATTTCGGCAAATCATTAGGAAAAGCAATGGACCGTATCAAACAGGCAGAAGACAAAGAACGGAAAAAGTATGGCGATATGAGTACAGGTGGTTCGGATGCAGAACGAAACAAAATGAAATCCGATAAAAGCCATTCAAAAGCGGTCGGACAGATATTAGGTACGCCGTCACCAAGCACAGGATAATGTATATATACATTAAGCGTATTATTACTATTATCAGAATATGATAGGAGTTAGTAATACATGACAGCACCCGGTGAGTGGGGGAACCCCTCAAAAGAAACGGCACCAGAAGGATATTTTTGGTCATTAGAAAGTCCGGATTATGGAACTGGTCCAGCAGTTGGAAATGCGTTGGGGTATAAATTAAGACCTATTAGTTATAAACCCCCTCAGCAACTGCTAACAAGCGAGTTTCTTGTTGATACTCCAACTTCCAAACTAGTCAGAGATTTAAGTTATAACCCAATTTTAAAACCAAGTTTAAAATTATCTGAAGAATTTCGACAGGCAAAAGACGATTACGTAAAATTTAGTGAACGGGTAGCACGTATGAACGACCCGATTAAACAAGATCGTATGCTTGACAAGTGGTTTACAAAACATCCGACCCAAACGGACCCGAGGGTTACGATCCCGCCTACGACTTGGGCAGTTCCGAAAAAAACATATCGCAACTTCGAGGTACCACCCGGTCAGAGTCCGACCCATATCTTACCGGAACAGGCAAATAACCCAACTTCGCCGGGGGGTTATGGGTGGGCATTAGTTCAGACACCGTGGGGTGCAACGGATGTACCCTTAGATAAAAATGGCAAGCCAATAATGCCAACTGAACCTACCCCATTTACTGGGGGTCGTCGTAAATCCTCGCCTATGCCGGGAGAGAATTGGGGGGAGAAAGGTTATTTTGGGAACCGTGAAAGTCCCCCAACGTATTGGGACCCGACAAATGGCAGACCTCCAACCCCCCCACAGGGGACTTCAGATCCGACGATTCCACATATCTTACCGGAACAGGCAAACAAGCAGACGACTCCTATACTCCCAACCCAAAACAAACCAACTCCAAACATATTAATCAACTGGGTATATGGACGCATGCCGGATATCAACCCATACCCGTCCAAAAACATAGGTCCTAGAGCACCGCCTCGTATAAGTCCCGTGTTGACTGGAACTACAATCGGAAAATATGGTGGCAAAAAATCAAAAACCCCAAAAGATAAGAAAAAACTCGTAACTTTTTACGGGATATAATTACAACCCTTTTTTTCGAACACAAATATATATATACATTAAGCGTATTATTACTATTATCTTAATTGGTGAACGAAATGGGTGGATATACTAGTACTACAATACGGGATAAATTAGGAAACATCATCGGATATCAGCCGGTAACTGTGGAGAAACCATATGTAGCCGGTGGAATTGTTGGGTCTGGCGGAGCAAATTATGATAATATAATCAATCAATATGTAGCCCAACAAACTAAAATAAATTCAACATATACGCCGCCAGTTAATCCGGCTGTATATACTTCAAACGCTGCTGGAATTGTAGCACAACAGTTAGCTCCCGGGACTAACATGGCAAACATAAACCCGTTCCTTCTGGATAAAGCAATAAAGTCCGGAGAAAGTGGGATATCAACTCAGTATCAACTTACTAAATTTGATACACTTCCAACTGTAGGGGATGGGG
>Ga0315287_10004604_pt1 | contig 13477 bp, 12 predicted proteins | sample YL17G11_0_MG_FD_205037 | JGI IMG/M metagenome (GOLD analysis project Ga0315287, IMG submission 205037) | Sediment microbial communities from Yellowstone Lake, YNP, Wyoming, USA - YL17G11_0 | ecosystem: Environmental > Aquatic > Freshwater > Lake > Sediment | place: USA: Wyoming | collected... | reverse complement strand
CGGTCGCCGAGTCCCAGTCCTCTTTGTGAGTCTGGCCGGGTTCGCGTACGTGGACGTGAGGGTCGATCAATCCGGGGAGTTTGAGCATGTCCTTTATTCCGGTATCAGCTTTGAGGCGGAAGCATCGGGCGCAATAAGGGGATTGGGACTGCCTCTGCTTCCCAATCCCCATCATAATCCTAACCCGTTAATTCTGCAGGTTAATCGCCTCGAACCTGCGGCGGCTGGAAGAGTACAAAGATCAGGTTGACCAGGATGCCGGCGATGGCCGCAAAGACGATGGCGGGGATGCCGCTCGGGAAGAACAACGGTATTTGGAAGGGGAACAGCCCATTCGGTAGGGCGAGGTTGCCGCCGATGCCGCACACCAGGATGATCGCGCCGACAGCCAGATTGCGCGGGTTAAACAGGTTGACCTTCTCGGACTGGATGAGCGCAACACCCTGCATGCCGATCACACCGAACAGGTAGATGGCCAGCCCGCCGGTCACGGCGACCGGGATGGAGTTGACCAGCCCCGCCAGTTTTCCGATGAACGCCATCAGGATGGCAATCACACCCGCGGTCATGAGCACCGGGATCGAGTAGTTGCGCGTGATGGCCATAAGCGAGTTGTTCTCGCCGTAGTTGGTGCCCGCAGCGCCGCCCAGGAAACCGGCGACCATGTCGTCGGCGCCGTCACCGACCAGGTTAAGGCCGATCAAATTCTTGATTTTGAATGGCTCCCTGCCCAGTTCACCAGCGAGTTCGTCCACGTACAGGCTCATCTGGTACAGGTGAGCAGTGGATTCCGGGATGGTGGCGATGGCGATCAGCGCGACGCTGAAGACCAACCCCCAAGCACGGGGATCGCCGAAGGCGGGAAATGTCACCGGAGGGATACTCACCCAGGGGGCGCCGGTGATGACGCTGTAATCCACGATGCCCAATGCCATTGAGACGAGATAACCCAAACCCGCTCCGAACAGGATGGGCAGCATGCCCCAGAAACCCTTCCCTTGGAGATAAACGGAGAATACTATCGTGGCCAACAGGGTGATGATCGCTACCAGCCAGTTCGCGCCGGCCATGCCAAGTGCTGCGCCAGCCAGAGCCACGCCGATGACGATGGCAACCGAACCGGTCACAATGGGCGGCAGGATCTTATCCAGCGCGGCTTTCCCGATGCGCATGATCAGCAGGCCGATTAGAATTTCGAATATCGCCGTGCCGATGATGCCGACCTGCACCAGCCGCACGCCGTCGGCGCAGTAATGCGTTGTGGGGTCGTTGAAGCAACCGTTGGCATAGGTGTTCATCGCTGTCATCATCACGGCGATGTACGCGAAGGAGGAGCCGTAATACATGGGGATCTTGCGCTTGGTGACCAGCAGGGCAACGATCGTCCCCAGACCGGATGTCAGCAGTGTTACGCTGACGTCGAATTTGGTCAGGATTGCGACCAGCACTGTAGCGGGGAACATGGTCAGCACCTGTTGGAAGCCGAGGCTGAGCATCATGCCCCAGGGCGGGGTATCGTCCGGCATGAAGCCGAAGACTTTGGTGGTTTTGGTTTCTGTTTCTGTTGCCATTACTTACTCCTCTCTCTGGGTGGGTTGGGCTTGATCTTACCCCGCCCCTCTCCCCCGGGAGAGGAAGTAAGGGTGAGGGGCAAAAAAAGAGAGCCGCTAAAAGCGACTCTCTTTTTTCTGAAAAATGGAACACCTGCCCCAAAGAAGTGTGATCGTAATTTCAGGCGAGGTGGTCTTTGTTTGCACATTTCGCCTAATTCTATTCATTAGCGCCTTTTTGTCAAGAGGGGCAGGCGGTCATTGCAATTTTTTAAGGTACAATCATTTGGCACGTATTTCCGAAATTTAAGGACCCATGCTTGTTTGAAATCCTTTTTCTGGGGACCTCCGCCTCAGCACCTTCAGCCAAGCGCGGACTCTCAGCCCAGATCGTCAAGCACGACGAATACCGCTTCCTGATCGATTGCGGCGAGGGGACGCAGCGCCAGATCCTGCAGTCGGGCGCCGGCTTCAAACACCTCAACCGCATCCTGCTCACGCACGGTCACCTTGACCACATCCTCGGGCTGGCCGGCCTGCTCTCCACCTTCATGCGCTGGGAGGCGATCGACCAGCTCGAAGTCTGGGGCGGACGAGGCACGTTGGACCGTGTCCGCACGTTGTTGTATGACGTGGTACTGCGCGGCGCCAAGCCGCCCATGCCGCTGAACCTGCGCGAGATCACGCCCGGCGTGTTCTTTGAAGGCGACGACTTCACCCTGTCGGCTTTCCCGGTCACCCACCGCGGACCGGATTGCTTCGGCTTCCTGTTCGAGAGCAAGGCGCGCCGCCCGTTTCTCGACGCGAAGGCCACCGAGCTGGGCGTGCCGTTCGGGCCCGAGCGCCGCGACCTTGTGGAAGGGAAATCGGTCACACTGGCGGACGGCCGTATCGTCATGCCGGACGAGGTGCTGGGTCCGCTGCAAAAGGGAATAAAATTTGTCGTGGTGGGGGATACCGGCAAGACGGATGATCTGCTCGAGGTTTGCCGTGATGCTGACGGGCTGGTCATCGAAGCCACTTATCTCGACGCCGAGGCGGACATGGCCCGGGAGTTTTCGCACAACACAGCCAAGCGGGCAGCGGAGCTGGCGCGCGACGCCGGCGTAAAAAAGTTGATCCTGACCCATCTCTCCCGCCGTTACCGCGAGAAGGATGTGCTGGCCGAGGCGCAGGCGATTTTCCCGAACACTTCGGTGGCGCGCGATTTCGATAATTTCCAGATCAAGCGGGACGCGAATCCTGTAGATTGATGACTGTCTGAATAGGGGAATAAAAAGCGACCGGCTCAGACCGGTCGTTCTTTTGTTGCATCACACACTCCCACTTATATCCACGTCGGTTCTTCGTAGGTCCCGAAAGTATCCTTCATCACATCGATGATCTCTCCTAGCGTGGCATAGGCGCGGACGGCATCCAGGATGTGCGGCATGGTGTTTTCCTTGCCCTGGCACGCGATGCGCAACCGGTCGAGCGCCTGGCCGACTCGTCCAGCGTCGCGCGTGCGGCGGACCTCGCTTAATCGATCCGCCTGGCGTTGGTAACCCTGCGGGTCCATCGCAAGGATGGGGACGCTGAGCGGCTTGTCCTCGGTATAAGCATTCACTCCCACGATGCGGCGCACGTTGGAATCGATCTCTCGCTGATAACGATAGGCGGCATCTGAGATCTCGCTCTGGAAGAAACCCTTCTCAATGGCGGACAGCACACCGCCCAGTGTTTCGACCCGCTTGAAGTAATCGTACGCCTGTTTCTCGATATGGTCGGTCTGGGCTTCGACAAAGAAGGAACCGCCCAGCGGGTCGATGGTGTTGGCCACGCCCGATTCCTCGGCGATGATCTGCTGGGTGCGCAGCGCGATGGTCACCGCGTGCTCGGAGGGCAGCGCCAAGGCTTCGTCGAGACTGTTGGTGTGCAGGGACTGTGTTCCGCCCAGCACGGCGGCCAGCGCCTGTATCGCCACGCGCACGACGTTGTTCTCGGGCTGCTGGGCGGTCAGCGAGACGCCGGCGGTCTGGGTGTGGAAGCGCAGCAGCCACGAGCGCGGATTCTTCGCGCCGAAGGTATTCTTCATCTCTCGTGCCCAGATCCGGCGGGCGGCGCGGTACTTGGCGATCTCCTCGAAGAAATCGTTGTGCGCGTTGAAGAAGAACGACAGGCGCGGCGCGAACTCGTCCACGTCCATGCCGCGGGCGATGCCCCAGCGCACGTACTCCATACCATCCGCTAGGGTGAACGCCAGCTCCTGCGCGGCGGTCGAGCCGGCCTCGCGGATGTGGTAGCCGCTGATCGAGATGGTGTTCCACTGCGGGACCGAGTCCGACCCGAACTGCATCGTATCCACCACCAGCCGCATCGAAGGCTCGGGCGGGAATATGTATTCCTTTTGCGCGATGAATTCCTTGAGGATGTCGTTCTGGATGGTGCCGCGCAGTTGGTCGGGGCGCACTCCCTGTTTTTCGGCGGCGGCGATGTACATGGCCCAGACGATGGCCGCGGGCGAGTTGATGGTCATGCTGGTGGAGACCTTGTCCAGCGGGATCCCATCCAGCAGGATCTCCATATCTTTGAGCGACGAGACCGCCACGCCGCACTTGCCAAATTCGCCCAGCGCTTCCGGGGCGTCGGTGTCGTAACCCATCAGCGTGGCCAGGTCGAAGGCGATGCTCAGGCCGGTCTGTCCCTGCTCGAGCAGGTACTTGAAGCGCCGGTTGGTCTCCTCGGCGGTGCCGAAGCCGGCGAACATGCGCATCGTCCACAGCTTGCCGCGGTGCAGCGTCGGGTGGACGCCGCGCGTGTAGGGATATTCGCCGGGCAGACCCAGATCGTTGATGTAATCTGAATCCGCCACGTCCAGCGGTGTGTACAGGCGGTTGATCGATTCGGACGAGGTGGTGATGAACGGGTCCTGGCGTTCCGGCATGGAAGCCAGTGTCTTTTTGAGACCGGACTCCTCCCATTGCTCCAGCGAGTCGCGCAACTGGTCCAGCTTTTGGCGGTCGTACATGCGGCCTCCTTTTGACGATGACGGCATTATAGCATCATAGGGTTTTATTCGAGATGAATATCGAGAGGCATATTCTTCCAAATGAAAAGATATGACAACTTTTTAATGGGTGCTTCTTGTTTTACCCCCCTCTCTGCGCTATACTAGACCACACTTGTCCAAATAATCCCCTTTGTTGGAGGAATCATGGAAAAACCGAACCGATATCACCTGGCACTGATTGCATTGCACTGGCTTCTTGCATTCCTGATCATCTTCATGTTGTTGGTCGGACTGCTCTCGCTCAAATGGATGCCGAACAACCCGGCCAAACTCCTGCCGCTGGGATTCCACATGGCGATGGGCATCCTCATCCTGGTGCTGATGCTGGTTCGCATCGTGGTGAGGGTGACCACCAAAAAGCCCGAACCGGCCACCGCCGGCAACCGCTTTCTGGATTTCATCGGTAAATTGACCCATTATGCGCTCTATCTCTTTGCGATCCTGATGGCCGTCAGCGGGATTGGCGTCGCATCAAAAGCAGGCCTGTTCACCATTGTATTTGGCGCATCCGGCGCACCGCTGCCCGTGGATTTCTTTGTGTACCCGGTGCGTTACGCCCATGGCTATATTGCGCTCATCCTGCTCGCGCTCATTGTCCTGCATTTTGCCGCGGCGATGTACCACCAGTTCTTCCGTAAGGACAAGCTGCTGAGCCGCATGGGCATCGGCCGCGATTGACTGTGCCGGTTTCTAAAAAGAAAGAGCTGTAATGTCCCGTTACCGTTTGGCTGTTGGAATTCTAGCTTTCACATTGATGGTGACCTCTGTTGCCTGCATGCTGCTGCCTTTTTATCCTCTTCTCGACAGGACCCGCCAGCCGCTGGTCATTGAACCCGACAAGCTGCCTCCCGCACGGAAGGGAGACGAGTACGAGGCTGAGATCGTCGTCTCCCAGGCTGAAACGCCGGTAATAGATTTCTATATCCTGGAAGGCGCGCTGCCGGATGGTCTGTCCATGGAACACGTTGAGCATGAAGACGCTGCAAAGATTACCGGCATCCCGATGGAAGCCGGGACGTTTACTTTTACGATTTCTGTCCAATGCTATGGGACAAATGTCAGCGGCCAATCGTCGAGCAAGGAATACACCATCGTGGTGGGAGATTGAAATTGATGAAAATGAAAACAAACCGTTTTTGGATCATTGCGTTCTTCCTTGCTGTTTCCCTTTCATGCAGCCTATTGACCAGGGGAGTTGAGCGCCTCTCTCCGGCAGATACTGTTGTTTTCACACAAGCATCCAGCGCGGTCCCGACCTCGCCGGAGATCTACATCCCGCCGGAGTGCCAGGGACAGCCGGTCGCCACCCTCGCGCCGGATGTCACCTCGGCTCAACCTACCCCATCGCTCGTGTCGAATCCGATTTTAACGACGGACGAACAGTTGCGTGTTCTCGATGAATTGGTTGCTCAAATCAATGAAGTGTATCTTTACCCTGATTTCAACGGTGTGGACTGGGAGGCCATCGTCGCCGAATACCGCGCCCGGGTGGAGACTGGCATGGATACCGAAACGTTCTACACCGAGATGGAGAATCTTGTCATGGAATTGGGCGACGAGCATTCCCAGTTCCAGTCGCCAGCAGTAGTGGCACAGTCGGATGCGGAACTGTTGGGCAGGAATGATTTTGTCGGAGTCGGCGCTCTGATCCTGCCCCAGGTTGAAAAGGGACAGGTGACCATCCTGGCCGTGTTTCCGGGCTCATCAGCGGAACAAGGCGGGCTCAAGCAGCACGATATTATTCTGGCGGCCGACGGCGTTCCAATCGTGGAGGGGGACAAGGCGCATGTGGAACGTGTGAGAGGGTCTGAATGCAGCGCAGTGGTGCTCACCGTGCAGTCTCCGGGCGAAACGCCGCGCGATGTCACGTTCATCCGCAACCGGATCACTTCATCCATGCCGATCGATGCCCGTCTGGTGCCGACCGGTGACGGCTCGCGAATCGGCTATATCTTTCTCCCCACTTTTTTTGACCAGACCATCCCGGGCCAGGTCAGGCAGGCGCTCGAGGATTTCGGCCCCCTCGATGGCTTGATCCTCGACAACCGCATGAACGGCGGCGGCTCAAGTGACGTGGTAGAACCGATCCTGAGTTATTTTGCAGACGGCACCCTGGGAAAGTTTATCAGCCGCAGCGAAGAACGTCCGTTGGAAATAACGGCCGATCCGGTTAACAATTCGCTGACTGTGCCGCTGGTGGTTCTGGTCAGCGAGGAAACCGTCAGCTTCGGTGAGATCTTCTCCGGCCTTTTGCAGGATATCGGACGCGCGAAACTCGCCGGGCAGACCACGCTGGGAAATGTGGAGACGCTCAGCGGTTATTCCTTCAGCGACGGCTCGCGGACCTGGCTTGCCAGGGAGCGCTTCGACCCGCCTGTCTCGCACGCAGATTGGGAACGGGACGGTATCCAGCCGGACCTCGAAGCCCATGCCGATTGGGATACGTTCACCTTTGAGAACGACCCCGGAATTGCGGCAGCGCTGAAATTGCTCGGTCACGGCCAGTAGTTTTTTGTGCGATGCAAAACTGCATTTACGGGCACCTTTGAGAGACCCTCTCTCTCGAAGGTGTCCTTTTATTGCGAAGATCGGAAATTGGAGATATAGTAGTTAAAGCAATGCCACTTTGCACAAAGGAGATTGCCCGCATGGACACGCTGGAAGCAATTCGCACACGCAGGAGTGTGCGCAGGTATACAGGAGAGAAAATCCCCCGGGCCGATTTGGAAACCATCGTGGATGCCGCCCGGCTGGCGCCCACCGGGAGTAACAAGCAGCCCTGGGATTTCATCGTGATCACGGACGATGCGATGATTCAACAGCTCAAGGTTGCTTCTGCGTGGATGGACAAGGCAGCGGCGATCATCGCCGTGGTCATGGATCCCTCTTCGCGCTGGTGGGTGGAGGACGCTTCGGCCGCCGTGGAGAACATGTTATTAACCTGTACTGCCCTCGGGTACGGTGCCTGTTGGCTGGAGGGGTACACACTTCCACGCGAAGATGAATTCAAGAAGTTATTGGACATCCCAACAACAAGGAAGCTGATCACGCTTGTGCCGGTGGGCGTGCCGGCCGAATCGCCATTCGTTGAGAAAAAACCGCTGAGCGAGGTCCTGCACTGGGAGCGGTATGGAGCACTTGAGCGCTGAAAGGCCAGATGATAACCTGAAGCAAATAGCAGAATCTTATCTGAGGGAGTTTTGCGAACGCATTGCATCGCGTAGTGTCGGCAGCGAGGGGAACCGCGAAGCGACCGGGTTCTTTGCGGAAAGAATGCTATCCTTCAGCTTTCAGGTCGAGTGCCCGGAGTTCGACTGCATGGACTGGACCCAGCAGGGCGCATTGCTTTCGATCAGCGGGAATCTGGTTGAATCGCTGGTCAGTCCCTACTCGTTGGGTGGCCGCTTTGATGCGCCGCTGGTTGTTGCCTCATCTGTCGCGGAGTTGGAAGCGGTCAAGGCGGACGGCTGTAACCTGCTGCTGACCGGCGATCTCACCCGCGAACCGCTGATGCCGAAGAGCTTCACCTTTTACAATCCTGATGAACACAAGCGTGTCATCCGCCTGCTGGAGAAAAAGAAGCCGTTGGCGATCATCGCCGCCACCTCGCGCAACCCCGAGATGGCCGGGGCGGTGTATCCTTTCCCGCTCATCGAAGACGGCGATTTCGACATCCCGTCCGTTTACCTGACGGAAGAAGCGGGCGCTGAACTGGCAAAGCATGCCGGGAAACAGGTGTCATTGGATATTCGTGCTCAACGCCGGTCTGCAACGGGCTGCAATGTGATCGCGCGCATAGGAAGGGAATCAGGCCAGCGGGCCGTGTGTTTTGCACACATCGACAGCAAACAGGGCACGCCCGGCGCTTTGGATAATGCTTCGGGTGTAACGATCCTGCTCCTTCTGGCGGAACTGTTGAAAGATTACGATGGCAGCCTCGGCGTCGAACTGGTGGCGCTCAACGGTGAAGATTATTACAACACTCCGGGCGAGATGCTATTCCTGGCCCAAAATAAAGGCCGCTTTGATGAGATCCTGCTGGGGGTCAACCTCGACGGCGTGGGGTTTCGTGATGGAGACAGCGCCTATTCGCTGTACGGCTGCCCGGATGAGCTCACCAGCCTTATCCGAAAGGTTTTCTCAGCCCATGTGGGCATCGTCGCGGGTGAGCCGTGGGTGCAGGGCGACCACATGTTGTTCGTGATCAACCAGCGTCCGGCGCTGGCGATGACCTCCGCCGAGGTCATGCGACTGATGAACGAGATCGTCCACACGCCGAGGGATAGACCGGAGATTGTTGATTCCGGCAAATTGGTCCAGGCGGCACAGGCGCTGAATGACCTGTTGCGCGGTATCCCGGCATGAACGGTGTGCCGGCTGCAGGAATTGCATATTCCTGTATAATGAATCAAGGAATTCGACCCCATTCATAAAGAGGCGATTCGATGAATGATTTGATAGGAAAGAATCTTGGGCGGTATCATATCATTGAGCCGTTGGGACAGGGCGGCATGGCTTCGGTCTACAAGGCGTTCGACACCACACTTGAGCGTCACGTAGCCATCAAGATCATCCGCTCGGATATAGAAACCGATAACCAGGGTGAGTTCCTCAAGCGGTTCCAGCGCGAGGCCAAATCGCTGGCACAGCTGGACCATCCCTATATTCTTAAAGTATTGGATTACGGCGACCAGGAGGGCCTGCCCTACCTGGTGATGCCTTTCCTCGAAGGCGGCACGCTGAAGGAAAAAATGGGCAAGCCCATGCCTTATGGTGAGTGCGCCGTCTTGCTGGCTCCCATTGCGCGGGCGCTGGAATATGCACACAAGCGGAATATCATCCACCGCGACGTCAAACCTGCAAACATCCTGATCAGCCAGTCGGGTGCGCCGATCCTCTCCGATTTTGGGATCGCCAAGATCCTGGTGCAGAGCGGATCCACCCAGCTGACCGGCGCAGGGGTGGGCATCGGCACCCCGGATTACATGGCTCCCGAGCAGTGGACGGGAACCGCCGACGCACGGACCGATATCTACTCCCTGGGTGTGGTTTTGTACCAGATGGTCACTGGCCGGCTGCCCTTCTCAGCGGATACACCCGCTGCGGTGTTGATCAAGCACCTGCGCGATCCGCTGCCTCGCCCTAAAACCTTTGTGCACGATATTCCGGATGTCGTGGAGCAGATCCTGTTCAAGGCACTGGCGAAGGAACCGGAAAACCGCTTCCAGACCATGGGTGAGTTCGCCTCGACTCTCGAACGTCTGGAGCGCAGCGACCAGACGGTCATCGGCACCTCGGCCATCGAATTCGAAACGGTCAGGTCCGTGGATGTGTCCGGCATCCCCGCCGCAAAGACGGAAATGGGCAGGCCGGCGGCGCCCAGGAAGAAAATGGGCGGAGGAACCATCGCCCTGATCGCAGTTGGGGCCTTCGTTGTGTTGGGAATTATCTGCGTCGTGCTGGGAGGAGGCACCTACGCCGCCTCGCGCTGGTTCTCTTCATCTTCGGATGGAACAACTGTACCGGGGGTGATCATTGACGACCCGGGCGCAACACCCACCAACGAATCCATTTTTGGCCAGCCGACCCAGCCGGAGCTGCCGCTCAACCCCGCAGCGACAACCGTCTCCGGCAATACACCCTTCACCACCATCGAGGGCTTTCCGAATGACATCCCGCTCCTGACGGACAACAACGGCGACCTTTCGAAGACAACCAGCCAGGGAATGAATATTTACACCTTCTCCACCAACATGCCCTACGATCAAATTGTTGAGTTTTTCAAATCGGGCATGGCACAAAACGGCTGGACGGTGCTCAGCGAGACTACCCAGGCCGGGCAGCAATCGTGGAATTTCACGAAAGGTCAAGATCAAAATCGCATGGTGATGATAAACTTGATTGGTGAGGGGGATGTCTCCCAGATCTCAATAATGGAGATTGCCCAGTAGGCGATCAGGATATCTCTGAAAGAAAATCGCAACCCGTCAGAGGTTGCGATTTTCTTAGTAATGCAAGGCAAGGTGATAGTCACTTTTGAGATGACTGTCACCTGATGATTATCCCATCATCAACCTGGCCGCGCGGCGGCCGATCTCAACCGCGAAGTTGGTACCGCGGTCCCATGGGTAGACCTGGCTCATCGACGCGAAGTACAGCCCCTCCACCGGCGTCTGGATGTTTGGGATGTGCTGCGAGTGGTTCAACGGAGGTACCGGCTGGCCGTAGTTCGTCTTGAACACCCAAGCCTTCTTCACCCAATCCATCTCGAAGTGCGGATTGAACTTCTTAAGGTGAGGTGCGAACAATTTCAGCATCTCGTCGTCGCTCAGCTTGAAGTACTCGTGGTCCGGCTCGAGGTAATCGCCGATGTACACGATAGTGTCGCCGCCGAATTTCTCCTTGGGAACATAATTGGTATGCTCCACCACCGCAAGGAATGGGAAGCCCGCGCTCTTTGGGATGTTGTACCAGTAGTAGCCTTCCTCCGAAAGCTGGTACTTGAGCGACAGCACCATCACCACCGCGCCCATGCTCTGCAGTTTTAGCAGGCCCTCGAGGTATTCCTTTGGCAGTTCGGGGGATAGACGCGCCATCAGCGCAGGGGATGTGGTCACCAGCACCTTGTCGTATGACTCTGCCCCCGCATCGGATTCAACGGTCAGACTACCCGTCGCTTGATCTCGTTTGATCGAGGTCACCTTTACCGACAGCTGTATCTCGACCCCCATCCCGCGCAATTTTCCCGCGAACAGGTCAGCGAACGCTTGGAAGCCGCCCTCGAACGTACCGAGGCGGGTGGTGCGGGCCTTGATGCGCGCCCACATCCATGCCATATTAACAGTCTTGTAATAACGATTGCCGAACTTGCCGATGACCAGCGGCTCCCACATCAGCTTATAGACTTCTTCACCTGCCCATTTGCGCATCCAATCATCGACAGTAACTTTTTCCAGAGCTTTCCAGTTATTCGTCAGGCGCAGGAATAATCCCACCAGCCCGAAGCGGATCTTGTTGAGCCCCCAACCCAGGCCGGGGAACAGGACGGCTTTGGTGATCGAATCAAACGGGTAGAACTTGCCCTCGTGGTACATCACCGTGTACGGGCGCGGGAACAGCACCTTATCGCTCCAGCCCAGTTCTTTGATAAGGCCCAGCATGTAATTATCGCTGGCGAACCAGTGATGGTAGAACTTCTCCACCGACCACTCCCAGCCCGGTTCCTTGAAGCCCGAGGCCAGCCCGCCCACATAATCCGCGGATTCGTAGACGGCGACATCATGTCCGGCGTTTCTTAGATCCCAGGCGGCAGCCATGCCGCCAAACCCCGCGCCGATGATCGCAATTTTCATAATTTCCTCTGAAGTCAGTTATCCTTCGCGTGCTTCCTGCCGCAGCGAGTCGGTCCACTGGATGCCCTCGCGTGCGAGGTAATAGGCGCCCAGCGCCGTGATCGGGAACCACAGCGCGGCATGCAGCACAAGAGTGTACCCCGTCGCGATCGCCTGCGGGACGCCGTAAGCCATCAGGACGGCGATGCCCGGCGCGTCGAAGGTGCCGATGTAGCCCGGCGCGGAGGGGAGGGTGGTGGCCAGGTTGACGATGCCGTTCATCAGCATCAGGGCGAAGAAGCTGACACTGAAATTGAACGCGTGCATGATGAACCAGTATTTTGCCGTTTCGAACAGCCAGATCAAAACAGTGGTGAAGAACACCATCAGGATGCTCCAGGGTGAGCGCAATGCAGCCAGCCCGTCCAGGAACTTGTGCATGATGCCGCTGGTTTGTTCGCGGAAGCGCGCCGGCACCAACCGGTCGATGAACCACTGCCCGATGGCGGATGTCCGCGCGGGGAACATGGCTGCCACCAGGAAGACGGCCAGCGCCCCGAAGAATGCCAGCGAACCCCACAATGCCAGGCTCTGGATGCTGCCGACGAATCCCGAACTGCCGGTCAGCGTTGCCAGCTCGGACAGGTTGATGAAAACAAAGCCCAGCATGACCACACCGTCGAAGATGCGCTCGACGATAATGGTCGCCAGCGATGCGGAGATCGGCACCTGTTCGCGCCGCTTGAGGATCACCGCCCGCAGCACCTCGCCGGCGCGCGCCGGGTAGATGTTGTTGCCCATGTAGCCTATGACCGTGACCGGGAAAACCGTTTTGGTGGGGATGTTCTTGATGGGTTTCAATAAATAGTGCCAGCGCCACGCGCGCACCCACACCCCTACGAAGTACACTGCAATTCCGGGGATCAGCCACCAGTAGTTGGCCTGCTTCAGCGCCACGAGGAACGCGCCCAGCTGCAGTCCGCTCAGCGCGATCCACAGCAAGATGACGCTGACCCACACGCCCGCCCAGAGCGTCCATCTTTTTTGCAGCCAGGGCTTGGCCAGCCACAGGACCAGTACCCCACCCAACACGCTGATCCAGAATTGCCAGCGGCCGATGGGCTCAGTGCCGAAAAGGACGATTCCTGTGACGATGACCACGACCGGCGCTGCGATCCAGAATAGTATTTTCTTCATATGCAGGGATTTTATCACGCGCCTGGCGGTCTCAAGCCAGACTACTCAGAGCTCAGGTTTATCGCTAGTGGAAAATTGATTGCCACCATACGGCAGCGATGGCAATCGACAGGGACGCGAACACGAGCGCAAGGAACCAGAAGAGCACCGGATTCGAACGCCGGTCGCAAACCGAAGTGGAGTCCATGTAGCGCATCTTCCCTGTCCTAAGTCCATGAAAGAGAGTGCCCACTAAAAGCCACAGGAGACCTCCGGCGATTACAGAGACAATCAGGATTCGTAAGACCTGCATGGAGCTAACCCTTCTGTCTGATGGTAATGCTTCCCATTTTCATCCTTTGACGTAGGAC
>Ga0315287_10004602_pt1 | contig 13478 bp, 8 predicted proteins | sample YL17G11_0_MG_FD_205037 | JGI IMG/M metagenome (GOLD analysis project Ga0315287, IMG submission 205037) | Sediment microbial communities from Yellowstone Lake, YNP, Wyoming, USA - YL17G11_0 | ecosystem: Environmental > Aquatic > Freshwater > Lake > Sediment | place: USA: Wyoming | collected... | reverse complement strand
CAAAAAAAAAAACTCAAAAAAAAAAAAAAACTTCCAGCCAACTCGCCCGCAAGTTCCACCCGGACGTCAACAAGGAGCCCGGCGCCGAGGACAAGTTCAAGCAGATCTCCAACGCCTACGAGGTCCTCTCGGACGACCAGAAGCGGCCGATCTACGACCGCTTCGGCGAGGCGGGGCTCAAGGGGGGCGGGCCCGGCGGCTTCGGCGGCGGCGGCGCGGGGGGCGCCTCGGACTTCAACAACCCGTTCGACATCTTCGAGCAGTTCTTCGGCGGCGGCATGGGCGGCGGCGGCGGCATGGGCGGCGCGGGCGGCATGGGCGGGCAGCAGCAGCGGCAGCGCAGCTCGCGCCCGACGCCCGGCTCGGACGAGCGCCACGACCTGACGCTCGAGTTCGGCGAGGCCGTCTTCGGCTGCTCCAAGGAGGTCGACGTCTCGCGCCTCGAGGCCTGCGAGCCCTGCTCGGGCTCCGGCGTCAAGGCCGGGACCTCCCCGAGCCGCTGCGGCACCTGCGGCGGGCAGGGGCAGGTCGTCCAGGCCGTGCGCACGCCGCTCGGCGCCTTCCAGCAGGTGCTGACCTGCCCCGCCTGCGAGGGCGCCGGCGAGACGTCGACGCCCTGCTCGGCGTGCGCCGGCGACGGACGCGTCCGCCGGTCGAAGCGGATCTCGCTGCGCGTCCCGCCCGGCGTCGACGCGGGGTCGAGGCTGCGCGTGCGCGGGGAGGGGTCGGCCGGCAGGCGCGGCGGCGAGCCCGGGGACCTCTACGTGTTTGTGCGCGTCAGGGAGCCCGCCGGCGGCAAGGCGAGGCTGCGCAGGGAGGGCACCACGATCCACTCGGACGTCGACGTGTCCTACGTCGACGCGATCCTGGGCACGACCGTCCTGGTCGACACCGTCGACGGCAACGTCGACCTCAAGGTGCCGCCGGGCACGCAGCCCGGCACGACGCTGGTGATGAGCAAGCGCGGCGTGCCGAAGCTGGGCGCCGCGGCGGGCGTGCGCGGGGACCACCACGTCCACGTCCGGGTCACGATCCCGACGAAGGTCGGCGGCGAGGAGAGGAAGCTGGTGGAGCAGCTGCGGGAGGCGACCAAGGCCGCGCCGGCGGCGGGGAAGAAGGGCTGGCTGTGAAGAGAGAGAGAGATGAAAGAGGCGAGTCTTCTCTTTCCTTCTTCTTCTTTCCCCGTGCCGTCGGCGCGCCGGTCTTGGAACCAAAGACGGCGGCAAAGACAGCCAACGAATTCTTTTACCTAGCGCGCTTTATTTTTATTCATTCGGGGGGGGGGGGAGATGAAGCATAGGGAAATAAGAGAGAGGGAGAGAGAGAGAGAGAGAGAGAGAGGCAAGAGAAGCGAGAGCCCCGGGGCGCGTTTTTTTTTTGAGAGAAGAGAGTGACGAAAAATCTCATTTTTTTTGCAAAAGACAAAAACAAACAACAATCCCCCCGACGAAAAAATTCAACGTTTTCCTCTTTTTTTTGTTTTGGCGGCGGCGTAGAGCGAGAGCAAGAGCGAGAGCGAGGAAAAAGGGGAAAAGCTCTTCATGCGGCCTCTCCTCCGACTTTCACCTCTCCCTTCTCCTTGTCTCCTCTGACTTTCACCCCTTCCTTCTCCTTCTCCTTCTCTCCTCCTGCCTTGCGCGGAGACTCGGAAGCTTTGACGACGGATCTGACGGCCTCAACTATGCGCCTCGCGATCTCTCCCCGGGCGCTCTCGATGGCAGCCTCCAAAGAAGGAGCGGAAGAAGAAGAAGGAGCGAAAGGCGCCGCTCCTCCTCCCTCGCCGCCGCCCTCGCTCTTCTTCCTCTTTTCGGCATCCAGAGCAACCTCGACGTTCAGAGGGCCGATGCCCCCCTCGAACTCCGGGTCGCTCACGATCCTCGCCACGTGAAAGGCTCCGTCGACCTCGAGCCCTCCTCCACCGGCCTCCTCCTCGGCGGCTCCTTCTTCTTTCTCTCCCTTTGCGGCGGAAGAGGAAGCCAGGACGGCGCGCAGGGTGCCCTTGACGTCGAGCGCGAACGAGCACGCGGTCGCCTTTCCTTTTCCTTCGTCTCCCGCTGTTCCTCCGGGCTCGTGGGCCGTGGCGCAGCCCGTGACGTGCGGGGATCTCACGGTGGAGACGCGGAAGCCTCCTTCGTCGACGAGCGTGACGTCGGCTGTTTTCGGGGAGAAGAGGAAGAGGTTGAGACGATTTTTGCAAAGAAAGTGGAAAGCGTTCGTCGTCGCCGTTGCTTCGAGAACTTAAGTCGATTTCTTCAAACTAGTTTCCTCACTCAAGGCTCCCTTGAGCGCCTCGATCACGAGCCCCGATATGTTTTTGGGCCCTTGCGGAGACGTCATCTTGGTTTAGGGAGTGTCGGAGGGCCGGTTTGGAGGGTGGAGAAGAGCAGCGATTAACGCCGAGAAAACGTATTGACGTCAATGGGGCGACGACGCGAAGAAAGTGAGTCTCACGACAAAAAGTGAGCTTCACTTCTTTTTCTTTCTCTTCGTTCTCTTTCCCCGCTCGCTCGCTTGCTCGCGCGTGGGCGCTCCCTCTCCCCCCCTTCTTTTCACTCTCTCTCCGAGCAATCTTCAGAGCCAAGCATCATGCCCCCCGCTCCCCCAAACGCCCCCGAGCCCGGACTCTTCGACGCGCTCTCTGCCCGCCTCAGGGCAGAGGGCAGGGCATTCAGCGATGCCGTCTTTGGCACGAGGACGACGACCGTGGGGGCCGCCCTGCAGCTCCCGCGCAAGGCCGCGCTACGGGTCGAGCCGAAGACATACTTTGGTGAGGGAATTGCGGTCTCGAGGGAAGCGGAGAAGGGGGGGCGCGAGAGAAAACGACGGACGGGTGTTGTTGCTTTATTCCAAGTTGGCTAGATTGTTCCTCCCTTTTGAAAAAAACCGCATTCCGCGGCCCCTCCTTTTGCCCTCTTTCTCTGGGACTTTTACCCTTTCCCTTCGTGTGCGACATAGATCTTGGCATTGTGCTTTCGCAGATGCGGGAAGAAGAGACATCAAAGGCTCTTCTACGAGGCCAAACAGACGTATCATGCGACGAACAAAAAACATTTTTCGTGCCCTACGCTCACTCAACCTCGACCTCGACCTCAACTTTCAAAAAAAAAAAAAAAACTCTTCAGCCAACGAGCGCACCTTCCTCGCCTGGCTCTCCATGGCGGTCTCCCTCGGCGGCGTCTCCACGGCCCTCGTCGGCTTCACCGCCGAGGAGAAACCGGGTTCGGCATCAAAACACCCGGGCGTCCTCCGCAGAAAGACCGTCGACCTGATCTCGGTTTTGTTACTTCCGGTCTCGATCGCGATGATCGGGTACGCGCTGTTCATCTTCCTGTGCCGGTCGAGGTCGATCCGCACGAAACAAGTCGGATTCTTCACGGACTGGCTAGGCCCGGCGGTGCTAGCGGGCGTGCTGCTGCTGGTGCTGCTGACGATCACGGTCGCCGCGTTCGCGAGCGTCATTGCGGGTTGAAAGGAAAGTCGTTTTCCCCTCGTACTGTAACAAAAAATGCACCGCTTTTCTTTCATATCACTCTCAATTCATCTTTATGCGTTTCGTTATTCTAGTTACAATGAGGGAAGTTCGCAATTGGTTCCGTACACTCTTTTTTCCCCCTTTGAATCGAGTCGGAGGAAAAGAGAGAGGAAGAAGAAAAAAAAGGGCAAGGGACAGCAACCAACGTTTTTTTTATCAGACCTCGTCCCCGCCTCCTCCGCCGACGTCGAGCCTCTCCTGCTCCTCGGGGCTCTCGATGGCCGGGAGGCGGTATCGCGTGGAGGGAGGGGACCTCTGCGCCGCGAAGGAGGAGAAGGAGGAGCCGCTGCTCGAAGAGGAGCTGCTCCCCGCCCCCCTCGACGCCGGCGTCGCCAGGGGCTGGTCGGAGGCGGCGGCGGCGGGGGAAGCAGCAGCAGCAGTAGCAGCAGCAGCAGCACCGATCGAGGCCCCGGCAGCGGGGCTCGAAGCCGCAGTCGTCGGGGCGAGGACGCTCCCCGGGCTCTTGGTCCCGGCGCCCGAGCACGCGCCGGGCCTCGCGACCGTGGCGCCCTCGGCTCTCGCGAGGCAGTCGTTGTCGAACGTCTTGGCGAGCCCTGTCGCGGGGACGGTGGCGCAGACTGGCATGTAATTGCGCGGACAGGCGACTGTGGCGGGGCGGGAGGGGGCGGGAGGGGCCAAGATGATGTCGCCGGCGGCCTCGTCTTCGGCCTCTTCGGCGGCGGCCTCGCGGGAGGAGGTCTCCGCTCCGTCGTCCTCCTCGTCGTCGGCCTCCGTCTCCGGCCCTGCGCTCTTCTCTCCCGCGGCCTCCTCGATCTCGGCCTCGATCTCTGCCTCGAGCTCGGCCTCCGCGGCTTCGGCCTCGACTTCGGCCTCGACCTCCGCCGCGGAGGAAGCGGGAGCGACAGCGGCAAGGTCGGCGCTCTCCGCCTCCCTCGCGGCGGCAGCGGCGGCCAGCTCCGAGTTCAGCGGCTGCGCCCTCCTCGCAGCGGCCAGCGACGAAGGCGAGAGCAGGCGAGGGGCGGGCGCAGCAGCAGCAGAGGGAGAAGCAGCCCGAGCGACCGCGGGGGCCGGCGCTGGGGCCCCGGCAGCGGCTCCCAGCCCGGCCGGCCTCCCGAACGAGTAGGGCCTTCCGAGGCCTCGCTCCTGCCCCTCGCAGGCGCCCGCGTGCGCGACGGAGGCCCCCCTCGCCTCCGCGACGCACTTGTTGGGGTACGTGACGTTGTCGGTGCCGCAGGCAGGCGCGTAGACGAGGGCGCAGAAGGCCGGAAGAGGGGGGCGGCGCGGGGCCAGAGCGGGGAGGGTGGCGTTTTTCCTGTTGGGCCAAGGCCAAGTGAGGGCGGCGTCGGCGGCAGCGTCGGCCGAGGTGTCGCGAGGGAGGGCGGCCTGCTGCTTTTCGGCGAGCGATTCTTGGGCCGCGGCTGCGACATTGAGAGAGAGAGAGAGAGTGAGAGAGAGTGCGTGTGTTTGTTATCGGCAATGGAGAGAGAGGGGAGAGGAGGTTGGCGAGGGAACCAACAAGGGGGCAAAGGCAAGGAGCGAGCGGCGGAAGGTAAGCAGAAGGTCGCGTCGACGCTGGGAATGCCCGAGAAAGTCGATCGACTTTCTCCCAAATTCGAAATCGACTTTTCCCGCCCCCGTTTTGTCGTTCTGCCGTTCGTTTTCATTCTTTCTTCTACTCACCGGCGGTGCAAGCGACCGCGCAGAGCGCGAGCACGAGGAGAGCGAACGCGGAACGCATCGCGAGTTATTTATTCAGAGGCGGTTTTCCAGTTGAGTTTTTTTGCTCGTGCCTTTTATTCGAAAAAAAAAAAAAAACAGGCGAGAAAACGAAATGAAAATTTATGAAAGGCGCTCTCGAATCTCTCTCTCTCTCTCTTCACTTTTTTCACTTTTTGCTTTTGGCTCTTCCCTTTCGCGAGGACCGCCGTGATGCCCGCATGCGACATCGCCGCTTCCTCCTAATGCTGCTGTCGCGATCACCGGCGCCCTATTCTTCGAGACGCTGTGCCACAGCATCAGCTGCTGCTGCTGGCTCTTCGTCCTCTCCCGCTTCCGTTTCTGCTTCTGCGGCGACGCCGATTCCCTCGACAACGCTCGCGTCCCGCTTCGCGGTGCTCCGCCTCTCTTCGAGCTCCGCCCTCATTCGAGGAGTTCTGAGAGCATCCCCCGGAAGGTGCGCGCGAGTTTGATCGATACGGCGGCGGCACAAGAGAGCAAGGCTCGGGAGAGGAAGACGCATCGTTGGCCCGACGGCTAGTTTTTTCCAACGGCCGCCATCGAGGAAAACCAATGCTCTCTCCCTCACGCTCTCCCTCCCTCTTTCTCCCTCCTCCTGCTCCCAAAAAAATCAACAGGCGCTGGACCGCGCTGCCTCCGGCTCGAGCCCTGTTTTCCTCTCGCAGAGTCGAAGAGGCAGGAGCAGCAAGCTTTGCGACGGAAACGAGGATGACGAATCCCGCATCTGCAGCGGCGGCGCCGCCGCCGGCGCCGGTGACGGCTGCCGCCGACGCTGTCGACCCGCCCCCTGGCGCAACCCCCGTTGCCCGCGCCGCCGCGGCCCATGTCCCCTCCTCCTCCTCCAAGCGCGAGCGCGAACAAGGCGCATCAGGTGAAGGAGGTAGCGGCAGCGGCGGCATGCAGCAGCAGCAGCAGCAGCAAAACAGCGCCGGCGCCAACGCCGGCGCGGAAGACGCCGAGGGCCCCTTTGGCAGGGGCAAGCGCCGCCGCAGCAAGAAGCCGCTGACGCCCGAGGTCCTCCTGCGCAAGGAGGTCCACGCGTCGGCGAAGAGGCAGGACGCGCGCGCGGCCTTGGCGGCCTTCGACGCCTACCTTGAGCTGCTGCGGCGCGAGAACGAGGCGGCCAGGGAGAGGGCCTCGGCGGCGGCGGCGGCGGCGGCGGCGGGAGCAGAGGCCCCCGCGACCCAGGAGCGGGAGGAAGGCGGCTCGGAGCCCGCTCCCTACTGCCACTCCCTGCACTGGGACGCGGAATCCTCGCCGGTCCACCTCTCTTCGGACGTGCGCAACTCGCTGCTCTACCTCTGCGCGGGAGGGGACGCCTGGGACGCCGAGCTCGCCGGGCCCGAGGCGAGGGACAGGAGGAGGGCCGCGAGCGGGTCGACGGCGGCGCTCGTTGCCGCCGCTGCCGCCGCTGCCGCTCCCCCCTCTTCTGCTTCTTCTTCTTCTTCCCCTCTGCCCGCCGAGGAGCTCGCCCGCCGGGGCAGGGAGATCTTTGACCGCACGACCGTCCGCCTCGCCGACGTCGAGAGGCCCCTCGTCGGGCGCGCTGCCGACGGAAGCGCCGTCGCCGCCGCCGCTGCTGCTGCCGCAGCTCCCTCTGCCGTCGCCGACGCCAACGGCTCCTCGTCCGCGATCTCCTTCCCGCCCCCCTCCGCCGCCGCCGCCCAGCAGCTCTCCGCCGACGGCGAGATGGTCTACACGGCCCTGGCCCGCATGGCGGCCCGCGCGCGCGACCCGCGCGGCTCGCTCGCGGCCGCGAGGGAGGCCGTCGCGCGGGGGTACCCGCCGCGCCTGCGCTGCTTCTCGCCGGCCCTGCTGGCGTTCGCCGTCGAGGGGGACGCCGCCTCGGCGTTCGCCGTCGAGAGGGAGGCTCGCGAGGAGCACGGCCTGGAGATGACGGAGCCGGAGCTGGGGTTCTTGGCCTCTGCCGCGGCGGCGGCCAACAGTGGCGGCGGCGGCGGCGGCGGCGAAGGCGGCGGCCGAGGCCAAGGCGGCGGGGGTGGGGGCGCCCCCTCCTCCTCCGCCCTCCGCGTCCCCTTCGAGGCGGTCGAGGCGGCAGTCCTCGCGGTGCTCACCAGGGAGCACGGCAGGCTCCAGCGCGAGACGATCGCCGCGCTGGAGGCCTACTTCGCGTCTCTGGGCGGCCTGGGGGGCCCCGAGCCCGGACCCGGGGCGGAACCCGGGGCGGAGGGAGGGAAGGAGACGACGGCGGAGGCGAGGCGGCAGTGGAGGGTCGGCAGGGCGAGGGTCGACCCGGCGACGGGCCGCGTGCTGGTCCCGTCGTTCCTCTCCTCCTCCTCCTCGCCTTGCTCCGCCGCGGCCGCCGCCGGGACCTCCCCTCCCCCCCCTCCCCCTCCTCCTTTCGCTGCTTCTTCCCCCTCGAAACCGGATTTCTTCGCCCCGGACGCCCTGGGCCCCGTCGACCTCGAGCCGCACGAGTGGGCGGCCTTCTCCGAGGGGGTGGCCGCCCTCGCCCGCGCCAGGGAGCGCTCGCCGGCCGGCGCCTTTGACGCGTTTGCAGCGTGGTGCGAGCTCAACGGCCCCTTCGACGCCGTCGTCGATGGGGCCAACGTCGCGCTCTTCGGCCAGAACTGGGCCCACGGCGACTTCTCGTTCGCGCAGCTCGAGGCCGTGGTCGAGGAGCTGAAGCGGAGGCTGGGGCCGGGGTCCAAGACGCTGGTGGTGCTGCACCGGTCGAGGCTCGCGGCGCCGCCGGCGAGGGACGCCGACGGCCGGCGTGTGCTGCGGTCGCTCGCGGCCGAGGCCGCCGCTGTCGCGACGGATCCGTCTTCCTGCGCGCCTTCCGCGACGGCCCCCCAGCCTCTGCCTGCGCAGGCGCTGCTCTACGCCGCCCCGCACGGCAGCAACGACGACTGGTACTGGCTGCACGCGGCCGTAGCCGCGGGCGCGCGGGGGCTCGTCGTCTCGAACGACGAGATGCGCGACCACGTCTTCCAGCTGCTGAGTCCGAGGTTCGCCGCCCGCTGGAAGGACAGGCACCAGGCGAGGTACTCGTTCCAGGGAAACTACCACCCGGGGTCGTCCGCGCTCTACCCCAACGCCAACGGCGGCGGCGGCGGCGGCAGCGGCGGCTGCGGGGTCTCCGCCAGGCTGCTGCTGCCGCCGCCGTTCTCCGAGTGCTCCCAGCGGCTGCCGAGGACCGGGGCGTGGCTGTTCCCGCGGGCCGTCGCCGCCGCCGCTGCCGCCGAGGAAGGGGGGGACGAGAGGAGAGAAGGCGGCGAAGGCGGCGAAGGCGGCGAAGGCGGCGAAGGCGACGACCCGGACGAGTGGCTCTGCTGCTCGCCGATTGCCTGAAAAGAGAGAGAAGGAGGGAGAGAGAGCGAGAGCGAGAGAAAGACGAGGGGAGAGAGTTGAGACTTGTCAACATAACTGATTTTTTTCTTCACTTTTTTGTGTCCCCCCCCCTCCCGGAGCCTTGGAGTCAAGGCAAGCACGAGAGGTCGACCGGTCGATCTGCCATTTCTCTTCCGCTTTGACATCGGAGCCGTCGCTCTTTCTCTCCTTCGAGGCGCTCAGCGGGAGAAAGCTCGTCTCTTCGAGCTCGCCAGGGGTGCGTGTCGATCGGAGAGGCAGGCGCCGAAAGGGGAAAAAGGGCGCGCAAAGACAAAAGCATTGGGCGTCGGAACGCCTTCCGCTCTGCATCTCTCGCTCCCTTTATCACTCCCGACCTTCTCCACCCTCCGACTAAAAACCTCCCCTTCTCTCTCTCTCTCTCTCTCTCGCGCGCGCGCTCCCTCGCTCTCTCGTACCCTCGACAAAAAGCAGGAAGTCGGCATTCCGATGGGCCGCCAAAAGAGGGAGCTCCCGCCGCCGCGAGGGGGCAACAAGGCAAAGGCCAAGAAGGCCCCGCCGCCTTCTTCGGAGCAAAAGAAGAAGACGACGAAGACGACGGCGGAGGGAGCAAGGAGGGGCACGAGCCCCGCCGCCGCAGCCGGCACCCCCCCGCTCCCGAAGGACGCCGTCGTGCTCCGGAACCACGCGATGCACCAGGCCGCCGGAATCACGGCCTGCGAGGCCCTCTGGGCGGTGAGGCGCGCCAACGACGCGGCGCTGCGGGCGGCCCCCGCGCTTCCGGAGGCGCCGGCCTTCTCGGCCAGGAGCGCGGCGGCGCGGGCGCTCATCGCCGCGCAGGCGGCCGGCGGTCCCCGCGGCGGCGGCCCCCGCGGCTCCGCCTCCGCCCCCGCCGCCGGCGCCCCGGCTCCTCCCCCCGCGGCGGCGGCGGCGGCGGCGGCGGCAGAGGGCTCCTGCCTCAAGGTCGTCCGTAACGAGTGCGAGACGAGGTGCGGGGGCGGCCGCCTGAGCTTCGATGCCGCAGGGCTCGGCCTCTTCGCGCCGTTCCTGCCGGAGCGCGCGCGCGGCGGTGCCCTCAGGGGCAACGAGCTCGCGGAGGCCCTGCGCGCCGCGGGCACAGGCAACGGCGGCTCCAAGCTCTGCGAGTTCTCCGCGACCTTTTACGTGCAGACGCCGGGCTGGGACCGCCACGTCGCGGCCGTCCCCGCCGCCGTCTCCGTCTCGAGGGACAGGGAGCGCATCCTCTTCCGCTTCGGGCGGGGGTGGGTCGAGATCCTGCAGGCCGCGTCCGGGACAAGGCGGGGCGGGGACTTCCGCGAGCTGCTCGGGACGATCCTGCTGTTCGAGCGCTTCGGCGGCGGCAGCGGCGGCGGGAGCGGCGGCGGCAGGAGCGGGTCCGGCGGGAGCGGCGGCGGCCAGGGCGACGGGGGCGCTTCGCCGCCGCCGCCGCCGCCGCTGCTCCTGGTCACGAATGTCGGGCGCGTGCGCCTCCCGTCGAGGCAGGAAGCCATCGAGATGTGGAAGCGCGGCGAGCTGCAGGGAGCGGGCGGCGGGAGCAGGAGCAGGAGCCAGAGCGCCGGGCCTGGCGACGGCGGGAGCGGCGGCGGCGCCGAAGAGAGGAAGCTCGCTCCCGAGGCGGAGAACGAGAGCGGCGACGACGGGATGCAATCGGACGACGGGGGCAGCAACAGCCGCCGCCGCCGCCGCCGCCGCAGCAGCAGCAGCAGCGGCAGCAGCGGCAGCGGCGACATGGGCGACAGCAGCAACGGGGACAGCAGCAACGGGGACAGCAGCGGCGACAGCAGCAGCAGCAGCGACGACGACGACGAAGAGGTCGGAGAAGAGGAGGAAGCCCGACCCCGAAAGGCCCGCCGCTCCAAAGCCTCTTCCCCCGCGCCGCCCGCAGCGTTCTCGCGCTCCCGCGTCCGCAGCTCGCGCGTCCTCTCCGTCATCGGGCGGAGCCGCACCGGCTCGGGCCGCGCCCCCTCGGCCTCGGTCCTCAAGACGCTGCGCAAGGGCGGGAGGTTTCTGCTCCAGGTCCACTTCTTCACGCAGAGAGACGCCGTCCGCCTCTTCGCGCGGCTGCTGCCCCCCGAGTGCTGTCCGCGAGGGAACGTCGGTGCGAAGCCCGACGGCGAGGAGGCGGCGGAGGAGCAGCCGTGCCTGGAGGGCGCGGAGCTGAGGCGCGTGCTGGAGATTGAGGGGAGGAAGCCCGGCGGCGGGAGGAGGGAGAGGGACGGCAAGGGGGGGGCGGGGTGGCTCTGGTCGAAACCCTTCGACGTCGTGGTCGACGCGGCGCCGCCGGCGACGGCGAGCGACGTCGCCTGCAGGATCTGCCTCCTCGAAAACAGGCTGGGCCGGAACCTGTTCAAGCTCGTGGGCGCGGGGGAGCTGCTCGAGGCCGCCGGCGCGATGCGGCGGGGGAGCAGGGTACTGTTCGAGCGTTACGACGACGCGGGCGGAGAGGGCGGCGGCGCCGCCTCCTCGACCTTTGTCTTCTCCAACCTGGGCGTCGCCGCCGCGGCGGCCGCCTCCAGGCCCTCTCCTTTGGCGAGCGACTCGGAGGAAGAGCCGGAGGAGGGCGGCGGCGGTGGCGGCGGCGGCAGCGGGACCCCGGAGGTCGAGCTGTTTGAGGCGCGGACGCGTCGCGAGAAGAGGCTGCTCCAAGGAGAGGGGGCGGCCGCCGCGGCGGGGGCGGTTGCGGCGGCGACGACCCCGGCCGACACGGAGAGGCCAAAGAAGCCGAAGCCCTCTGCTCCTCCGCCTCCGCCGCCTCCGCCGCGCTTTTATGACAGCGGCGGCGGCGGCTGCAGCGGGCGCGCGACGGTGGCGGCGGCGACGGCCCCAGCGGCCCCCGCCGCCGCCGCCGCCCCTCCTCCTTCCCTCGCCCTCGTCCTCCCACCGACCTCGGTCTCCGTCCCGCTCTTCACGGGCCTCGACTGCGAGTTCCTCCAGCTGAGCGACGAGGCAGCCAGGCTGTTCGACGCCGCCGCGGACGGCGCGCTGGGAGGCGACCCGGAGAGGGCGTCGCTGTTTGCGTTCAAGCAGCTCGTCGTCGTCGAGGTTGCCGAGGCCGCTCCCGCTCCCGCCGGCGCTGCCGCCGCCCCCTCCGAGGCCCCCGCCGCTCGCTCCGTCGAGATCGAGGTCGACGTCGACAGGGTCCCCAACGCCGACAGGGTCCCCGACGCGTTCCTGACGCTGGGGGGCGCGGGGTGGGCGCGGGTTGTGGGGCTCCTGGGCCTCGCCCCCGGGGCGGCGGTGAGGTTCGAGAGGGACCCGGAGACGGGCTGCGTGCGCGCGTCGCGCGCGGCGAGGTGGTTTTGATTGAGACTCTGAGACACGCGCAGAGAGAGAGAGAGAGGGAGGGAGAACGAGCGCAAATGATCTGGAAGCCATGTTTGTTTTTTTTACAATGAATGCGTTGTTCTTTTTTTAATTTTGGGAAAGCTGCGGGCGGGCGGGGACGCGAGAGAGAGTAAAAGAAAAAAAAATGCAAAAAGGGGGGGGAAAGAGCGAAAAGGGGAAAAATTCAGACGGGCACCGCGGCCAGGAGAACCTGCGGAGGGCGAGGGAAGGCAGCGGCATTCGCAGCAGCAGCAGCGGCGTTGGCAGCAGCAGCGGCATGCGCAGCGGCATTCGCAGCGCTGGCCGAGGCGGCCGCCCTCGCGGCGTACGCGGCCCCGCTCGCCCTCCTCGCGGCGCCCTCCTCGACAAAGCGCACGGAGAGCCTCTCGCCGCCGGCGGCCGTCCGCGCCGAGGCCTCGACCCCCCTCCTGGCCTCCGCGTCGCGACCGCCGGCGTCGCCCTCGAAGACGAGCTCGCGCAGAGAGGGTCGAGAGCCGGTGCCGCTCGAGAGAGCCCCGGCGACGGCGGCGGCGACGCCCTCGCTCCAGCAGCTCGGGGCCCCGCCGCCGACGCCGCGAAACTCGATGCGCTCGAGCTTCCCGCGGCCGTCGCCGGAGAGCGCGCCGGCGACGGCCGCGGCGCCCTCCTCGGGAGTCAGCCTGTCGAGCGTTAGGGTCCGCAGCTCGCCGCCGAGCGCCGCGGCCCTGCCCAGGCGCAAGCAGCGCGGGGCGAGCGCGGCCCGATCCCCTCCCGCGAGGAGCGGGAGAGCGGGAGCAGCGGCGGGGGCAGCAGAGGAGGCGCCGGAGGAGGACGCCGAGGCGAGGAGCGCCGTCGGCGGCGTCGAGAGGCTGAGCCTCCTGACCCGCAGCGGGGTCCTCGCAGCGAGGATCACTTCCGCGACGTCGACGGCGGCGGTGCGGGCCGCGGAGGGGTCGGAGGCGACGGCGGAGGTCGGGAGGAGGCGCAGGGAGTCGAGCGGCGACGGCGGTGAGGGACGGAAGAAAGTCCGCTCCCCGGCCGCCGCTCCCGCGGTCTCCATCGGGGAGGCCTCGTCGTCCTCCCAGACGCCCCTCCTCGGAGGCTCGCCCTCTGCCTCCTCGTCCTCCTCCGCCCCCTCGGGGACGATCGGGGGCTCCGCGGCGTCGTCGAGGCTCAGCCTCACGCTCACGTCGAGCTCGAGCTCCTCGACCGAGGCGTGGTGCAGCGCCGCGGCCGCGAGCAGCTGCGCCTCGGCCGCGTCGAAGAAGAGGTCGTCGCCCTCTCCCTCGCCGGCCGCCGCCGCCTCCCCTCCGCCGCCGCCGCCGCCGCCGCAGACCCCTGCGGGCGCGGGCACGAGCACCCGCAGCGCGGTCGCGTCGATGCTGGTCACGCCGGGGCAGGCCCCGAGCACGCGCCGGAGGCTGGGGACGCGGTGCGCCGCCGTCGGCCTCCAGCGCGCGCCAGAGAGCCTGAGCGACCGCAGCCAGGGGAAGGTGGAGCCCCAGGAGGGCACGTCTGCGGCCCTGGGGTTGCCTCCCCAGGAGGAGAGCCAGAGGAGGCGCAGGAGGAGGTCGGTGTCGAGCTGTTTTGTTTTGTTTTGGTTGGTGGGTGG
>Ga0315287_10004601_pt1 | contig 13479 bp, 16 predicted proteins | sample YL17G11_0_MG_FD_205037 | JGI IMG/M metagenome (GOLD analysis project Ga0315287, IMG submission 205037) | Sediment microbial communities from Yellowstone Lake, YNP, Wyoming, USA - YL17G11_0 | ecosystem: Environmental > Aquatic > Freshwater > Lake > Sediment | place: USA: Wyoming | collected... | reverse complement strand
TTTCGACCCGTTCGAGGCCGCGTCATCGCAACCGCGCTGGAGAATCGTGCTGTCGGGTCAGCTGACGAAGACCCAGAACGGCTTGTGCCGCTCGCGCCAGTAATCGGACGCCTCGGCGAGGATGTCTTCCAACGTGGTCCAGTCGACGCCATGCGCCTTGCGGAAGGCGCCCGAGTGCGACAGCGCGATCACGCATCCGTGCGAACCCAGCCAGGCTTCGTCCTCCACGGAATCGGCGAGCGCATCCCAGTTGTTGCCGAAGTGGTCGGGCAACGCGAGACCCTTCGCCAGCGCCGCGAGCAGTTCCGCCTTGGTGCCGGCGTTCCTGAAGTCCGCCGCGTGGAACCGTAACTTGGCGGCCGTCGCGGCCGCGGTGAGCGCGTGCGCATCACCCTTCCACGCGTGCACGCCGGCCAATTCCAGGTCATGCAGATCGGGAAGCTTCATTCGAGGATTCTCCTGAACGTCCGGTAATGGTCGTCGCTGTAATAGCACGCGTCGGGTGCGCTCTGCACACCCCCGCAAACGATGCGCCGTGCGCCACGGCCTTTCACGCCCGGCGTGGGTACCGTGTACTCATGATAATAGCCGCGTGCCCGGGCCGGCAGGATCCGTTCGCGATTGCCGAACACCACGCCGTCGCGGCTGTACCGGAACGGACCGCCCGTCCGGATCAAGGCGTTGACCGCGCCCACCTCCCTGGGCAGATCGGCCAGCGCGACCGCCACCAATTCGTCCGGCGTCGACCGGGCTTGCGCCGTCGGCACGAACGCGAACGCCGCAAACGCGATTGCGGTGACGAGGCGCGGGATGCGGGCCACCGCGTCGCCCCTCACGCGACCTTGATCGCATCCGATGCGCGCACGCGAATGTGCAGATCGCGGAGCTGCTGTTCGGTTACCGCGCTCGGCGCGTCGACCAGCAGGTCCTGGCCGCGCTGCGTCTTCGGGAACGCGATCACGTCGCGAATCGATTCGGCGCCGGCCATCAGCGTCACCATGCGGTCGAGGCCGAACGCGATTCCGCCGTGCGGCGGGGCACCGTACTGCAGCGCGTCGAGCAGAAAGCCGAACTTCTTTTGCTGGTCCTCGGGGCTGATCCTCAGCGCATCGAATACCCTGGCCTGCACGTCCTGCTGGTGGATCCGCACCGAGCCGCCGCCGATCTCCCAGCCGTTCAGGACGACGTCGTACGCCTTTGCGATCGCGCGGCCCGGGTCGGTGGCGAGGAGCGCATCGTGCCCGTCCTTCGGCGCGGTGAATGGATGGTGGCGCGCCGCCCAGGTTTTCGCTTCGTCGTCGTATTCGAACATCGGGAAGTCGACGACCCACAAGGGCTTCCACCCGGCCTGCGCCAGGCCGCGGTCGTGGCCGACCTTGGCGCGCAGCGCGCCCAGCGCGTCGTTGACGGTCTTTTCCTTGCCCGCGCCGAAGAAAATCAGGTCGCCGGTGGCGGCCCCGGTGCGCTCGACGATCGCGCCCAGCGTGTCGGGCGTGAGGAACTTGACGACCGGGGACTGCAGCCCTTCCTCGTTCGGCTTGGTCGCATCGTTGACCTTGATGTAGGCGAGGCCCTTCGCGCCATAGATCGTGACGAAGCTCGCGTAGTCGTCGATCTCCTTGCGCGAGAGCGTGCCGCCGCCGGGAACGCACAGCGCGGCAACGCGCCCGCCGGGCAGATCGGCGGCAGCGCGGAACACCGTGAAATCGACGGCCTTCATGAGGTCGGTGAGTTCGGTCAGCTTGAGCGGCACCCGCAGGTCCGGCTTGTCGGAGCCGTAGTCGCGCATCGCGTCGGCGAACGTCATGACCGGGAACGGATTCGGCAGGTCGACGCCGAGCGCCTCCGCGAACATCGTGCGCACGAGCCCTTCCATGATCTCGCGGATCTCGAGTTCGGACAGGAACGACGTCTCGATGTCGATCTGCGTGAACTCGGGCTGGCGGTCGGCGCGCAGGTCCTCGTCGCGAAAGCATTTGCAGATCTGGTAGTAGCGGTCGAAGCCGGCCATCATCAGCATCTGCTTGAACAGTTGCGGCGACTGCGGCAGCGCATAGAACTGGCCAGGGTGAATCCGCGACGGCACCAGGAATTCACGCGCGCCTTCGGGCGTGGACTTGTAGAGCGTGGGGGTTTCGATGTCGATGAAGCCCAGCGCGTCGAGGTACTTGCGCGCCGCCATCGCGGCGCGGTAGCGGAGCATCAGATTCTTCTGCATCTGGGGCCGCCGCAGGTCGAGCACGCGGTTTTCCAGCCGCACGGTCTCCGACAGGTTCTCGTCGTCGAGCTGGAACGGCGGGGTGAGCGCCGAGTTCAGGATTGCGATCTCATGCGCCAGCACCTCGATTTCGCCCGACACCAGGTTGGGGTTCACGGTGCCTTCGGGGCGCGGCCGCACGCGGCCGGTGACCCTGACGACGAATTCGTTGCGGAGGTTTTCGGCGACGGCGAACGTCGCGGCGCGGTCGGGGTCGCAGACGATCTGGACCAGGCCTTCGCGGTCGCGCAGGTCGATGAAGATGACGCCGCCGTGGTCGCGGCGGCGGTGGACCCAGCCCATCAGCGTTACGGTCTGTCCAAGGTGGCTGCGGTTGATGCGGCCGCAATAGTCGGTACGTTTCAAGGGGTTCTCCGGGAAGCGCAAGGTTCGGTGGTCGGCATGGGAACGGGTCGCGGCGGGCAGGCCGACTGCTCCGGCGCGCGGCGCACGCCGGTCAGCCGAGGCTGCCCGATCAATTTCGGGGGTGCGCCGCGGTGTCGGCGGCGGGCGGGGTGGTTGGCTGGGTCAGGACGGCAGCGGCAGCCGATTGCGGTACCGCAGCGCGGGCGCGGGATGCGGCCCGATGCCGCGGCGCCACGACACCCATCGAGATGATGTACTTGAGCGCTTCGTCCACGGACATGTCGAGTTCCCGGACATTTTCTTTCGGAACCATCACAAAATAGCCGCCGGTCGGGTTCGGCGTCGTCGGGACGTAAACGCTGACGTGCTCGCCGGACAGATGGCTGGCGACCGCGTCCGCAGGCGTGCCGGTCAGGAACGCGATTGTCCAGCAACCCGGACGCGGGAACTCGACGAGAAGCGCCTTGCGAAACGCGTTCCCCGTTTCGGACAGCAGCGTGTCGCTGACCTGCTTCACCGACGAGTAGATCGACTTCACGAACGGGATGCGTCCCAGCAAGCTCTCCCAGAGCAGGATCAGGCGCGCGCCGAGAAAATTGGCGGCGATGACGCCGGTGAGCAGCAGGATCGCGAAGCTCATCAGCACTCCGAGGCCGGGGATGTGGAATCCGACGAGCCGCTCCGGACGCAGGGCCTCCGGAACGAGCAGCAGTGTCTGGTCCAGCGTCGTCACGAGCCAATTGATCACGTAAAACGTGATGCCGAGCGGCACCCAGACGAGCAGGCCGGCGATCAGGTAGCGCTTCATCGTGACGGGCTTGAGCACGGGGTCGCCCGCGAGTTACGAACTGGCGGGGCCGGTACCCGCGGCCGGTGTCGCAGGCTTTGCGGGCGCTGCAGCTTCGGCCTTGGTCTCGGTCTTGGTCTCGGATTTCGACTCCGCAGGCTTGGCGTCGCCACCGTCGGACTTCGCGGCGGGCTTTGCGCCTGCGCCCTTGAAATCGGTGGCATACCAGCCGCTGCCCTTGAGCTGAAAGCCCGCCGCCGACATCAGCTTGACCAGCGCTCCCTTGTTGCATGACGGGCAGGCGAGGAGAGGCGGATCGGAAAATTTCTGCAGCGCCTCGAGTTCGTGGCCACAGGACGAGCAACGGTATTCGTAGATCGGCATGACAAACCTCGGAGATTGCGCGCGACGCGCGCAAAAGCGCTTGATTAAAAACGAATATTATACCTCATCCCGCCCGGCATCCCGGCGCTCGCCTTGCGGTCGTGCCCATTCCGTTTCAACCCCTTAGATGGCGGCGCTCCGGCGTCGTATAAAGGGGGAAAAGTGCTTTATGCTTGTCATCTGTCATCGAATTGGCCTGAGGCGCGGGGCATGGGTGGGTATTGGATCTGGTGGATCGTGGCGGCGGCGCTGGTTGGCACCGAACTTGTCACCGGAACTTTCTACCTGTTGGCGATCGGTCTCGCGGCCGCCCTCGGTGGCGTGGCGGCGTGGCTCGGCGCCGGATTGCCGCTCCAGTTCCTGATTGCCGGCGGCTTGGGCGTCGCGCTGACGATCGCGGCGCACCAGTGGCGGAAGCGGCAGGCGCCCGGCGAGCCGCAGACCTCCCTCGATGTCGGCCACGCCGTGCAGGTTGAGACCTGGAATGCCGACGGCACCGCCCGCGTCGCGTACCGCGGTGCCCTGTGGGATGCCGAACTCGCGACCCTCGACACGCCGCGCGCGAACACGCTTTACATCGTCGCCACCCGCGGGTCGGTGCTCGTCCTGTCCGATCGCCGGCCCGCCGTTTGAACGCTGCCCAACTGGAGTACCTCGCGATGTGGATGGGATCGTCGCTCGTCACGCTCGCACTGTTCGTCGTCGCCGTCATTGTCGTCATCAAGTCGATCCGCGTCGTACCGCAGCAGCACGCGATCGTCATCGAACGGCTGGGACGCTTCTACGCGGTATTGCAGCCGGGGCTCAATTTCGTCATTCCGTTCGTCGATCGCGTCGCGTACCGGCACGACCTGCGCGAAATCCCCTTCGACGTGCCGAGCCAGATCTGCATCACCAAGGACAACACGCAGCTGCAGGTCGACGGCGTCCTCTATTTCCAGGTGACCGACCCGCGGCTCGCGTCCTACGGCTCGAGCAATTTCATGGTGGCGATCACCCAGCTCGCGCAGACCACGTTGCGCAGCGTGATCGGGCGCATGGAACTCGACCGGACGTTCGAGGAGCGCGAGCACATCAACGGGCTCGTCGTCGCGGCCCTCGACCTGGCGGCCGCGAACTGGGGCGTCAAGGTGCTGCGCTACGAAATCAAGGATCTGACGCCGCCGAAGGAGATTCTGCACGCGATGCAGGCGCAGATCACCGCCGAGCGCGAGAAGCGCGCGGTGATCGCGACCTCCGAGGGAAAACAGCAGGAGCAGATCAACCTGGCCGCCGGCGCGCGCGCCGCGGCGATCGCGAAATCCGAAGGCGAAAAGCAGGCCGAGATCAATCAGGCGCAGGGCCACGCCTCCGCGCTGCTCGCGATCGCCGAAGCCAACGCTAGTGCGATCCGGCAGGTGGCCGACGCCATCAATTCGCCGGGCGGCATCAACGCGGTCAACCTCAAGGTGGCCGAGGAGTACGTCGCGGCCTTCGCCAATCTCGCGAAGACCGGCACCACGCTGATCGTGCCGTCGAACCTGTCGGACGTCGCGAGCCTCGTCACCTCGGTGACAACCATGTTCAAGGCGCAGCCGAAGTAGGCGGCGCCCGGCCCGCACAGAGAGCGAAACGGAGAGGCATATCCCATGCAATTGAATGGAAATTCTTTCGTCGTCACCGGCGGCGCGTCGGGCCTGGGCGCCGCGGTGGCACAGATGGTCGTGGCTGCCGGCGGCCGCGTGGTGATCGCCGATGTGAAGGAAGCGGAAGGGCAGGCGCTCGCGCGCGAGCTCGGCGCCGCCGCGAGATTCGCACGGACCGATGTCACCGACGAGGCGAGCGCCGGGGCGGTGGTCGCGGCGGCGGTCGACGGCTTCGGCGGTCTGCAGGGTCTCGTCAACTGCGCGGGCATCGCGCACGGTGAAAAGATCATCGGCAAGGAAGGACCGCACGCGCTGGCGAGCTTCGCGCGCGCGATCAACATCAACCTGATCGGTTCGTTCAACCTGACGCGCTTTGCGGCGGACGCGATGGCGAAGGGCGCGCCGAACGCCGAGGGCGAGCGCGGTGTGATCGTCTACACTGCGTCGGTCGCCGCGTTCGACGGCCAGATCGGGCAGGCTGCCTACTCGGCATCAAAGGCAGGCTTGGTCGGCATGACGCTGCCGATTGCGCGCGAACTCGCCCGCTATGGAATCAGGGTGATGACGATCGCACCGGGAATTTTCGAAACGCCGATGATGGGGCAGATCCCGCCCGATATCGCCCTGGCGCTGGGCAAGATGGTGCCCTTCCCGCCGCGGCTGGGCCGGCCCGCCGAGTTCGCTTCGCTGGTGCGCGAGATCGTCACCAACGTCATGCTGAACGGCGAAGTGATCCGCCTCGACGGGGCGATCCGCATGGCGCCGAAGTGACGCGCCGGGATCGCGAGGTGTCGGACGAGTTGCGTCGCTTGCGTAGCCCGCGTTGAGCGACAGCGAAACCCGGGTGGGCGCGGCAATGACCCCGCCGTCGTTCAAAGGCACGATTGCCCCGGGTTTCGCTGTCGCTCAACCCGGGCTACCCGACGATGTGATCCTCGGTGTGAAGGAATCCGCGAGGACTCAGTCGCGTCGGATCAGCGCGAACGCCGCGGCAATCATCGCGACGAAGAACACGAACGTCCACGAGGGAATCGCCAGCCCGAGGAAGACCCAGGCGCTTTCGGCGCACTCGCCACTGCCCTTGAACACCTTGGTCAGCACGTCGGTCAGCGGCAGCGTCTCGAGCATGTAATTGAGACCCATGCCGCAGGCCGGCACTTCGCCCTTGGGCAGCGACTGGATCCACACGTGCCGCGCCGCGGTGACGATGCCGAATGCGCCGATGACGAACGTGAGCCCGGCATAGACGGCGGCGCCCGTCCGGCCCGGACCGTGCAATCCCGCGATCAGGAAGACGATGCCGATCGCGATCACCGCGATCCGCTGCAGCGCGCACAGCGGGCAGGGGTCGAGTCCCAAGCCATATTGCAGCCACAGCGCCCACCCCATCAGTCCGGCGCAGACCAGCGCCCCCAGGAAATAGGCTGGCCGCCGCGGCGGCAGCAGGATCAGCGCCAGCGACGTGGCGCCGATGGTCATGACGAGCATCCGGTAGCTGGTCTGCGCCAGCGACGGGTTCGCGCCGAGCCATGTGAACAGAAGTTCCTGGCCCAGCAGCGCCAGCGTCATGGCGAGACCGACCCACGGCCAGGGAATTGCGGTGTATTTCATCATTGTCGTGATTGCTCCAGAGCCTGGTCGAGGTCCCACAGAATGTCGTCCGGCGACTCGAGCCCGACCGACAGGCGGATCATTTCGGGTGTCACGCCCGCGGCCCGCTGCTCGTCTTCGTTGAGCTGCCGATGCGTCGTCGATGCCGGATGGATCACCAGCGATTTCGCGTCGCCGACGTTGGCGAGATGGCTCAGGAACTGCACGGCCTCGATGAATCGCTCGCCGGCCTTCGCGCCGCTGTGCTTCCCGCCTTTGATGCCGAACGTGAGTATGCCGCCGGCGCCGCGGGGCAGGTACCGCTGCGCAACGCTTGCGTAGCGATCGCCCTCGAGCAATGGATAGCGCACCCATTCGACCAGCGGATGCGCGGCGAGATGCCGCGCGACGGCAAGCGCCGAGTCGCAGTGGCGCGGCATCCGCAGGTGCAGCGTTTCGATGCCCTGCAGCAGCAGGAAAGCGCTGAACGGCGACAAGGTCGGGCCGAGCGTGCGCATCGTCTCCATTCGCGCCTTCATCGTGAATCCGAAGTCGCCGAAGGTCTCGAAGAACCGTACCCCGTGGTAGCCGCGCGATGGCTCCGTCATCTGCGGGAAGTTGCCGTTGTCCCAGGGAAACTTGCCCGACTCGACGACAACGCCGCCCATCGTGGTTCCGTGGCCGCCGAGATACTTGGTGACCGAGTGGATGACGATGTCGGCGCCGTGTTCGAACGGGCGGCACAGATAGGGCGATGCGAGCGTATTGTCGATCACGAGCGGAATTCCCGCGGCGTGCGCGACCTCGGCGAGTCCCGCGATGTCGCAGACGTTGAGCTGCGGATTGCCGATCGTTTCGGCGTAGAGCGCCTTGGTATTGGCCTTCAGCGCCCGGCGGAACGCTTCGGGATCGTCGGCATCGACGAAGGTCGCCTCGATCCCGAACTGCGCAAAAGTCACCGCGAGCTGCGAATAGGTGCCGCCGTACAGGGTGCTCGACGCGACGACATGGTCGCCGTTGCGGCAGAGCGTGAGCAGGGCGAGCATCTGCGCGGCCATTCCGGTCGCGGCCGCGAGCGCGGCGCGGCCGCCTTCCAGCGCTGCCACCCGCTCTTCGAGCGCGGCGACGGTCGGATTGGAAATCCGCGAATAGACGTTGCCGAACGTCTGCAAATTGAACAGGCTCGCCGCATGGTCGGCGCTGTCGAAGACGAACGAAGTCGTCTGCTAGATCGGCAGCGCGCGCGCGCCGGTCGCCGCGTCCGGAATCTGCCCGGCGTGCAGGCACAGCGTGTCGAAGCCGAACTTGCGGTCCCGCATGGGAGAAGGGGCGTCAGCCTTTGCCGGTGGCCCGCTTCGCGGAGATCACGCCGGTATTCACGCCTGCCCAGTTGAGCCCGCCGAGAATGCGCGCGTGCTCGATCTTGACGCAGTGGTCGACGACGACGTCGAGCCCCGCGTCAAGCGCGATCTGCGCCGCCTCGTCGTTGCGGATCCCGAGTTGCATCCAGAGCACGCTGGCGGCCTTCGCGACGGCCTCGCGTGCGATGGGCACCATCTCGCCCGGTTTGCGGAAGCAGTCGACGATGTCGACCGCATCGGGAATTGCCGCGACGCTCGGGTAACACTTTTCGCCGAGCACCTCGGGGTAATTCGGGTTGACCGGGATGATCCTGTAGCCATGTTCCTGCATGTACTTGGCCGCGAAATAGCTTGGCCGGTGCCAGTGCGCCGACAGTCCGACGACCGCGATGACGCGGGACCGGGTCAGGATCCGGCGCAGGCCCGCGATGTCGTCGACGATCGCCATTTTTCGCAGCAACCTCATCATGGTTCTCGATCCCCGCGATGGCGCATGGTGCCGGCCATGCGCAATGTGCGATGGAATGCGGAAGTTTAGCCGAAGTGCATTCCCGCGTGACCGCAAAGTGCTCGACAGAGGGGAATATCGATCGACCGCCGCATTCGGCCGCCGGCAAGGGCGAACGGCACCGATCGCCGGCGGCCGGTGGCGCCAAGGCGCTCAGAGCGTCGCGAGCCATTCTCCCAGCGCGCGCGCGGGTCTTTCCCATTGGCGCTCGAGCATCAACATATGCGCAAGGCCGGGCACGATCACGGGATCGACGCCGTGGTGCCGCGCCGTGGCGCGCACCTCGTCCGGCGTGCAGATCCGGTCGCCCTCGGCGCCCATCACCATCACCGGCACGCCGCCGCGCTCGGGCAGTTGCCAGTGCAGCCGCAGCGCAAGGTCGAGCAGCACGCGCGGCGACTCGGCACCTAGGTGCCGCGCGGCTTCGGCGAGGATTTCCGGCGCCACGTCCTTGCTGAAATAGAACGGCTGCAGGGCTCCCAGCATCTTGCCGGAAAGCCGCGATGGATCGAGTTGGGCCATCTGCATCAGGTAGTCGGGCCGCTCGGTCGCCAGCCGTGCCGCCATGGTCATCAGTCCGGCGGGGGGAATCGGCGCGATCAGCGCTGCCGCCCGCACCGGGCGCGTGGCGAGCAGGCGCTCGACAATGGCGGCGCCCATCGAGTGCCCGATCAGAACCGGCGCGGCGGAGAGCTGCGCAATGACCCGTTCGACATCACTCGCATAGTCGTCGAGCCCCGCGACGAACAGGCTCCCATGCCCGCCGGACCCGCCATGACCGCGCAGCGACAGGGCGTGCGCCGCATATCCCTGCGCCGCGAACCACGGCAGGAAGTGCGGCTCCCAGCACCACGCGTCGCAGTAGCCGCCGTGGACGAACAGCAGCGGCGGCTTGCGGCCGTTACCCCCGTTCTTCCCGCTCGCGCGTGCAGGTACCCGGGAGCGGACTTCGATGCGCAATTCGGTGGGAAGCATGCGGGTACGGTCGGTGGTCCGCGGCGGAATCAGGGCTGGGCGCGCATGCTACGATTTGCGCGTGCTCCCATGTCAGTCGCCGTGGAAAAGTCTGCCATTCTGCCAGAACCGCGCCCATTGCCGGTGTACGACGCGAATTGCCGCCGCTGCGGGCGGCTTGCCGCGTTCCTCGCCGGGGTGCGGCAAGCGCATCCAGCCTACTTCTGCCGGCCGGTGCCGCCGTTCGGTGCCGCCGACGCAAGGCTTCTCATCGTCGGCCTCGCGCCGGGGCTTCACGGCGCCAATGCCAGCGGCCGGCCATTCACGGGCGACCATGCCGGGATCCTGCTCTACCAGACCCTCCACGCGCACGGCTATGCCTCGCAGCCGGAAGGGACATCGCGCGAGGACGGCCTCACGCTCCGTGGCTGCCGCATCACCAACGCGGTGAAATGCCTGCCGCCGGGGAACAAGCCGATGCCCGCCGAGATTCGCGAGTGCAATGGCTACCTCGCCGCCGATCTCGCGACGGTGCCGGCCGGCGGTGCGATCCTCGCGCTGGGCCGCATCGCGCACGAAGCGTCGCTGAAGGCGCTGGGCCGCGGCGGGGGCGGGTTCGCACATGGCGCGCGGCACGAGGTCGACCGGGGCATTGTCCTGTTCGACAGCTATCACTGCAGCCGCTACAACACCAACACCCGGCGCCTGACGACGGCGATGTTCCTGGCCGTGTTTGACGACATCGCGCGCCATCTCGCGGCCGGCGGCGTCGCCGGCGTCGCCGGGCGTAGCCGGTAGCGCGTTGCTCGGCTGCCGTCCTGCCATGCCTGCGTCAGGCGATCCGTCCGATGCTGCCCCGGAAGAGACGCCGGCATTCGACGCGCGCGAGCTGATTGCATCGCTGCCGCACCGGCCGGGTGTGTACCGGATGCAGGACGCCGCGGGCGACACGCTCTACGTCGGCAAGGCGCGCGACCTCAGGAAGCGGGTCGCAAGCTATTTCCGGAAGAGCGCGCACGCAACACGGATCGCGCTGATGATCGCGCAGGTGGCGACGGTCGAAACCACCGTCGTTCGCTCCGAAGGCGAGGCGCTGTTGCTGGAGAACAACCTGATCAAGGCGCTCGAGCCCCGCTACAACATCCTGTTCCGCGATGACAAGAGCTATCCGTACGTCTGCCTCACCGGCGAAAAATTCCCGCAGCTGCGGTTCCATCGCGGCACGCTCGACCGGTCGAACCGTTATTTCGGCCCCTTTCCGAGCGCCGGCGCGGTGCGCGAGGGGATGGCGCTGTTGCAGAAGGTGTTCCAGCTGCGGACCTGCGAGAACTCGGTGTTCGCCAACCGGTCGCGGCCCTGCATGCTGCACCAGATTCAGCGCTGCAGCGCGCCGTGCGTCGGACTGGTTTCGGAGGCCGATTACCACGATGACGTGCAGAACGCGGTGCTGTTCCTGCAGGGCAAGGGGGGAGCGGTGCTGGCGCAGCTCAAGACGCAAATGGACGAGGCGAGCGCGACGCTCGCATTCGAGCGCGCCGCGCGCCTGCGGGACAAGGTTACCCGGCTGCAGCAGTTGCAGGCGCGCCAGTTCGTCGAAAGCGCGACTGCGGGCGACGTCGATGTGGTCGCGGCGGCGGCGGAGCAGGGGCTCGCTGCCGTCAACGTCGTAATGATCCGCGGCGGCCGGCATGTCGGCGACCGCACGCACTTTCCGCGGCACGCTGACGCATCGGTGCTCGATGAAGTCGTATCCGCGTTCCTCGAACAGCACTACGTCGAGCGGGTGGTCCCGCCGACGATCATCGTTTCCGAGGCGGAAGATCACCAGGCGCTCGCGGATGTCCTCTCCGCGCAGGCCGGCCAGCGCGTGCAGATCGTCGGTAACCCGGGGGGTGAACGCCGAGTATGGCTCGCGATGGCGGTGCAGAACGCGCAGTTCGCGATTCGCCGGAAGCTCGCGCAGAAGGCGACGCAGGACGATCGCCTCGCGGCGCTGCAGGCGGAGCTTGCGCTGCCGGCCGAGGCGCAGCGGATCGAGTGTTTCGACGTCTCGCACACGATGGGCGAGCGCGCCGTCGCGTCGTGCGTGATCTTCGACCGGCTGGCGATGCAATCGGGCGAGTACCGGCGCTTCAACGTGACGCCCGCGGTCGGCGGCGACGACTACGCGGCGCTGCGCGAGGCGTTGACACGGCGCTGCGCACGGATCGTCGCCGGCGAGTTTCCGGCGCCGGACCTGCTCGTGATCGACGGCGGCAGGGGGCAGGTTGCCGTCGCGGCGGAGGTGCTGGCGGAGCAGGGGTTGCACGACACGCGGCTGATCGGGATTGCCAAAGGCCCGGAGCGCAAGCCCGGCCAGGAGGACATCGTGTTTCCCGACCGCCACGAGCCGCTCAATCTGCCAGCCGATCACCCCGGCCTGCACCTCCTGCAGCAGATTCGCGACGAGGCGCACCGGTTCGCAATCCAGGGGCACCGGGCGCGGCGCGGCAAGGCGCGCACGACGTCAACGCTGCAGGAGATCTCCGGCATCGGCGCGCGCAGGCGTCAGGCGCTGCTCGCCCACTTTGGCGGAATTCGAGGCGTGCACGCCGCAAGTGTGGACGACCTCGCCCGCGTTCCGGGAATCAGCCGTGCGCTCGCCGAGCGGATATTCTCTGAACTGCATTGACGGCCGCGAACGTGATCGCCCGTGACGGCATTCCTGTGGGGGGCATCCCGATGACTGGAAGTCTGTCCGATCTGCGGTCGTGGGCCCGTGCGTGAAGGATCCGAGCGAATCCCGTTTCAAAGCCCTGGCGCAAGGCAACGGCCGGCGCGGTAGAATTGCCGTCCGATGCGCCCCGTTCGCAAAGTGGGTGCCGTGCGGACGATGATCTCCAACATTCCCACCGCGCTGACGTGGCTGCGGATCGTGATGATCCCGGTGTTTGTCGTCGTCTATTACCTGCCGGATGCGTGGTTGTCGCCGCCGGCGAAGAACTGGACCGCGATGACGATCTTCGCCGTTGCCGCGGCCACCGACTGGCTCGACGGTTATCTCGCGCGACGGTGGGGGGAGGTGAGCGCGTTCGGCGCCTTCCTCGACCCGGTCGCCGACAAGCTGATGGTTGCCGCGGCGCTGATCATGCTGGTCTGGCTGGGCCGCGCCGAGGCCTATCTCGCGATGATCATCATCGGACGCGAGATCGCGATCTCGGCGCTCCGCGAGTGGATGGCGCAGCTCGGTCAGGGCAAGAACGTCGCGGTCGCGTTGATCGGCAAGGTGAAGACCGTGGCCCAGATGACCGCGATCATCGCGCTGTTGCTGCACGAGCCGCTGATCCCCGGCCTCGGTACCCCTCTCATCGGCACCATTGCGCTCTGGGTCGCCGCAATTCTGACGCTGTGGTCGATGGTCCACTATCTCAAGCTCGCGGCGCCGCATTTCACGTCCGATTCGAATGCCCGATTCCCCGGGGATTGAGGGCCAAAGCGCGCCCTCAGTTCGGTTTGACCCGAATTCCGCCGAAACGCTATAATCGCGGGCTTCCGTTCCCCGATAGCTCAGCTGGTAGAGCGACGGACTGTTAATCCGCAGGTCCCAGGTTCGAGCCCTGGTCGGGGAGCCACTTAGGGGCAAATCTGGGCACTCCCATCGAGTCGCC
>Ga0315287_10004599_pt1 | contig 13482 bp, 13 predicted proteins | sample YL17G11_0_MG_FD_205037 | JGI IMG/M metagenome (GOLD analysis project Ga0315287, IMG submission 205037) | Sediment microbial communities from Yellowstone Lake, YNP, Wyoming, USA - YL17G11_0 | ecosystem: Environmental > Aquatic > Freshwater > Lake > Sediment | place: USA: Wyoming | collected... | reverse complement strand
CGTTGTCACGATGCTCTCCTCCACCGCCTTCACCGAAGGAGATAGCCCCCCATGATGGCGGCACCGGGGTTGTTGCGGGCATGGCTGACAACAGCGGGGAGGGAGGAGGCAGAGGAGACGGCATGGCTTTCTCCACCAGCTCTTTAGCATTACCGTACTCGGCTGTCCCGAACGGGTCCCAAGCAGACCCCTTGGCCACACCAGCTTTTACTATGGCGGCGATGCGCTCCTCCTTGGTCTTACCCTTGAACAACTCATCTTCCATCAAGTTAGAAGCTTTGATCTTGTCCGTGGCTGACATGGGGAATGTTGGATTTTTCAGCGCGGCCGCGGTGTCAGGAGACGCCTTCTCCGGGACCCAGTTTTTCGCAGCGTCTTCCTTCCACTGGTTCATTATGGTGTCGACATCCTCTACGCGGTCCAAGGCGTGCTTTGGATCCACCTTCAGGATAGCGGCCATGAGTGTTTTTCTCTGCTCCTCCTCAGATTTCGCTGCGAATTCCTCGGACTCCAGCACATCCGCGGCAACCTTCTTGGCAGCATCCGACATGGTGGTGGAAGCAATAGACTTTGCCGCTATATCAGTCGCGCGGGGCCCGATTGCCCGTTTGGTGGCTGCCAATTCGGCTTCCTTGCTTGTTCCCCGGTGGGCTGTGTTCAACAACCCCATGGCATCAGCAGCCAGATACGTGACCTTCGACAGTTCAGACAAGGCATCGGCAGTGTTCATGGCAGCTGTGCTGACCCCCATACTGGTGGTCTGAGCTAACCCGAGTGCTTTGCTGCCACTGGCCTTTTTATCAGCGCCTGACGCAGCCTTCTTGGCCCAGTTAGCGCTTGCCTGTTCAGACTCGCCGCCTGACTTCTTCATGAGTTCGATGATGGCATCAATCTCAGGCAATTGATCTGTGTGAAACAGCCCGCCAACAATCTGGCGCAAGCCAGCCAGTTCCTGTGGGCCACCCTTCAATTGGCCAGCCAGCTGTTCCTTCCAGTAGACCAATTTACCTTCCAGCTGTTTGCTCTCTGTCAGCATCGGAGCTGCCTGCATGCCAAGCACCTCTCGGTTGGCGCCCGCCTCCCACGCCGCGGCGCTCTTCTTCATGCTCTCGCGTGAAGCACCTTGGAACCCGCCCCTAGTAAGGGCTTCCTCCATCTCTGTGCCCTTCAGGGCTTTACCTTGAGCGTCGAGCAATCCCTTGATGGCCGTCATTCCGGCCGCCACGGCCTCGGGGGCTCCCATCTTGCCACTCGGGCCAAGTAATTTCTTCTGAAGGTTGTTTAGCTGGGTCTGGCTAAATCCGGCCTTGAGCGTCTGATCAGCCAGTGCCGACATCGTCCCGGCCGCCTCAGCCACATTGAAATTCCACAGCGACGTGTCTTTGGCCGATTCAAACAGGATCTTGTTGAAGTCGGCCATGCGGAGATTGCCGTGACCCGCCTCTTGATTGAAGGCGTGGAACACATTGTAGGTGGATGCCATATCCGCCTGAGCCTGCTCAGCAGAATGACCAAAATCCAAGAACATGGAACCCATGCTGTCTCTGATGGCATCCGCTGACTGGTTAGTCAGGGCGGCAAATTTATACAGATCAGCATTCATGGCACCCAGCTGTTTACCGAAGCCCTCGCCCTTCAGCTGGAATATGTCGCTCATCTCGGCGAGACTTTTACGCGACTCCTCTGAGGAAACCCCGAGCAAGGCAGTCTCTTTTAGAGACACCGCATACGCGGTTTTGAATTCATTTGTGTAGCTTGAAAGACTATGCGAGGCTTGCTCAAACGTGTCCGGGATGCCGTCGACGGTTTTCATGTACTGGCCTGACAGTTTGAGCAAGTCCTCAGTCACACTGAACGACATCTTCAACCCAGCCAGCGCCGCCCTACCTCCCCATTTTGCCGCTACAATGTAGGGATTTCCGCCAGATGACGCCACGTCGCCGGCCATCGTAGCCAGCGTACCTGTTATGCCGCCACTGCTGGCGCCGCCGTGTTCAGCGAACGCGGCCATCTTCTCGCCCGTCGCAGCACGTTTTGCCTCCAAAATGCCACGGACAGTATTTTGGCTCCCAGCCAGAAAATTGTGACCGGCGGCCCGTTTTGACTGTTCAAACAATTTGGCTGATTTGCTGGCTTGTCCTTGTAGAGACTTGGCCGCAGCCTCAGACTCGCTGTGCAGCTTTTGCTGTGTCTTGAGCTGCGCCTCCAGCGCCTCGGTCTGAGCGTGTGTGGCCTGAACCTCGCTGTGCTTGCTATTAAACATCTCATTATGCAGCTTCAGCGAAGCACGTTCTGTCTTCAATACGTCCTGCTGGGCTTTGATCTTTTTAGCCGCGTCATGGACGTGACTCTTCTCCAGCGCCTCGATCCTTTTCTCTGCCTTATAAATCTCAGCTTCTGTCTTGGCTATGGCTTGGACATGCTTTTCCCGCGCCGCCAGCGTTTCATTGAATTTAGCTGCGTGTTTTTCGCTTTCCTGCTGCAGTTTATTCAGCTCCTGAGCGTGCTTTGTGGCAGCCTGCGCGGCGTTTTCTGCAGCTCTGGTGTGCTTTTCGGTCGTTTCCTTGGATTCCTTCAGATGCGAGGAACTGCCAAACCCCTCCCGATGAGCTAGCTCGCGCTGGTGCTTCTCAAAGGCCGAGGCCATCTCTGATATTGTCGGTCCCTTGGGGTCAGCCACCTGCTACCTCGCCAGTCCATCAGTAAACTGCTGCCGCCATTCCATAAATTCCTCGTACGACATCTCACCGGTATCGACGATTTCCTCGCCCTTTTCCTTCCGGTACTCCCCGCCGGCAATCTTGGCGCCTTTCCGGCCCTCAAAATCCTTCTTGACGTTGTTCCACACCGGGCTCGGGCTGACCAGCGCGCTGTGGGGATAAAATACCCTGTCCGGATCCTGTGCCCCAGTGCCTTTTCTGTCCTCAAAGTCGGACCGGTACCACGTCGTACCCATCTGGCGGCCAAATTTCTCCCAATAGCGATCTTCGGCTTGGGCTTGTTCGCGCCTGATCCAGTACTCCAGAAATACCTGCTGGGTCTCGGTCAGCGTGGTGAGTTCATGCATGGGCCGACCAGAGTGTACGGCTAGGAACCCGAGCCGCGCTAACTCGGGGTCGTCCTCGGTCAGCCTTACCCCAAAGGGTCGATCTGCTCGTCAATCCGCGGCGGGGCCGTGGCGACATCGTACAGGGCCGTGCCGTGGACCTCGCAGTAGTAGGCAAGCTCCTCATTGTCGGCATTGAACCGCCGAGGCAGCAGCCGCTTGGTCTGGCAACCCTCCTCGGCACACAGCCAGACCACGTGGGACGTTTTCTCGTAGGACCCGTAACCCCTGACCTCGCCCTGCCGGTCCACCTTGGCCACGTAGGCCTCGAAAAGCACGTCGATCAGCCGATTACGCATCCTGTCAACAATTTCACCATACAAGGCCAGCGCGGCCCTCATCCGGATCCCGCCCCGCGGAACCATCGGGTCATCGATGTTGTCGTCCTTCTGGGGCTCAATGCCCATGACCTTCCACACCGGGGTACCGTCGATGGCCACAATGGAGGCACAGACCGACATCTGCTGCAGCCGGATCGAATGCTCACTCGAGGTCTGGCTCAACACGTCAGCCATCCGGGCCGCCATGGCGATCATCTCCGGGGTCAGCTGGATAAACGTCCACCGGTGCTCAGCCGCCTGTACCTCCACCGGCGCATGATCGGCCGTCCCAACCCCGAACTCGGCCCGCAGTTGACGGAGCAGCGGGTGCTGTTGTTTTTCCCGCTGGATCAGCCGTTCCGGCGCTTTCCTGACCGGCGGTTTCGGCTGCGGTACCCCGGCCAGCTCCAAGTCGGCCTCGTACTCGCGCTGCTGAGCCTCGGCCTCGGCCCTAGTCAGCTCAGCCTCTTCCTCGCGGCTCATCCGCGGCGGATGCGGGGCGTGGACCGGTTGGCGCTCCGAGGCCCTCGAGGTGCCCGTGCGCGGCAACGGGGGCGGCCCCATCGGGATACCGGCAGAATAGTCAACGACCTGCCCGGAAAACTGGTCACCCAGTTGCTGGACGGCGGCGGCTTTAGCTTGGTTTTGGGCTTCTACTGCGCGGAGAGACTCTTCAATCGCGCGACGCGACCGGGGATCTTTAATGCTCAAGTGTCACCAGAAGTTGTTCAACGAGAGGGTAAGCAAAAAGCGAGCAAAACTGAAGTATCAAATCATACGTTGACGCTGGATGTACGCGACCGTGGCGCTGACCTTGTAGATGCCGTCGCCAGACGCGTCAATCGCCTCTTCGTTGCGGTTCTGGAACCAACAGCCCAGATAGATCCACTGCCGGTACAACGTCTGGCCGCGCCAGAGGCATTCACGGATCCGGAAGGGGCGGGTCTGATCAGTCAGGTCGTCGAACTGGGCGTTATACCCGAGAGCAATTTCCAGTTCCTCGTTCCACAGCTCCACGTGGGCCATCGCGATGTTGAACCCGGTCACCACCGCGGGCACGTAATCGACTGGTCGGCCAAAGCTGGCCACGTTGAGTTCATAGACGTGATTGCCTGCACGCTCACCGATGTTGGGGTTCCAGTTCGTGATCCGGCCAACCACGAAATTGTCCACGAGCAGCTCGAGCCCGTGGTAGGTCTTGGTGGTCGGTGCGTCGATTGCACGTGGTTCCAACCGCCGGACGGGACGACCAAAAATCTGACTCATGGGCTTGCACCTTTCGCGGCGGGATCAACGCTGGCGACGTAATGTCGCCGCACATGGTTGATATAAGGGGAACCGGGTTTGACGTAGATCCACTCGAGCGCGCCCAGAAGGGCGTCAAAAGAGGCTAGTTTTTCCACATACTTCGGCTTAAGCTGAAGAACTGCTACCGAGCGCTGGGGCGGTTCAGACAACAGGGCTGGGTACTGGTGCGTGTCAAACTGTACCCGGGCTAACGGGTGACCCTTCACTTCCACGATCAAGTCGTCCTTGATGTCGAAATCTGGCCCCATGAGCAATCGATAAATTTTAGCCGGGCCCCTCGGTCAAACGGGATCGACCAACTGTCCAGTTTATCTGCCAGCGCCGCTTCCCATGTGGATTGGACGAGAATCTGGCGGCCACTCGGACACACGTGGTAGGACGTTTTACACCCGGAATAGTCTAACCGGCCAGCTACCCACGCCTGTTTTACCCCGGTGCTGAGCTTGTCAATATGGTTCTCCCGGTATTCAGGGGTCATGTTGGCCCAGTACTTCTCCATCTTGACGGCTTTTCTCAGTTGGGTGGCCGGGTCAGTCCAGACCTTCGATATGGTCGCGGCTATCTTGGCGTGGCCTTCTTCGGATATTCCCGCCTGTGCCAGTCTTCCGTGTTCAATTCGTTCTTCCGGCGTGGCCGCGTCCCAGCGGGCTTGTTGGCTTGTCGCTAATTTAGCACACGCAATGGCGTGATCCTCCGTGGTCATATTAGCCCACATCGTCTTGGTGCGAAGCCCTGTTGCTGCGCGAAGCGCAGGTGACCGGGGCTTGTACTTTATTTCGCGCCAATTATGGCCACGGATGTAGCGCGGCATGCCTACGTTGGCGTGGTGTTTCATCCACACCACTTCGCCGGCACAGCCACAAGCACACAGAACAGGATTTTCAGGTTTGGTAAATTTACCCATAAACACTAATTTACGGTAACCGTGATAGTGGAGGGTAAAACGGCCACTAGATTATTCGAATCCAAATTACGCGGACATATCTGCGCGATCGATTGAGTATAAACCAAAAATTCTCTCGATGGTCGCGAACAAGAAGTAGTTGTACACGATGTGGTACAGCCCCGGGTCAGAAGAATCCCGGAACACCACGACGTCCTTGGACGGATCGAGCGGACGCTCGGACCCGTCCGCCTTCGCGTAGTTCCCGATCAAACCCCGGCCCTGCAACATCAACAGCTCCTGCACGAGGAAGCTCTTGATCAGGCCGACGCCGGCTTCGGCGCTGGGCACGACCAGCCCGATCAGCTTGCTGTCCAGTTCGGTGCGGACCTGTTTGGTCACGTACATCTTCTGGGTCATCGCGTTGATCTGGGAGAAATCGGGCGCGAACGTGTCGGTCGTTACCGCCAGCATGATCTGGTAGATGCCGGCCCCGAGATCCAAGAATGGGATCACGTTAGCGGCACCAAGCACCATGTTGTCGGGCGATTCAGCGTCACCGTAGGTCTGGATGGTTTTGAACCCGGCCAGCTGCTGGCGCAACACGGTAGCGCTTGGCACGGAGAAGCTGGCCACCAGTGCGGCCAAGGCCCCGGCCACAAAGCTGCCGTCGAGATCAACCACCTCGGTCACCCCATTGTCGAGCAGCAATTCCCGGGTGGCGTAGGTGGCACCAACCAGCACGCGGGTGCCGTGGGCCGGGTTGTTACCGTACACCTGCAGGACCCGTTTAGACAGGTTAACCAGTGAACCGGACTCGTCCTCTGACCCGACCAAGGTCGGGGTGGGGGCCCCGATCCAGCCCATGCGGAGCCGGCGTTTGAACGGGTCGGCCATGCGGTTAAGGCTATTCAGCTGGTCAGTCAAGCTGGAGAAGTGGCTGAGCACAATCAAGTCAGAGATGGCCCGTGGCGATTCACTGGCCACGATAGCGTCTTTGAAGTCCAGATCGGTGAAGGCACCATCGCCATCACTGTCGTGGACCTGCACGATATAGATGCCCGGGGCACCAACGTCGCCCATGGCAATTTCGTTCATGATGTACAGGTGGTTGTCCACCTCGCTGGGCGCCAACAGGGCCCGGCCAATTTCCAAGCTGTTGATCAGGATCGGCGTGTTGAGCAGCCCGGTCGGCCGGACATGTTTGGTGCTGACGTAGTAGGTTTGGCCCGGGGTCGGCTCTTTGCCGCGGTACGTGTACTGGACCTTGACGTCCTCGGTCGGTTTGGTCAAGAACGAGATGTATTGGGTCGGATCACCCAGCGCGGTCAAGATCGGGCTAGCCAGCGTAGAGATGGCCGTCTTGCTGGTAGCGTTGATCACACTCAGAACCTGATCCGGTACATTGGACAGGATCAGGTAGGGTGAGCCGGCCACGCCGGTAATCTTGCCAACCACGTCCGTGAGAATCTGGGCCTTTGCGATTGTTTCGGTCTTCTTCGCAATCAAGGACCAGTTGATCGTGCCGGCCAACGTGGCCGAAAACGTGAACTTGTTGGTCGTCACGTGCTGGTTGGCAGTCGCGGCCGTGGTCGGGCCGGTGTGCAGATTCCGGGCATTGAGCAACAGGTTGCCGGGCAGCACAAACGCGCCATGCTTCCAAGCCGTATCGCTGGGAGAAACGTTGTTGTCGGCCGCGCTCCACCCAAGGCCAGAACCACCCTCGATGGTGTTGGTTGTGTAGCTGCCGGAAATGGAGCCACCACCAATGGATTGTGGGTTGATGGTATCTGTCGTCAGTGTGGTGACCCGGTCGTCCTTGGCCTGATAGAACAGCCGCGGAGCCGCCACCGAAAGCGTAAACGTGTCGCCAACCGCGAGCGGCCCGGTGGAGAAGTCCACTGCCAGCACAACCCCGCTGGACATCGAGACGGTCTTGACTGCGGTGGCCGGGGTAGCCTGCGTATAGGTCAAGTCAGCGGTTCCGCTGACCCCGACCCGTTCACCGTATTCGGCCCATGCCACCTTGGCAGTGAACGCCCCATTGGCGCCCGAGCCAGTGGTCATCGGTTCGCTGACCACGGTGACGTCCACGCCGGCCAGATTGGCATTCAACAGAGCCGCGCCAGTCCCGAGGAACGGTGACGTCAGGGTCAGATGTGTGGTGTCCGCAATCGTGGCAACCACGTAAACGTGTGGATCATCGGTGGAGAACTTGACCCGGTCGCCCACGGCCAGTTCAGTGGTGAACAGCGTTGCGGCACCGACAACGGCGGCGGATCCTGTCGTGGTAGTGACCGTACCGGTCAAGTTAGCGCCGGCCAGTTTGGTCGTGCCAGAATAGACCGGGTCGACCGAGAACGTGGTTGCCGACGGGGCTGGACTGGCAACCACGGTATAGACGGTGCCGGGCTGGCTGGAGAATTTGACCCGCGATCCGGGACGCATCTCGGTGGAGAACAAGGAACCGACCCCGGCCGTAACCGTAGCCGCGCCGTTGGTCACATTGGCGGTGCCGCTCAGCACCGGGGTCATGATCGTGGAACTGGAGCCGACCGTGACGCTGGAGACCGGGCTAGACGCGGTCGCATTGATTTTGGTGTTCACATCCGCCAGCGTGCTGACCAGATGGCTGGTCGCGTTGGTGGCCAGCACGACAGTCAGCGACGTGGCCGTACCGGTCACAGTCAGGGGGCTGTTGGCGATACCGGGATCGAGGAAGCTCAATACGATGCTGTTCCCGGCAACCCCGCCGACCTTTGCGGTCAGCGTGAGCCCGTCGGTGTTGCTGTTCCGCTTGACGGACAACGCCGATTTGACAGAAGTGTCGGTTGCTGCCACTACCTCGACCTTGAACTTAGCGTTGAAGGCGTTGACGGGGTCGGACGTGGTGTCGTAGGCCAAGCCGGCCCGGCCAGTCCCGGCCGCCTTCACGATGGCGCTGGGCGTGCAGTACTGGTTGGTGTTGCTGAGCCGCGGATCAATTTCGATCAGTGCGGGCCCCTTGGCGTTGATGGTCCACGTGTCGCCGGGAATGAAGCCACCCGTGGTAACCGTACCCATCCTGAAGGCAACAACCACACCAAGTTCCAGAGTCACTGCCGTTGTGGTGTCTACGGCAACCGTCGGGAGCACGATCTGCGGTTTGGCTACAGACAAGTCCAACGGGACCGGAGGCAAATTATCGTTGCCGGCGCTGACCGGCTGGGCTGACCACTCAAAAGTTGCGTCTGTGGTGCTGGCTGACGAGATGCACTTGAGCGTATAAAACCGGTTGTAGTTGTGGGTGAATGCCGCAGAAGCAGCCAACGTAACTGTGGCATTGACGCCGTTGCCGTTGCTGCCACCCGCGACCGGCGCATCAATGGACGCGCGCCGGTTTGTGTTGAGCGGATCAGGCACGCACAACAGTGGATCAGTCGCGAGTTCGTCACCGACCACGCTGAAGTCGGCGTAGTAGTCGACGTACTCGTCGTAGTCTGGCGCGTCTGGCCCGTTGCCAACATTGAGGAACGCCCGGATATCCGCCACCGGCAGCACGTCAGGCACGGTCCGGTCCAGTGACTGGTAGGTCAAGGTGTAGGTGGCATTCGGGTCAAACACCTCAGGGGTGAGGGTGATCTGGTCATACTTGTTGGTCGTCTGATTCTTGACGAAGTTCCACGCTGAGGCCTTGACCTCGTTGCCATCCTGTTTGACCAGCCGGGCATGGGCCTTCTGGTTGGCCGCCGCGTGGGCCAGCGTGGCCAGATACGGCGCGGTCGGCGAGAACGTCACCACTTCGGCGGGGACAAACGAACGGGTAACGGCTTGGTTCTTGGCCACCGCAAACCGTGACCCCCGCCCGATGTAACAAGGCAGCCGCGTGTCAGGCACGAGGGCCGGAGCCGGCGTGATGATCTGGCCGATGTACGCCGAGGGGAATGTAAATGCGGTCGTGGAAAGCACAGAATTAGTAGCCATGTTGTAGTCCGCCTTCTCGCTTTGTGGGGAAGTTAGCCGTGAGAAGTCGAGTGCGACCCAGCTGGGCACCGCTTAGGCCAGACATAATGCACTGTTGGCTCAGAACGTCACAGTTACGGTCTTGCTGGCCACAACCCGGCGGGCCCAAGGAACCGGGCCCTTCTCGGGGCTTTGATTGTGCTCGTCATCAAGCACAAAAATGTCAAATGAACCAGTCCTGTGGGGCGTGATCGTCTGTGTTTCCGGGTCGATGGTGGCCACCGTAGGATCGGAGATGGAGAAGCTGTGCTGCATACCCAGTTGGGTGACCGAGATCTGGAACGGGCCCCCGCGGAGCCGGACTGAATCTGGCGCATCAATCACCGGTGCAAGGCTGCCGGCCAGATCAGTATTGTTGACCACGCCACCGTCCACCACGGTCTGCAGGATCGGCCGTTCCACGCAGAACAGGTCCTCAACTTGAAGCTCAAGCTCCAGCGTGGCCGCCCAGATAGCGTCCTTCGGGTCATCAGCCACCTGTGTCGGGCTGGCGCTGCTGGAGGTAAAATTGGTGGGGAGGCGGCATTCCCAGTTCGATCCGGGCACGTTGCTGACTAGCCGGGCCCCACCGGCAATGTGACGCAGCTGCATGCACATCATGCTGACCACGGTCTGGAGGGTCGAGCACGATTCAACATCGTTGGTGACGCACGCGACGATCACGTTGACGCGGGCATAGACCCGGTACCAGCCCTGCCAGTTCCCGTTGATTGCCGAGGTTCGTTCCAGCCCGCCGCCGATCCCGGCCGACTCGTAGGTCAGTCCAGAGTCCACGATCATGATACAGGGAATGCGCTGCCGGATATCGTTGAACATCCGGGCCAACTGGAGAGGTTTCCGGCTGGGATCTGGGTGGTCCTGAAGGGATTTATCAGTGACGTACTGGGCTGCCTGTGGCGAGAGCGTTTTGATGTAGGAACGGTTCAACCCATCACTGTCTAGGAAGGACGCGATGTAGCTCTGGAGCGCATTTTTGGCAATGGATACGATGCGGTCATGGCTATCCAGCGAAACCGCTTCGGAGGTCGAGCGGGCACGTGGCCTCGCGATGAAGCCTGACGGTGGGGTGGCCATGCCCAAATATAAGGCCGGGCGCTCAGCCGATACGTTCCCTGACCCGTTGGGCAGCGGCCTGCAGCTTCATGTCTTCTTCGTATGACCTGCCCGGCAGTTCAAAGCCGTCATTCAGGCACTGGATGAACGTATCCAGCGCAGCATTGATCGCGTCCCGGTCCTCAATGCATTGGGCAACCGTGGGTGGGAAGGCATACTCCTGAGCGCGCCGGGTCGGGTTCGTCACCTTGTTCTTCTGGAGGTTATCCCCATCTGCCCGTTTATTCTCGATGATTCGTTTAGCCATTGGCTTGATCCTTTTGGTTGGTCGCGATGCACAACTGATTATAGAGAATAGACCGTGATCGTGCCGAACGGACCGGTCGACGAGGTTCTGGGGTTGGACGACGATGTGTCGGGGTTGGCCGGCACCACCACGTCAGCCAAGTTGAGCCGTTTAAGCTCGGCCGTCAGCTCCTCGTAGCGCTGCCGCGACCAGTCTGCGTCTTGCAGGGCCCGGTGTGGTTTGGGTGCTGTGGGGTCCCGGGCCCACCGTGGGTTAAACTCGGCGAAAACGTTGTTGAGGCACGATACATCAACATGCTGGTAGTGCAGGAACCCGTCCAGTTCCGGCATGTACCGGTGGATAAATCCGCGGTCAAAATGTACAGAATTACCGGCCAGTTTGGCGGAACCGGCCTTGATCACCGGTCTCATGCTGCCTAGGATCAGGCTCTCGGCCTGCTTGGTCGTGAGCGTGTTCTTCTGGCGGCGGGCCTCCCTCCACTCACCCAGCAGGCCTGTGCGCTGGTGCATCAACAGCGCGGCCTCTTGCCACAACGGCTCGTCCAGATCACTGACGAAAAACGCCGAACGTGTGCGGATCTGGCCGTCCACATCAAGGATATAGGCGGCCTCAATGATGCTGTTGTGCTGCGGTTCCAGCCCGGTAGTTTCCAGATCCACGTACAGGAGTGCGGTCATTTCGCGGCCTCCTCCTCGCTGTCGTACAGCGCCTTGCTGGCGTTCAGCAGGCTGGCGATGGCCTTGGTGTTCTTCAGCATTCTTCGCATCCGGTTTTCCAGCTTGCCGTGCAGAGGTGCAATGCGGGCTTGGTACGAAGCTCCTGCGTCGTCGGCGGTGATCTTTTCGTGTTGAAGGTCATCGTTGATTGCCGTCGTTTCAGCGCTGATCTTCAGGACCGCTTCCTGTGCGTCTTCGGCGGCCCCAATGATCTCGCTGGCACTTTCGTTGATTACTGCAATGATTCGCTCGAGTTTTCGGTCAATGTTTCTGACTCTGGCCATTAGGTTGATGCTCCTTTGTTGAGCGTTTACGTCAAATGCCCATCACTGTACCATCTCCGGATCATTCTGGGTCTCTCGCGGTTCATCCATCTGCTCTTTCAGCCGGTCCTCCACCACCGCGATGGCCTTCTTGCGGATTGATTGGTTGCAAGTCGTCGCCGCATCAAACACGATCTCGCCGGTCTGGACCTCGTACTGCACGATCTTACCGATTTTTGTATTGTAGTTTTCCACCAACTCGTCCACCACGTCCAGCCCGAGTTCTTGGCAGGCCTGCCAAGCAACTGCTCGGGAGGCCTTGTAGGCCGTATCGTACCGGCAACTGATCACTACCGATTTCTTGATCGTGCCAAACGAGATGTTCAACTCGGGCCCCACCGGTTTTTCATCATCAGCTGCCATTGCATTGGGCGCGGTTCTCTTAGACTTGGACTTGGACATTTGTTACCTCCGTTGGACTTGCCCGAACCACATAGCGGGTCAGCGGCAGGATTCGGAGATGACAAAACTTTCGTGGGCAGCTTGGTTCCGGTAGACAGCCAGATCGGCTTTATCACACACCTTAACGAGATGCAGACACCAGCCAGCGTCCTCGATGGAACTGACCTGCCGGGCCACAAGATCCGCCTCAGCCCGGTTGCTGGTCAAACAGGCAGAATAGCTGATTGGTGCCATGGGCCGGGCCAGTACAAGGAAAAGCAACAAAGTCACAGTCGACATCGAGCCTCTGCTGGGTGGTTCATTTTCAGTTTCATCTGTCAATTAACTGCGACCCGGCTGCCCGAACCATTCTGGTGCCCAGTAGCCGAGAATCACGAACAGGCCGCCGAGACTGATCCAGCGTTCGCGGCCGTTCATGAAATCGCCAACCCAGTAAGACAGTGCCAATAGTGACACGTACGTCCGAGGCAAGGCGGCTTGGAGGGTTTCAAGGATCGTTTTCAGGTGAGTCATCGTCATACCTTTCTGGTGTCGGTTTCGAGCGCTTCAGTGCCATCAGGCAAGCTAACAACCCGGTAATCGGCCAGCAAGTCCGTGGCCTCGATCAGGCACCTGTAGACTTTCATGGCTGCAAGCCTGATCGGTTTATCCGCATGGGAGCTGGCCCGCATCTCCAGAAAATGCCTCCATGCCCGAACATTACCGGTCATCACAATCGGGGCCTCGGTCTCCCCGGGCAGGCATGAGCGGGCTGCCTGCTGCACGTTCTTGCGGGCCTCGGTACGGCGTTCCCCAACCAGCAACGGGTCACCGGCGGCTTGCCGGTCCAGCAACACGTCAGCCAGCTGGCTATATTCCTGCGCCGCCATATCGATCCGGGCTTCAAACATTCTGTGCAGATCCGGGTCGCTTTGGTACTCCGGACGTTCCACGAACCTCAATACCCCGGCCCCGACGTAGCGCTGGCTTGTTTGGCTGAAGGAAAACATCCGGTGCCGGACAGCCTCGTGGGTAAAGGTCCGGTCCACGCCGTAGAACAGGAACGAAAACGTGCCGTGTTCC
>Ga0315287_10004598_pt1 | contig 13482 bp, 10 predicted proteins | sample YL17G11_0_MG_FD_205037 | JGI IMG/M metagenome (GOLD analysis project Ga0315287, IMG submission 205037) | Sediment microbial communities from Yellowstone Lake, YNP, Wyoming, USA - YL17G11_0 | ecosystem: Environmental > Aquatic > Freshwater > Lake > Sediment | place: USA: Wyoming | collected... | reverse complement strand
AATTTACCCGGACGATGAAATCATCCATAGCCGCTACGCGAACATGTCCGCCGTCCAGGCGCGATATCTCGGGCTGATCGAAAAAGCACTTCCTTATCCCTCGACGAAAGTCGGGCTTCAAAGCGGCGAGATCAAGGGTTTGCGGGCTATAACGGAATTCGCCGGAGTCGTGTTTGAGGGGAAAAAGACAGCTGTTACGGAAAGCTTCCTTCAGCCGAGAGCCTTTACCCAATTTTCGAACGGCGGCGAGCTGGCCGATATCATCAAGAAAAAGAAAGGCGCGAGGATCGTGATCATCACCGGCAAGGGCGGTGTCGGAAAAACCGTAACGGCCTGCGCTGTGGCGGCCCAATTGGCGGGCGATGGGCGGAAGACGCTTCTCGTCACGACCGACCCGGCGGCCCATATCGGGTATGTGCTCGATGAATCGATCGGAGACACGATCGCGCCGACGAAATCCATGCCGTACCTGAGCGCCGCCCGCATCGATCAGAAAAAAAGCGTGGAGACGTATAAAAAGAGGATCATCGACGACGCGGTCCGGTCGGGATACTCCGCCGACATGCTCATCGCCCTCAAGGAGGAGCTGGAGTCGCCGTGCACGGAAGAGATGGCCGTCTTTGAAGAATTCGCACGCGTCGTTGAAAACAGCGATTTCGATACCATCGTTTTCGACACGGCGCCGACCGGGCACACCCTCAGGCTCCTGGAGCTTCCCTATGATTATGCCCGCCAGGTCGAAATGATGGTCCATATCAATAAGGAGGGGGGCGTCTCCGTTAAGGCGAAGAAAAAGCTCGAGTCGCTTCTTAAAAAACTCAAAGACCCCGCGACCAGCGCGTTCATGCTTGTCTTTTATCCCGAGTACACGCCGATCCATGAAGCCAAACGAACATTGGATGATTTGAGCCTGGCCGGCATCAACGTCCAAGCTGTGATTGCGAACAATGTGCTCGAGAACGGGGATAAAAGCTCGGATTTCTTCCACAGAAGATTCGGAATGCAGCAGTACTATCTGGAAATCGCCAAGGGACTTTTCCAATTGCCCGTCTTCAAGATTCCCCTGTTCGATGATGAAATCATCGGATTGCCGAAATTAAAGCAGGTTGCGGAATCCTTGTTCCAGAGGGAATGTTGTCCCTCAACTTCGGCGATGAATTGAGAGGATGATTTGAAGGAGAAGAAGATGAGACATAGATATCCGCCGCTTTCTAAGAATACATCCGCGAAATCTTCCTCGGTAGCGTCAGCCACAATATCGCCAGGAATGCCGGCGTGTCCTTATTGTTGATTCCCGCCATTCGATCATAGCCGGTTCCCTGCGCCTTGTGAGGACGCCGAAGAGACCGCGCGGCCTCGATATTAAGGAGAATCCCATAATGACAGTTGACGATTTAGAGGGCCGAAAACAATTATTAAACCTCTCTGGACTCAAAAGAGGACGAATTCTGGACATGGGCATGGGTGACTGCGGATGCATGTCTTTTTTTCTCGCCCGGAAAGGATTTGATGTTATCGGAATTGATTTTTCGTCAACCGCCGTTCACAATAGCCGAAAAGAGGCTGATTTAAGAAAATTCAAAGGATCATTCCAAGTTCGGCGAATGAACGCCGAACAGACGTCGTTTGTAGATGAAAGCTTTGACGCGGTCTTCTCGTATCATTCTATGCATGATATGCCCAAACCCGACAAGGTCATAAGGGAGATGTTCAGAGTGTGCCGGAAGGGTGGGGTAGTTGCAATTTCCGATCTTAATGCTAACGGCAGAAGAGAATATGGACATGAACCCGACGAAAAATTTCTTTTGGATGTTAAGAGACAACTCAAAAAATATAGTAAACAAATCAGAAAGGGGAAGACAGATATTAACGAGATGTTTATTTGCGAAAAGATACAAGGCTTCCAGAGGTCCACGAAGAAAGGCCGCATATTCCGGATCTTCTAGAAATCTACAGTCAGGGAAAGATTGAAGCTCCGCCCTTTTCTCCGGACCAAGGGAAGGTCGAAAAATTCCCGGTACGAGGCGTCGGCGATGTTCTCAAGCGATGCCCGCACGGTCCAGATCCGGCCGATTTTCCAACCTGCCGCAAGGTCCGCGACCAGAAAGGACGGAGCGGGTTGGTCTCCGGCCGACGTTCGTTGTTCAGAGGTCGCGCCGTGGAATTCGACGGCCGCCCAGCCCCGCGCGGCCGCGAAACTCCGCCGGATGCGGACAAGTCCCTCTACCGGGGGAAGATCATCCAACACCTCGTCGTTGCCGTGGACGGCCGCGCCCAAGGCGGTCGCTGCCGCGGACATCGTCCATCCGCCGATTGAACTTAGAACGACCTCGCCCTCGAGGCCGTAGATTTCGACTCGGCCGGCGTTTTGGAAAATGCCTGTCCGGTTGCCCGTTGGCTTATCCCACTTGATGACGATGAGATCGCGGAACCGATTGACAAATGCCGCGACCGATCCCTCGACCCGGATAGACCCGGTCGATGGAGGACGAAATTTGAGAACAACATCGGTATTGAGGCCGTGCTCCGATTTGAGATGGGGGTTGCCGATATTCAGTCCGGCCGGGGTCTGGCCGACGAAATATCGGTCTTTTGGCGTAGGCAGGCGGAATGCCGTTCCGACGTTCAAGCCGAGGCGAAAGGACGGGGCAATCTTGAAGACCATTCCCAGATTGCCGTTCCACTCGGGGTCGAGGCTCTGTCTTCGCGTCCCCACCGATTCCTCAACCCGCTCGCTGACGACATCGCCGCGGAGGCCAAAAACCAAATCCCACTTTGGAGCAAAGGCGAAAGTCCCCTGGATAAAGAGGCCGATATCGCGAGTCGCGGCGTTGGGAACCTCATTGAGCGGAGTGGACGAGAGCGGCGCTTCCTGCCCGGTCTGATAGATGTTTTTGATCCCGGTCATTCTCTGATTCTCCTGAAAATAGCCATCCACACCCGCGAACACGACTGCTTTCGTCCCGGGCGTAAGGGTCGTCTTCAAGGTGAGCCCGTATCCGTCTTCACCAAGATCGCGCAGGCTCTGCACGGTCCGGGACCCGCTGATTGTCCGAAAATCGGCCGCCAAGCTGAAGAGCCCTCGCGAGACCTGGACTCCGATCGAATGAACCATGGGGCCGCCGACCGTCCATTCGTATCGTAGCGAGGCGATATCGTTTTTTTCGGAAGGATGGACATTCACTAAGGATGAGTCGCCGCTGGCTTTGCCGATATCCCGGCCATCCGTCCGGAGATAGAGAATCTCGAATCGATGACCATCCGCCGGGCGGATTTCGGTTTTCGCCAACACCGATGCCAAGGTAAATCCCGAGCGGGGCAGAACCCCACCTCCACCGATTCGATAATCCTTTTCGACCATCCGGCCAAAAGAAACGACGAATGTCGCGTTCGGAACACCTCCAGCCAGAAAAAATGCGCCATAGGGACTCTGGGCTGCCGTTTCATAACGGGCAAATCCTCCGCCGTGGATGGTGACCCCGCTCTCCCGGACGTTGGGGCGCAGAGTGTCCACCTGGATGACACCGGCCATGGCGTCGTGGCCGTAAAGTGTCGAAAAGGGACCTTTCACCACTTCGACGGCCTCAACGGCGAAGGGATGGATGAATCCCAAATGGCCGCCGACCGTCCGAATAGAGGCCGTTCGGACTCCATCGACGAGAAGAATGGCTCGGTTCCGGGCCAAGCCGCGAATCGCAGGGGCGGAATGAAACCCGCCGCCGACGAGGGATACGCCCGGCACGGACATGATGGTCTTATTGAGACCGTTGGCATCGGATTCCAGCACGGCTTCACGCGGGATGGACCGCCCCGCGTAAGGAAGTTCAAAGGCGGGACGGTCGAGACCGGCTGCTTCGACGATGACATCCTGTGTTCCGAGGAGGGCAACTGCGGAAGGAGTCAGAACGATCACCAGATCGGTGTCGCCGGACTTCACCGTTTTCGATAGCGGTTCAAAACCCGCGGCGGTGACGACGAGAACGACTTCGGAGTCTGCCGGAGGGAGAGGATGGGATGTGGAGATCACAAACACCCCGCGCGCATCGGTCCGGACAACGCCGGCGACGCCGCGCAGATTCACTTTCGCTTGGACGATCGGAGCGCGATCGTCGGACCGGACGACCCGACCTTGAAGGCGAACGTCCGCAGCGTCCAAGGTCTCTGGGTCACCAATCCATCCGCCGAGGAGAAGACCGGTGACAATCACAATTCCGATGTTTTTCCAGTTTCTGTCCATGAAAATCTCCTTCTTACGAGGATCGCAAAAGGGCGCAAAACGTTTTCCGAAAAATGCCTAGCCGACCCGGCGAAGGTGCATCCCAAGAGATGAAGAAAGACGGCCTTTACGGCTGTGGGCAGGACGCCGTTCCCTGGCCGCAGCTCCCGCATTCGAACTGGATCGTGGTATGCCGGATGTGGAAGTCTTTCCCGAGAATATCCTTGAGCGCGGCCATGATCTCCGCGGTTCGACTGAGGGCCTGGTCGGCGATCACGACGTGGGCGCTGAGGGCGACATAGCCGGGCGCCACCGTCCAAACGTGAAGATCGTGGACTTCGATGACTCCGGGAACCCGCCGCACGATATCCGCGATGCCGGTCGCGGTCATGCCTCTCGGTACGCCCTCGGCCAGGACGTGGACGGACTCCTTGAGCACGCGCCCGGAACCGAACAGGATGAGCAGGCCGATCAGCACGCTGACCAGCGGGTCCAGCCAGACGGCCCCGGTGATCAAAATGGCCAGGCCCGCCCCGATGACGCCGATGGAGGCGACGGCATCGCCGAGGACGTGCAGAAAAGCAGAACGCGTGTTCAGGTCGTCCCGGTCGTGTTTGCGCAGAGCAAAGGCGACAACGAGGTTGGCCGCCAGCCCGACGACGGCGATCGCCAGCATCGGTCCGGCCGATACGGGCGCGGGGTGGCGAAAGCGGCTCCAGGCTTCCCGCATGATCTCCACGGCGATCAGAAGGAGCGTCGCGCCGTTGGCCAGGGCCGCCAACACTTGCAGACGGTGGTACCCATACGTGTGGCGATCGTTGGGGGGCAGGGCCGCGGCGCGGATGGCGAGGTAACTCAAACCAAGGGCAAACGCGTCCAGGAAGACATGGGCTGAATCCGAGAGCAGAGCCAGGCTCCCCGTCCAAAATCCGCCGACGAATTCAACCAGAAAAATCAGTCCGGTGAGGGCGAGGGAAAAAACAAAACGGTTCTCTTTGAGTTCATGGGAATGCCCCTGCGTCTCTGAAGACGCAATAAACTCACCGCTCTTTATCTTCATCTTGTTCCATTCTGGCGGTTTTCGGTGAGGGCGGGCCATCCTTCCGTTGATTCGACCGGCGGAAGGCCGCATCCTCAATTAAAGTTTGTTCTCGCTGACCAGCGTCAACCCGTTTCGGCGGATCAAATCGCGAACTTCTGATAAGAAGGACTGAATATCTTCCTGCTCGGTCGAAGTGACATCGAAGGACATGAAGGATGGCGTATTTTGACGCGCGCCTTGGACGGTGGGCACGTCCATGCGCAAGTTGACGAAGTCGTACGGTCGTCCCTTGACCAACTCCCCCATTTGGACCAGGAAGCGCTTTTCGCCGAATTCACCGGCCGCCTCAAAACGCACGTGCGTGGTCAGCTTGGCCACCGCATCTTCCGCGGAGGCGCGCGCTTTGGCCGCATCCTGCTTGGCCTTCTTCTCTTTGGCTTCTTCACGCACGACCTTGAAAATCTTGTGTTCGCGCTCCAGCTTCCAGATCAGGTCGCGATCCGGGAAGCTGATGGCCGCGACCGGGCAGACCGTACCGCAGGTGCTGCAGCCGACCATGCAACTCATGGCCTTGACCGGCACGGCCTTGTTCTCCTTCATTTCATAAACGCCGCGCCCGCAGGTCGTGAAGCATAACGAACAGCCGATGCAGGCGTCGGTGTCCACGGCCGGGAACCAGGGGATATCCTTTCGGGGGATCCCATGCCACATCTCGTCTTTAGCCATTGTCGGCCTCCTTTGAGAAGATGAAAATGATGTTTTTTTTAGTCAGGGCTGGTCTGGCATCCTCGGAAACCGGACTCGCCGTCTTACCCGGCTTTCCCGGCAAAACCAGATAAGCGCAGGGTAGGAAGGCCAGGGTCATGAAGACGCTGAACACCAATCCGCCGATGACCGCCACAGCCATGGGCACGAGCATGTCTCCGCCCTCGCCGATGTTCAGGGCGAGCGGCAAGAGACCGAAGATACTGGTCGTCAGGGTCATGAGGATCGGACGCAACCGGACCGAGGAGGCTTCGATGATCGCGTCTTTCAGACTCCGCCCCTGCGCCCGGAGCTCGTTGATGAACTGGACCAGGACGACGCCGTGGTTGACCTCGTTTCCGGCCAGGATGATGACCCCGATAAAAACGGTGGCCCCGATGGAGAGTTTCGTCAGGAAAAGAGCGGTGGCCATGCCGATCAGCGTCAGGGGGACGCGAATCATGATCAAGAAGGGCTGGACGAACGACTCGAACTGGACGGCCAGCACGACGTAGGCGAAAAAGAGGGCAAAGACCAGCACCAAACCGAGGCTGCGGCGGTTCTCGGCCATCATTTGGGCCTGCCCTCCGATCCCGATCTCAACCCCCGAGGGGCGCTCCATTGTCTCGATGACCGCCCGGGCCCGGGCCGTCGCCTCTCCGACGCTCACGCCGGCCGAGTCCGCCCGGACGATGATCTCCTTGACTTGGTCCTCGCGGACGATTTCCACGGGGCCCGTCGCCCGCGCGACCGAAGCCACGTCCCGCAGCATGACGGCCGTGCCGTTTCGTTGGGCGACGACGAGGCCCTCGAGATCCTCCTTGCCCGCGATCCGGACCTCGGGGACCATGACCCGGATGGGATAATACTCGCTGCCTTCCCTGTACTGGGTGGACACCTCGCCGCGCACGAGGTTGCGAAGGGTGAGGGCCACGTCCTGGACCTCGATCCCCATGGCCGAGGCCCGCGCCCGGTCCACGTAAACCCGGTACTCGGGCTTCGTCAAGTCCATGGACAGGTTGACGTTGCCGAGACCGGGCGTCCCGCGAAGCGCTTCGGCCGCGTCCCGGGCGAAGGCGAAGAGGACCTGGATGTCGTCGCCTTTGACCTTGATTTCCACTTCCTGAGTCCCGATCTGCCGGATGCCCTTGACCTTCATCTGGGCGACGTTGACGCGTCCGCCGGGGGCGGGGACCTGCCGGGTCAGGGGGCTGATTTTCTTGACGAACTCCGCGGTCGAAATTTTTCTCCGGTTTTTCGGGACAAGCTGGATGTCGACCTCGCCCTCGTAAGCGACCTCGAGGGTGGCCAGGCCCCAGACCCGGCCGCCGGCGAGGCTGAAGATGCTTTCGATCTCCGGCAACCCTTGAATCTTCTCCTCGACGGCGGTCAGAATCCGGTCCATCTCGGGGACCGAAGTCCCGGCCGGCATCAGGAGCTTCACCATGACCCGGCCGTCATCGACCTTGGGCAGGAGCTCGGACCCGATCCGGCCGAGCATGACGAGGCTCGCCGCGAACAGGAGAAGCGTCGCCGCGATCACGAGGTACGGGACCTTGAGCAGCCGGCCGAGCCCGCGCTTGTATGCGGCGGCCAGCCGCTCCATCAACCGCTCCATGACGACGGTCCGTCTCCGGCTTGCGGTATGGACGCCGAAGAGGCGGGCGGCCGAGGGCGTGATGGTCAAGGCCGCCGCGAGAGAGAGGATGAGGATACCGGCCACGACAAAGACGAGCTCGCGGAAAAGAAGGGCCGTCAGGCCCGGGACGAGCAGGAACGGCAGGAATAAAGAAAGGAAGGTCAAGGTCGCGGCCAGAACGGCCCCGGCGACCTGGTCCGTGCCCTTCAGGGGGGCCTCGGCCGCTTCGCCCCCTTCGGCCCGCCGGGTGATGTTTTCGATGACGACGATCGAGTTGTCGATGACGACCCCCATGGCTACCACCAGCCCGCCCAGGGAAAAGATATTGAGGGAGAAGCCGGCGATCTTCATCAGGAAGAAGTTGGCCAGCACGGTCAAGGGAAGGGCGACGAGCATGACGGCCACCTGGCGGAACCGTCCGAGGAAGGCATAGACCACGAGGATGACGAGGATCGCGGCGATCAGGGCGGAATCACGGACACTTTTAATGGCGGCCATGATGTAATCGGCCTGGTTCTCGACGACCCCGAATCGAATGTCCGGAGGAATGACGGCGCGCAGCTCCTCGAGCCGCCGGTTCACGGCCCGGGACACGTCGACGGTGTTGGCCTCGGCTTGCTTGAGCACGGCCAGCTTGACGCACGGATCCCCGTTGAAACGGGTGATGACCCGGGCTTCCTCGTGGCTGTCCTCCACGACGGCCACGTCGCGAACATAAACGATCTTCCCGCCGGCGCCGCGGGCGACGGCAACATTGCGGATCTCGTCGAGATTCTCGAATTCCCCCATCGTTCGGGCGATGATCTCCCGCGTCTCGACGGTGATCCGCCCGGCGAACGTTTCAAGGTTCGAAAGCTGGAGCGCTTTGCCGACTTGGGCGGGCGTCAGCCCCAAGCCGCGCAGGCGGTCGGGATCGAGGTGGATACGGATCTCCCTCTTCAGCCCCCCGACGATCTCCGCGCCGGCCGTTCCTTCGACTGTCGTCAACCGGTCCTGGAGCCAGTTGTCGGCCCAGCCCCGAAGCCAGACGAGGCTGCGCTCGGGAGAGGAAAGGGTCAATTCCATGACTGGAAGCTGCGAAGGGTCGGCCTTCATGATGATCGGTGGGTCCATATCCTTGGGCAGATCCCGGGTGACCCGGCCATAGGCGGCCATGACATCCTGGTAGGCGACATCCACGTTCGTGCCGTAGCGGAAGTTCACGAGAAGCGTATACATCCCCTCCGTTGTCGTGGACTCCAGGTAGTCCAATCGATCGATGGTCGCCATCACCCTCTCTAAGGGGTCGGAAATGTTCGTGTCGATCTCCTCGGGCGTCGCACCCCGCCAATAGATGTGGATCTTCACCATCGGGTAGGTGATGTCGGGGAGATAATCCACGGGAAGCGTCGACAACCCGAAAAAGCCCAACATGAAGATGGCGGCCGCCAGGACAACCACGGCGACGGGTCGGGACAGGGCGGTCCGGGAGATCCTCATCAGCGTTTTCCTTTTGTTTCCGATGGAGATCCGTCGGTTTTGACGGGCTTCGGGCCTTTCCCGGGAAGGGCGACGGCGGCTCCGTCCTTGAGCTTCTCGAATCCCCGGATAATCACTTTTTCCCCTTCAACCAGACCTTCGGTGATCTCGACCCACCCGGCGCCCTCGAGCCCGGTCGTCACCTTGCGCTGCCGGGCCAGATCACCGTCGACGACGAAAACCGAACGGCTTCCGTCCGGACGGAGAGCGACGATTTCGGCCGGAACGGCAAGGACATCGGGTCTCGACGCAAGGGTGAATGTCGCCCGGACCAGCATCCCGGGAAGCCAGCGGACATCGCAGAGCTCCGGACCGGGCACGGCTTCGATGTCGGCGGTCCGGGTCGCCGGGTCGATCTTCGGGCGGATTCGCCGGACACGGGCGGCGCACCCGCCGACGGCTTCCGCATTCGTCCGGAGATGAACCTTGGCCCCTTTGGCGAGGCCGGCCAGGGCGACTTCGGAAACGGGGACGAGGGCGTGGAGCGTTCGTGAAGCGACGACCAGCAACGGCGTCCCGTTCTTCACGACGTCGCCCAGCTCGACGCTGCGCTCGAGGATATAGCCGTCAAAGGGAGCCTTGATCTCGGTGTCGGCCAGTTGGGCTTCCAGCCCGGCGACCCTCGCCCGGGCCCGGGCCTCGGCGGCGCCGAATCGCAACACATCCGTTTCGGATTTTTCCAGGCTTTCCTTACTGATCCCCTGACGCTCAAAGAGCGCCCGGTCCCTTTCCAGGACGCGGCGCGCATCCGTCAGCTGGGCTTGAGCGGCCAGGTTGTCGGCCCGGGCCTCGTCCAGAGCCGCGGCGAGTCGCGAGGGGTCGATCCTGACAAGGACCTGTCCCTCCCGGACGGCCGTCCCCTCCCGGACGTCCAGGGCGAGAACTTCTCCGTCCACTTGGGCGGCCAGGCGGGCCGAACGGTCCGGTTCGATCGTCCCCGTGAGAGTCAGCTCCGAGCGGACCGTGCGCCTGGTGATCTCCTTGGCCACAACCGCCGGCGCGGGTTTGGCCGGCGGCTCGATTTTGCGGGAGCAACCGGCGGCCGCCAGGATCACGACCGCCGCCCCGGAAATAAATAAATAGGTTTTGACTTTCATTGTTCTTCTCTCTTTCCCGGCAACAGCCATTGCTCCAGGTCGCGGCCCGACGCCCAGACCAGCGAGATCGTGGCCAAAGCCACATCATGACGGGCTTGAGCCAGCGCCATTTCGGCTTCCAGGAGCGCGGCCTGGGCGTCCAAGACATCGTTGACGGATGCCCGCCCCAAGTCATAGTTGGCCTGTTCGATTCCGAACGCTTCCCGGGCTTGCTCGGCGGCTTTTCCGGCCACGTGCTCGCGGTCGACGGCTTCGGCCTGGGCTGCGACCTCACGCCGGACCTGCTCAGCGACTTGTAACAGGCCCGCCCGTCGGCGTTCCCGGGCTTCTTTTAACAGAGCCTGGGCCTGGCGGCGCCGGGCCCCAAGCTCTCCACTCGTCCATAAGGGTACTTTGAGGGTTAGCCCACCCAGAAAAAAATCCTGGAAGGATGAAATCGTGGTATCGGTGGGAAAAACGGCGCTGCGGGCCGTCCAGCGGCCGAAAGCCTCCAAACTCGGCCATCGTTCCGCGCTGACCTGGGTCAGCTCGGCCTGCCGCCGGGCGATTTCCTGTAGAAGGGCGTTGAGTTCCGGCCTTCGGGCGGCGGCCTCGCTCACCATTTGATCCATGCCGGAGGTCTCCGGTTGCGGAAGCGCCGGAAGGCCGGCAACTGAGGGGAGAGATTCCCCGAGGTCTCGACCAAGGAGGACAGCCAAGTGCAAAGAAATCAAGTCGCGATCCCGGCCGGCTTTGGAACGGCGCTGTTCAACGGCCGCGACCCGGACGTCAACCTTGAGCAGGTCCAGAGGCGCGATCCGCCCCACGTCCTTCATGGTCCCGGCGACTTTTTGTTTCTCTATCAGAGCTTTCAGAGACCCGTCGATCGCGTCTATGATGGCTTGTTGCTCAGTGGCCGCCAAATAGGCCGCCGTCACGTTGAGAATCAGGTCCTGGCGGGAGCCGAAAAGATTGAATCGACTCGCCGCCGCGGCCAGCTCGGCGGCCCGCTGACGAGCCACAAGACGGCCGCCGGAGAAGAGCGGGACACGCACCTCCGCCACCGCCTGGGCGATATCGTTTTCATAGCGTAATAGCTCGCCTTGATAGCTCGGTTGCATGAGGCGTTGCGGACGATCTGAATAACTATAGTCCGAGGACAGATCGATCCGCGGGAACCGCCCGGCCCGGGCAACCTCGGCCGCGTAATCCGCGGCGCTCGTGCGGGCGGTCTCGGCGCTCAAGCCCGGATTGCGGGCGAGGGCTTCTTGAATGCACTCGGCCAGAGTCATCATTCGAACGGCCGGTTCTTTTTCGACGGCCGCCGCCGTCAGGCAGACCAGGGCCAGCGCCGCCGAAACGAGCAGCGCGAGGCGTCTCTCAGATCGCCAGTTCATAGATGCGCTCCACGAGTGGAGCCAGACGGTCGAAGGCCGTTTTCAGCTCTGAGCCGCCGCGGGCGGCTTCGGCCACGGCGTCGACCGCGAGAGAAAGCTCCGGAAGGGCGTTCCGATAGGCTTCGCGGCTCGACGTCTCCGGAAGAGGGGCCAGCCAGACAGCGTCCCGGGCCCCCAGGATCTCCTTGACCAGGGCGCGGGCTTTCTCCGTTTTTCCCGCGGCCAGAAGCCCTCGGGCGAAACCGACCTTTTTGCGCAGGACGGACATGGTGTCGATCGCGAGGGTTACGCCGTTGGCCTCGTGCATGGTCGCCAGCAGGTTGCAGGCGTGGGCGCAGGAAAGGAAGGCGGGCCGCCATTGATCCGCGGCTATTTCCTTCCCCATTCGGACGATATTGAGCCGGATATCCTCCAGCCGCTGGGCCCAGGCCGGGTCTCCGGCGTAACCCTCGGGGACGGCGGCGGCATATTCTTTGGACAATTCCGCCCATAACCGCTCGGCTTGGGAGGCCTCCCCGGATGCGGATTCCTTGAGGCCGGACCGCTCCGCCGGGTCCGCCTTGGCGATCTTCTGAACCGCCTGGCAGGCCGCCCGCATGTGTCCCCTGGCCTCCGATACACGTTGGTCGAATGTTTGTCCGGCGTAACTCCCGGAGACCGCAAGAAAAAGCGCCGTTGCCAGAATGCCGGCTTTCTTCATAGGAAACCTCCTTCTCCTCAATGGCCCGACTTCAGCCAGGCGAGGGCGTCCGCAGCCGTATCATTGACCGTGGCCATTTTCATCAAGCGCGAGACGAGGATCGCTTCAACGATCTCGGCCTCGCTGATCCCCTCTTCTACGGCCAATTTCGTCCACATCAACGTACAGGTACTGGATTGGAGCGCGGCGGCCACACCGATACCGACGAGGAGTTTGGTCCTGAGAGGAAGGGCCTGGAACCGCGGGTCATCCATAATCGCCGCTCGGTGTTCCATATAAGTCTTGGCACCGTCGGGGGAAACGGCTTTCAACACCTCCATGGGTGTGGGTTTTTTGGCGTCATTCATGGGAATTCTCCTTTTTCTTATGATTTTCTAAGACCGCTTTCGCCCGCGAGCGCCCGACGGCCTTTTTTGCGAGTGATTCCAGCGCGGCGATCATCGGTCCGAGCCGCGCGCCCGGGAAGCCAAGAACGGATTCATGCGGCCCGAGGTCCGTCGCCTCTCGGCAGCCGTAGCAGCCCAAAGAAAAATTGAGGCGTTGTTCAAGAAAGGGGATGATGGTCGCGTCCACGCAGGTTGCCTGGAGAACGGCGGTATCGCCGCGGCGGCGCTCGCCGCCGGCCACGTTGAGGTCGGCGAGCGTGAGCCACATAAGGGCTTCCGGCGGGCCTTCGACCACGATGACGTCCGGGACGGCGTTGACGGCGCTGAGGGGCGCGGCCGCGATGAGAGTCACGCGCCCGGGCTCCAGATGCGGCATACCTTCGAACATCCTCCGCCCCGTGTCTGGATCCTCGACGATACCGAACCCGACCAGTCCCTTTCCGGTCGCGAGCCCCTCCGGGAGCGGACGAAAACCGAAGGCCGCCGCGGCCGCCGGACAGGCGAGCTCGCTGGGGTCGAGGAGAACCGATTCGTCATGACGGGCGGACATGAGAAGCTGACAGTAGCGGTGACCCGTGACTTTTTTGAAAGGAGCGGCAGGAGGCGGACTCTCGGGGCCAAGGAGGAAGACGGCGACGGGTTCGGTGTCGATCCCCAGGATCTCGACCAAGCGCTTTGCCGCGGATGCGTTATTCATAAGATTCTCTGCAGGCGTTGGAACAGCCTTCTCTTGAACCTTCATCGTCCCGCTCGCTCTTTGAGGA
>Ga0315287_10004595_pt1 | contig 13486 bp, 7 predicted proteins | sample YL17G11_0_MG_FD_205037 | JGI IMG/M metagenome (GOLD analysis project Ga0315287, IMG submission 205037) | Sediment microbial communities from Yellowstone Lake, YNP, Wyoming, USA - YL17G11_0 | ecosystem: Environmental > Aquatic > Freshwater > Lake > Sediment | place: USA: Wyoming | collected... | reverse complement strand
GCTCCAGCTCATGAGACTGCTACCGCTTGGACCGCGCGCAACGCTAGATGCTCTTGCCCGCGACCAGGGCGTGGAGCGCGAGCATATCCTCGGACGCATCCTCGCCGCTCAGACATTGCAGGGACGCAATTATGCCGCCGGCGCTTGCGCCCAGGACTGGTACAACGGGCGCTGGGTCAAGCGCAAGGCCGACGATCCGGTCGCGGCGAAGCTGTATGCCAACTGGCTGGCCGAGTCGGGGATGTATAGCGAGTTATTAGCACTGCTCGCGCCGGAAAGCCCGGCCAGCAAGCTGCTCAGCCGGGACGATAGCAGGCACTTCAGGGCCCTGGCGTTGTTCTGGAGCGGCGATCTGGAAGCCTACCGCCAGATCAAACCGGCCGATCCCGCAAGCATCGACGCCGAGCACCAATTGTTGCTAAGAACTGAGGCGCTATCTCCTACAGGCCCGCCAGGTGTGCAGCAACTGCGGGCCTGCGGCGATATTTATGCAGCGACTCGGGATGAGCACTGGCTCAAGCTGCTGCAAGATTACTGGGAACGCGCTGGACCGGTGCAAGTAGTTCCGGACCTTGACGCACCATATGAGCAATGGGAGGCCTACAGCGAAGTGCGCGGAGCATCTTTCGATGCCGGTACGCAGCTGGCGCGCGCCTATGTGCTGGCAGGCCGCTGGCAGGACGCCCAGCCCGTATTAGACAGTGTTATTGCCGCTACCAGCGAGAACTGCGCTGACGATCCGGCGTTCCTCACGCAATTGTTCCTCTGCCGCTTGGCACTCGGCGTGCCGCTTGGCAAGCCGGTCGTTGAGCGCGAGATCCCCGACTGGGCCAAGAACGATCGGTACTACGTGCACGGCGAATGGGTCAACGGCGAGTGGGTGCCAGAAGGCGAGCAGCCCGCCGGCCCGTTCGCCGCCTTGCGCGGAGGCGACCGGCTCACCGCGCTGATGCGCTCGCCGCAGTTCGCAGAGGCGCTGAAGGCCAGCGGGCGCACGCTTGAGCAAGTGCTGCCCGAGCTGCGCGCCGCGACGAAGCCCGAGCGCGATACCTACTATGACTACAGCAACGGCGAGCTGCGTAAGGGCGTGCTGTAGAGGTAGCTGCGGGCCTTTAACCCGCAGGAATCGCGGGCACAGCGGCCCGCGCCACTGAAAATGCGCGGCTTACGGTAAAGTCGCGGTTAATCGTCGCGAACCTCGTCGCCAGCCGCCCGGCGGCCGGTATAATCTGCCTCGTGAGGGAGGCCGAAGCAGCCATTACAGGGGCGCTGGCAGCAGCAGCCGACGGCATGCGCATCGCCGAGGAACGCCTGCGCCACGGCGCCGGCAACCTCTCGCGAGGCCTGGAAGCCACGCCCGCTACCAAGCTTGCCACCGACGTGCTCGCCGAGGCCGAATCGCGCGCCAGGCAGAGCGACGCGCTGCGCGACATCGTCGAGCTGTCCGAGGCTGCTACGGCGCTGAAGGCCAATGCCGGGGTGTTCCGCACCGCCAGTGGCTTAAGCCAGGAAGTGGTCAACCTCGGCCGCCGCCTGGACGTCAAAGCCTAGCCGCCGCGCCGGCCGGCCGGCGAACACAGCGCCGCCGCGCCAAGTCAATACTAATAGGGGTGCGGATAAGCACGCCGGCTGTGTTGTGGGGTAGTATTAAGGCGATGGACTTCTATAACCTGTTCAGTTTCAGCGCCAAGAAGGCGATCTATCGCGCCAGCGAGATCTGCGGCCAGTTCAACAACCAGTATCTGGAGCCGGAGCACATCTTCTATTCGATCCTCAACCTGCGCTCCTGCTCCGCCGTGGAAGTGCTGCACAAGCTCGGCGTGAACCTGCCCAAGCTGACCTACAGCCTGGAGGCCTACCTCTACGAGCACGTGGGCAGCTACAAGGGTCAGGCCAGCTTCTCGGCGCGCACGCTGGCGCTGCTCGACCTGAGCTTCAAGGAAGTCAAGCGCCTGCACCACCGCGAGATCGGCACGACGCACCTGCTGGTCGCCCTGGCCCAGGACCGCGCGCCGTTCCTGCGCCAGCTGTTCGAGGAGCACGGGCTGGACAGCAAGAAGCTGCGCGACACCTTCATGACGCACCTCAAGGGCTACAGCCACGGCACGGAGAAGCAGGGCCGCGAGAGCAGCGGCAGCACGGTGGCCAAGTACTCGCGCAACCTGACCGAGCTGGCGCGCGAGGACAAGCTGGATCCGGTGATCGGCCGCGAGCGCGAGATCAGCCGGCTGATCCACATCCTCAGCAAGCGCACCAAGAACAACCCGATCCTCGTCGGCGAGCCCGGCGTGGGCAAGACGGCGATCGTCGAGGGCCTTTCCCAGCGCATCGTGCACGGCCAGGTGCCGCCCAGCCTCGCCGAGTGCGACGTGCTGGCCATCGACCTGGCGGGCCTGGTCGCTGGCACCAAGTTCCGCGGCGAGTTCGAGGAGCGGCTGAAGGCGCTGATCAAGGACATCCAGGACAGCCAGGGCCGCATCATCATCTTCATCGACGAACTGCACACGATCATGGGCGCGGGCAGCGCCGAGGGCAGCCTCGACGCGGGCAACATCCTCAAGCCCAGCCTGGCGCGCGGCGAGCTGCGCTGCATCGGCGCCACGACGTTCAAGGAGTTCCGCAAGTACTTCGAAAAGGATGGCGCGTTGTCACGCCGCTTCCAGCCGATCTTCGTCGAGGAGCCGGCGTACGACGAGACGATGGACATCCTGCGCGGCCTGCGCGGGGAGTACGAGTCGCACCACAACGTGAAAATCAGCGACGCCGCGCTGGAGCAGGCGATCCGCCTTAGCGAGCGCTTCATCCCCGATCGCAAGCTGCCCGACAAGGCGATCGACGTCATCGACGAGGCCGCAGCCTGGGTGCACCTGGAGCGCGAGACGCGCCTGCGCAGTGCGGGCGGCGAAGAGGACACCGATGCCGATGAGGAGTTCAGCGATCTGCCGCGCCTTGCCGGCCAGGCCACGCTGGAAGACTTCCAGGAGAACCTGAACCGCGAGCCCAGCCAGACCGACGACGGCACGGACGAGGAGGCGGTAGTCAACGAGGAGCACGTCGCCAAGGTCGTCGAGCTGTGGACCGGCATTCCTAGCCAGAACATCACCATCGACGACCAGCGCCGCCTGCTCTCGCTGGAGAGCGCGATCCGCGGCCAGATCGTCGGCCAGGACGAGGCTATCGCCATCATCGTCCGGGCGCTGAAGCGCAACTACAGCGGCGTGCGCAAGGGCACGCGGCCGATCGGCAGCTTCGTCTTCCTCGGCCCCACCGGCGTCGGCAAGACCGAGCTGGCCAAGGTGATCGCGCACCACGTCTTCGCCCACGAGGAGAGCTTCATCAAGATCGACCTCTCCGAGTACGCCGAGAAGCACAGCACCAGCCGGCTGATCGGCAGCCCGCCGGGCTACGTGGGCTACGATGAGGGCGGGCAGCTGACCGAAGCCGTCAAGCGCCACCCCTACAGCCTGGTGCTGTTCGACGAGATGGAGAAGGCGCACCCCGACGTCTTCCACACGCTGCTGCAGCTGCTGGACGAGGGCGTGCTGACCGACGGCCAGGGCCGCAAGGTGTACTTCCACAACACGATCGTGATCTTCACCACCAACCTCGCCGGGCGCTTCTTCGACGAGGGCGAGGTGATCGGCTTCAAGCGCGACGTCGACACGTCCGAGGAAGCCATCGCGCACAAGTTCGAAGGTTACCGCCACCGCGCCGAGGAGCACTTAAAGAAGTTCTTCCGCCCGGAGTTCATCAACCGCCTGGACGACGTGATCTATTTCAATCCGCTCAGCCGCCGCGACGCGCTGGACATCACGCGCCTCGAGCTGGGCTACGTGGCGGCGAACCTGGTGCAGCAGCACCGCGAGATCAGCTTCGACGAGAAAGTGGTCGAGCTGGTGGTCGAGCAGGGCTTCAGCCCGACGTATGGCGCGCGCAACATCAAGCGCACGATCCAGCGCCTGGTGGAGGATCCGCTCAGCGAGATGTTGCTCAAGGGCGATCTGCCCGAGACACCGGTGATGCTGACGGTGGGCGAGGATGGACAGCTGGCGGTGGACTGGGTAGCCAGCCGGCTCGATCCCGCGGGATTCAAGCCGCAGGAGGAGCCGGCGCAGAAGTAGGCCGCCGAGTGGCGGCCGCAAGGAGGCCGAAATGTTTGGCATAACTGCGGATCTGTGGCTCTTTGCAGTCATCGTGCTGCTGATGATGCTGGCGGTCGGCCTGTTCATCGAAATCCAACTCTACATGGAAGACCCGCTGCGCCGGCAGCGCAACGAGGAGTGGTTTGCGCAGTTCCAGGCCTACGTCGCCAGCCGCTACCGCGAAGACGGCATGGCTTGGCGCGTCAGCGTCATCGAGCGCGGCTTCGCCAAGCCCTACCACGGCGCCATGGGCCCGCCAGGATAAGCTGCCAGGCTGGGCCAGCACAGGCAACTTGCCGCTACGGCGCCATGTAGGCAAAGCGCAGTTCCAAGCTGTCGGCGTCGAAATAGGCGACGGCAATGGTGCTAGCGACTTCGGCAATGGAAACAGACCTGTTGCCGCCGTTGGTGCCTAACGTACTGAACTGCCAGTCGTCCATTTGGGCAGGCTGCGCCACTGTGGCCCAGACCACCAGAACAGAGCTGCTGTTGTCGTCCATGTAGGCGACGGCCGGGCGGCCGGACGCTGCGCAGGCAGCCACATTGGTGACTGCCTCATCCTGGCCCAGGGTCATTTCCGTCCAGTCCGCCAGCACTGGATGCTCGGCGGCGGACTGAAAGCCGTGCAGCTCGTAACCGATCGAAACCGTGGCGGCGCAGAAGGGCAGCCAGTCGGCAGCTGGCCTGACTTTAACAAGGGCAGTTGCGCCGGGCATGTTTTCCACTAGCGTCGGGTAGAGCTCGCTGAACTCCCAGTCCGCCGGCCCCTCCGGCGAGCCGGTGGTGGAATAGGCGTAATAGACTGTATTGCCGCCGGCCGGAAGCTGCAGGTAGCACAGCCCCAGCTCGAGGCCCAGGTCGAGCAGCGCCGGCCGGTGCGCGTCGTTAGCAATCAGGCTTAAGTTCCAGTCGGAGTCGGCGGGAGTGGCCGTATCGCTGGCGGCGAGTTGCAGCTCTCCCGGAATGCTGTCGTATGCAAGGCGCGGCATCATCGCCAGCTCGCACAAACTGATCTGCGGCAGCAGCGCGTCGTATGCATCCACTACGCAGGTTGACCAATCATCGATGCCGACCGGCGCGGCATTACGAGCGTAGGTGTACAACAGCTCATCGGTTGTGCTGTCGCCGTAGGCCAGCGCGGGCTTGCCGCTGATGAACTGCGCGTCTAGCGCTACCGAGAATACGTCCGTAAAGGAGGTGTCCACCAGCACGTCTGCCCAGTCCGCGGACTGCGTCGGCAGCTCAACATTGGAGCGCGCCAGTCGCACCTGACGGCTGCCCAGATCGATGTAGGCGATGTGTGGCAGTCCGCCGGGCCCGTCGGCGAACAGCCTGAGATAGGACAAGGTTCTGCCATTCGCCACAACCGGGTGGACAACCCAGCCCGGCTGGTCGAGCACAATCGAAACGTCAATCACACGCACTGTACTGGCGTCGTATGTGGCGAGGACGAGATAGACGAAGCCGCCAGGCGAGGCGTTATCTGCATCTGCCAGCAGCGAATACTCAGCATCGGCCTGCTGGAACACCCACGTGCCGCGCACGTAATCACTGATTCCGGCATAGGCCGTGCCATCAGCCAAGTCCAGGCTGGCTTCCACGCCGAGCACCGGATAGCCGTTGGTAGGCAGCTCGTATAACGCCCATTCCAGCGCTCCCGGTCCGGCAGGCAGCACGAGCTGCGTACCGTCCACTAAAGCCCCCGCACTCTGATCGGCGGCATCCGCGCCGGGGATGGTCGTAGCGTGCGCCGCGGCCGCGCTGTGGGGGGATTGCCCGACCGGCAACAGCGGCAGCAGCCGGTACGCATCGAGGGGGAAAGACGTCTGCCCATGCATGCGGCCGGACGCCGCTGCGCAGCCCGCGAGCAGCACAGCCAGAAGCAGTATCGAAAGCGTACGCCACACCGCCTTCTCCTCGCACTGTTAGGATTATGTCTCAATCATAACCGCGAGAACCGGCAAAGTCTATGTTGTGCTTGATAACACGTGCTGCATTGAGTCGGGCTGGTTGCATCGCTTGAGTCTCCGCCAGCCTTTGCGATTGCCGCAGTAGCGTTCCGTGCTAGCCGAGTGCATACAGCGGCGGCTCGGCGGCCGCGGCATGCAGCAGTTCACCAATCGGCTGGACCATTGCCGGCGCCTTCATACTGCGCCCGTGCCGGGTGCTATTCCATGCGCGTCGCCAAGCGCAGTTCCTGCCCATCGTAGGCCATCCAGGGGCGGCCCTGCCGGTCGAGCCCGAAGCCGAACAGCGTGCCGCCGTAGCCTGGGATCTCCACGATTTCGGTATGCCATTCCGTGCCGTCGGAATAGAGAAAGTACGTGACGCCATCCAGGCCAAAGTCCCAGCCGTTTGGCAGTCCCACCGCCAGCATCACGCCGCCCTCTGCATCCAGCGCCAACCTGGCGTTGCCGTAGATGTCGGGGAAATCGACGGTGCGCCATGCCGTGCCATCGTTGAACGTACAGCACAGGTGGTGAGTACCGTCGGGCCCAGTGCGCGGCGCTTGAAAGACGATATGCGGCCGCTGCAGCTCATCGACGAGGATGTCGTAAACCTGGCCATTGTATGTCTGGCCGGGTACGACCTCAGCGGCCCAGGCCGCCCCGTCCCAGTGGACGTAGGCGCAGGGATCGTCGAACCAGCCAATACCGCAGGCAATGTGCGGCCAGCCCTCGCCGTCCACGGCCAGCGCCATGCCGCCTGTGGGCTCATTGGGGAGCGGTACGTCGCTGAAGACGAAGCCGCTGGCGCTGGTGCCATAGCGCAGGCTCGTGCCGGAGCTGTCGCTATCGCCGATGTAAGCGATATGGACTGTTCCCGCAGCGTCGAGCGCGAGATCCAGCCGTTCTGCCCAGGGGTAGAAGTCGCCGTCCGGCAGCACTGCGCTTTGCCATCCGCCAGCCTCGCGCCAGGCGTAGCGCAGTGCGTATTCCTCTATTGGCAGTGTGTCGAGAAGCAGTATCACCGGCTGGCCCTGACGCAGGGCGAGGACGGGCTGGCTGTCGTAGCCGACCTGGCACACCAGCTCTTCGGCCCATGGTCCTGATGTGTTGCTGACGTACAGCAGATCGTACGGTGCCATGCCGTCGTCCGTCGCGCTGCGCAACAGCGCAAGATGGGTCACACCGGCTGCGTCCAGCACTGCGGCACCACAGCCCCATTCAGTATCCAGCGGCTGCGGCGTGATGCTCCAGGGCGAAACCGGCAGCGTCAGCTCCGCCTGGCCCAGCGCGCCGTCATTGTCGAGCAGGCTCACCGTGATCGTGTAGGTGCCGGATTCAGCGTAGGTGTGCAAGACGTCGTAGTCGTTCCACTCGTCGATCACCCCATCGCTCTCGAAGTCCCAGCCCACGCCCGTCACGCTGCCGTCATAGTCGTAGGTAGTCAGCATCAGATGCAGGCTGCGCGGCGCGCCCGCGGGCTCTGCGGTGATGTAACCCGCAGGCTCCATGTTCGCGCCCAGGCGCAGCCAGTCCAGCCGCGCAGGGCCGCCGCTGCTCAGCAGCACGGCGATGTAAGCATAGCCCACAAGATCTGATGTCGGAAACTCGAAGTAGCAGGCAATCTGCGGCAGCGCGAGATTGGCGCCATCAGCGGCGAAGTACCAGTCCCAGCGGTCGGTGTCGCGATTGGCCAGCGCCAGCCAGCAGCCAGCGCTAGGCGCTTCTCCCACCGCCCAACTCAGTTCGATCTCCGGCGCTGTCGCCGTCGGGTAGACGACATAGGCACCATAGATGCAGTAAGCGGCGTCGCCCAGGCTCCCACCGCCGCCAGGCGCGAACAGCGCCGAGTCGGCATCAACCGTAACCAGGCTGCAAGGCAGACTGCTGTTGAAGCTCCTGCCGTAGACCAGTTCGATGCCGATTTCGCTGGTTAGCCGGGGCAATGCTGACGGCGCGGGCAGGGCTGGCGCCGCCGGCTGCCCGTGCTGCGCCGCGTTCTCTCCCTGCTCGAGCGCAGGCGCGGGCAGTGAACCAGCGGCAACTGGCGCATGCTGCGCAGCAGCGCACCCAGCTAGCACCCATGCGGCCACAAACGCTACCAGGATGGCTGGACCTGCGCGTAGCGATCTAAACTGGCCCAAGAGATGGTGATGTCCCATCGGATCCCTCCACATACTCTGTGGCCAGCAAGCTCCCCCTAAGAGCTACCTTAAGTCTAACACACAGCGCATACGCTAGTTGCTGCCGATCAGCAGCGTGCTGCCGCAGGCAACCACCGGCCGGCCGTCCGGCATGATCGCCGGGCTTGTGAATGGCTCACGTTAGCAGGCGCTATCACCTAAGCAGAGCAGCCTTGATGTCAGCGCAGACTAAGAGTAGCCAACGTACTGCAGGCGCGTTGTGAAATCGCCTTCCGCAGTCTCGAAGTCCGTCAGGAATGAGAGGCCGCAAGTCCCGCCAATATCGAGCGGACCTTGCGCACTATCGCTTCCAGCTTGGAGAAGCGTAGCTGGCATCAGCAGGTCAACGGGCTTGCCCCAGCGGCGCCCCTCAGCATCGTTGGCGGCAACGAACATCAGGTCGCCAGAGATACGGTCACCATACACCAGAGCTGGACGGCCGCCGACGCTGCCGCCGAGTTGTCGCCCGTTGGCGCGCGCATCGACGACTACGGGAGCTCCCCACTGCGAGCCGTCGGCGTTCAAAGCCCGCCTGAATCTCAGTTCATCCGCGCCAGTCTCCAGGTACGCCACAGCCGGGTTCCCAGCCGCCTCGAATAGGATGGTATTCTCGCCGGGCTTCTCGTGCTCATCGACCAGTACCGCACTGGACCAGGACAGCATACTAGTGTCTGCCGCACGGTAGAACAGCACGTCTTTCTGGTTCACAAACCTCAGCGCGCTTGGCATTCCATCAATCAAGTCGAACTGCTGCCAGGGCTGGACTGTATCGAGAACTGGGGAGGGGAGCAAATCCCAGCTCGATGCATCATCGTTAGAGGCCTGCCACAGATAAACGTAACTTGTGTCAATTCCAGCAGGCTTCCCTGACGAGAGAACGGTTGGCTTTCCATTGAGCGCCATAAGTGAGGTGAGCATCGCGAAGGGCATCCCTACTACACTGCCGTCTCCAAAAGTCTGGTATTCGCTTATCGATACCTCAGAGCTCCAAGCTGCAACGTCTGCCGTCGTGGCGTGCCTGTAACACATAGACCATACGTAGTTATCGCCATTCTTTTGTACATATCGCGAATAGGCGACGGCAGGCCGACCCAGATCATCGGTGAATGCGATGTCATTTGAATTACTGACCGACCTATATGCCACACGCTCGGACTGGGTGAATTGCTGCGCCGTTGGATCGATCGCCCGCGAGAAGCAGATGGCCATGCTGAGCCCCGTAAGCGGATCTGGCTGTGCCTCGTACTTGCAGTAGAACATAGCGGGCGCCCCATGCAAGTTGAGCAGGTAGATCGGCCCATCCAGCGAGGTGTTACCGAATGGACTTTCATCCACGATGGTTGTGTGCCACGTCGCTTGCTGTATGATCGTGACAGACGCAACGGCGCTTTCCGTCAAGCCGCCGCCGTCGGTAACGCGCACGCCGACGCTGAACGTGCCGGGGTCGTAGTAGTAATAGTCCTGCTTCGCGGGATCGATACCGGTGCCGCCGGACTCGCTGGCCGCGGCAGTGGCGTCGTACTCATACACACTGTCGCCGTCGAAGTCCCACTCGTAGCGCACCACCGGCCCTTCCAGATCATGGCTGGCGCTGGCGTCCCAGACGATGTGCGCCATTGTTGCTGTGTTGCCGAAAGGCGTCAGCGCTGCTGTAGGCGGCATGTTAGGCGGAACAACGACTTCCACGGCGTTGCTCGCCGCGCCGTCCAGCGCCCCGTCGTAGGGCCGCACCCAGTAGTACTGCAGCGTCGCCGTGGGCACGACCTGCAGGCTGAGCTGGCGGCGCGCTGTGGCTTGCGTGCTGGTGTCCAGTGCGACAGCCGCAAGCCACGAGGTGCCGGGTCCGTTGGGTTCGTCAGGATCGCCGGGATGTGCGTCAGCGCGCGCGCTGGAGTACACGCGGTAGCCCGCGACGCGCGCGCCGAAGTTCAACCCCAGCGGCGTGATATCACCGATGTTGATTTCGCCGTCGCCGTTTCCGTCGATCACGCTGTCCAGGCTGGAAGGCGGGAAGGGCTGGCCTGGGCCGCCGTCGCTGACCTCGCCGAGGTGCTGGGCAAGAGGCGTAAGATCGGCGACATTCACCTCCCCATTCTGATCGTAGTCGCCCTGGCAGGCGTAGCCCCAGCTCAGCATCGCGTTGGCCGGGTAGTAGAACAGCTGCGCCGCCGAGCCCTCGCCCGCCGGCGGGGCTGATGCGGTGCGCGATGCGAGCACTCGCACCAGTTCAGCTTTAAGCTGAGCCCAGGTCGCTGCGTCCACACCACTCGGCGCGGGTGCGGCGGCGATCTGCGCCAGCGTGTCAGATGTGGTGGGCGCAGCGGGAGTTGTGCTCGTCGCACCCCCTCCGCAGCCTGCAATGATCGTCGTGCAGAGTAGCAGCGCAACCAGTGCGCCGATGCTGAGTAATGGTCTCATCACGTACCTCCGATGAACCAGCCGTCGCAAGTCCCCGTGTTGGCAGCCGCACCAACGCTTAGTCCCCGCCTGCGTGAAAGTTATAACACAATGCAGGTGGCGCTGCGCGCCAGCGAGAATGAATCCCGTTTGCTACAATGCGCCTCTATTCTTTAGGCAGGAGCTGGGGCATGGACTTCCGCTTGAGCGATGAGCAGCAGATGGTGCGCGAGATGGTGCGCGAGTTCGCCGACGAGTTTTTAGCGCCGCGCGCGCACATGATCGACATGGAGCGGCCGGTCCCGCGCGAGCAGATCAATAAACTCTGCGAGCTGGGAATGATCGCGCCGATCATTCCCGAGGAGTATGGCGGCGCGGGGATGGACTACCTGTCCTACGCCATAATCAGCGAGGAAGTCGGCCGCGTCGACGCCTCGATCGCCACGACCATTGGCGCGCACTGCTCGCTGTGCTGCGGGCCGATCCTCAACTTCGGCACCGAGGAGCAGAAGCAGCAGTGGCTGCCCAAGCTGGCTAGCGGCGAGGTCATCGGCTGCTTCGGGCTGACCGAGCCGATGGCGGGCTCCGACGCCGCCGGCGTGCGCACCGTCGCCGAGCCGGACGGGCACGGCAACTACATCGTCAACGGCAACAAGCAGTGGATCACCAACGGCAGCTTCGCCAACGTCTGCGTGCTGCTGGCCTCTACCAACTTCAAGCAGGGGCTGATGGGCATCACGGCGTTCATCGTGCCCACGGACACGCCGGGCTTCCACGTGGAGAGCATCGAGGACACGATGGGCATCCGCGGCAGCCAGCAGGCGGTGCTGGTGTTCAAGGACATGAAGATCCCCGAGGAGTGGATCCTCGGCGGCAAGCGCGGTTTGGGGCGCGGCTTCATGTACGCGATGAAGACGCTGGACGCCGGGCGCATCGGCGTGGCGGCGATGGTCGTCGGCATGGCGCAGGGCGCGCTGGAGAAGGCGCTGTCGTTCATTAAGACGCGCAAGCAGTTCGGCAAGGCGATCGCCGACTTCCAGGGAATGCAGTGGTATATCGCCGAGATGGCCGCCGACATCTACGCCATGCGCACGATGGTCTACCGCGTGGCAGTGGAGAAGGACGAGCACAAGGACATCGCCACCCAGGCGGCAATGATCAAGCTGTTCTGCACCGAGACGGCGCAGCGCGTGATCGACCGCGCGCTGCAGTGCCACGGCGGCTATGGCTACTGCAAGGAGTACGACATCGAGCGCTACTACCGCGACATCCGCATCACGCGCATCTACGAGGGCACCAACGAGATCCAGAAGAACATCATCGCCCGCGACGTGCTGAAGAAAGACCCCCGCACGTGGATGTAATGCAGCGCGGCATGCCAGCGCCGCCAGTAATATGCGGGCTGCCAGTCCGCGTTGCCGCCTACTCCGTCGTGCGGTTGAGCACGGTGAGCAGCTCGGGCTCGCGGGCCGCCAGCTTCGCGGCGGCCAGCGGCAGGCCGAAGTAGTAGGCGCTGGTAACGCAGCTGGCCGCCAGCAGTGCGCCGAGCGCCAGCCCGCCCCAGCCGCCGAGGATCGCCCCGCCGGCCAGCGCCGCGCTGAGCGGCAGCACCGCCAGGTTGCTGAGCTGGAACACCAGCATGTACAGCAGCGTGTAGCCGCAGCCGGGCTGGGCCATCACCGCGCGCATGCGCCGCCCGCGCCGCTGGTAGGTGAAGGGGAAGTAGATGCTGACGAAGTGGCCGATCACATCGACCACCGCCGTGTTCGCCGCCACCATCAGTACGGCTGCCACGCCCAGCAGCGGCGGCACGCGCAGCATCAGCCCGAGGCCGGCGATGATGACGACGTTGATCGCCGCGAAGTGGCTGAGCAGGAACACGCTCTTGGCGGCGAGCAGCTTGACGCGGCTGACCGGCGTGAGCAGCGTGGCGGTGACCAGCGGGCCCTCATAGCCGAACTTGTTGAACAGCATCGCGCTCTCGGCGAAGCTGAGGAACATGGCGATGCCCAGCAGCGCGTAGCCGCTGTAGTCGCCGAGATTGATGAAGTTGGCGTCGACTTCCTGGCTGATGCGCAGGCGCATGATCAGCAGCACGGCGACCATCATCACCGAGCCCAGCAGCGTCTGGATGAACAGCGCCTTGAGCAGCGGGTCGCGCGCCAGGTAGACGCGCTCGCGGCCGAGCAGCGCCGCCATCAGCGGTCCCAGCAGCCGCGTGGGCGCGCGCCAGGACTTGGCCGGGGCGACCGCCTTGGGCGCCGGCGCCAGCCCGCCGCTCTCCAGCTCGCCGGCGTAGAACTGCCGTGCCGCCACGCCCGCCAGCCAGATCGCCACCACCGCCTGCGCGGCCAGCAGCGCCAGGTAGCCCGCCGTCGCGCTTAAGAACCCGCCGCTGGCCGCCGACACCGCTTGCATCGCCAGTCCCGGTGGCAGCCAGTCGATCAGCGGCGACAGCAGCAGCCGCACGTGGGCCAGCCGCTGGGCGATCTCCGGCGAGATGTGCGGGCCGGCCATGCCCTGCATGTACAGGTTCACGCCCTGGATCAGCACGAACAGCAGCAAGCCGATGAAGATGCTGGCGTCGGCGAAGCGGCGGCTGGTCAGCAGGCGGTTGAGCCACAGGTACAGCGCCTGGCACAGCCCCACGAGGAACGTCAGCAGCAGCAAACCGCTGAGTAGCAGCACCGCCAGGTCGCCCGCGCGCAGCGTGAAGCAGGCCAGCGCGGCCAGCAGCGCCGGGCTGGTGAACAGCATGATCGGCGAGAGCACGCCGTCGAGCAGCACGGCGAAGGTGAAGGTCGAGCCGGAAAGCGGC
>Ga0315287_10004594_pt1 | contig 13487 bp, 12 predicted proteins | sample YL17G11_0_MG_FD_205037 | JGI IMG/M metagenome (GOLD analysis project Ga0315287, IMG submission 205037) | Sediment microbial communities from Yellowstone Lake, YNP, Wyoming, USA - YL17G11_0 | ecosystem: Environmental > Aquatic > Freshwater > Lake > Sediment | place: USA: Wyoming | collected... | reverse complement strand
CCTTCCGATAGCGGAGGATACGAATCGTGGTGGCAAGCAAGAAACCCTTGGTGAAAACGTCGACGTCCAAGAAGGCCATGAGCCAAACGAAGGCCGCCCACGGCAAGCCACATTCCGATCGCGGGGCAGGCGAGGCGGCAATTACGGTGGACCGCCGCGCCGCACACGAACGCCGGGCGGCGCCCGACCGCCGCGGCCCGAGCCTTCCGGTTGCCGTCGAGCGCCGCGTGCTCGAGCGTCGGGTGAAAGTGAGCCGCCGCCGCCAGATCGACCCGACCACCTGCGAGCGCGACTACACGCCCGACGAAATCGAGTTTATGAGCGCGCTGGATGAGTACAAGCATACCAGTGGGCGGATGTTCCCCACCTGTAGCGAGGTGCTGGAGGTGCTGAGGAATCTGGGTTACGAGAAGCGGCCGCAAACAGCCCCCGTCGCCGCGCCCCTTGTCGACCTGCCCCTGGCCTCTGTTGCCGAGCAAGTCGTCGTCGGCTATTGATCCTCAGATAATGAATGCAACCTCCGTTTAGCGGCCGACGGCACGTCGGCCCGTGTTCGGCCGCAAGCCGCCGTGCCGGCGGCTGCTAAACGTGTTGCATTGCTTTCCTGACGGTCAATAATAGCGCGAGTAGTACGGTGATTCACTCGGATGGGTCTTTGTCAAACCAGGGAAAACAGGTGGGGCAGACATTCCTGTCTGCCCTATCTGCCTCAACCACCAAATTCTTGGGGACAGACAGGAATGTCTGCCCCACCTGTTGCCATTTCGCTTCGCCCGTCCCCCGCTACGCTTTCTGTTCGTCCTTTGCACCTTTCTCGCGTTCCTTTCTTTCTTCCCCCTTCCCCCCCCTTTTTGCACCTCACCCCAAACTGCCAAAGAAACGGCGTTGCCGGGAAATCGCTCTTGTGCCGATTCCCGCGGATCGCTATCCTCCCGCTTCCTATTCGTCCCGGCCGGCGCTATAGGCTGCGCCGTCGGTGTTATTTCCCGTGGCGATTCTGCAAGGTGAGGCGCGAACGCCGTGGCAACATCTCATCCGATTTGCTGTCGTTGGGGCAAGACCCGCATCGCGGCGGGGCTTCTGTTGGCCGCGTCGCTGCCGCTGGCGGCCGCCGGTTGCGGCGGGTTCGCCGCTCAAGGGCGGAACTCCGAGGGCGTGCGGCTGTTCCAGCAGGCCCGATACCAGGATGCCCTGAAGCAGTTCCAGGAAGCCACCTATAGCGATCCGAACAACGCCGACAGCTACTATAACCTCGCCGCCACGTATCACCGCATCGGACGCATCGAACACCGCCAGTCAGACCTCGACCAGGCCGAAACCTACTACAACCTGTGCCTCGATCGAAACGCCGGCCATACCGACTGCTATCGCGGGCTGGCCGTGCTATTGACGCAACAGGGACGCAATGAAGAGGCGTTCCGGCTGGTGCAGGGCTGGGTCGATCGGCAGCCCGGCCTGGCCGACGCCAAGGTCGAGTTGGCCCGGCTCAACGAGGAGTTCGGCAATCGCCAGGTCGCCAAGGAACACCTGATCGAGGCCCTGGCCGTTCAGCCCGATAATCCCCGGGCGCTCACCGCGCTGGGCAAGATTCGCGAAGACGCCGGCGATAAGGCCCAAGCCCTGGCCAACTACCAGCGGTCGTTGCAGTACGACAATCGGCAGCCGCAAGTGGCCTCTCGGGTGACTTCGCTACAGACCGGCGTGGCGGGCACACCCGGCGCGCCCGCCGTCGACCTGGGCACGCGGATGGCCGACCGCGAACCTTCGCCGCTGCACTAAGAACTCGCGCAGAAATAGCTTACGCACATCACGGTCTGACGCCGATCGGTCGCGCCACCCCAGCCTTCCCTTCCCGCGCGAAAAAAGCCCCGGCCGGCAGGTCGCCGAACGGGGCGGGTGTGGTTGTGTTGTCCTCTCTCCGGGCACCGACCGAAGGTTGGTCGGCAGAGCGGAGCTTTTGTTGCTGGGGCGGCAGTTGAACTGCCGCCCCAGCAACGATGGACGTCAGGCCCGACGACGACGCCAGGCGTAGGCCAGCAAACCCAGCAGGCCGCAGCCCAGCAACACGAGCGTGCTCGGTTCGGGAACGATCTGGAGGTATCCATTCCCAAAACCCACTCCCATGTCCACGGTACCCTGACTGTTGAAATGGATGTCGCCCGGTCTGACGCGCTGACAGACATCGGTATTGAAAAGGAATGTGTGGGGGACGGTGGCGGCCACGTTGAACTGTGCCTGGCGGATCGCATCGGTGTTGCCGCCGGAATTGTTGATCAGGCCGAACACGAAGGGCAGGTTGGGATCGCCGAAGTCGCTGCGAAGATGACCGATGAAATCCGTCAGGTCGGCCTTGTATTGGGCCGTGGTTCGCCCAGCGAGGGCATCCGACTCGCCCTGCATCCAGAAGAAACCCGCGACGCGGCCAGTAGTGCTTGGCCGCTGGGTCGGCAGCAGCGCCAGGGCCTGGCTCACTCGCGTACGCATTGACGCGTAATACGACCCCGGAGTCTCGGGGTTCCATTGGTTGTAGAGGTCTGTGCCGCCAATTGCAAATTTTACCTCGACGACCAGTTGCCCGCCCAGGGCATCAGAAATCGTCTTGCCCACCATCAATTCCGGCCCGAACCCGTGGCCCGAATCGACCTGGGAAAACTGCGTGGGCGGTTTGAGAGTGGCCCAACTAATCGCCGATTCCTGGGGACCGGTATACAACACGTTGGGCTGTGCGGCTCGCAACGTGGTTGAAAGTTCACGGGTATTGGTGGCGAATCCGACCGCGTTGGACTGCCCGGCGATCACGAACACGGGAATTTCCACGCCCAGCACGGATGTGGTAGCGGCTAAGGACACCACTAGGAGACATACGAGTTTCATAGAAGATACCTCATGGTGAGTTGGTGTGCGTTTCTTTTCAAAAGATGCTCATTAGGCGGGGAGTCGTTTGCGCAAGCTTGTCGCCTGCACAAACGGCTGCACACCACACACGGCATAAACAAACAACGCTACCTCTTTTTATTTCCTCGCTAACTCCAATGCTAAAGCAACTCTCTCAAAAAGTCAAGCACCACTCGGAAAAATCAACCGGATTTTTCCGGCATATTTCGGAGCATGCCCCACCGAGAGATGTTTCGGAGCGGCTTGTTTTCAGAAGTTGTGTGCTGGCAATAGGCAATAGGTTGTGACGAACCTACGTGCCAAACTCCGGCTGTCGCCGGGCGAGTTGGCTTTGCAGCCGCTGCACAATCGAGCTGTGCATCTGGCTCACGCGGCTTTCGGAGAGGTTCAACGTGACGCCGATCTCCTTCATCGTGAACTCTTCATAGTAGTACAGGATGATGATCAGCCGCTCGTTGCGATTGAGCCCCTTGGTGACCAGCCGCATCAAGTCGTTTTTCTGGATGCGCTTGGTGGGATCTTCACCCTTTTTGTCCTCCAGGATGTCGATCTCGCGGACGTCCTTGTAGCTGTCCGTCTCGTACCATTTCTTGTTGAGGCTGATGAGGTTGACGGCGTTGGCGTCGAGCATCATCTTTTCCAGTTCGGCCACGGAGATGGCCATTTCCTCGGCCAGTTCGTTTTCGTTGGGCTGGCGGCCGAAGCGGGCTTCGAGGTTCCTGGCGGCCTCGTTGAGCTTGCTGGCCTTCGAGCGCACCAGTCGCGGCACCCAGTCCATGGTGCGCAGCTCGTCGAGCATTGCCCCGCGGATGCGCGGCACGCAATAGGTCTCGAACTTCACGCCGCGCGACAGGTCGAATGCGTCGATGGCGTCCATCAGTCCGAAGACGCCGGCCGAGACGAGGTCGTCCAATTCGACCCCCTCCGGCAGCCGCGCCCAGATGCGCTCGCCATTGTACTTCACCAGGGGCAGGTAAAGCTCGACCAGGCGGTTGCGCAACTCCTGGTTCGACATGTCCTGCTTGAATTCGATCCACAGGTGCTCGACATCCTCGGGAGCGACAGTGGTTGCCATGTGTTCCTCCGTGACCGTGCCTCAGGGCACCTGCTGTAAGAAATCCTTTTCTTCGATCTGGCAAGCAAACGGCCGGGATTCCGGCATAGAGTCGGACCACGGGTTTTCTGCCCCGCGGCCGTCAAAGTCGGCGTGCCTTTTCCATTTTAACAATACGTCGGCTGCCGGTAGTTCTCGTTTCTTATCGGCCCCGATTGGTCGAATATTGAGTTTTTTTGATCCGTTTTGGGCTTGGCGGGCCGACGGCGCGTGCCCCGCGCTTTCCAGCCTGACGCCCAGGAACCGGCGGCACGTCCGGGCGACGCGGCAGTATACGGTCGCAGCGACCGTTGGCGTCGCCCTGTTGACCAGCAAGCAAATCGCACCGCTATCACCCCAACTACGTGGGGCAGACGCCAGGGTCTTGATTGACTCATAAGCTCCCACGACCGATGCGGCGTCGGGCGTGGCAACCATCACCGCCGCGTCCGCGGCCTGCCAAAGGCGGCGGACCGTTGGGCTCGTCGTATTGCCGGCGTCGATTACCACCAGATCGGCCTTCGCGTCGCCGTTGTCGAGGACCTCGATCAGTCGATCGGCGCTTGTCGCAGAGCCGATGCCCGACTCGTCCCAGCCACGGCTTCCGGCCACGATCTGAATGCCGCCCGGCCCAGCGGCGACTACCTCGGCGACAGTCCGCCGCGCGGCCAACAGATCGTCGAGCGTGTAGCGATCCTCGATTCCGCAGAGCATCGCCAGGTTGCCGCGAGGATCGGCGTCGACCAGCAGCGTGGCCTGCCCGGCATCCACCAGGGCAAGGGCCAGGTTCATAGCGATCGTCGAGGTTCCCACCCCGCCCTTGCCACCGGCGACGACGATTCGGCGCGGCCGCGCGGCCGGGCGCGCTGCCCGCGGTCGGGCACGCTCGATCATCAGTCGTCGCAGGTCGTTGGCTTGGTCGGGCATCTTACTTCACTGTCAGTATCAATCGCGCCAGCCGGCGGGCGTCGGCCGTTTCGATGTCGTCGGGCACGTTCTGGCCGTTGGTCAGGTAACTCAGCGGCAGCCCGCCGGATCGCACGACCGGCAGCACGTTGCCCAAGCCGCTGGCCTCGTCGAGCTTGGTGAGGATCATGGCCGTGGTGCCGACGGCGGCGAAGCGCTGGGCGGTTTCTTCCAAGGTGCGCGACGCGGCGACGCTGCTGAGCACCAGGTGTACCTCGTCGGCCCCGGCCTCGGTCAGAAACGCCCGCAACTCCTGGATGCGGACTTCATCCCGCGGGCTGCGGCCGGCGGTGTCCATCAGGATCAGGTCGAGATTGTTCATTCGTTGGATGGCCTCGCGCATTTCGCGCGGGGACGACACGACCAGCATGGGCAGGTCGATGATGTCGGCGTAGGTGCGGAGTTGCTCCACCGCCGCGATGCGATAGGTGTCGACGGTGATCAGGCCGACGCGGCGTTTTTCTTTCAGCCGGAAGTTGGCCGCCAGCTTGGCGATGGTGGTGGTCTTGCCCACGCCCGTCGGACCCACCAGCGCCGCCACGCGGCACTGGCCCGGGTTGACCTTGATCGGGCCGGCCACGCGAATGTCGGCCTCGATTATGCCGGCGATGCGGGCCTTGAGCATCACGGGATCGTCGAGGCCCTCGCTGTTGGGATCGCTGCGAACCCGCTCGACCAGCTCCCGGGCAACCTCCTCGCCGAGTTCCGCATCGAGCAAGTCGGTGAACAGGCGGAATAGTTCTTCGGGCCAATCGCCGCGTCCGTCGCCCTGCGAACGGCGGCAGAGGTCTTTGACCATCGCCTGAAGCGTACTGAGCTGGCCTTGCACTTGTTGCGTGAGTTTCGTTTCCACCGGCGCCTGCCGCGCGGGAGCCGACGGCGGCGAGGAAATCCGGTGGATCGCCGCCGCCTGATCGACGTGCTGCCTGGACGCCAGCCGGCTAGGCACGTTGACGCCGCACGAGGCCGTGACCTCGATCTGCCGCAGACCGGGCAACAGCCCGAGCCAGCGGCGATTGCGCACCTCGCGAGTGTGCAACAGGGCCGCGTCGGGCCCCAGTTCGCGCCGCACCAGCGCCAACGCGTCGTGCATGGTCGCTGCTCGATAGGTTCGGAGTTCCATGATTATTGACCGTCAAAGAACCAATGTTGGAATAGCCGGGGGCTAACAGCCCCCGGAAAAAGTCGACAGCTCCGGGAATGTGCGTGGATTATGCGGTTCCGCCTCCGGGAGCTGTTAGCTCCCGGCTATTTCTCTTACGACATTCTCTTGCCATTTCCTACCGCTCACGAAATGGACTTACCGAGTCCCTAAGAGAGGCCATAAAAGCCTTTGTCTTATCCTCAATCGATCGTCCATTAACGAGGAATCTCTTTTTGACATTGTCCCATTCTATTTGGTAGTGCGTCAAAGCGTCCCGCTTGTAAACGCTGGCGGAATCGTCGGCGGCACATAGGCTCTCCCAAGAGGGCACTTCAAAGCTGTATTCGTTCTCGGGATCATCCGAGGGATCTAACAGCCTGCTTATACCTGTTGGGGTTAGCGCTAGGAGACCACGGTAAATCGGTTGTCCATCGAAAATCAACTTCTTTTTGTCGGTATCCCACTGCATGACGTACTGTATGCGGCAATTCCAATCGGACGACATGTCCGCAGTACGACATACCAGCAGGCCATCATAAGAAGCCGCGTCTTGCACATTCGATCGGTTGCGTCTACAGGAGTCAGATTGCGCCCACGGAAATTCCAAATTGCTCAGTTCGATGAAATCACTGTAACTTGACATGCGGTGCCTGTCGTTTGCTTGCTGATTACCGTCCGGGCATTGTATGCCGAAGCGAAACGTGGTGATTAGCCACGTCATGCCAAAGGCAATTTTGAAGAGAAACGGTGTCATCATTCATCCTTCACGGTTCATGCTGACTTCTGATAGCTGACCGCTGTCCACGTCCACTACCATCGCCACCGACTCAATTCTCGTATCTCGCGTGATCTCGCTGTAACTGAGGACAACAAGCTGCGGGATGTGGGAACTGGTGATTTGCTTTAGCGCCGGGCGAACGAAGGGGCTGACCAACACGATCGGCGGCCGCGATTCGGCTGCCAGCTTGGCCACTTCCGCCTCGATCAACCGGCTTATGTCTTCCACCTCGGCCGGCGACAGCCGGATCGTCAACCCTTGCTCGTCGTGATCGAAGCCCGCCCGAATGCGATCTTCCAGGGCCGGGTCGAGGGTTACGACATGCAGGTGGTTCTCCTTGTCGCGGTAGCGCGAACAGATCGTCCGTGCCAGCCGCTGGCGAACGTATTCGGTCAGGAGAATGGGGTCTTTCGTTCGCGGGGCATACTCGCCGAGCGTTTCCAGGATCGGGCCCAACTGCCGGATAGGCACGGCCTCGCGGAGCAACAGTTGCAGAATCTGCTGCACCTCGGCCAACTTCATCATGGCTGGGATCAACTCATCGACCGCTGCCGGCGACGTCGTTCGCAGCTCGTCGATCAAGTGTTTGGCGGCGTCGCGAGTCAACAACTCGTCGGCATGTTGGCGGACGGTCTCGCCCAGATGGACGGCAATCGTGCTGCCCGCCTCAGATGCCGTTGCGACGGTCCCTTCGGCCACGGACAGGTCGGCGATCTTGATGCGATACTGACTGTGCTCCAGTCGCATGTTGTCGCGGATGCGGACTTTCGGCAGGATGACGCCGATCTCAGCGGCCAAACTCTGCCTAACCCGGGCGATCCGATCCAGCAGGTCACCGCCGCGTTTCGGGTCGGCCGCGCGGATCAATCCAATGCCCAACTCCACTTCCATCGGGTCGATGGCGAGGAAGTCTTCGACACGCGGCTCGGCGCGTTTCACGGCTTCGGTCTGTTTCTTTGCGGCCCGTTCCCGGTTTTCGCGGCGGGTGAGTGTGACGGCCATGCCCACGCAAGCGGCCCCAATCATCAGCAGAGGGATGCGCGGCAGACTGGTGAAGATCAGGATGCCCAGGAATCCGCCCGCCACGGCCAATGCCTGGGGACGCGAAAAGAGTTGCCGGAGGAACTCACTGGGCAGGTTGCTCGCCTGGGTGCTGCGCGTGACCAACAAGCCCGCGGCCAGTGAAATCAGAAACGCCGGCACTTGCGTGACGAGCCCGTCGCCGATGGTCAGCGTGGTGAACAGCGCCGCCGCCTGACCGAGCGCCATGCCGTTCTGCACGATCCCGATAAACAGTCCGCCGACGATATTGATTAAGATAATCACGATGCCGGCGATAGCGTCGCCGCGGACAAACTTGCTGGCGCCGTCCATGGCGCCGAAGAAGTCGGCATGTTGGATAATCTCTTGGCGGCGGCGCTGCGCCTCGCGGTCGTCGATGATGCCGGCGTTGAGATCGGCGTCGATGGCCATCTGCCGGCCCGGCATGCCGTCGAGGGTGAACCGGGCGGCCACTTCGCTGATGCGCGTGGCGCCCTTGGTGATGACCACGAATTGAATCAGCACGATGATCGAGAAGATAATCAGGCCGACGACGAGTTTGTCGTTGCCCGCCGCGCCGCCGGTGACGAACTCGCCGAAAGTGCGCACGACCCCGCCGGCGGCCATCAGTCCGTCGCTGCCCGCCCGGGTGAGGATCAGCCGCGTCGTGGCCACGTTCAGCACCAGCCGGAACAGGGTGGTGGTCAACAACAGGGACGGAAAAATACTGAACTCCAGCGGCGTTCGCACGTAGACCGTCGTTAGCAACATGATCACGGCGATCGTGATGTTCGACGCCAGGAGGACGTCCATCACCTGCGCCGGCATGGGCACGAGTATCACCAATACGCTGGCGACAATGCCTACCGGCAGGATCAGGTCTTGAATTCGGGCCACGATGCCCGGCGCCGCGGGGCGCGGCGAGGCGACAGAAGCCATCCATTGCTCCGGAGGCGGTTCCAACTTGGTCAGATAAGAGGGCGGAAAGTACTCAAAAGCGTCGGCACTGTCCAGGTCGGTTTCGATCATCCCCCCCTTTTGCAGACGTCTTGCCATAGGATGGTCAAATTTGTTAGCATGTGGCGGCAATGTGTAGTTAGAGTGTGTGTTTTGGCTAATCTGGACATTCTGGGGTGTCGCCGGAGGCGAACACCCGCGCATAGCAGTACTGTGAGGAGATGCAATGGGCGGTGCCCAAAAGGCAAAGGACAAGGAGCCGGGTTCTAAGGACCGGCCCTGGATTCCACGATTCTGGGACGGCATGGCGCCGTCGGCCTGGTTTCCGCTGTTGTTGCGGAACCGGCTGTCGATCTCGCCCATTTGCATCGCCATGGCGGTGCTGATCTGCGGCCTGAGTTTCGTCAACTTCATTTTCTGGGCGATCCAAGCCGTCCTGTTCGGACGCAAGATCGCCCGAACCCAGATCGAGGACGATCCGATCTTCGTCATCGGCCACTGGCGATCGGGCACCACGCTGCTGCACGAGCTGCTGGTTCTGGATCAGCGGCACACGTTCGCCGACACCTACGACTGCTTTGCCCCCAATCACTTCTTGGCGTCGGGATGGATCCTGCGGCCGTGTCTGAGCGTGTTGCTGCCGTCGCGGCGGCCGATCGACAACATGGCGGCCGGTTGGAGCCATCCGCAAGAGGACGAATTCGCCCTGTGCAACATGGGCGTCCCTTCGCCCTACCTAACCATTGTCTTTCCCAACAATCCTCCACAGTGCCAGGAATACTTCGATTTCCAGGGCGTGCCGCCCGCGGCGATGGAGCGATGGAAGCAAACGCTGCTGTGGTTCCTCAAGTGCATCACCGTGCGGAAACCCAAGCGGATCGTGCTGAAATCGCCGCCGCACACCTGCCGCATCAAGACGCTGCTGGAGATGTTTCCCAAGGCCAGGTTCGTCCATATCGTCCGCGATCCCTACGTGCTGTTCCCCTCGACGATGAACCTCTGGAAGCGTCTTTACCGCGACCAGGGCCTACAGACGCCTAAGTACGAAGGGTTGGAAGAATACGTTTTCACGACGCTGACGCGGATGTACGACGCCTTCGAGCGCGATCGCCCCCTGCTCGGCCCCGGCCAGTTCTGCGAGGTCCGCTACGAGGAGCTGGTGGCCGATCCGCTCCGGCAGATGCGCGTCGTCTACGAGGAACTGAAGCTCGGCGATTTCGAGGCTGTCCGCCCGGCGATCGAGTCCTATTTCGCCAAGCAGAAGGACTACAAGACGAACCGCTTCGAGCTCGCACCCGAAACCCGTGCCGAGATCACCCGCCGCTGGAGTAAGTACATTGAACAGTACGGCTACGGGCCGAAGCCGGCTGGCGAGGCGAAGGGTGAGGGGCAAGGGGCGAGGGGCGAGGGAATTGCAGCGCGATCATAGTATGTGTTGCGGAAAGTATTTGGAACGGGTGCCATGCCCACGCTTGCCGTGGGCATGATGGCCATAATTTCGTTTCGATTTTCAGTTTTCGCGCCCAGGTTCCTTCTGATAGTCCCAGATGGCGTTGGTGTTGGTCAACAGCAGGGGCGTTCATCCAATTCTCTCCGTCTCGCCTCTTCCCTCTCCCCCGACAGTCCGCAATGTATCCGGCACACGCCGTGCATGGAGTGTGGCCTGCTACTTGCGGACGTGGTAGCACCAAAGGGTATCGTGGTAGCGCAGGTACAACCTTCCGTGGAGCAAGACCGGATACGCCCAGGCGTCGGAGATTTTTCCCGGCACGAGCCGGAACCGGCCGGCGATCTCGAACCGCTCGGGCGTGGGCCGCAGCAGGGCCGCTTGCCCATCCTGGGCCAGACAGTAGAGCCGCCCGTCGGCGTAGACGGCCGAACTGGTCGTCAGTTCCTTGGACTCGCAACGGACCTGTCCGGTTTGCCAGTCCAGGCAAAGCCATGACTTGTGTTTCTGGTAGCCGCTGCCGTAAAGCAGGCCGTCGACCAACAACGCCGCGCCGGTGCAGCTATCCAGAGTTGTGCTCCAGACTTTTTCCGGCTGAAACGATCCCGCCTCGCCCGGCCGCAATCGATAGCAGGTTCCGCCGACGTAGGCCGTGACGTAGAAGATGCTGCCGTCGCGGTAAACCGGCGTGGTGATGTTGACTCCGTACGGGCTTCGCAAGGGCACGGTCCAGAGCAGCTTGCCGGTGTCGGCATCGACGCCGAAACCGTGCCCCGACGAGCAGTTGGCCACGATGCGGCGTCCGGCATGGCGAAAAAAGGCCGGCGCCGAATACGTGGCGAGGTCCTCGCCCAGCGGCTCGGTCGTCCAGAGGGTCCGGCCGCTCCGCTTGTCCAGGGCCGCCATCAGGGCCTTGCCGCTTCCCGGCGTCACGATTAGCCGGGGGCCGTCGACCAGGAGACATTCGCTGAAGCCCCAGGTGATTTCCGCCGCCTCGAATCGCTGCCGCAGATCGCAGGCCCAAAGTTCCTTGCCCGTGGCCGCGTCCAGGCAGGCCACTCGACCGTGGCCGTTGATGTGATAGAGCTTGCCTTCCGAGTAGGCGCAACAGGCCCTCGCTCCGGAATAGGGGTTGGTCCATGCCCGGCCGTTCTTCGCCTGCCATAGCGGCTTGCCGTCAACGCCGAAGGCAAAGATGACCAGGTCGTCATCGACGTCGCCGGTGATGTACAGTCGGTCCCGGACGATGATGGGCGACGACCAGCCGCGCCCCAAGTTGCCGATCTTCCACGCCAGCCGCGGTCCGTCCTTCGGCCAGGTTGTCAAAAGACCCTTCTCATCGGAGACGCCGTCGCGTCGCGGCCCGCGCCATTGGGGCCAGTCGGGTTCCGGCGAGGCTATCAGGCCGTCAAGCTTGGCTTCCAGGGGGACTTCGCCTCGCGGCACGGCGGGATCGCCGGCAGATAGTTGCCCGTCAGACGCAATGAACTGCACAAGGAGGCCGAACGCTGCCATCTTGCCGATGACGCCCATGCCACGGATGCCGATGAAGCCGCGCATTCTCAAGGCAGGAGTCCTACAGCGAAGCACATGAGGAAGCGATGGAATCTCAAGCACCCCCGCCGCGACTCGAACGCGGAACCTACGGCTTAGAAGGCCGTTGCTCTATCCAATTGAGCTACAGGGGCTAAAGGCTCATATTCTCGGGTTCTATTGACGTTTCCGGGGGATGTATTACGATTGTGTGTAATGCGGCTGACACCCGTTGTGACACCCAACGCCCCACGAACCCCCAAGGAAACGCCAAGGTAAGTAAGTCTACCAGAAAGCCCCAGATTGGCAAAGTATATAAGCCCCGGCCCGACTTCCCGCTGTTCCCCCATGCCACGGGGAGGTGGGCCAAGAAGATTCGGCAGCAGTTCCACTACTTCGGCAAGACGGCCGACGACCCCACCGGACAGGCCGCGCTCGAAAAGTGGCTCGAACAGAAAGACGACCTACTGGCCGGGCGCACGCCCCGCGGGAATGCCGATGGGCTGGCAATCTATCAGTTGGTCAACCACTACCTGAACGCCAAGAAGGCGCGACTCGACAGCGGCGAGATTAGCCCCCGTCACTACGCCGACCTGTACGCCAACTGCCAATCGGTCGGCGATGCGTTCGGCTGGAACCGCCTCGTGGTGGACCTGGCAGCCGATGATTTCCAGCGGTTGCGCCGGGCGTTCGCCAAACATTGGGGGGCGCACCGGATGAGAAGCGAGGTTGGCCGCGTCCGCTCCCTGTTCAAGTATGGCTACGAGGCTGGGCTGATACAGCAGCCTGTCCGGTTCGGCCCCGACTTCAAGAAGCCTGACAACAAGACGATGCTCTCGCCAAGGCATTCTCCAAGTTGCTCAAGACGCTGGGGCTGCACAGGCCGGGGCTGGGGTTCTACGCTCTGCGGCACACCTTTGAGACCATTGGGGGCGACGGGGGGGACCAAGTAGCGGTTGACGCAATCATGGGCCATGCTCGCGAGGATATGGCGTCGGTGTATCGAGAGCGTATCAACGATGAGCGGCTCCGCAAGGTGACGGAGCATGTGCGAACGTGGCTGTTCCCCACGTCTCCGCAAGACAAAGCTGCCAGAGCCCGGGGTCCCCGACCGAAGAAATAATGGCTTGGATAGGCGTTGCCCTTCGATGTGTAAAGGTCTGTCAGTAAACAACCTGCGACAACACATGGCCTTGCTTGACACCTTACAAGCGGGTGTCAGCGGCCATCTTCGCGGAAATGATACACCCTGGAGAGACGGGCGAGTGGTTGCCGGTGATGCAGGTCGGAGAGGGAAACAGTCGCAGCGTGCGACCGCTCGGCCGGAAGACCATCGACCAATTTCCACTGCTCCCGCATGAGCCGCAGCGTGTCCCCTGCTTTGCGGTGGGCGTCAAGCTCGAATCTGCTTTGCCTGATTCGCGGCCGGAGAGCGTGGTCGTAGCAGGCTACGACAACCTCCTGTGCTGATTGGCGCCGGGCTCGGCCACCGGGAGGACGCCAGCTCTTTTTTCAGGTTCATCCGACTAAAGCGTACCGGGGGGTTGAAAAAGTGTGGACATGCTTATCCCATATAGGGTTGCGCAAACGACCCTTGGAATGGGAGGATTCAGCATGTCCACGAGTTTATTGT
>Ga0315287_10004593_pt1 | contig 13488 bp, 13 predicted proteins | sample YL17G11_0_MG_FD_205037 | JGI IMG/M metagenome (GOLD analysis project Ga0315287, IMG submission 205037) | Sediment microbial communities from Yellowstone Lake, YNP, Wyoming, USA - YL17G11_0 | ecosystem: Environmental > Aquatic > Freshwater > Lake > Sediment | place: USA: Wyoming | collected... | reverse complement strand
TTTCCGCTCTCCGGCGAGGACGGCCCGCTACGCGGCGTGCCGTACGTGATGAAAGCCATCGCCTGGGCGGCCCAGACCGGCTGCCCGTGTGTCGATACCACCGACGGTCTGCACGCGCCCGAGGGCCTGAAGGACCCGGAAGCGATGGCCCTGATGAAGCGGAGCTATCAACAGATCATTAAAGTTGCCGAGGCGCATCAGATCACCGTGAACATCGAGCCCCACGGTTACTTCACCACGAACCCGGACGCCATGGCCGAGATGCTGGCGTTCTGCGACAGCCCGTTTCTCCGGCTGAACATGGACACGGGCAACACCTTCATTGCCGGTCGCGATCCGGTGGTGTTCCTGAAGCGGTTCCTCCCCAAGGTCAGCCACGTCCACGTCAAAGACGTCTCGCCGTCGCTGGCGGCGGCGGTGCGCGGCGGGCAAACCGGCATCGCGGTGAGCCAATGCGCGCTCGGGGAGGGCGTGAACGCAGACAACATCCGCCAATGCCTGACGGTGTTGCGGGACACCGGCTACCGCGGCGTGCTCAGCATCGAGTGCGAAGGGCAAAGCGGCCCGATGATCGAGAAGTCACTGGCCTGGCTGCGGAACACGCTCCGCGAGTTGAGCATCCCGATCGAGTCATGAACCCGACGGAACAGGCATCGACCGGAAGCCGACCACGCTCCCGGCAGGTCCGCCATCACTCCCCCGCCAGGGCCAGCTGCTTTCTGGTCAGTGGGTTACTCGGCCTGGCAGTCTGGGCGGCGGAGAGCACACTTGGCGGTCCGCCGGCGGGGAAGAGCATCCGCGACTTCGGCGTTTCACCGACGAACAGCGCCGCCGCCAACCGCGAGCGACTGCAGGAGGCGATCGACTGGGCGGCCCCGCGCGGCGCAGCGCTCTTCGTGGATCCCGCGGATGAGCCGTACCCGGTCGCCGGCGGGCTCGTGCTCCGGATGAACGTCTCGCTCGTGGGAGTTCACGGACCGGTGGGGCGCGGCACCCGGCATCCCGACAAAACGCAGCCGGTGGGGAGCGTGTTCCGCATCGAGGACGAGGCGCGTCCTTTCATCACCGTCGAAGCCGCGACCCAGTTGCGCGGGCTGCAGTTCTGGTATCCGAAGCAGACCCTCAACGACCCCATGAAGATCATCCGGTACCCGCCGACGATCCAGGTGTCGCAGGAGCGCGCGGCCCAAGGAGTCACGCTTTCCAGCCTGACCTTTTACGGCGAATACCTCGCGATGGATTTCAACGCCCGACGTGACCGCCCTTGCGAGCAGATCCTGATCGAGCATTGCTACGGCTATCCGCTCGGTGGCGAGTTCGTCCGCATCGACTACTGCTACGACATCCCGCGCATCCTGCATTGCCACGTCAACCCGGCGAACCAGCGCTTCATCGCCGGCGGTTACAGCCGCGCGGTCATCGACGCCGTCGTCGCAGCCCGCACGTTCAGCTATGCGATCAACCACACGGACAACGCGGTCCTGATGGACCTGTTCACGTTCGGCGTTTACGGCGGGGCTTATCTCGGCCCGGCCACCTACGGCCAGCTCACGAGTTTCAACCTGGACTGCGTCACGGTCGGCATCCACAAGCTGGGGGACGGGACGTTCAACCGGAACTGGCAGATTGCCCAGGGCTCGATCATCGCGAACACCGGACCGAAGGTGGAGGACATCCATCCCATTATTGTCGAAGGTCAAGGTCACACCGCGCTCAGCAACGTGGAAGCCTTCTCGGGCGGCAACGGCGCGTTAACCACGCTCGACAAGTCTCAGGACTTTCTGCTGATTCGTGGAGACCAGCGGCTCACCATCACGCTGACTGGCTGCCGCATGCGGAACTATGTCGCGGACTCGCCCATCACCAGTCTGAACCCCCAGGCGCTCGTTCAGGCAGTGGCGTGCATCGACAAGGACCAACAGGCGTTCAACCGAACCATTCAGCCAGCCAACTCGCGCCCGTGAACCGGGTTCGGAGGGCGTCGCCGCCCCCAGCACCTACTTCAGCAGACGTTCCAGATACGTTTTGGACTTCCGGATGTCCTCGATCTGCTCCGGACCGCTGGTTTCCCGTTCGATCGTGATGGGCCCGGCGTAGTTCAGCTCGCGCAGTTTCTTGAGGAAGCGCGGAAAGTCCACCTTGCCCTCGCCGATGGGCGTTTCTTTGCCCAGACGGCGTGGGTCGGTGGGCCAAAGACCGTCCTTGGCGTTCACGGCGCGGACATACCGGCCATAGATCTCCAGCGCGTCACAGGGATGCCCTGTGCCGTAGAGGATGGGATTGGCGGTATCGAGCCCGACGCCCTGGTTGTCGAGACCCACGTCCTGAAGCACGCGCAGCATTGTCACCGCGGTTTCGGAGCCCGCGTGATAGAGGAAGGTGGTGCCGTTGCGGCGGCAATGGCCGATGACGTCGCGCAACGCTTCGATCGTCTCCCGGTAGAGTGGGTCGTTCGGGTTCTCGGGGATGAAGCCCGCCTCGGTCTCGATCGCCGGGATGCCGCAGCGCTTGGCGAAGTCGGAGGCCTGCTTCAGGCGCGCGATCCGTTGGGCCCGGAATTCGCGCGGGACCAGACCGTTTTTCGCCGGGCCGTCGTGGAAATCCCACGCGAGCGGTCCCGGTCCCATGGTGAACAGCGCGGTGATCTCCACTCGATGCCGCTTCATCGCCTGGCGCAACGCGGGAACGAGCTCTTCGCGGAAATCCTCCGAATAGATCTCGCAGGTGGGGAAGCCGAGTTCGGCCACCAACCGCAGCGTCTTGTCCGGGTCTTTCGAGTCCAGGACAATGAACATGCCCAGCCGGTTCGCAGCGGCGGCAGCGGCGGCCGCGACCGGCGCAGCCAAGCCCGGCAAGCTGCTCGCGGTGCCCAAGGCGAGTTTCAGGAAGTCACGGCGTGTCTGCGCAGTCATGACGTGTCAATGCACTGGGTATTGCGACGGGTAACTGAGCTGCGCGCGTTGTGGTAACAGCCGAGGTCACGAGGCTCCAATTCAACTCCGAACTCCGCGTTCCGCATTCCGAGTTCAAGCGGTGAGCTTCTCCAGGAACTGCCGGGCCTTCTTCGCCTCCGCGGTTACCTTCGCCGGGTCGTCGCCCTTGGCGAGGCACTCGACGATCAGCGGCCCGCGGGCGAAGCCACCTTTCCGGAGATTCGCAAACACCTTGGGGAAGTTCACCTGGCCGGTGCCGGGCGTGACCAGGACTTCCTTGGGCGGCGTGAAGTCTTTCACGCTCATGCCGACCACGAGCCCGCCCACGGTGGCACTATCGTCTACCGGGTCGAGCTTGCCGTCCGAGTAGTAGTAGATGTTGCCCGGATCGTACCAGAGCCGGAAGTTCTTGTGGCCGATTTGCTCAATGAGCTTGCGGCATTGCGGCCCGGTGGCATTTTGACCGCCATGCGGCTTGACGCTCAGGCCCACGCCCTTCGAAGCCGCGTAGTCGCAGCACTCGGCCACGACCCGGTAGTAGGGTTGCACGAGCTTCTCCTCGCCGGTACCGCCCAGTAGCAGGTTCGGGCAGGCGCAGATCGCGCAATGGTCGATCAGCTTCTTGAGCCCCGCGACGCCGGCTTCGACCGAGGTGGCGACCGGAAAATCTCCGCCGTAGATCGACAGCGTTTTCAACCCGCGCTGCTTGACCTCGGCGGCGATCGCGGTCACCTCCTCGGGTGTCGAATCGACGGTGATCAGAATCCACGACTTGCCCTTGGCGGTCATCAGGCCGGCGTACTTGAAACCGGCCTCGGCGATGCCGTCGAGCGCCACGCGGTAATCCCATTGATCCCACGGCCGGGTGTAACAGCCCAGTTGCCAGCCGCTGCCGGGCGTGGCGGCGGCCAACGCAACGGAGGGCCGGACAGCGAGCGCGAGGCCGGCCGCTGCCGTGGTTCGGATGAAGTTGCGACGGTTCATGTGGAGTGTTGTGTTAAGGGTCTGTCGGCATCCTTGCACACCAAAGCCCATCGACCATCCTCGTGAATCCCATACGCGTGAGAAGCCCCTCAGCCTCCTTCTCGCTGCCGACCTCCTTCTGGAACATCTGCTGCACTCCGCTCTCAAACTTCGTGCCTTCAGCAAACGCAAGGAGATTCACGGTATGTTGTGGAGAGCCGATCGTCAGATTCACTCGTGCATCGGTCACTGCGACCCGTGACGGCCGCAGAGCTTTAATGGTGCGCGGCAACATGGGGTCACTGGGATCAATCAGATACACGGGCGCCGGGCTGGCGTGCACGTAAGTCCTAAACACACTCTGGTAGCGTCTGTAGGTCTTGGTAAGCCGACGACAGTCCTCAAGGAGAGCCTTCTGATCGACAGTGTGCAGTGTGTCGACAATCTGCCCATTCGCGAGATCCTGATCCGGCTGTTTTCTCGGTTCCAAGGAGGATGATGTCTCGGCTGCGGTTTCCTTAGCGAGGTACCAGGCAGGCACCTGTGAGGTCACTTCTTCGTCAGGACGAAAGGAGCGCTCCGTCGCACAGCCTATCAAGAACCAGACGGGGAAAGTGACGATCACCAGTCGCATCGGCCAGTTCCTAGTCCATCGAGCTAGAGCGGCTCATGGGGGTGATTTGTCTGAATGACTTCAACCTTAGCTCACCCATCAGATCTTCCACTTCTCAAACTCCGCCTTGCCCTGCAGGGCTGTTGGGTACAAACCGCCCGGGCCGAGTTGCACCGGCGGCTCGACGTCCCAGCCGTAGCGCGGCAGCGAATACGACCGCTTCGATTGCATGGCCTCATCCCAGGCGATCATCTCGCCCGTGTAACAGGCCATCTGCGCCACGATGCCCAGCGCGCTGCTCAGGCACATGTAATGGCCGTTGTTGATTGGCTGGCCCTTCCGGATCGAATTGAACAACTCGGCGTGTTCGACGTCGTACATGTTCGCCTTCGGCCCTTCGTACCGCCACGGCTTCTCACTCTCGATGCGCCCATCGAGCAGGCTGCAACGGCCCTTCGTGCCGATGATGAAGTCGGACGTGTTGTTGTAGCACTCCGCCTGGTCGCGGCAGAAGCCGAACACCCGGACGCCGTTCGCGTATTCGAACACCACCGCTTGGTGGTCAAACTGGTCGCCGTACTTCTCATGGAGCGTGGTCTGCCGGCCGCCCATGCCCCAGACCTTGAGCGGCGGCCGGTCGCCGAGCGCCCAGGAAGACTTGTCGATGCTGTGGATGATCTGCTGGGCGGTCTGGTCGCCGGAGAGCCAGTTGAAGTGGTACCAATTCCAGAGCTGCCATTCCATTTCGGTCTGGCCGGGGCGGCGCTCGCGCACGATGTACGGCGCGCCCACGTAGGTTTCCTGGATGGCCACGATGTCGCCGAGCTGTCCCCCGTGGATGCGCTTCATCGTTTCGCGCACGCCGGGATCGTAACGCCAGCACAATCCTGACACCACGCTGAGTTTCTTCTGCTTCGCCTCTTCGCAGGCCGCGCGCGTAACGGCCAGGCCGGGGATGTCGATCGCGTGCGGCTTCTCGCAAAAAACGTGTTTGCCGGCGGTCACGGCGGCTTTGAGCATCTGGGGAATGAAATGAGAAGCCGGGGCGATCAGCACCGCGTCCACGCCGCAGGCGATGAGCTGCTGATAGGCGTCGAAGCCGACGAAGCAGCGATCGTCTTTCACTTCGACCTGGTCGGGCTTGGCGCTCTCGAGTTGCGTGCGACAGGTGTCGAGCCGTTCCTTGAAGATGTCCGCCAACGCCACTAGGCGGACGTCCTGGCCGGCGTTCATCGCATTGACGGCGGCGTCCGTGCCACGGCCGCCACAGCCGATCAGGCCGATCTTGATGACGTTGCTGCCGGCGGCGTGAACACCTGCGCGCAGGGCCAGCGGACTGACGGCGGCGGCGCCGGCCAGCGCGGCGGAGGCCCGGAGGAAATCACGGCGGGAGGTTGAGCGTGCGGTCAGAGAGATATCGTGCATGGGTTTGGCAGTGGTTCGATTCGTCGGCCTGGACGGGGATTCGCGCGCTCCGAGCAAACCGAAAGCGTCCGCCATTCGGGACGCGGCCGAGTCCCCGCCACGGCATCGGGTAGGATTGAACGGCAGGCCATGCCGAGAAGCTACTCGGTTTGCGACCAATTCCGATACTTTTGTGATGGCATCCGCCGAGGGCAAATCCGGACTGAGGGCAAATCCGGACTTGCCAACCCCCAGGGCCATGTCTAGGCTCGCCCCTCTTTTGGATACCGGCGGCGGTTGGCGCCGGGGCGGCTTCCTGGTGGAAGGCCGCCACGAAGAGCATTGGATTTATGGCAGTCAGAATACGCCTGAAGCGAATCGGGGCCAAGAATGCCCCTGTGTACCGCATTGTGGTGGCGGACAGCCGCAGTCCGCGCGATGGCCGGTTCATCGAGGAACTCGGCACCTACTTTCCCCGGCGTGCCGGTGATAATTTCACCCTGGATTATGACCGGGCCAAGTATTGGGTGAGCAAGGGCGCACAGCCTTCGGAAACAGTGGCCAGCTTCATCAAGAAGGCGGGCAAGGCTGCGGTTAGCGCCGCCTAGGCCGCTCCATGCAGCCGTTCCTCGACTTCGTGGTCAAGGGTCTCGTGGACCGTCCCGACGCGGTGACGGTCACGCCGGTCGAGCGGGAAGGCATGACGTTGTACGAATTGCGGGTGCATCCGACGGACGTGGGAAAGATTATCGGCAAGCAAGGGGCGACCATTCAAGCGATTCGCGCACTGCTGCAGGTGGCTGCGGCCAAGCGGGGCCAACGCTGTGCGCTGGAAATCGTTGAGGAACGCCCGCTCGGCTGATCCCGGACCGGTCCGGCCTCGGGGCCGGGGCTTGTCCCGCCCGCCCCACGCGGAAAAGCCGCGATGAAGATCGATGTGCTGACCCTGTTTCCGGGGATGTTCGCCGGGCCGCTGGATGAGAGCATCGTCCGCCGCGCACGCGACACCGGACGGCTGGACCTGCAGATTCACAATCTGCGGGACTACACCCACGACCGGCACCGGACCGTGGACGACAAACCGTTTGGCGGTGGGCCGGGCATGCTGTTGAAGCCGGAACCGATCTTTGAAGCGGTGGAGAACGTGGCGGGCGAAGCCACCCGCGTGATTCTGCTGACGCCGGCCGGGCGTCCCTTCGACCAAGGGATCGCCCGCGAACTGGCGCAGGCGAGTCACCTGCTACTGGTGTGCGGCAGCTACGAAGGCTTCGACGAACGGATCCGCGAGGCCTTGGCGGACGACGAGCTGTCGATCGGCGATTTTGTGGTGACGAATGGCGCGCTGCCGGCCATGGTCATCATTGACGCGGTGGCGCGGCTGCTGCCGGGTGTGCTGGGCGACGACGCGAGCGCGCGGGACGAGTCCTTCAGCCAGGGCGGGCTGGAGTATCCACAGTACACGCGGCCGGCGGAGTTCCGTGGCATGCGGGTGCCCGAGGTGCTGCTCTCGGGCGACCACGCTGAGATTGCGAAATGGCGGGCCGAGCAGGCCCGTCAAAGAACCGAACAGCGCCGGCCGGATTTGCTGGGTCAAGCGTCCCGGTCGCCCGGCACAGGCGCAAACACGTGAGCGACTTATGAATCAGGCATTACTTGACAAGATCGAATCGGAACAGTTTCGGAAAAATCCGACGGACTTTGGCGTGGGCGACACCGTGCGTGTCCACACCAAGGTGGTGGAAGGGGACAAGGAGCGCATTCAAGTATTCAGCGGCGTTGTGATCGGCCGGCGCGGCCGCGGCCTGAATTCCACCTTCACCGTGCGTCGGATCAGTTATGGCGAAGGCGTGGAACGCGTCTTCCCGGTCCACTCGCCCCGCGTGGCCAAGGTGGAAGTGGAGCGACGCGGTTCCGTGCGGCGTGCCAAGCTGACTTATCTGCGCAAGCGGATCGGCAAGGGCGCCACCGCCGTGCGGGAAAAGGAAATGGCCGGAGTGGCGGAGCGTTGAGCCGCTCACAGTCGGGACGGAACAGGGGCGCTGCCCCGAGGCCGCGCACCCGCCGCGTTCAAGGCCATCTGCAGATGGGGCGGCTGCCATCGGCCGACTCCGGTGAAGCCGCGGCCATGAATTGCATCGTCACCGCCGGACCGACTTTCGAGCCGTTGGATGAGGTGCGTCGCCTCACCAACTTCTCCACTGGCAGGCTCGGCTCGGAGTTGGCCAACCACCTTTCGGCCTGCGGCCACCAAGTCACCCTCCTGCTCGGCAGCGGCGCGACGTTCCACACCACGCTCGCGGCCCAGCGCGTCGAACGCTTCACCACCACGGCCGATTTGCGATCCGGTCTGGCGGTCCTATCCGGTTCTTCGATCGGCGTCGTGTTTCATGCAGCCGCCGTCAGTGATTTCGCTTTCGGCCGCGTTTTCCGGCGCGGGCCCGAGGGCGTCCTCACGGAATGCCGGGAGAAAAAGATCCCGACCGCGGAGGTGGGCCTTCTCGCCGAGTTGATCCCCACGCCCAAACTGCTCGACGAGTTGCGCCCTTGGTTCCCCCAAGCGCGACTGGTGGGGTGGAAATACGAAGTGCAGGGCGACCCGGCGTCTGTGGTCGCCAAGGCCCGTGCGCAGATCGCCCACAGCCGCACCGACGCCTGCGTGGCCAACGGTCCGGCTTACGGCGCGGGATTCGGTTTCCTCGTTGGCAACGGGGCGTGCCAGCATCTGCCCGATTCGCCGGCGCTTTACGCGGCATTGGCAGAGTGGCTCCGCGGCTGAACCTCAGCCCGTGCGGGTGGGGGATCTATTGGTGGGCCGTGCGCGCGAAGGCGATGGAATCGCGGTACCGCTTGTTGTCGGCGCGAATCCGCGCGATCAAAGTCTTCGCAATGGCAAAGAGGAACGGCGCCGCGAGGTCCGGCGCTTCCGCCACCAACCGCTGAAACGCGCCGGCCGGGATCCGGAGCAACAGACATTCCTTGTTGGCGATCACGTCCGCGGAACGCGGTCCGTGATCGAAAAGGGCCACCTCACCGAAGAACTCGCCCGCCGCCAGCGTGGTGAGGATGGTTTCCTTGCCAGCGATCATCAGGCGCACGCGCACCTCGCCCTCGAGCATGAGATACATCGCGTCGCCCGGGCTCCCCTCGCGGACGATGTCCTCCCAAGCCTGCGCCCGCCGCAACTCCATGAAGGCCACAAACCGCTCCAACTGGGTGTCATTGAAGTTGCCGAGGATTTTGACACGCCGCAGGGTGCCGGGCTTGAGCGGGACGGGCTTCTTCTTGGGAGGTGGGGCTGGGACCGGGGCCGAGTCCGGACGCGCCTCAAAGAACCCCTTCAACTCGGGAAGCCGCGCCGCTTTCTGCCAGTGGTCGCCCGGGTAAAGATGGATCCAGGTTCCGGCAGTGACACGCTCCTGCTCGACCCAGTGGACGAGCGTGGGCAGATCGACCGGTCCATAGACCACGTTATCCACGCCCCAAATCCGATAACTTGGCGTGTCTCCCTCGGGATTCACAATCCCTATGTAACCGACGCCCACGAACGGATAAAGGGAAAACTGCGGGGGTGCAAAGCCCAACAACCGCTTGCATTCCTCGAGTTGGCCCTGCATTCTAACGGCCCGTTTCGTTGGGGCTCGAGGTACGAGCACCCAACGCGAATGCATGAGCACAGCGCCTGAGTCCGGTATCAATCTGGAAGATTTGGAGCAGCACTTCCTGCCCGCGTGGGCCAGGCAGTCGCCCGGCACCAATCGCTACGCCAAGTACGAAGGCGGCGAAGACGCAACCGGTCCACGCCCCCGCGACCGCGGCGAGCGCCGCGGAGGGCCTCGGCCGGATCGACGGCCGGGCGGCGAGGCCGGCGGACCCCGCCGGTCGTTCGGGGATCGGCCGCGGGGACCGCGTCGCGAGGGCGGTTGGGGGCCACCGGGGCGTCAGGAAGAGCGGCGGGAACCCATCCCGCTGCTGCCAGAGATCGGTCTCGCGTTTGTGCCGGACGAGAAAGGCGTCGAATCGCTCGCGCGCCAGATCAAGCTTACTGGCCGGGCGTACCCAATGTTCGAGATCGGGCAGTTGGTGCTCCGCAAGCCGGACCGCTACCACGTCACGTTCAGCGTCCTCAAGAAGCCCGACGGCTCGATCGCCCAACAACTGTGGCTCTGCAATCTGGATGACACGCTCTGGCTGAGTGAGGCGGAAGCGGCCGGGCACGTATTGCGGAAGCACTTCGGCACCTTTTACCAGGCGGAGAAGACGCCCACGGATCCGCCGAAAGGCACCTACACGTTTGTCGCACAGTGCAGCTTGAGCGGCGTGATCCTTGGTCCGCCGAACTTCCACGACTACCAGGCCAAGCTGCACAAGCTGCACGCGTCGCGCTTCGCCCGCATGCCGTTCGAGGTTTACAAGGCCCGCGTCCGCATCGTGCGGGAGGAGGCCATCGTGAAGCAGTGGGTGGACGAACAGAGTTGGAGGACCGAGTACGTCTGCCTGAACCTGCCCGAATCGGTCAAGCTGGCCACCCGCGACGAGGTCGAAAAGCACTTCCACGAAACCCACCAGGCCAACATCCTCCGCCCGGTCGAGTCGTGGACCCTGAGCGGCCCGGCCGCGCAAGCGCTACCCACGCCAGCGCTCCGGCTGCTGCTCCGCCGGGCCTGGGAAGACCAGCAGCGTTTCCCGTTACGAGTCGTGCACGCATTGAGTCAGCAGTTCGCGGCGCACGGGCTCCAATTCTTCAAGGTCAACAAGACCGTCACGCACGTCTCGGTGGCCCGGCCGCATCACCTGGATTTGAGCGCGTCCCCGGTTTCGGAAAGCATCCAGCGCATCGTCGAGTTCATCGATGCCACGCCGGGCTGCACGCGAAAGCGCCTGCTCGGAAGTCTCGCTCCCGCCCCGGCCCCACTGCCGGTCGTGCCGCCGCCGGTGGCCGCGCCCCCGCCCGCCGAACCTGTGTCGTCCGAAGGTCCTGCCGCAGTCGAGCCGGCGGGCGTTCCTGCGCCGGTCGCACCTTTGGAGGCGCCGAAGGAGCCCCAGCCCACGCCGGAGCAGACGGCGCTGATCTCCGACCTGCATTGGCTGATTCACCAGGGGCATGTCATCGAGTTTGCGAACGGCAAGTTGGAGACCGCCAAGAAGCCCAAACCCAAGCCCGCCCCGTCGGCGCCGCCGTCGGCTCCGACACCCACGCCGATACCGGACGCAACCAGCGCTCCCGTCGCGACCGCGGGTACCGCGAAACCAGCAGTCCCGCCTCCGATCGAGAGCGCCACGGTGCCAGCATCTGAACCCGCGCCTGCTGCTTCGGTTGAGGCGACTCGGACCGAGACTCTGGCAACCGCCGGCGTTCCGCTTCCACCGGCTCCCGCCGAGAGTGAGCCGCCCGCCGGCGAGGCTACCCCGCCACTCACGAGTTCGTCTGGACCAAGTTGAATCCGCTTGAACCGGCCGACCCGTGTGTGGATCCCGAGGGAAACCTGCGGCGGCTGGCCAAAGCGTCCCGCCGTCAACCGAGCCTTGCATGAAGAAAAACGCCTACGCTGCCGCCGGAGTGGACATTGATCTGGGCAACCGCGTCAAGGCCACCCTGCCCCAGCTCCTCGCCGCCACGCATCGGCGGGAAGTGCTCGGCAAGGTGGGCGGCTTCGGTGGCCTGTTCGCCCTCGATCTGAAGCGCTACCAGGAACCGGTGCTGGTCTCCAGCGTGGATGGCGTCGGGACCAAACTGAAGATCGCGTTCGCGATGGACCGCCACGATACCATCGGGCAGGACCTCGTGAACCACTGCGTCAACGACATCGCCGTCCTCGGCGCCGAGCCGCTCTTTTTCCTCGATTACATCGGCACCGGCCGGTTGCGAGCGCACATCTTCACGGAGATCATCCGCGGCTTCGCCAAGGCCTGTGTGGAGAACCGTTGCGCCCTGATCGGCGGCGAAACGGCGCAGATGCCGGGGTTCTATCGCCCTGGTGAGTACGACGTGAGCGGGACGATTATCGGCGTGGTCGAACGGAGCCGGATGCTCGACGGCCCCAACACCGTCCAGCCCGGCGATGCGGTTCTCGGGATCGCTTCGAGCGGGCTGCACACCAACGGCTACGCGCTGGCGCGGAAGATCCTGTTCGGGGAGCTCAAGTTGAAACCGACGACCCAGGTGGCCGCGTTGGGCACCACCCTGGGGGACGAACTGCTGAAGGTGCATGTGAGCTACGCCCCGCTGGTGCAGGCGCTCTTGAAGCGTTTCAACGCGAAGGCTGAGACGCGCGACGGCGGCCCGCCGATCCGCGCCTTTGCGCACATCACCGGCGGTGGGTTCCTGGACAACGTCCCTCGCGTGTTGCCGAAGCACTGCGACGTCCTCATCTGCAAGGGCACGTGGGACGTGCTGCCGATCTTCCAGTTCATCGCCGAGAAGGGTGGTCTGGCCGAGACCGAACTTTACCACGTGTTCAACATGGGCATTGGCATGGTGGCCATCGTGGCGCCGGACCTGGTGGACGCGGTGCTCAAGGCGATCAAGGCCAGCCACCGTAAAGCCTGGCTGATCGGCGAAGTGGTGAAGGGCTCGGGCGAAACGCGCATCGAGTAACGATCGCCGCAACCGGCCCGGCCCCGGGTGCCCCGACTCGTTCATCCCTCTCCCCTCGTGTCGGCATTGAGCCCCACCCCATGCGGCCGGCTTGACGGGTGTCAACCTCGACCGATTCCGGGCTTCCGTCCGCCGCCGGATTGAAGTATTGGGTAGTCAGCATCGAGCGCATGGCGGTCACGTCATCCTGATCCTGGCGAGCCTGGGCGTGGCGGTTGTGTTCCTCATCGGTTTCATCTGGGCGGTCCGGTCAGGCCAGTACGAGGACACCTGCACGCCCGCGCTACGCATCCTGGCGCAGGATGAATCCCCTGTGCGTTTGCCCCCCGCTCCTCGTCCCGCCAAACCCGACCTGAATCGATCATGACTGTGGAAACCTTCAAGTGCGACAACCGGATCGTCCGGGCCATCGCCGCCGTCTGGGTGGTGTTCACGATCAACCTGATGGGCACGATCTGGAAGCGCCGCGAGCGGCACCTGTACGTGGCGCTTTGGTTCTACATCGCCACCGCCTTCCCGGTGGCCGTGCTCCACTTCTTCAACTCGCTGGAAATGCCCGCCCGCCTCTTCAAGAGCTACTCGATCTACGCCGGCGTCCAGGATGCGCTGGTGCAATGGTGGTATAGCCACAACGCGGTCGCGTTTGTCCTCACCACGCCGTACCTGGGCTTGATGTACTACTACCTGCCCAAGGCGGCGAACCGGCCCGTGTTCAGCTACCGGCTCTCGATCATCCATTTCTGGGGCTTGATCTTCATCTACATCTGGGCCGGGCCGCACCACCTGCTTTACACCGCGCTGCCAGACTGGGCGCAATCGCTCGGCATGGTTTTCTCCGTGATGCTCGTGGCGCCGTCGTGGGGCGGCATGCTGAACGGCCTGCTCACGCTGCGCGGCGCCTGGGACAAGGTGCGGCAGGACCCGATGCTCAAGTTCATGGTCGTGGCCGTCACCGCCTACGGCATGGCCATGCTCGAAGG
>Ga0315287_10004592_pt1 | contig 13490 bp, 11 predicted proteins | sample YL17G11_0_MG_FD_205037 | JGI IMG/M metagenome (GOLD analysis project Ga0315287, IMG submission 205037) | Sediment microbial communities from Yellowstone Lake, YNP, Wyoming, USA - YL17G11_0 | ecosystem: Environmental > Aquatic > Freshwater > Lake > Sediment | place: USA: Wyoming | collected... | reverse complement strand
CCGTGTCGTTCTCCTTGCCTCTCTCTATCTTGACATAGTAGATATCGGTGCCGCCGTTTCTGTTGTCAGACCAAATTGCATATGCATTCCCCCATGAATCGCATGCCACATCGGGATTGCCGAAGCACGTACCTTGAGCAATTGTAACTGGCTGCGGTGTGAGCTTATTTCCGTTATTGTCGAGCTTGAGGTATTTCAGGTTGCCTGTCCCGTTGCCGCCACTGTTCCAAAAGATGTGGACCCCGCCGAGCGGGTCGCAGCCTACAATTGGAGGGCTGAAGGGCGAAGCGACTTCGAGATCGTAGAGATAGGAAGCAGGCGCCTGCGGGATTGGATTGCCCTGGTTGTCGAGCATACAATGGTAAATGCCCATATTCACATCGATTATCGTTGCGTGAACATTTCTGAAAGCATCTGTTGCAATATTGGCACCACCGGTATCCCAATTTGTTCCGGAGAGTCTTACTCCGTCCTTCTCAACATTTCCGTCAGCGCACTTGATTCTGGCGTAGATTATGCTCTCGTTCACGAACCTCCAATCTTCATACAAGATGTGACAGTAATCATTGCGGGATAAGGCGAAAGCTGGACTGTGCGGGGAACTGGCACCGGAAGGTACCGTTTTTTGCGGAACCAGATTGTTGCCGTTGGAATCGGCCTTGACATACGCAACCCCATATCCATTGGGGGAATACACGAGATGAACACACCCCTTTGAATCGACCCCAAGGTAGTCAGCGTGCTGGCCGTCATGGTGAGTGGGCGGGCTTCCACATGCGATAACCTTAGTGGATATCAGATCGTTGCCGACGTAATCGACCTTTTTAAAGCGTGAAATTCCACCGGTTTCAACCGGTGGCGTAAATTCCAGCCATAATCGACAGTAGCTTATTTCTTCTCGGAGCAAAATATCGAGGGTGAGGGTTACACGCTCGCCCTCGACGAGTCGTAGCGGCGAGCGATAGCTCTCGACACGGAAGAACTTTTCGGAGGGACAAATATGGATGTGAAAATCGAGAAAGAGAGCTACAGCTCTAGTTTGGGAATGCAGGTGGCGCATGTGAACTTCGCAGTGAAATACAGGCATGGAATATTTGGAAACGCCGAAGTGCTGGCGAGAGCGATGGAGAGCTTCAGGGGAACGGAGAGGGCGTGGGGTGAAAAGGTCGGGCTGAAGATTTTGGAAATGGGGATAGATAGGAACCATGTACACATGGTCTTTCAGTGGGGGCCTGCGACGGCAATCTCGAAGGTGATGCAGCTCCTGAAAGGGCGGTGCTCATACGAGGTGCTTCGGGAGTTCCCGAAACTGAGGACGAGGTGGTTCTGGGGAGGGCACATGTGGTCGCCGGCGTACCACTTCCTGAGCACAGGAACCGGGGATGTGAAGCACGCACTAAGCTATGTGAAAGAGCAAGGAGCGCCGCGGGTGCCGAAGGAAGTGGCAGGCCAGTCGAAGATAGATTCCTTCGGAGCCTGAGTGAAACGGAGGGCGCGGCGGCTGCGGCCGCTGCCGCACATACCACCGGTTTTAACCGGTGGTGCCGCCGCGCCCGTTTGATAAAATGCGAGGGAAAATTTGGCGCGGATTAGAGCTTTGGCCCGTGAGAGCTCCCGCTCCCATCCGCCATCCGGATTTCGGGGGGGCTCCCCGAACACGACTGTGGCGGCTTCGTCGCGCCTGCTTCGGCCTGTTTCCCCTTTACGATGCTCCTGACGTGTGTTCCCGAGGCGTGTATGTTACCGACGTCACCCTGCGTTGTACTTCTGGGACCGCAGGAGAATGCTCTCGATGGTGTCGTCGATGTCGACGGGAATGGAGTAGTGCATCGACTGCCAGTTGATGGAATATGTTCGCACGAGCTGGTGGGGATTGAACATGCGCTCGTCGGGCTTGAGGCCCTCCATATCGACCTTGGCGCAGATGTCGAGGACATGCCTCTTCGCATCCGCCCTGTCTATGGGGCCCCTCAGCTTGTCGATGGCGTGGAAGCCCTTGTTGCCGGAGAACTTCACCCAGCGGAAGTCGTTGGCCCTCATCAGCCGCTGCATCACGCGCCAGGCCTTTCCCAGGTCCGTCTCGCTGTCGATGTCCACGACGGCGAGGCAGTGGTGGTCGCCCTCGATGGTGCGGTACAGCGGCACCTCCCAGGGGCGAATTTCGGGCTCCCTGTTGTAGCTGAAGCTCCGGGAACCGTCAATAGCACGATATTCACTAACTATATTGTCTGTACCTTCCATCATTTCAACATTATACTTACCAACACATGACCTGTCTATAGTTGCCTTGTAGTTGTCCCAGTCATAACGTTGCGGTGAAGAAGGTGAAGAGGGCTGGGGTACATGGGGGGATGGCTCGTTCCTCACCATCCCCCCATGTACCCCGCCCTCTTCACTACGCCTATTACCAGGTTTCTTGCCCGAGGGCGTCTTGAAAATGCTCTCGACCTGCTTTGCGGAGGTCTGCGGATTGAAGTTCTCCCATGCGTTGCCGCGTGAAATGACGCTCATGGCCTCGTCCGCGGAGAAGCCCGCGAACTTCAGGAAGCCCACCATCCAGAGCCTTTCGTTGTGGTGCGCGTGACGGTCCTTGAGCACCCGGAGCACATCCGCTCGCTTCTTCTGCGAGTATATTTTGTTCAGCATCGTATCCAAAGTGGGGTCCGAGCCCACGCCGGACACGCCGCCGCCGCTCGTGAAAAAATTGTCCTTCTGAAAATAATCCCCGCCCATGCTAGACCGAATCTCGCACGAAATTAATAACCCTTTTGTTGGCCAGACCCGGCATTTTCCCGGAAACCACAATTCCGACGGTGCTAAGGGGGCCCATGCTTTCGATTTCCGCATGACGGAAAATGCAACATTTAAGAGGCTGGGCGGCGTTGGTGGAAAACATGGCAAGGAAGTTCGAGGTCCGCATCCTGAAGGGCAACTGCAAGGGATGCGGCATCTGCGTCCACTACTGCCCATCACATGTGCTGGAGATGTCCGAGGAGTTCACTCCCAAGGGCTACCACCCGCCGTGCAGGTGCAAGGACGCCGAGTGCAAGGGGTGCCGCATCTGCGAGCAGATGTGCCCCGACTTCGCCATATTCGTCGAGGAGGAATCGAAATGACCAGCGCATCCGTTCCCGAATGCGGAATGCATCCCGTGGGGGGAGCCCCATGAGCCTTCCGGCCTACCTCAGGAAGCAGGAGGGAAAGCGCCTCTTCGACCTCGGAGACATTGCATGCGCCTGGGGCGCATTGTATGCGGGCTGCTCGTTCTACGCAGGATATCCCATAACGCCGGCTTCGGAGATAGCCGAGTTCCTGTCGAAGGAGCTTCCCAGAACGGGAGGCAGGTTCATCCAGATGGAGGACGAGATAGCGTCCATGGCCGCCATCATCGGCGCGGCCTGGGCCGGCGGCAGGTCGATGACCGCCACCTCGGGCCCCGGATTCTCGCTGATGCAGGAGAACCTCGGATATGCGATAATGACGGAAACGCCGTGCGTAGTCGTGAATGTGCAGCGCTCCGGCCCTTCCACGGGCCAGGCCACGAAGCCGGCCCAGGGGGACATGATGCAGGCCCGCTGGGGCACCCACGGGGACCACGAGATGATAGCGCTCTGCCCCAACTCCGCCCAGGAGAGCTTCGACCTGACGGCCAGGGCCTTCGAGATAGCGCATGCGCTCCGGCTTCCGGTGCTCGTGATGCTCGACGGCGAGGTTGGCCATCTGCGCGAGACCTTTGATCTGAAATTGCCAATGGAGCCGCTGAAATTGCCTGCGCCCCCGAAACCCTCGGACGCGCCTCCGTTCGGCGGCGACCCGTTGCCGCCGCATGTTCTCTTCGGCGAGGGAAGGTATCTCCATGTCACTGGAAGCACGCACAAGCCCGACGGCACGCGCGATGTCACGACGCCCGAGGTGCACGACCAGCTGGTCCGAAGGCTTGCCAGGAAGGTGGAGCAGAACCGGAAGGCGCTCAAGGACGTCGAGAAGGACATTCCCGACAGGACGAAGACGGTCGTGATGTGCTACGGCGCTCCATCGAGGCCCGCCGCTGCCGCTGTTGAAGCGGCGCGAAAGGATGGCCTGAAGGTGGGCTACCTGCGCCTCAGGACAGTCTGGCCGTTCCCCGGAGACGAGCTGGAAGGCCTTCCGTCATCTGTGGAAACGGTCCTCGTTCCCGAGATGAACATGGGCCAGCTCTCGCGAGAGGCCGAGAGATTCACCGACAAGAAAGTGGTCTGCGCATCCAAGCTCGGCGGGGTATGCCACACGATGCGCGAGATCCTGTCCAAAATAAAGGAGGTGAGCTGATGGAGCATCCGCTCGTGAAATACCTCCGGCCAGGGACGATACCGTCCACCTTCTGCCCGGGCTGCGGCTGCGGCATGGTGCTCAACTGCCTCCTGCGGGCCATCGAGAAGCAGGGGACGGACCCGAAGGAGCTAATAATGGTCACGGGAATTGGCTGCTCGTCGTGGATACCGTCGCCGATGTTCAAGTGCGACACGCTGCATACCACGCACGGAAGGGCCGTGGCCTTTGCAACCGGCGTGAAGCTCATGCTCCCGGACAAGAAGGTCCTGATAATCGCCGGCGACGGCGACCTTTCCGGAATCGGAGGAAATCATCTCGTGCATGCGGCCCACAGGAACATAGACCTGGGCGTGATGATGGTCAACAACCGCATCTACGGCATGACGGGCGGGCAGTGCTCTCCCACGACCCCTTCCGACCTCTACACAACCACCACACCATACGGGAACCTGGACCAACCGGTAATGGTATCCGAGCTCATGGTCTCCGCCGGGGCGAATTACGTTGCCCGCTGGACCACATACCATGTGCGCCAGCTCACGAAAGCCATGGAGGAGCTCATGAACGGCGAGGGCTTCAGGTTCCTGGAGATAATCTCCCAGTGCCCGACGCATTTCGAGAAAGATTCCAAGAAGAGCCCGACGGAGATACTTGACATGTACAAGGAGAACAGCATTCCCGTGGCGGAGGCCAAGGAGCCCTACGACGGCCAGCTGAGCTCGAAAATGACCGTCGGCGTGCTGGCGGAAAAAAAGCGCGACGGCTACATCCGGAGGCTGGAGGCCGTGGAGAAGAAGCTTCGCGCGGAAGACAACGGCGAATCGAAGGGAAAAGGCCACGAGGGGGGACACTGATGAACATATGCTTCTCGGGTCTGGGCGGGCAGGGGATAGTGCTCCTGGGCGTGGCGCTGGGCGAGGCGGCGGCGCGCGAGGGCATGAATGCCCTTCAGACGCAGTCCTACGGGGCGGAGGCGCGCGGCGGCGCCTGTTATTCCACGGTCATAATATCCAAAAGCCGGATAAACGACATAGCTCCCGAGGAGCTGGACATGCTCGTGGCGATGTCCCAGGCCGCCTACGAGAGGTTCTCGAAGTCCCTCAGGGGCGACGGCATCCTGCTCTTCGAATCGGACCTGGTCAAGCCGACGGTGCACAAGGGCGCCGGCATACCGGCGACGGCGCTGGCGAAGAAGCACCTCGGAAAGGAGCTGTTCGCCAACATGGTGATGTTCGGATACTTCGTGAAGGTGAGCCGCGCTGTGGACAAGGCAAAGGCCAGGGAGGCCATCGAGGCATCTGTGCCCCCTAAATTCATAGAGAACAACCTGAAGGCCTTCGAGCTCGGTTTCGAATATTCGGCGTGATAGCATAAAAAACGATGGCGGCCCCCGACGGGGGCCGCAGTTCCGCTCACTTCTTCGCTGTGCCGTATTCCTTCTTGAGCATCTCGATCATCATGTTGATGTTGTCGGGGGAAGTGGCGTACGGGAAGCGCGAAGGACGCATGACCGATAACTACCCGTGAGCCGTTCGCGGCCCAAACGAGCGTCGCCCGTTCACGGTCCGAGATGATCCACCGCCTGAAGGCCTGGGAATATCTGCGGTTCTGGCAATGGGGGAAAAATATATTAGCCCATGCCTATTTCAGTAATGGGGGAAGAAAATGGTTCAGAAAAAGTTGTTAATTCCGGGACCGACCGAAGTCTTGCCAGAGGTATTATTGCAGCAGACCAGACCGATGATTTCGCACAGGGGTTCTGAATTTACTGCACTGTACACGGGAATAATAGACAAACTCGGGAAATATTTCGCCACGAAGCAGAATCCGACAATCCTCACGGCGTCCGGGACCATCTGGATGGATATTACCGCCCGGAGCATTGTCAAGAAGAAGGCGCTTGCTTTCGTCAACGGCGCGTTCTCCGAGAGGATGTACCTGACAATCAAGGAATCCGGCAAGGATATCGACGCCGTCACGCTGGACTGGGGCAAGGCCGTCAAGCCAGAGATGGTGCTCGAGAAGCTCGCCGGGGCCGATTATGACACGCTCGTGGTCTGCCACAACGAGACCTCCACGGGTGTAAGGAGCCCCATCGGCGAGATAGGCGCGGCAGTAAAGAAAGCGCACCCCAACATCATGTTCGTAGTGGACGCCGTCTCCTCCGCAGGCGGGGATCTTCTGGAGCCGGACAAATTGATGACCGATGTGCTGTTCACATCGACGCAGAAGTGCTTCGCCCTCCCGCCGGGATTGGCGATAGGCATCGTTTCGCCGGAAGCCATCCAGAGGGCGAGGGAAGTCCCCGGCCGGGGCCACTACACGGACCTCATCGCTGTAACCGACTACTACGCCAAGAACAAGCAGAACCCGACCACTCCCAACATATCGCTCCTGTACGCACTCGATTTCCAGCTCAACCGGATGCTGGCCGAGACGGCCCAGAAGCGGTACGAGCGCCACGTGGCGATGGCCGAGTACACCCGAAAGTGGGCCGGCGAACACAAGATAGAGCCGTTCCCCGAGAAGGGCTACGAGTCCGTCACCGTCTCGACGCTGAAGAACTCGCTGAACAAGAACGTGGGCGACCTGAACAAGGAGCTCGGGAAGAGGGGCTATCAGATAGCCACGGGCTACGGGAAGGTCAAGGACACGACCTTCAGGATAGGGCACATGGGCGACTGGATGCCCGACGACATCAAGGGCCTGCTGTGGCACATCGAGGAAATCTGGGGGCTGTAACATGAAGGTTCTCGTTGCGGACAAGATAGCAGGTGATGGCATCAAGAAGCTCAAGGAAGCCGGCTTCGTTGTGCTCTCCTCGTGGGACGAGCCCAAGGACAAGCTGCCGGCGCTCATAGCGGATTGCGACGCGCTCATCGTCAGGAGCGCCACCAAGGCCACCAAGGAACTCATCGACGCCGCGCCCCACCTGAAGGTCATCGGCAGGGCAGGCGTCGGGCTGGACAATGTCGACGTCGCCCACGCCAAGACCAAGAACATCAAGGTCGTGAACACACCGGGCGCCACGAGCATAAGCGTCGCCGAGCTGGCAATCGGGCTCATGTTCGCTGTGTCGAGGAAGCTGGCCTTCGGGGACCGCGGCACGAGAAAGGGCGAGTGGCCCAAGAAGGGCTGCGAGGGTATCGAGATCTTCGGAAAGACCGTGGGAGTAATTGGCATCGGAAAGATAGGAAGGGAGACCGCCAAGAGGGTAAAGGCTCTCGGTGGCAAGGCCTATTACTACGATGTCATGAGACCGAGCCCAGCCGACGAGAAGGAAATGGACGTGGAGTACAAGAGCCTCGACGAGCTCATTACGATGTCGGACATAATCTCGATACATGTTCCCATGACACCCGAGACGAAGGGCCTGCTCAACAAGGACAGGATTGCGAAGATGAAGAAGGGCGCAATCATAGTCAATACCTCGCGCGGCGGCATCGTTGACGAGGGTGCCCTTTACGAGGCACTCAAGTCCGGACATCTCTACGGCGCCGCACTCGATGTGTTCGAGAACGAGCCTTGCAAGACGTCGCCGCTGTTCGAACTCGACAACATCGTCATGACCCCGCATGTCGGGGCCCAGACGGAAGAGGGACAGCTCAGGGCAGGCGTCCAGATAGCCGAGCTTGTCATCAAGGAGCTCAACGCGCTGAAGAAGTAACGGGGCCGGTGGGGAAATGGTCGAGATTCGGGCGTTCCGCGCTATCAGGTACACCAAGAAGGCCGGGGAGCTCAGAAACAACATAACCCAGCCCTACGACAAGATAACGCCGGCGATGCAGCCGGGATTGTACGCCAAGAGCGAATACAATTATTGCCGGCTCATCCTGCCGAGCGAGGAGAACAGGTACGAGATAGCAAAGGAACGGCTCGAAAAATTCCTCAAGGGCGGTATCTTCGAGAAGGACGACAAGCCCGGAATCTATGTCTACTACCACGATTTCGAGCTGTTCGGGAAAAAGCGCCTCAGAAAGGGGTTCATCTGCGCTGTGAAGCTCTATCCGTTCGACGACAAGGTCGTGCTGCCGCACGAGAAGACGCATGCCGGGCCCAAAATAGACAGGCTCAACATGCTCCGTGCCACGCGCAAGAACCTCGAGCCCGGTTTCATGCTGTGCCCGGACCCCAAGAATGAGATAGTGAAGATGCTGGGGGAGGCCGCAAAGGGAAAGCCCCTCATGGACGTGGTGGACGAATACGATGTGCGCAACCGCGTCTGGAGGATAGATGACCCGGCCACCATCAGGAAGTTCCAGAAGGCCCTCGAAAAGGAACAGGTGGTGATAGCCGACGGTCACCACAGGTACGAGACCGCCGTTTCGTACCGGGACGAGCGACGGGCGGCCGAGCCAAAATGGACACCCGACGATTCGTTCAATTTCAGGATGACATACATGGTGCCGGTCGAGGACGAGGGGCTGGCCATATTGCCCGGGCACCGGCTGCTCCTGAAATCGGAGCTGACGGAAAAACACCTTTCCGAGCTGAAGAAATATTTCACCTTCGAGGAGCTGTCCAAGAAGGGCGTTCCCAAATTCCTGGAGACCAACCGCACCCAGATATGCTTCGCAATTTACGCTGGGAAGGACCGGTATACAGGCCTTGTCCTCAAGGACGTCGCATCCGTCGGCAAATTCTTCAAGCCGGAATACAGCGAGGACTACAAGCACCTCGATGTCGTCGTGCTCAGGGACGTCCTGTTCGAGGGCATACTTGGTGCCAAGGACCTCAAGATCGATGTCGACATCGACTACGCCAGGTGGGTGGACGATGCCGTGGTCAAGGTGGACTCGGGCAAGGCCAAGGTGGCGTTCCTCCTGAATGCCACGAGGCCCGAGCAGGTGCTTGCGGTGGCGAAAAAGGGGGAGCGGATGCCCGAGAAGAGCACGGACTTCTATCCCAAGATGATGTCCGGCCTGACCATGATGGACATCGGCCCGGGCGAGAAGCTTCCGAAGTGAATCCTCCACCCGCTGAAGCGGGTGGCGTCACACGAATTTCGCCACTGTACATTCATCCCAGGGCTAAAGCCCTGGGCGTCCTGGCGAAATTCGTGAGCCCCCTAATCCGTGCCGTAACGGGCCTTTGCCGGCGGGACATAGAGGACACCAGCAGCAAGATTCGAAACTCATCCAAAATCCTTATATGATGATTGCATCTAGTGTAGAGTTAGCATGCCGCCGCTCGTGGAGAGGCTCCGCTCGATGCCCCGGAGCCGGAAACTGGCCGCTGTTGCAGCAGTCCTAATCCTTATTCTGGCGGGCCTGCTGACCGTGCCCGGCGGATTCCTCGTCGCGGCGCCGAAGAGCACCGATATGAACAGCATCCTGGGATATTCATCGGAAAGGAGACCATTGACGGAGGACGCCGTCGTGGTGGCGCAGTCCCAGCCCTTCCTGGGCATCATGGCCGCACCCGCGGCGTGCTGGTACGATGTGTCGGCCTCGGAGGAGGCGGCGAGCGGCCTGCGGCCCCTGCTCATCGTTGACGAGAACCCGAACGGACAGCAGGACAGGCTGCTGGGCTACCTGGATTGCCAGGACATCCTTGCGCTGGGCGATGTCGGGCCCGGAATAACCGCGGCCGTCAGCTACAGGGGCGGGTACCAGTCCATGTCCATCAAACTGGCGCACCACCTTTTCAAGAGCGCCGCCGGCGTGATGCTCGTGCAGTCCACGAAGCAGGGCTACGAGCTTGGCCTCGCCGCAGGAACGATGGCGAGCTACCTCGATATACCGGTCATCGTGACGGGAAGCTCTCCCTCCTGGAGCGGGCTCAAATCGGAGCTTGGGGACCTTGGGCTCAAGTATGCCATCGTAGTGGGAGGGGACTGGAAGGCCGCCAGTTCAGGATTGGGGCTTCCGGCGATATCCCTGGCGAGCATGAAGGATGTCCGGGACGCCTGCGTGCAGGTCCTCAACGACCGCTTCGGGGTCCTCAACTACATCGTAGTGACGAATCCCATGGACACGGTGCCGCCGTCGGTCAAAAGCGTCACGGAGAACGTCACCAGCGACACCATCCAGAACACGAAGGCGCTCATTGTCGGAAAGGAGATAGACATCTCCGGAACGGCGGACAAGACCTACGACATCGACATTCCCGGCGGGATAGTCCAGACGGACATCTTCGTCAACATCACAGCCCTCACGGACCCGGTCCGCCAGGTGAAGCGGCTCGTGGGCGTGAACCCGGTCATCTCGCTGGAAGTTGCGGATTCAGAAGGTAACCTCGTGGCCTACGGGCCCTCGATGGCCTACATGGCCTCCCGCGCCTGGACCGAGTTCATGTCCGTCGACGCTCCAGGCAAGGTGACCATATCGCTGAGCATCTACTATGGAACGAAGGGGTTGGGCGCGATGGTCCTCCCCGGGGCCAGCGGCTACTCAAGGATAGATGCGACCTATGACCTCACGGTCAGGCACACGACCCTCGCAACCCCGCACTATCCGAGAATAAGGGACCTGTCCATGCTGGCACCGTACCTTGCGGCGGCCCACGGCGGAGTGGTCTATGCGGACCCGAAGATAGAGCTGACCTCGGACAGCTATGCCAGGTACGCACAGGGTTCCGTCACCGGTCCCGCCTACGATACCAACATCCAGGAGCCGGCCAACTCGGTCCTCGAGAACAACACGAAGAACTTCGAGAAGTTCGTTGACGACCTCTCCAAGGTCAAGGCGAAGGCCGGGAACGGCACTCTCAAGGAATCATACCTGGGCGGACCGGCCTGGCTCTCGTTGCTCGGGGATGCCAACATGGTGCCCCAGTACTACTACGAAATCGGCTCCCAGGCGGACTATCCGTGGGGAGGCATCAGTCTTCCCGGCGACAACATATGGATGATGAACCTGAGCCTGTCCGCGGCGAGGACCATCGGGCTCTCGGCTGCGGATGCATCCACGCTCGTGGCGCGCACGCTGTTCTACGAGGCCTACTCGTCCAGCTATACCACCGAGCTGGTCACCAAGTATCCCACGTTCACGGACTGGGGAACGAACTACATGTTCCTGTTCGGGGAAGGCGGCGGCCAGACGGGCTTCATCTTCTGGCAGAGCAGCTTCAACAAGGAGGTCGAGCAACATGGCTTCCATGCCGAGCAGTACGGCTACAACTTCGACAACGACAGGAACAAGATGGAGGCCGTGGGCGCCTACGAGAGGGCCAACTACATGGAGTTCATGCTCCACGGCAACTGGTACTGGTACGTGCCCGAGATAAACGGCATTGACGAGTACAGCACGTCCGTCAAGAACACGGACATTGCCAAATGGGACCTGGGCCCGAGCATATTCATGACGGCCGCCTGCCTGATGGGCAGGATAGACGGCATCCCGGCGGAGGAGGCCATTTCCCTGAACTTCATCCACGCCGGCCTGAACGCCTTCGTCGGCTCGACCCGGTCCACGGGCTCGGAATCGGGGACCAGATGGATGGAATGGTCCCTGCTGTACAACGACACCAGCGTCGGCGAGGCCGTCCGGAAGACGAAGCAGGACAACAGCGCATCGCCCACCATCTACGTGCGCACGATGTACGCCGACCCGGCGTTCAACCCCTACGAGCCCGAGAACGGCTATGCCGACCAGGGCAGGCCCGTGCTCAGGACAAGGTAAGACCCACCGAGGGTGGGGCGGATAAGTTTTAAAGCATCTCATTACGTTAGGCTAATAGCATATAGACGGAAAGGTGGATAAATGGCAAGAAAGGCAGCTGCGTTCGTACTGGTATTACTGTTGAGCGTTTGCGGGTTCACCTCGCTGGTGGCATCCGACTGCGGAACCGGGCAGGGGCGGGAAGGCTCAAGGGCGGGGCACACCCCCATTAACATAAACGGCGACAGCGCATTCTCCGTATTGGCGCAGAACGAGAACTGGCCGGGGAACGGAACGTCAGGCAACCCGTACGTAATCCAGGACTACACCATCAACGGCACGGGCGTGGGGTACTGCATCCGCATCTCCAGCACCAACGTATATTTCGTTATCCGGAACTGCACATTCAACGATTCGACGGGCGGCTCGGGCCACCCGAACGGCTTCAGCGCCTCCGTCGACCTGAACACTGTCAAGAACGGCGTCGTCGAGAACTGCACTATGATGCGGGGCAGCTGGTGCGGCGTGAATGTCCGCTCGAACTGCCAGTGGGTCAGGGTCGTGAACTGCACCATTGCTGGCTTCGGCGGCAACCCTGCGATTTATCTCGCAATGGGGGGTTCCAACCATGAGATATCGGGGAACAATGTAACGAGCTGCTATGCGGGAGTCTACCTCGATTCGATGTCCTATTGCCGAATCCTCAACAACACGCTGTCAGGAAACAATGTGGCCATCCGCCTGTATTTCTCGAATTATATCAATATTACGAATAACACGTGTTCTTTCTGTAACGAAGGAATAGACCTTGAAATGTCCTCCAATTTCAATATCATCCACAGGAACAACTGCTCAAGCACCAATAATGTGGGCATAAGACTTGAGGCTATGATGTGGATGGATATCTACACCAACAATGTGATAACCGAGAACAACGCCAGCTCGAACGGATATGTCGGCATCTGGGGCTGGGCCATGGGTGGCCCGCAGAGACCCAACAACAACAGATACGAGGGGAACAGGTGCGACGGTAATTACTACGACGGCATCAGAATCGAGGGGGAGGACAATGCCAAGGTGCTGAACAATAACTGCTCCAAGAACGGTGACAGGGGAATACGGATATCGGACACCCGCTGGCCCGTGGTGAACTACAACACCTGTGGTGGCAACATGCACGGAATCACGACATCTTACCAGCAGTTCGGCGTTACGTTGACGAACAACACCTGCATCGGCAACTCCAACCACGGAATAAGCGTCGATTATTATTCAGACGGCTCGATAATATCAGACAACTACTGCGCCAAGAACGGCGCCACGGGCATCAGCCTCTATTACCAGACCGACGGGTGCGTCCTCTTCAACAACACCGTGAGCGGCAACTATCGCGGAATCGAGATGGTGGACAACTGCCACAACAACCGGGTCATCAACTGCACGGTGTCCAAGAACGTGCAGTGGTTCAATGTCGCAAGCGGCATCACCGGGACCCTCGTCCATTCAAACAACATCATTAACAACGGCCTGCAGGCAGCGGACCTCGGCACTAACAACCGCTGGAACGCCACCTATCCC
>Ga0315287_10004591_pt1 | contig 13490 bp, 11 predicted proteins | sample YL17G11_0_MG_FD_205037 | JGI IMG/M metagenome (GOLD analysis project Ga0315287, IMG submission 205037) | Sediment microbial communities from Yellowstone Lake, YNP, Wyoming, USA - YL17G11_0 | ecosystem: Environmental > Aquatic > Freshwater > Lake > Sediment | place: USA: Wyoming | collected... | reverse complement strand
GCTTCGGCTGCAAAAAGGCAAATGCAGGTTTCACTCTCTTCGACAATCGGGCAATGCTCGACGGTTTCATCGAGGTCGGCAATATCGCCCACGCCGAAGCGGCCGATCTTATCTTTGAAGGCACCTTGCAGGACCAACGTGAGTTCGCCACCGCCATGGCCGTGCTCAAGCATGGTCATGCCGGGCGCGATCGACAGAAGCTTCACGGACCCTTTGACCCCCTTGGACAGGGGCAATTCCACGACTGACACGCCGGGCGCCACCTTGCGCCAGCGCAGCTGGGCATAATCCTTGCCTGCAAGCAGGCGCTGCAAGGGAGACTGAAAGGGCTCGCGCGCCGGTTCAGGACGGAGGTCAAGACTGGCAAGGGTAGCCATGCGGCAGACATCCGATACACTGGACAGCTCCAGGCTCTCCAGTATTTCGCCGCCCAAGGTTTCAGCACGTCTGGCTGCAATGCAGCAGGTGGGGCACATGGCGATATGGCTGGCGGCGGCAACACTCAGCGGCTCGCCCAGGGTGCCTGCGGCATAGGCCAGGATCGTTGCGTCATCCAAATGGTGAATGATTGTCAATTCACCGCCTCCAGCAACTTGCGCATGCGGCGATAGGCCAGCCGCATACGCGATTTTACGGTTCCGAGGGGCAATCTGAGACGTTGTGCGATCATAACCTGAGGTACGTCTTCCACATAGGAAAGGATCAAAAGCTCGCGCTGCTCGGGCGGAATTTGCGCTAACGCGGTAGCCACCTGGATGTCCTGCTGCGATCGGTTGAGCGTGTCGTCGCCACTGCTTTCCTCGGAAGGCACATCAAAACCTTCCAGATCAACAAAATGCGCCGCCGAGTCGCGGCGTAGACGGTCAATACGCAAGTTTCTCGCGATGGTGAAAATCCAGGTAGAAGCAGCACCGCGTTCGGCTGAGTATTGAGTAGCCTTGCTCCACACGGTGATCATGGTTTCCTGGGCCAGGTCTTCTGCCAGTTCCGGTGTTACCCCCTTGCGCAGCATGAAACTCTTTATACGGGGAGCGAAATGGTCAAACAGCAGCGCAAATGCGTGCCGGTCCCGTGAGGTGGCGATAGCACCAAGCAAAGCCCCGAAATCGACTTGGGCAGCAAGCGACAACGGGGCTTTGGTATTTTCAGTCATTTGCATCAACACGGCAAGCATTAAGAATTTCCAGTGGACTCAAGCGGCTTTTTACGCCCGGCCAAGGTTCATGGATCACTGCAGTTTACGCTCTATTTGCTCGCTGAATTCCTTGGTAAACACTTTCTTCTTGCCCTCAAAAGCATCGATTTTGCCCCATACGATCCAATGGGTGCGGGTGGCCGTGAGGCGGCCGTAGGTTTCAGTCCGCACCTGCCATTTGCCGCGCTTCATCTCCTCGGTCCAATGGGTTTCCATTTTGGCGGAGATGGGATCATGGGGCATGATGGAATAATTCTCACGGCCCACCGACCAGGTCTGTAGACCATGGGCCGCAATTTCATTGCGGCCGAAATCATCAACGATTTCCAAGTGCTGTTCGCCCGTCTTGGGATCGACAGTGGTTTCGCGCTTATGCCAAGGTTTGCTGATCTCTTTCAGCTTCTCCGGTTCTGCTGCCTCCGGCTCCTGCCAGGAAACAGGAATCTCGTGCTCAATCTGCTTGCGCACAGGCAGGTGCAGGGCAGACTTGCCAGCATAGACCGTCAGCATCACAGGCTCTGGGGCGGGCCACATCATGGGGAAGTAGCAGGTCGAGATGCTAACGCGCAGTTTGTGGCCCTGAGGAATGTGCATGGCGATGTCATCCAATTTGATCTTAATGCTGTAGCGCTGGCCAGGGTTGAGGGCCGTGGGCGTTTCACGGCTGTTGCGCATACAGAGATTCTGCAAGTGATAGGTGATGCGCGATACTTCTCCCGTTGGCCAGATGTCGTTAAGGCGAATGGCAACCTGGGCTACGGGCTTGTCAACGCTGAAATCAATCTCGACCTCCGGCTGGCCCACGATATCGAGCGCTGCCTTTAACACCGGCGAATCGAAGGTGATCGACTGCATATCATCGGCGGCCTGGTCGCCGGCGAATTCGGGGCCAAGCCAGATGATGCAGTATTCACCGCCTGCACTGCCGGTTGTTTGATTGGAAGAGATAGTGAATGGACGTTCAATGCCCGGTACGCCGGAAATACCTCTTTCGGTGAGAAACCATTTCTTCACCTCGGTATTGCCCACGCCCCATTGGGAATCAGAAATCCAGCGTCCTGCTAACTGGGTCTTGGAGGTCCCGGGCTTTTCCGCATCCATGACATATATGCGGTAGTCTGGATCACGTGAAACGCCAGTGGCTTCATCCTTCAACCACTGGTCCCACCAGCGCAGCATTTCCTGCAGGAAGCCAATGCGGGGTTCCGGCACGGCAAAATGCGGATACTTGTGCGCCCAGGGTCCGATTATGGCCTTGCGCGTGGTACGCAAACCCTTCATGAGTCGGGGGATGGCATTTGAATAGGCGTCGTTCCAGCCGCCAACCACCAGGGTCGGCGTGTCAATGGCTGAAAAATTTTCGCACACCGAGCCATGTTTCCAATAGGCGTCACGGTGCGGGTGCTGCAGCCAGGGAATGACAAGGAAAGGCTCTGCCTTCAGCCGCTCCAGCCACATCTTGCGCCACCTCGCCCCCACAATCTCAGGATCGGGAGCGCGCGACGAATAGGCCAACATGGTTGCCGCCCAGCCAAGGTTCTCATTGATGAGGCAGCCGCCCTTGTAGTGAATGTCGTCTTCATAGCGATCGTCGGTTGAACAGATCGTGACGATGGCCTTGAGGGCAGGTGGCTTTCGTGCCGCCACCTGCAGCGCGTTAAAGCCACCCCACGAAATGCCGAACATGCCCACCTTTCCGCTGGACCATTTTTGCCGCGCAATCCAGGCGATAACTTCTAGGGCATCGTCCTGTTCCTGCTTGGCGTATTCATCCAGCATGATGCCTTCGCTGTCACCATTGCCGCGCATGTCAACGCGAATGGCGGCATAGCCATGGCCTGCCAGATAGGGATGAGTGAGCGCATCACGCACAATGGTGCCGTCGCGCTTGCGGTAGGGGAGATATTCGAGGACTGCGGGAATGGGTTTCTTTTCCGCATCAACGGGGATCCACATCCGGGCTGCCAGCCTCACCCCATCCGACATGGGAATCCAGAAATTCTCCACCTCCCTGGTCTTGTGTGGAAGTTTCTTCACGGTCTTGATGGTCATGGAATCCTCATAGTTGGGAATAGGCAAATCTGTGGACAGCATCCACGATAGCAGAAAAAACTTTCCACGACAGGCACGCTCATATGCCGCGACCGCAGCAAGGCATGCACGAGCAGCAGCTCACGGCGCAACCCTGCGGCAACGCTTAGCGCGCGAAAACGACTCGCGTAATTTTCGCAATCATCGGACAAGGGATCGGGGCCCGCCGCCGCCAGGAAGGCCCGCGGCTGGCCACGGAAGTTGGTTTAATGCAACGCTCTGCATATCTGTGGCCGAAACCCTTGCAGGTGTCGCAATAATACATCACGTCCCGGGTGGTCGGCCCCGAGGCGTTGGTGTGACTGATATAGGAGGCTGAAGTCAGGTCACCGCCGAGGCTCGGATAGATCAGCACCTGCCCGGAAATCCTGAGGCGCGCCTCGTCGCGGGCCTTCAGGCAGATGGCGGCGGCAAGGTTGCCGCCTGCACTATCACCGCCCAAAATGATCCTGCATGGCGCTATGAAACGTAGTGCAGCTTGGCCCAGGCGTCGTCGAGGGCAGTCAGAAAGGGGTTCTCGGGTGCCAGCCTGTAGTGCACGCCGATCATGGTCAGATCGGCACGGTCAATGAATAAGGCGCAGACATTATCATGGCTCTCTAGTCCGCCGAGCATATAACCACCGTCATGCAGGTACGGAAGGACAGGATAGTCCATCTCGCGCTTCGGCCGATAGATGTGGCAGGCAACGGTTCCCTTAGAAAAATCTTCTATGGCTATGCCGGAGGACCTGGGCTTCCTGAAATGGGCGCAGTAACGGTCATAGAACTGACGCTGCTCTGCCATGGTGAAATTGAGGGCAGCAACAGGGTAAAAGCGCTCGCTGGCAATCATGAAGGCCCTGATCCCTGGATCTTTCAGGCTTGCGTATTTGGTCTCGAGGGGATCTGTAATGGAAACCGCAGACTAGCCTGCTTTGCAGGGCGACACCCTGCCGAAAAAGACTTGCGCGACCGAACCCGTTGTCCAGACCGGAGAACATAGCTGGCACTTTGAACAGATCACCCCTCATTCTGAGGCGCTAGACATGACCTGGCCTCGAAGTATGCGCATCGAGTTCATGGCCGGCAGACCCTTCGAGGCCCCGCCTTACGGCAATGGCCTTAGGGTGCGGGTCCAATGACCGCCCGGTATCCGCCAAAAAAGCACCCGCAAGTAAATAAAATTAGGGTCTTGCCATTCCAACGCCGCTGCCTTCCATAATGTCAAATTCTGCCGGAATGGAAAGGACAAGGTACTGAAATAATACGGTCCAAAATCTTGCTCACTTGCTATCCGTGCCTGGGGGCGGTCTAGGGATTGGGTCGGGAGCATCGCCGCCGCCGTCACCTTTATCGATCCTCGGCCATCCACCAACGCTCATACATGTATCCGCCATCGTGGTCGAGGTCGGAATTGAACTCGTTGTGACCCAGCTTGGTTGAAAGCGCACCAACATAGTTGTTGAACATCAGCACGATCTGGCCGCCGTCATCATGCACCAGCTGCTGGGCTTCGGCATACATCGGTGCACGCTTTGCATCATCCGTTTCAGCACGCGCTGCAAGCAGAAGCTCGTTGAAGCGCGGGTTCTTCCAATGCGTGTCGTTCCAGGCAGCGTTGGCAGCCAACGAGGTTGAGAGGAACATGTCGGCTGTAGGCTGACCCTCCGAGTAGCACAGGCACCAGGCCTTCTTGAGCCAGACGTTGTCCCAGTAGCTGCCGTTGGGTTCGCGGATGACATTGATTTCGATGCCAGCCGCCTTGGCCTGCTCCTGCATGAGGAGGGCTACATCCACACCGCCTGAGAAAGCAGCGTCAGATGCCGAGAAGTCAACTTTCAGGCCTTCCATGCCGGCTTTCTTGAGCAGGCTCTTGGCTTTGTCAGGATCGTAGGTATAGGCCGGCTGTGGATCTATCGCAAACTTCATGGACTTGGGAATCGGATTGTCGTTGCCGGATGTGCCGTAGCCAAACAGCATCTTGTCAACGAGTTCCTGGCGGTTGATGGCATACTTGATGGCGGTACGTACGTCGAGGTTGTCGAAGGGCCTCTGGTCAACCATCATGGGTGCCGTGCAGTGGGCAAATCCGGGCACATTGTAGAGCTCCGTGTCAGGCGCACTCTTCACCATGTCGATGGTCTTGAGGTCGGCACGGTCAAAGAAGTGCACTTCGCCCGAAAGATAGGCGTTGGTGCGGGCAGCCGTATCGGCGATCGACAGCATCTCGATGCCGTCGAACCAGTTGTCCTTGAAGTAATTGGGATTGCGCTCTCCAACCAGCCTAACACCTGGTTCAAATGACTTCATCACGTAGGGGCCAGCACCTATACCCTGTCCCCAGTCAATCACGCCATCCTTGGAGGGATAGATCGAGAGGTGATAATCGGTGAGCAGGAAGGGGAAGTCGGCGTTGCCACCGGTGAGTTCGAACACCACGGTGTCCGGACCATCGGTCTTCACGCTGGTAACGGACGAGAGAACCGACTTGGCGAGTGACCTTGAGTCGATGCCAATGTGATAGTTGATGGTGTTGACGACATCCTCAGAGGTGAGCGAGCGGCCATCGTGGAAGGTGATGCCTTTGCGGATCTTGAAAATCCACTTCTTGGCGTCATCGACGGGCTCAAAGCTTTCTGCTACGTGGGGCTGGGCGGTATTCTTGCTGTCGACCTGAACCAGCGGCGCGCCCATCACGGACTTACCGAAGGCGAAGGTGAAGCCGTTTGACCAAGTGGCGGGATCGAGAGAGTCAGTGGTTTTGCCATGGCCAATGGCCGTCCTGAAAATGCCGCCCTTCTTGGGTTCGGCACGTGCGGTTGTGGCAAACATGGTGTTTGCGGCAGCAGCCGTTACGCCTATTGACAGGGCATAGCTCATGAAGTTGCGGCGCGAAAGCTTGCCGAGCCGGACTGCTTTTTTAGCTTGTTCGATTTTAATTTCAAATTCAGTCAAATGTGTCTCTCTTCATTGTTCGTCCAACATGAACCGGTCTTAAATTGATAACTGACTTAATTTGACAACAATGCCGCAATTGCTGTGGCTAAGCAATACGGGCTTTCCTTTCAGAGACTGCTTTGCGCTTAAATCCGGCTGCTCTAGAGTCTACGAGTGAATGGAAACACCGTTTGACCAAGTTCCGATACGGGTTGGATGGCGATACCGAAATTCTTGATCTCATTCAGAATTTGATTTCATTTCGATGACCGCCCAATGATAGAGGCCGCAATTGGATCATACACAAAATCGGTTATTGACCCATCCCTTATCTTTGCAACTGCCTCATCAATTACCGGTACAGAAACCAGATAGCATTCCTTGGGGCTTACAGGATTTCCAAAACGGTGCCCTACTTGTAGATCAAGCCGTGCGGAGAAAAGAATTTGTGGATCAAATATTGAAACCCTATGCGACTACATCCGCATGCTCAACGAGGATGTATCGGAGCTCTGCCGGTTCGTGAAAAAATGCTACGGTCATGGGGCTCTAATCCGGTAGGCACTCCCGGTGACCAAGGCTTTTGAGGGCTTCAACAATTGCGTTGAAGCCTGCTTTTGCCGGCGCACTCACATGCCGTGCCCGCATATAGGAATGGGTCAGTGCTGGCTCTTCGCGCAGCCGGGCAGGAATTCTTGCATCTCTTAACTTGCCATGAAAAATCACGCCGTCATCATGCAAGGGGTCATGAGCGGCTACCGTGATAAAGGCAGGCGGCAGCCCCTTGAGATTGGTGGCAAGATTTGGCACCGCCCTGGGGTCGGTCCAGTTCGGGTTTCCCTTTGGCCCCAGAAAGCTATCGAGATAGAAGATCATCTCAGGCTTGGTGAGACAGGGTGCGTGGGCATTGCGGATGTAGGAGGGCGTGTCAACATCGGCCCCCAGCACCGGATAGATCAGCACCTGGCCTACCAGCTGTTGCGCCCCGCAATCGCGCAAGGCAAGGCACAGGCCAACTGTTATTTGCCCGCCCGCACTGTCGCCTGCACCGACGATACGGTCGGGATCGATGGCAAAGGCGCGGCCGTAACTGCGCATCCACTCCAGCACCTTAAGGGAATCCTCAAGTTGGGCGGGATGGGGATTTTCCGGCGCCAGGCGATAGTCTACAAGAACCACGACCGCGTCAGCGCCGTCGGCCATTTCGGCGCATATGTCGTCATGAGTTTCGCAGGAGCCCAGGACCCAGCCGCCGCCATGAAAATAGACGACGGCAGGTTTTGGCGCCTCGCCCGGCGGACGGAAAACCCGAACATGCACACCGTCAATATCAATATCCTCCACCAGCAGTCGTTCAGGGCGGGGAGCTCGAAACAGCCGGCAAACATCGTCCCAACCCTTTCTCTGCTTGGGCAAGGGCCAGTCGGCACTCTCGGGTGGGGAATGTTTTGATAGCTCCTTGTAGAAGGTCATCATGCCTTCATCGATGTCTTGCGCTGTCATGATTTTTTGAGACTTGCACACATGCTCATGAAAAGTCTATTTGCAATTATGGTTTGGCCATGGAGCGAAAAGAAGACTGAGTCGCCGCCGGCAACAGAGCAAACTCCGGCAATGTTGTACAGGATCGATCATTTTGTGGCGGCGCTGCCTGATCCGGTCATGATTCTGGATGCCCAGGGCATGATCATCAATGTCAATGAGCATGCCGAAGAAACGCTGGACATGGCCTTGCGGGGCCTGCATATCTCGCAAGCCATTCGCGCGCCCTTGGTGCTGGGCGCAATTTCTCGGCGGGAAATGACCAGGGTCGAGTATGAAGTGCGTGGCATTCGCACCCAGCACTTCGAAGTCTTCATTTCACCTATTGCAAACTCACAAGGCGAAGACGCAGCCCTGCTTCTTGTGCTCAAGGATTTGACCCGCGAACAGCAGATCGAACGCATGCGCTCGGATTTTGTGGCGAATGCCAGTCATGAACTGCGCACTCCGCTGGCTTCACTTTCCGGCTTTATCGAAACCCTGCAGGGAGCCGCACGGACTGATGAGAAGGCGCGCGACAAATTCCTCAATCTCATGCGTGGTCAGGCGGAACGGATGAAGCGCCTCATTGACGACCTGTTATCTCTTTCACGCATTGAGATGAATGCCCATTTGCGCCCATCCACGAAAGTTGACCTCGCCCAGGTGGCGCGTCACGTGTGCGACTCCATAGGCAACATGGCGCAGGAGGAGAAAATCCGGCTCACCGTCAATATCTCCGAACCCCTCATGGTGATGGGCGAGTGGGATGAATTGGTGCAGGTCGTGCTTAACCTGGTCGAGAATGCCATCAAATACTCCGATCCCGGGTCGTCTGTGGAGATAGAAGGCAGCAGCACCACTGACAAGGTCACCCTGACGGTGATCGACCATGGGCGCGGCATTGCGGAAGAACATATTCCGCGCCTGACCGAGCGGTTCTACCGGATCAACGTTCAGGAAAGCCGCTCGCGTGGCGGCACGGGCTTAGGGCTTGCTATCGTCAAGCACATTCTCATGCGCCATCACGGGAAGCTGCTTGTGACCTCCCAGCCCGGAATTGGCAGCCGCTTTATTGTCCAACTTCCGATTTCCTGAACAGCATTTTTTTCAATGACTTAGATTGTCATAAATATGTTATGAAACTGTCGCATAAGCATCATTAATGGTTCCTAGGTTCCGGCTGGTTCTTTCACAGGAGATTAATGACATGAAGAAAATATTGATGGCGGTGAGTGCTGTTGCACTTTTCGCGAGCCCCGCTCTGGCACGTGACCAGATCCGCATTGTGGGTTCATCGACGGTCTATCCGTTCACCACAACAGTTGCCGAGAACTTCGGCAAGACGTCAGGAATGAAAACCCCGGTCGTTGAATCAACCGGCACCGGCGGCGGCATGAAGCTGTTCTGCGCGGGCGTTGGCGATGATACACCTGATTTCACCAATGCGTCGCGCCGCATCAAGAAGAGCGAATTTGAAGATTGCGCCAAGAACGGCGTGACCGATATCGTCGAAATCAAGGTTGGCTTCGACGGTCTCAGCATGGCCGCTTCAAAAAGCGCGCCAGACATGAAGTTGACCAAACAGCAGATTTTCCAGGCACTCGCCAAGCAGATACCTGACAAGGACGGCAAGCTTGTTGATAATCCCAACAAGATGTGGAGCGACATAGATCCCTCACTGCCCAAGGAAAAAATTGAAGTGCTTGGCCCTCCTCCCACCTCCGGCACGCGCGATTCCTTCATGGAACTTGCCATGGAACCCGGTGCTGCCAAGTACAAATCATTGGAAGAGATGAAGAAATCGGATGCCAAGGCCTATGAAGCCGTGTGGAAGTCCATGCGTGAAGATGGCGCCTATGTGGAAGCCGGCGAGAACGACAACCTCATTGTCCAAAAACTGCAGGCAAATCCAGCAGCCCTCGGTATTTTCGGCTATTCCTTCCTTGAAGAGAATGCCAGCACGCTGAAGGGCACTGAAATCGATGGCAAGGGTCCGTCCTACGAAACCATTTCATCCGGCGATTACAAGATGGCCCGCCCTCTCTTCATCTATGCGAAGAAGCAGCATGTCGGCAAGGTTCCCGGAATGGCAGAGTTTGTGGCTGAATATGTTTCACCTAAGGCGCTCGGTGCTGACGGCTATCTGGCCGACAAGGGTCTCATCACACTTCCTGATGACCAAGCGGAAAAGTCTCGCGCGGCCGCGACGGGCATGACCACGATAACAATTGACGGTCTTAAGTAAACAGAACCCGATACGGCGGATGGGGCTGGGTTGCGGATGTACCAACCCACTCCATTCGATGACAATTCGTCCATAAGAGGCGAAACTTAAGACAGGGATTTTGCGATGGCCGCCTGGACGCTTATAATCATAGCTGTTTTGACCGTTGCTGGTTACATTGTTGGCCGCACCAGGGCGCAAGCTCTAGTGCAGGGCGGAACCACAAGCCTGCACTCGCTGCCCTCCTACCACGGACTGCTACTGGCTTCCATGGGCTTTGCCGCTGCCGCCTTGGCAGCCCTTGTCGTGTCCCTTGTTGGATCGCCCAACACGCTTCTTATGCCTGCGGCGGCGTCCCTATTGGGCAGCGCCGCCATTGCGGCAACCTATCCCCGTATCTCCGGCTCGTTTCGCGCCCGCAACAGTTTTGAAAGCCTGGTAAAGGTTGTCCTCATCGCCTGTTCGGCGGTTGCCATTCTTACAACGATCGGCATCGTCTTTTCCGTCTTGTTTGAGAGCATCGCCTTCTTTCGCGAGGTCTCGCCCTTCGAATTCCTTTTCGGCACCCACTGGGCGCCGACGTCAACGCCGGCCTCCTTCGGCTTTATCCCCCTGCTCGTCGGAACATTGCTAATCACCTTGGTTGCCATTCTGGTCGCCGGCCCCCTTGGGCTGCTGTCGGCGATATATATGGCCGAATATGCAAGCCGCAACCTGCGAAGCGTGCTGAAGCCGCTCCTTGAAATCCTCGCTGGCGTACCAACAGTCGTGTTAGGATTTTTTGCGGCTCTCACGGTTGCCCCGCTCATCCGCAACACGGGCGAGGGTTTTGGCCTGGCGGTGGCCTCCGAATCAGCACTTGCTGCCGGCCTTGTCATGGGCATGATGATTGTGCCCCTGATCTCTTCGCTGTCTGACGACATCATCAATTCCGTGCCTCAGGCACTTCGTGACGGATCCTATGCCCTAGGCGCCACAAGGTCTGAAACGATCAAACGGGTGGTGCTGCCGGCGGCCCTTCCCGGCATTGTATCGGCCTTCATGCTTGCCATTTCACGCGCCATTGGCGAGACCATGATCGTGGTGATGGCGGCTGGTCTTGCCGCCAACCTGAGCTTCAATCCGTTGACCGCAGTGACTACCATTACTGTTCAAATAGCGACCCTTTTGGTGGGTGACCAGGAATTTGACTCCGCCAAGACACTGTCGGCATTTGCCTTGGGCTTTGTACTTTTCTGTTTCACCCTCATCCTGAATTATGTCGCACTTCGCACCGTGCAGAAATACCGTGAGCAATATGACTGACGCTTTCATTGCCAAACGCTATCGTAGCGAACGGATGTTTCGGGCCTATGGAGCCGTGGCGCTGGCCATCGCGGTGCTATTTCTTGTGTACCTGATGGTCGATATCGCCATCAAGGCCTGGCCCACGTTCTTCGAGAAATCGGTGAGCCTCAGCATTACCCTCGATCCAGCAAAAGTTGACAAGGCGAACCTAGCACAGGGTGATTTCTCGGCCCTGCTGAAGGATGCAATGCGTGCCCAATTTCCCGAGGTTACAGAACGCGCCGACAAGAAGCAGATTGCTGGCCTGCTTTCGGTTGGCGCAGCCGATGATCTACGCGACCTGACCGTGAGCGATCCAGCCAGTATTGGCACCACCATCAAGGTTGATGCCCTGCTCAATGATTCGGCCAACCTCTATCTTGATGGCAATGTGGGCAGCAGCGGCCTTGACGAGAAGGAACAGGGCTTTCTCAATGCCTTGCACGGCAAGGGGCTCATTCAAAGCCATTTTGCCATACGCTTCTTCACCGCGGGAGACTCACGTGAACCCGAGCTTTCCGGTCTGCGTGGCGCCATAACCGGCTCGCTTCTCACCCTGCTTGTGACACTGTCGCTCAGCGTGCCGCTTGGCATCGCCGCAGCCGTTTACCTTGAGGAATTTGCACCCAAGAACAAGTGGACTGAACTCATCGAGGTGAATATCAACAACCTGGCTGCGGTGCCCTCGATCATATTCGGCCTGCTCGGCCTTGCCGTGTTCATCAACTTCTTCGGGCTGCCGCGGTCAGCGCCCCTGGTGGGCGGACTGGTGCTTGCTCTTCTGGTTCTACCCACCATTATCATTGCCTCAAGGGCTGCCCTCAATGCCGTGCCACCTTCCATCAAGGAGGCAGCCCTTGGCGTTGGTGCATCCCACCAGCAAGCGGTTTTCCACCACGTTTTGCCGCTGGCACTCCCGGGAATCCTCACCGGCACCATTCTCGGCGTGGCGCGCGCGCTTGGCGAGACTGCGCCACTGTTGATGATTGGCATGGTGGCTTTTATCGTGGATGTTCCCAAGGGTTTTACGGAGGCAGCGACGGTTCTTCCGGTGCAGATCTACCTATGGTCAGACCTGCCGGAAGTGGCCTTCCAGTCGCGCACGGCAGCGGCTATCATCGTCCTGCTTCTCATACTTTTCAGTTTCAACGCAGTCGCCATTTATCTTCGCAAGCACTTTGAACGGCGTTGGTAGGAAAAAATCATGGATGCATCTATCAAAAAAGTGAAATCGATCCTGGGCCCTCGCATTCTCAACCAGCGGGATGTCAAGATTATCGCCAAGGATGTGAATGTCTACTATGGCGAAAAGCATGCCATCAAGCATCTCTCCATCGATATTCCTGACCGTGCCGTTTCGGCCTTCATCGGGCCGTCAGGCTGCGGCAAGTCCACCTTCCTGCGGACCATCAACCGCATGAATGACACCATACCAGGCTGCCGGGTAACGGGTGACATTCTGGTGGATGGCAAGGACATCTACGACCGCAGCCTCGACGTGGTCCAATTGCGTGCCAAGGTGGGCATGGTGTTCCAGAAGCCCAACCCGTTTCCAAAGTCCATTTTTGAAAACGTGGCGTATGGTCCGCGCATCCATGGCATTGCAAAATCGAAGACCGACCTTGAGGAAATTGTGGTGAACAGCCTAAAAAAAGCTGGCCTATTCGAGGAGGTCAAGGACCGTCTCGACCATCCTGGCACCGGCCTTTCTGGCGGCCAGCAGCAGCGCCTATGCATTGCGCGCGCCATTGCAGTCAATCCTGAAATCATCCTGATGGATGAGCCCTGCTCGGCGCTTGATCCCATTGCCTCGGCCCGTATTGAAGAGCTGATCGATGAGATCCGGCAGAACTATTGCATCATCATCGTTACCCACTCCATGCAGCAGGCAGCGCGTGTTTCTCAGCTTACAGCTTTCTTCCATCTGGGCGACCTGGTGGAATTTGGTGATACGGACAACATGTTCTCCACACCTCGCGACAAGCGCACACAAGACTATATCACTGGCCGCTTTGGCTGATTTTCTGAACGGAGACTTGCATGTCTGATCACACAGTCAAAGCCTATGACGAGGAACTTGCCGCCCTCAAGCAGATGGTGGCTCAAATGGGAGGGCTCGCCGAAGAACAGCTGGCCCATGCAATTGACGCAATTTCCAAGCGCGACACCAAGTTGGCCGATATTGTTATCGCGGCCGACGACCAAATAGATT
>Ga0315287_10004587_pt1 | contig 13494 bp, 14 predicted proteins | sample YL17G11_0_MG_FD_205037 | JGI IMG/M metagenome (GOLD analysis project Ga0315287, IMG submission 205037) | Sediment microbial communities from Yellowstone Lake, YNP, Wyoming, USA - YL17G11_0 | ecosystem: Environmental > Aquatic > Freshwater > Lake > Sediment | place: USA: Wyoming | collected... | reverse complement strand
GCGATTGTCCCCGGCTGGCGGCTTTGATCCATAAATACACCAATCCGCAAAGCGAAGGTCTTTCTGAAGAAGAAAAATTGCGTGCCTGGGTGCACACTCGTATTTATGCGGTTCTGGGAATGGGAGGGGATGAATAAGTGAAATTATTAAATATAGCTGAAGATAATAAAGGGGAGAGGATAGCGTTTGGAAACCTGCGAATGAACTTCGCGGTTTCCAAACTAGGATAATGAAGACCGAGGAAACCGAGACGCTTGCCCCGAGAGAACTTGTCCCGAGTTATATCGAGGGAATCGAGGGGTTCAGTCTCAGGTTTCCGAGTCTTGTAAAGGTGGAGCAAGAGTAATGTCAATTTTGATTTGGAAAAAACCATATGTTCCAAAATTTACGCTAAAAGCGATGGATGCCTTTGTCGCGTTGCGGAAGGATAACCCAAATTCTGAAGTGCATCATCTGCTGGGAAAGATGGGGATCAGTCGTGACGACCTGGTGAAAAATCTGGCCAGGGATTTGGTAAAATCCATGGCGGACGTGGCGACGATCATAGATGGGGATGACCTGTCTATTTGTGCCGGCAACCGCCCGGGAAACGAAGAATTAAATCGAAGGATCGGTCCGACCTTGAATTTACTGAACTATGCGCCTCCCCGCGATTATGGCCTGGACTGCGAGGTTCTCCGGGAAGCGCTGCATATATATCATATGGGGACCTCGGTTCATTCGCTCAGAGTATCCGGAGCGGTGGTCAGAATCGCGAGCAACCTGGCTCTGCCTATGAATGAAGAGCTGCTGCTGGCTGCTAATTATCATGACATTGGCAAAATAGCTGTTCCGGAAGAGGTCTTAAGAAAACCCGGCAAGCTTTCACCGGACGAATCCGAAATCATGGAATTGCATCAAAAGATTGGTTATCTGATTTTGCGCGGCATGCAACGTTATCGCCAATTGGCTGAGATCATGCTTTTTACTCACATTGAGAATGGTTATCCGAAAGAGGTGGTAGAGAAGAAAGTTCCGGAATTTTCACATTTCTTGATTATTGCCGATACCTTTGACGCTTGCCTGTCTTATCGTGAATACCGGCAAGGAGTGAGAATGTCTATGCGTGAGATTTTTGAAACGGTGGTCACAAAACATGACCGTCCCCGACATCCCCTGCCGCTTTTAATGGCGACTGCGAAAGCTTTTGAAATTAATCCGGAAGAAGCCAAAAAAATCTTGCAAACGACGTTCATTGAAGAAGATGAATTAAGAAAAATTAAAATGGTTTTTGGTTAATAATTAAAATAATTGTAGGAGGTGAATTTGATGAGATTGGTTAATGAAGGAAGGACCCCAGTTGGTTATGAGCGAGACCGGGTAGTATTTTCTGCCACACCTGCGAGAGGGCCAAAAATATATAGGGATCAATTAAATATGAGCGTTACCAGTATTGAAATAAGGGGAAATAGGTCCATCGCCATTTTTGATATTGAAAGTGTGAAACTTAAAGGGGTTGGAGAAACAGCTCTATATTTCAGAGTCCCGCTGCCTATAAGCAAAAGCGGGAAGTTATCTGATATTGAGCTGGGCGCTAGGGTTGAGATTAGGCTCCAATATAACAGGCTACAGAAAGCTGACCCGCAAACCGGGGTTAAAGTTGCTCTGTTAAAAGCAGAAATTGTTCGTTAAAACTTCTATCGAATAAAAAACTCGTCGATGATATAATCTATCTGTGAAACTGTCACAGCTCGGCGAGTTTGGCTTAATTAACCTCCTATCTAAAGAGATAGGCAAATCGTCTTCAAAAGTTGCGGTCGGCATTGGTGATGACGCGGCTGCCATTAAATCCCTGCCTGCCGGCAGGCACGGCAAAAATAATAAACTGTTATTAATAACCACCGATACCCTCATTGAAAACGTTCATTTCAAGTTAAAGAATACCTCTTTTTTTCATCTTGGTTATAAAGCGCTGGCGATTAATATTTCAGATATTGCGGCAATGGGAGGGAATCCGACATTCGCACTGGTGACGATCGGAGCGAATAAAAACCTTTCTGTCTCAAAGATTGAAGAGCTCTATCGCGGGATAAAAAGTCTGGCACGAAAATATAAAATTGACATTGTAGGTGGGGACACGGTGGCTTCGCCCAAGGAACTTATAATTAGTATAACTTTATTGGGAGAAGTTGAAAAAGATAATTTACTTAAACGATCGGGCGCGGAAGTGGGAGACGCTATTTTAGTAACCGGGGACTTCGGAAAACCGGCGTCTGAAAAATTCCGCATTCCGCACCTGCCTGCCGGTAGGCAGGGTTCTGAATTCCGCATTAGGCTAAAAGAAGCGCAAATTGTTGCGAAATTTAGGTTAGCCACCGCCATGATTGACAGCAGCGACGGGCTGGTGCGATCGGTCCTGGAAATTTGTAAGGCAAGTCAGGTTGGTGCTAGAATCTGGTTGGATTCGGTCCCCGTAGCTAAAGATGCCACTCTCGACCAGGCGCTTTACGGCGGTGAAGAATATGAATTGGTTTTTACCGTGCCGCGATCCAAAGCGATTGCATTGAAAACCTTAATCGAGAAACAAAGCAAGACCAGGGTTTCAATTATTGGTGAGATGGTTAGTAAAAAAAATGCTATAAAGTTGGTTGATGTTCACGGCCAGGTTTGCGATCTAAAAAGTGGAGGATATGAGCATTTCAAGTGATTAATAAACGTCGTTTAATAAATACTTTTAAGAAACTGGTCAAAATTGACAGCCTTTCTTTACAAGAAGGAAGGATCGTTAAATTTTTACAAAAAGAATTAAAGGGAATGGGTTTGAAAGCGAAGTTGGTGGGAGGAGTAAGAGATGGGGAGGTCGGGAATTTGATGGTTGAGATGGGAGGACACGGTCCGCGGTTACTTTTAAACGCGCATGTTGATACGGTCGCTCCCGGAGAAAACATCAAACCAATCGAGCGTAAGGGAGTCATTTATTCCAATGGTTCTACCATTTTGGGGGCGGATAATAAGGCGGGGGTAGCGGCCATCCTTGAAATCATAAGAAGCTTAAAAGAAAACAAAATTAAACACCCTCCTCTTCAAATTATTTTTACCGTAGCCGAAGAAACCGGTCTCTTGGGGGCAAAGGCGTTGCCAGAAAAGAGACTTAAAGCTGATTTTGGAATTGTGATGGATGGCGGGGACATCAATGCAATAATTTATAAAGCGCCCACCCAATATAATCTCACCGCTACCATTTTTGGAAAAGCCGCCCATGCCGGCATTCACCCGGAAGAAGGCATTAATGCCATCCAGGTTGCTTCAATCGCTATCGCCAAAATGCGCCTGGGAAGAATTGATAAAGAGACAACAGCTAACATCGGGATAATCAAAGGTGGCAGGGCCACCAATATCATCCCGGATGAAGTGGAAATCAAAGGAGAAGCACGCAGCCATAACCCAGCAAAATTAAAGACTCAGATTAAACATATGGAAAAGCTTCTCTCTCAAACCTGTAAAAGATTTAATGCTCGGCTTATGCTGAGAGTTGAACGGATGTATAAATCTTTTGAAATGAAAAAATCTAGTCGAATAATTCAATTAGCTCAATCTGCCATGGAGGCAGCTAAGGTAAAACCGGTTTTAAAACAAACGGGTGGCGGATCGGATGCGAATATTTTTAATGAAAGGGGCATTAATACCATCATTATGGGAGTAGGGGCAGATCGGGTGCATACCACGGCGGAAAGAATCGCTGTCAGTGACTTTGTGAAAGGGACGGAGATCCTTTTAAATTTAATACGGAGGTTAACAATATGAGAAAACTCGAAGAAAAAACGATTTCGAGCGAGACAATTTTTGAAGGACGACTGCTTAAACTGAAAAAGACACAAGTTAAACTTGCTTCTGGCGTTAAAGCCACCCGCGAAATCGTTGAACATCCCGGAGCAGTAGCCATTATCGCTATTACTGCAGACAATGAATTAGTCCTGGTCAGACAGTTCAGGAAAGCGGCAGATACCATCTTGCTGGAAGTTCCGGCCGGGGTACCGGAAAAGGGTGAAACAGGTGAGGCGACGGCGTGCCGGGAACTGGAAGAAGAGACGGGTTTCCATGCAAAAAAAATTACGAAACTCTGGGAGGGTTTTGCTTCTCCCGGTTATTCAAATGAGCTTATCCAATATTATCTGGCGCAGGAAATGTCAACCGTTCCCCGAAGGCCGGAAGAAGACGAACAGATTGAGGTTGACCTGGTGGATATTGAGGCCTGTGTGGATATGGTTAAAAATGGCAAAATCAGGGATAATAAAACGATGATCGGAATTATGCTCGCGGAAAGGGTAACGAGTGGACAAATTTATTAAGGACTTCCTGGAATTCATTAAAATCGAACGCGGTTATTCGGATAATACCTTACATTCTTACCAGAAGGATTTGAGCCAATTTAATCAATACCTTAAAATAGAAAATCCCAAAGCGGTGGATCAGGCGGCGATCAAGTCATTTATGGAACATTTGCATGATGAGGGTTTTTCTGTCGCTTCGATCGAGCGTAAATTGGCCTGTCTAAAATCTTTTTTCCGCTATTTATTACGGGAAGAAATTGTTCAAAGCGACCCTACCAGTGACACCTCCTTCCCTAAAAAAGCGAAACGCTTACCCAAGGCATTAAGCATTAGCGAAACGATCAAGCTCATCTCCGCCCCCCGCGGGGAAAAGCAGGCTGCCTTAAGAGACGCAGCGCTGCTTGAATTAATGTATGCGACCGGCATGCGTGCTTCAGAAATCGTAGGCTTAAATCTCAATGATATCAATTTAGAAGTTTCTTTTGTAAAATGTTTTGGCAAAGGCGCCAAGGAGAGAATCGTTCCGATCAATAAGATTACCCTGCGGGCTTTAAAAGCCTATCTAGAAAAGGGCCGACCGAAATTTCCCCAGAAAGACAAACCGGCTCTTTTTTTGGATAAGAATGGTCAACGCTTAGGTCGGCAAGGCCTCTGGTTTATCATAAAAAAATATGTGAAAGAAACCGGGGTAAAAGAGGGAACGTCGCCGCATACCCTGCGCCATTCCTTTGCCACCCATCTTTTGGAGAGGGGAGCTGACCTAAGATCGGTACAGGAGATGCTGGGACACTCAGATATTTCAACCACCCAGATCTATACCGCGGTTTCAAGGGAAAGGTTGAAGAGGGTTTATTTAAAAGCTCATCCCAGAGCCTAGAGAGGAGTATTTGAAATGAATGAATTAACTTCGTTATTGATCAGTTTGCCGATAATCTTAATTGCCATTACCATCCATGAGTTTGCTCATGCCAAGGTAGCGGATATGCTGGGCGATCCCACACCCCGGCTGGCCGGACGTCTGACCCTAAATCCGATCAGTCACATTGATCCAATTGGATTTATCATGTTAATCCTGGTTCGTTTTGGCTGGGCTAAGCCGGTACCCATCAATCCTTATAATTTTAAGAATCCCAGGCAGGGAAATATTTATGTAAGCCTGGCGGGACCCCTTTCTAATTTTATTTTTGCCTGGATCATTGCCATTCTTTATCGTAATCTTCCCTTGGGTAACCTGCCCATTTTGCCCTTTATCTTTTCTTACACGATTTGGATCAATTTAGCCCTAGGGGTTTTTAATCTGATCCCCATTCCGCCGCTGGATGGCTCACACCTTCTGGAGGCATTTTTGCCTTATCGCTACCAGGAAACCTATTATCAAATGCAACAATACGGATTTATCATATTGGTAGTGATCGTGGTATTTGGTTCCCCCATTTTAATCTCCATTATTGAATTTTTATATCATTTATTGATTTAGGTTAATTCATGCCGTTGCAATACCTTGAATCGCTTGAAAAATTTGGCATCCATTTAGGCTTAAAAAGGATTGAGTATCTTTTAAGCCGGCTGGACAACCCTCATCTGAAATTTAAATCCCTGCATGTCGCCGGCACCAATGGTAAAGGTTCTACCTGTGCGATGATCGCGGCGATTTTAAAAGCAGCCGGTTATAAAGTTGGTCTTTATACTTCGCCGCATCTGCTAGCTTACACAGAAAGAATTAAAATCAACGGCCAGGATATACCCCGAAAAAGGTTTTTTGAGGGTCTTAAGAAGGTGCAAAAGTTGACCGTGAGTATGCGCGACAAGCCCACCGTTTTTGAAGTTCTGACGGCCGTCGCTTTTTGGTATTTTGCGGAAGAGAAAGTTGATTATGCGGTGGTGGAGGTGGGGATGGGGGGGCGTCTGGATTCTACCAATGTGATTACGCCCTTAGTCTCTGTCATTACCAATATTGATTATGAACACATGGAGGTCTTAGGTAAAAGTTTGTCAAAGATAGCCGGGGAAAAGGGGGGGATCATAAAGCCGGGGATTCCGGTGGTAACCGCGGAAAAAAAATCGGAGCCACTCAGGGTGATGAAAAAAATATGCCAAAAAATGGATTCAATGCTGGTGGCTGTAAGCAGTAAGCAGTTGGCCGTTAGCAGCGGATTAATCGGCACCCATCAGCGGAGCAATGCTGCCTGTGCGATCGCTGCCATAAGAATGGCGGGTATAAAAGTATCGAAAAAAGCCATTCAAAGTGGATTAAGCAAAGTCCGATGGCCCGGGCGATTCCAGGTAATATCGAAAAATCCTTTAGTATTAGTTGACGGGGCGCATAATCCCGCGGGGATTAAAACTTTACAGGTGACGATTCGGGACCGGTTCCCGGGTATCAAGTTTATGGTGATCTTCGGCTGCCAGAAAGATAAGGATGCTAGGAAAATGCTGAGCCGTTTGAGTTCCATTGCTTCCAAAATAATCGTCACCCGGTCATCCCATAAGAATGCAGTTAACAGCCGGAAATTATCAAAATATATGGAAAAAGATTTTTTAACTGATTCATTGCGTCAGGCGCTGGCATATTGGGATAAAGCCTCCCCCTTAGTAATTACGGGTTCTCTTTTCTTGGTTGCAGATGCACTAAAGGTGTTTAATTGCCATTTTAAACTTGACGGCTTTAAACGATTATTGTAAAATCAACCCATTATGGAAACACCTGGAGAAAATTTTGAAGCACCACCTAATCCCAGCGGCGGTTCCGAAGAGGAAAATCCTTCTAATAACCAGTTTCAGAACCTGTTAAAAAATCTTTTGTTAATTCTGGTTCTGATTGCCCTGATTATTGCCTGCTTCTGGGTTAGCTTTTTGTTGGGGAAAAGAATCCTAACCCCACCCAAAAGACCCATTCCTCAAAATCTTCCCATGGTTACTTCCGAGGCTTTACCTTCGACCGATCATTTACAGAAGCTGGCCATTGAAGCCACTAAAGAAGGTGAAAATATTCCCATCACCCTGGAAGCAGTAGCTAAGGTAAAAATAGCCACTGTCAAAAAGATAAAAGTAGGTAAAATTGTTAAAAAAATGCCACTCTTTCAGTTGGTAACTAAGGAAGTTAAAACGATAAAATGGGTTCCAACAACAAAACCCCCTGCAAAAAAAACGGTTAAACCGGTAGCCATAAAAGTTACCGCTAAAAAAGTTAAGGGATATTATAAAGTTCAGGTAGGATTTCACACCAGCCGTTCTTCGGCAGATAGTCAGGCTGAAAAAATCCAGGCGGCCGGTTTTAAATCTTTCATAAAAAAGCTGCCTAATGGTTGGCGTGTACAAGCTGGCGCATTCAGGACCAAAGCCGAAGCCAACCGCTTTCAGGCAACCCTTAAAACCTACGGTTTTAAGTCAAAAGTTATTTACGAATAATTTTAAGGAGGAAGAAATTAGCTATGGGATTGTATGATTTAATTTTTGGACATTTTTCAAGAGATGTGGGAATAGATTTAGGAACCGCCACCACGCTGGTTTTCGCGCGGGGTGAGGGGATTATTCTCTGTGAGCCATCGGTAGTAGCGATCAATAAAGATACCGGGAGAGCGCTGGCCTTTGGCAATGAAGCGAAGAGCATGCTGGGAAGAACTCCCGCTAACATCATTGCGGTAAGGCCTATGCGTGACGGGGTCATCGCTGATTTTGAAATCACCGAAATGATGCTCCGCCATTTCATCAATAAAAGTCATAACCGTTCCGCTTTTGTCAGGCCCAGGATTGTGATTGGTGTGCCCTCCGGCATCACCGGGGTAGAAAAACGGGCCGTGCTGGATGCGGCGATGCATGCCGGCGCGCGCGAAGCTTATCTGGTGGAAGAACCGATGGCGGCAGCGATCGGAGCCAATCTGCCGGTTTCGGAAGCGCAGGGGAGCATGATCGTAGATATCGGCGGCGGGACCACCGAAGTGGCCGTTTTAGCTTTGGGCGGAATTGTGGTTTCTAAATCCATCCGGGTGGCAGGGGATGAAATGGACGAAGCGATTGTGGCCCATTGCCGTAAAAATTACAATCTATTGATTGGAGAACGGACCGCAGAACAAATTAAAATTGATATCGGTTCGGCGTATCCACTTTCTGAAGAGAGAACGATTGAAGTGCGCGGCCGTGACCTGGTGACGGGCCTGCCCAAAACCTTAACCCTTACTTCTTCCGAAATCCGCGATGCCCTTTCTGAACCGGTCGCCACCGTGGTGGACGCGGTGCGCATGACGCTGGAAAAAACCCCGCCCGAACTGGCTTCGGATATCATGGACCGGGGGATCGTTATGGCGGGTGGTGGATCGTTGCTGCGCGGTTTAGACAAGCATCTAGCGCAGGAAACGGATATGTCGGTTTATGTGGTAGATGATCCCATTTCTTGTGTGGCCTATGGTACCGGTAAGATATTGGAAGAAATTGACACTTTGAAAAAAGTTTTGATAATGCCCAAACGATCTAATCAGTGACCGACTTTCGTCTCTATCGGAAAAAAAGATCTTATCTGCTAGCGATTATCATAATCCTTGTGGCTATTTTTGTATCTTATTCGGCCTTCCTAAATATAATCCAGCTTAGATCAATCATGGGAACGATGGCTTATCCTTTTGAGGCGGTGACCGCGGTGGTTTGGAAGAGCACGGTGGGATTACCTGCCTTTATCTTTAATCTGAAGGATATGACAAGTGAAAACGCAAAATTGCGAGCAAATTTGGAGGAAACTGATACTAAACTAGTAATCCTGGATCAGCTGGCGGAAGAAAATGATCGCCTAAAGGAGGCCTTGGCTTTTAAACGGAGTCAGTATCGTTTTAATCTATGCGCTGCCGGTGTTTTAGGCAGGGTTCCCACCGCCTGGTATTCCATTTTATCTATCAATAAGGGCAGTAAAAATGGCATCAAGGTTGGTATGCCGGTAATCAACCAACAGGGCTTGATTGGCAAAATAATTGAGGCCTCTAGTTTTTCTTCAAAAGTATTGCTGTTAATTGATCGTGAAAGCGCGGTGGTGGCGGCCGATGCGCGCAGCCGGGTGGAGGGGGTGGTTGAGGGCAGTGGGACAGAAAAACTGTTTATGAAATATGTCGGTGCCGAAGGAGAGATTAAAGAGGGAGATCTGATCGTGTCCTCCACCCTTTCTTCTGCTTTCCCGGCCGGCCTTCCCATTGGTGCGGTTAGCCGGGCTTTTAAGCGAGAGCACGATATTTTTTATCATGTAGAAATTAAGCCGGCGGTTGAATTTCTAAGCATCGAGACCCTCTTCGTTATTTTATAAAATGCGGTATGTAAAGAGCGGCGTTTTTATTGGCCTGCTGCTTATTTTGCAAAGCAGTGTTTTTTCCCGTTTGTGCCTTTTTGGGGTGGGGCCGGATCTGGTATTGGTAGCGGTGGTGATCTTTGCGGTGTTGAACCAGGACGAAAAATCAACCCTGTTCGCGGCAGGAACGGCTTTTTTACAGGATCTTCTTTCTTACGGAATATACCTGAACCTGGTGCTCAAGGTGGCTTATACGGCGCTGATAAATGCGATGAAAAAAAACTTTATGGGGAGTGAATTCTTTCTGGCGGCGGTTTTGCTGGCGCTCTTTACTTTTGTCACTTTTATTCTTACCGGAATAATCTATCCCCTTTTAAGCGGGAAACCGATTGATTATCCGGCGTGGTTGCTGACCGTCTTGATCGCCATGCTTTATAATCTGGTTTTTCTGCCGATCCTTTTCCCCATTTTAAAAAAATTAAGCCATGATTAAACGACCACTGCCGTTAACGATGGTTATCGGAATTATTTTTGCTTTGTTCCTGGGCAGATTGGTGCAATTGCAATTGCTTGAAGGGGCAAAGTATTCGCGAATATCGGGTGATAATGCGGCCAAGACTTTCCTGGAAACGGCTCCCCGGGGTATTATTTATGACCGCTATGGCAAGGTGCTGGTGGAGAACCAACCGATTTTCTATGTTCAGGTCCTGCCGCATATTTTGGCGGCCAAGTCCGAGAGCGCCCGAGAAAGGATCCTGAATGAATTAAGCCGGCTGCTGGGAGAGAAAATCGAATTAAAGGTCTCAGCCAATGAGCCGATTATTATCAAGGATAATATCCCGTTGGAGACCGCCTTGAAAATAGAAGAGAAAAAACAGGAGCTGGAAGGGACGGTGGTCAGTACCCGAGCTATCCGTCTCTATCCTTATGCAGCAAACCTGTCGCATGTCCTGGGCTATCTGGGTGAGATCGAAGCCCGAGAATTAGAAAAATTAAAAGAAGAGGGTTATCGGCTGGGTGATATCCTGGGTAAAGACGGAATTGAAAAAAAATATGACCGGGAAATCCGTGGGGTGGATGGGGGCAAAAAAATTGAAGTAGATGTTTACGGAACACCCAAGCGTATCTTGGAAGATGTCGAATCAGTTCCGGGAGCAGATGTGAAATTAACCATTGATCTGGAGATGCAGGAAGCAGTAGAAAAAGCCTTAGGCGGCCGAGCGGGAGCAGCGTTGGTGATGGATGCCAGAAGCGGTGAGATCCTGGCGCTGGCCAGCCATCCCAATTATGATCCCAATATCTTTTTAGAACCGCTGGAGGAGGAAACCTGGAGGCGATTAGAGAGGACCGGCAACCCCTTTATGAATCGCGGCCTGGCGCTGTATCCGCCCGGATCAATTTTTAAGGTAGTGACGTTGGCGGCGGCCTTGGAGGAAGGGCTGGCCAAGCCCGACGAAATGATCAATTGCCCTGGCTACTATCAAATAAATAATCGTATTGCGCGTTGCTGGTTAACTTCAGGCCATGGGTCTATTTCAATTATCGAGGGCTTAGTCTGGTCCTGCGATGTGGTTTTTTATGAATTGGGCAAAAGATTAGGCCCAGATTTACTAGCAAAATATGCACACAAATTTGGTTTGGGCGAACGTACCGGGATAGACCTGCCACAGGAAAAAAAGGGAACCATCCCAACCCGGGATTGGAAGAAAAATTATTTAAATGAAGCCTGGTATGAGGGCGATTCGATCAACTATGGAATTGGGCAGGGATTTGTAACGGTTACGCCTTTGCAGATGGCGGTGATGTATGCGGCGATCGCTAACGGACAGGTGCTTAAGCCATTTGTGGTCAAGGAAATAATTGATCGTAATGATAAGATTATTTATAAAAATAATTATCAGAGTGCGGGAGAAATGCCCATTTCTTTGCCCAGCTTGCTTTTGATGAGGAAAGCGTTGCGGGAAGTGGTCAGACGCGGAACGGGGGTCGTAGCTTCGGTGCCAGGGTTGCCGGCAGCGGGTAAAACGGGAACGGCGGAAAATCCAGGGAAAGCACATGCCTGGTTTGTTTGTTTTGCTCCTTACGATAATCCGGAAATTGTCATCGTTGCTTTTGTCGAGCACGGGGAACACGGCGATCGCGTTACGGCTGCGATTACCCGGGATATTTTGACTTGGTACAAAGAAAATCGGTTGCAAAAATCTTATGCGGAAGAAAAGCCTGAAGGGCAATATATCCTGCACGGCAAGTATAAAACTCCCTATTATGTGAAAAAGAAAACTGAGGAAACGGCTGGGGAAAGTACGGAATAGGGTTGAATTAGATTTTTGGTTATGGTAAAATTAGCGGTCTCGAGAGGAGAAAATTATGGTAAAAGTTGAGTTAGAAGCGGAAAAGAGAGAAACCCTGGGTAAAAAAAATAAAAAATTAAGGACGCAGGGATTGGTCCCGGCCATTATTTATGGGCGTAAATTCAAACCGGTTTCGGTTACGATTAATTTGCGTGATTTTCAGAAGAAGATCTTAATGTCCGACGCCGGCTTGAACCTTTTGTTTACTCTAAAATTGAAAGAGGGAGGAAAAATCCAGGAAATTCCAACCATCACCCGCGATCTGCAAATTAATCATTTAACCGATGAGATCATTCATCTGGATTTTATGCAAGTGGCAATGGATGAAGTTCTTAAAGCCAGAGTACCGGTAGAATTAAAAGGCTTGCCAATAGGGGTTAAAGATAGCGGAGGGGTATTGGTGCATGGTTTAAGAGAAATCGAAATTAAATGTTTGCCCGGTGATATTCCGGAAAAATTTGAGATTGATGTCACTAATCTAGCGATTGGTAACTCCTTACATGTAGCTGATCTTCAAATTACTAAAAAGATAGAAATTTTATCACCTCTAACCGAGATGGTTGCGACCGTTTCTGCTCCGACCAAGGAAGAAGAGGTTGCACCCCCGACGCCAACGCCTGAAGAAGCAGCGGTTGCGGCCGAAGCCGCGACTGCGACAGCAGTGGCGGAGGAACAGGTTAAGGAAAAATCCGCGCCCGGTGGAGCCCCGGCTAAAGAAAAAGCCCCCGCTAAAGAAAAGGCCCCTGCTAAAGAAAAATAGTATAATTTCAATAAAAATTTGAATTCGGCTACAAGTTTTCACTTGCAAATTACGATATATTATAATAGGATATTAGTGCGTTTTTCTGTAATTAAATACGATTAAATTCGTTGCAAGGAGAAAAATTGGTGGGTGAATTTCAAGCTGGTGGAGGAATACATCAGGAACATAAGCCTATTTGGCCGACGGGAAAGCCGATAGCTTCTTCACAAACTTCCGGCGGGGTAACCCGAGCGGCTCCCAGCCGACCGGGCGAGGTAGCGCCCACTCCCGAAGCTGCTCCGGCTCCGACCACTGCGCCCGCCGCACCGGCACGTCCGGCGCCTTCCGTGGCTCGCCCCCTAACCATCGAAGATATCCGTACCCATCTTTTAAACAACCAGATTGAACCCAACGATTTTAATACCAAACTCGCTTCGCTGATGTTACGCAACGGGGTTGAGGTTTCCCGTTCAAATTTTGTAAAAGCCATTACTATGCTGCAGGGGACCAATAGTTCCCAGGCGATGCAGGATGCGGCTGTTTTACTTTTAATGAAAGGCATCGATTCTCCTGAAGCGGTAAAAGTGCTGGGGAATTATTTTTCTGACAATCCCGGAATGGCGGCGGAATTTATGGCTTTACAGGAAGGGATTGGCAATTTGAATTCTGCCCTGGGAATGGGAAAGGCATTAATGGATGCGACTTTAATCAATCAGTTGTCGGCGCTGCTTACCCAGTTCGATGAAAACTTCCAGGCGCTTACGCAAAAATTTTCGGGCAAGAAAAATATTAGTCGCGAACAGGTCATCAATGATGTGCGGGCGT
>Ga0315287_10004586_pt1 | contig 13495 bp, 10 predicted proteins | sample YL17G11_0_MG_FD_205037 | JGI IMG/M metagenome (GOLD analysis project Ga0315287, IMG submission 205037) | Sediment microbial communities from Yellowstone Lake, YNP, Wyoming, USA - YL17G11_0 | ecosystem: Environmental > Aquatic > Freshwater > Lake > Sediment | place: USA: Wyoming | collected... | reverse complement strand
GCCTGTGGCCATCTAGCTTAGCTTGATGGTTTTTTCGTCGCATCACTCCTTGAAGCATCCGAACTTTGCCGGACAGGCAACTCCCTGTGGTTTTGCCCGATGTGACGTCTTTGGGATGGATTCCCCAATGTCCCCGCCTTTTTTTTCGGCCGCTTCTTGTGCGCTATGGGGTCGGACGGATGCCTTACGGCTTCGCCTTCCGTGGGATGGCATTCCCCGCCGCGCCATCTTGTTTTACCTTGATGGTTTTTTTTTGACACCGCACCACTCCTTAGAGCGTTCGACCGGAGTCGAACAGACTTGGCCCCCTATCAGGCCTTGTTTGTGGGTTGTCTTTTGGGTGAATCGTCCGATTACCCCGCGCCCAAGATTGGCGATACATCATGTGAGGATGTAGTATATATACTTATCGTTTATTGTGCCCAAAAACGTGCATATTTTTACCAGTCACCTGTCCCCGCCGTCCTTCCCATCGGCCTCCACGAGGCCTGTGGCGACGCCTGCGTCAAGCCATCCTTCGGCGTATTCGAGCGCTGCGAAGGCGTTGACGAGTTCGCATTTGGCCATGAAGTGTAGGGCGTCGTGGTAGTAGCGTGTGGCAGTGTCTTTGATTTTTTCGCCGCCGGCTCCCGTCACCGTTATGGCCTCGAACGAGGGCTTCGCCTTCGCAAGATACCTTTCCAGCTTCGCTTTAAGCTCGTCCATGGGCGTTCACCCCCGCCTTACCGCTGGTGAGTTCCCGGGCGAGCGCGTTGATGCGCTTCCTCGCGGCCTGGAGCAGTTTCCTTCCGCAGGCTGTGAGGTTGTACTGTTTCCTCTTCGGGTAGCCGTCGTCCAGCCATACGCCCATTATGTAGCCGCCCTCCTCCAGGGATTGGAGGACGGGATAGACGGCTGCGGCGCTTAGTTTCAGCCGGTAGTGGCTTCGCATGTACTGTAGGATGTCGTAGCCGGTGCTGCCGCCCCGCTCTATCACGCAGAGGTAGTGTACCTTCGCCAGGCTCTTCAGGAACCGCTCGTTTATCCAGGAGAGGTCTTCCTCGTCACTGGCCTTGTTTTTCATCCTTCCTCCTTGACTCCGGCTTTTCCTTCCCTCTGCCGCCTTTCACGTAGTTTTTAGCCCCCCATAAGGCTAGGGCTAGGGCCAAGACCACTGCCGCCACCAGGGCTGTCGGCACGCTGTCCAGTTGGCTTGCCGCGGTGACGGTGATTCGCGTGGACGCCGAGTAGACCTCGACCTTGTCATCGAGGGTGCAGCGTATCTCCATGGGCACGATGTAGTCCTGTTCCTTTGCCGCCGCGTCCGTTGTGAATGTCAGTGCCGCCTCGCCGCCTTCCCCGACGTCCAGGTCGCCTATGTACTGGCTCTTGTCGTCGAATTCGAACGGCTGGTCGCTCTTCTTCATCACCCAGAGCGTCACAGACTCGCATTTCTTCCCGTTGTTCGTCACCTTCGCCTGTATGCGGCCTTTCTCCCCGGCTACCACCGAGATGGTCGGCGACGTGACTGTGAAGTCGGGGCTGTCCTTCAGGGCTATCTGTATGAATTTCGTTTCGTTGACGTACTTTATGCCGAGCTTGTACTCCGCGAGGAACGCGAGCGGGTAAAGCCCCGGCTTGGCGCCCTTGTCGACGTCCACGTAGAAGCTGACGATGGATGAATCCTGGGTCTTGACGGTCCCAAGCTCCTGCGTCTGGACGTAGGACCTAGCGTTCCTGAACGGACCGTCCGGCTGAAGAGTCATCCTGAAGTTGTCCACCTCCTTGGTGCCGATGTTCTCCACCGTGACCTTCACCTCCACGTCCTTCTCGTCCTGGTGTATCTCGCTTGGGTCGGTCTTGACGTTGGAGAAGCTTACCTGAGGCTTGCCTGTGACAAAGACCCCTATCTCCAGCTCCTCCGACTGTGCGACCTTCCCCTTGTTCTCGTACTGTATCGTGAGAGGGAGGGAATAGGCTCCGGACACCGCTTTCTCGCTGATGTACGCCCTGAAGGTAACCGGGACGGTCTCCCCCTGGGCGAGGGTACCGACGTACTTCTGGTTGGAGTCGAGGATGGTTATGGCCTTCTCGCCGGCCGAACTAAGCGAAGACGCCGTTGATGCGAGACCTGCGAGGGCCGAGGGATTGGCCGACACAAGCTGCAGGAGGGAGGAGGCGGCGGACGACTGGGACGCCTCTGACGCTGCGGAGGATAGTTGGCTTGCCCCCTCGAGGGTCACGGTCGTCTTGAACGCTTCGGTGTTCTGGTTCTTCAGGTAAAGGGTGATTGTGAAGGGGGCGCCTATGTCGACCCCGTCGAATTTTACCTGGTCGACAGATATCTTGGGGCTGCCATAGACCCGGAGGGGGAAGTCGTAGGTCGACACTAGGTTCTCCTGCTTGACCCCGTAGGCGTCGTATCCGTCGTAGTTGAGCTTTATGGACAGGGTCTGTATGCCCATCGGGGCGTCGGACGCTATCCTGTAGGTAAGCGAAACCGTCGAGGTGGCGCCCGCCTGTATCGTCCCCATAAAGAACTTTTTGGCTATTTTTATGTACGGCGTGTCGGCGATGTTCACCTCCACGTTCTCCGACTTGTAGAGTCCGTTGTTTCGTAAAACGAGGACTAGCGTGCCGGTGTCCCCGGGTTCAAGCGAGGAATCGTACGTGCTAAGCGAATAGTCCACCATCACGGAAGAATCGAACGACGCCGCCCTCGTGGCTCCACTCGCCGAGGAGTACGTCTGAGCCGCCGGGGCCCCGGCCATGAACAAGATACATGCCAACACGCAGATTTCATTCAATTTCATATTTTCCCTCCAAATATTGTTTTGCCTTTGATTAGAGTGTAGGCGAAGCCCCATCTGAACTGGCCGAAGTATTTTTCCCCGATTACGAGGGCGACCGGTACGACCGTCAACGCCGCCGCCATACAGCAGAGGACGCCGAACGACATCATCGTCGCAAGGTCTGCGAGCATCGTCAGCTCGCCGAGGGACATCGCCCTGAAGCCTATCAGGGCCGCGAGCGTCGTCGTGCTCATGGGGACGAGGACGGTGTCTATCGTCTCTATCATCGCCTGCCTTACCTTCATCCTCCGCGCCTCTATCCTGAACCGGTTCACCACCTGTATGCCGAAGTCTATGCCTATCCCGAGTATCATGGACAGGCCGGCGGAGGTCTGCGAGGTTATGTTCATCCCCATGAGACCCATGAGGCCGAACGACCATACGCTCCCTAGGATGATGGCGAGGAGGGATGTGAAGCTGTGGCGGACGGATAGGCCGAAGGTTATCAGGACCAGGATTATCACGCCTATGAGCGAGTACGTGCCGGTCTTGGCCATGTCAGGGGCTATCTGCGCCTTTATAGACGAGCCTACGATGACTGAGCCGGACACCTGCGCCTTTATCCCGGGTGGCTTTGGAGTCTCCTCGACTATCCCGGTCAGCTGCCTGTTGAGGCGGTCCTCGTTGATGCTGTCCGTAAGCTGTATCCTGACTAGCGTCATCGAGTAGTCCGGGCTCACGTACATCGTCGACTGCGGGTTTTGGCTGAGGAGGGAGTTTATGGTGTTGTCGCTGCGGCTCAGCCTGTCCTCCCGCCGTATCATGTCTGCGGCCGAGGATGCCGAGACCGCATCATCGAGCTTCTGCGCCTTCTGGGTGAGTATGTCGGCGTATTCGAGGACGCGGGGGTCCCGTATGTCCTTGACTTCGTTGGAGCCCGTCTGCGTAGGGTCGAGCTCCAGGACGAATAGTGCGGATTCCGTGCCGCCTAACTCATCCTGCATGGCGTTCAGGCTCTTGACTGCCGGGTCATCCCCGGGCAACATGTCCTTCTGGTTCATGGAGACGTTCTGGATTAGCGTGTTGCCGTATGCCGCCACGAGGTATATCAGGGCGACGACGCCCACCATCACGTAGGGGTGGTCTGAGACGAAACCCCCGTAGGCTTCCGAGAAACGGCGTACGGCGCTCACTCTGCCTCCTCCCCGGCGCCGGCGTATTTGCAGAATGCGCGGAATATGCGGTCAGAGTGCCTTTCCTCGAGCACGATTAACGCGGGGTTGAATATCAGCGCCGTGAGTGCGCAGTACGCTATCCCCAACGCGAGCGCGAAGCCGAGGTGGTGCAGGAGGGGCATCGACGCGAACGTGAGTGCGAGGAAGCCGGCCACCGTAGTGGACGAGGAGCCGAATATCGCGGCCCCGACCTCCCTCAGAGCCAGGTAAAGGGCCTCGTTCTGGCTTCCTCCTGACTCGCGCTTGGCCTCGTATGTGCTCACGTAGAACGCACTGTATTCCACGCCTAGGCCCAGTATCATGGCGCCGACTCCTACTGTGACCATCGAGAGGGGTATGTTAAGCCAGCCCATGGTGCCGAGCGTCCATATCAGGGCCATCATCAGGGGCATGAACACGAGGAAGCCCCGTGTGAACGGCCGGGTCATGACCAGGAGCAGGAGGAGGATTATCGCCGACGCCAGGACGGTGGTGTATTTCGCGTCGCTTACGAGTATCTCCCCGAGCCTCACCCGGACCGCCGGCATCCCGGTGACTGAGAGCTTCACGCCAGGGGGCTTCGAAACCTCGTTTATGCTATCGGTTATGTCGTTAGTCAGGGCCTTCACCTTGCCGGAGCCGGAGCCTACGTTCGCGAAGACCGACACTATCGTCATCGAGTAGTCCCTGTTGAAGAAAGCGCTCGAGCCCGGGACCACGGCAAGCCTCGCCTTCACGCCGTCGAGGGTCTCCGGGACATCCGAGCCGGAAAACAGCATTGCCGCGGACTGGGACCTGTCGACCCCCGCCTTGTCCTTGAACTCCTGCCCCAGCCCCCGGAGCATCTCCATGACCCGCGGGTCACGTATGTCCTTCACCGCCTGCCTGCTCTTGGAGGCGGGGTCCAGCTCCACAACCACGAACATCGCGTCCTGGCCGCTGAACGTGTCCCTCACGCGGTTGTTCAGGATTATCGCGGGGTTGTCCTGCGGCAGCTCCTTCTGGAAGTCAGTCTCAATCTGGATGAACGCTATCCCGAAGGCGAAGAACAACGTCAACGCCAACGCCGCGGCCGAGACTAGGAGCGCCCGCCTGTCCTGCACGTCGGCAATCCGCTGGAATATCCCGTCAATATCCATAGCATATGTCAAAAACAGATATATCTCAGGATATTATATAGACCCGGGCCAATAAAAACCGGGGGGAGGCTTTTTAGCCTTTAAGTGCTTATACCATCAGGTAGGTGATTCCATTTGCCCACGAAGGGTCTAAAGAACATATTCTACCCGAACACTGTCGCAGTGATAGGGGCGAGCAACAAGAAGGACAGCGTAGGGTACGCGATAATGTCTAATCTGATAGGCCATGGGTTCAAGGGCACCGTATACCCGGTGAACCCGAAACATGATAGCATACAGGGCGTCCACGCGTACGCGTCCGTTAGCGAAATCCCACGCCAGATAGACCTAGCCATAATAGCGACACCCGCACCCACCGTTGCGGCGATAATGGACGAATGCGGCAGGAAAGGCGTCAAGGGCGTGGTCATCATCTCCGCCGGCTTCAAGGAGGCCGGGGAGGAGGGGAAGAAGCGGGAGCAGGAGGTGGCAGCCGCGGCTGCGAAGCACGACATAAGGATAATCGGCCCCAACTGCCTGGGAGTTATTAATCCGAGGCACAGGCTGAACGCCAGCTTCGCAATCAAGATGCCGGAGGAAGGCAATATCGCGTTCATAAGCCAGAGCGGAGCCCTCTGTTCCTCAATAATCGACTGGGCGGACGGCCGGGGGATAGGTTTCAGCTACTTCGTTTCGATCGGCTCTATGCTGGACGTCGACTACGGGGACCTCATAGACTACTTCGGCCGCGACCCCAAGACGAGGAGCATAGTCGTGTACATGGAGTCCGTGAAGAACGCGAAGAAGTTCATGAGCGCCGCCAGCGGCTTCGCCATAAACAAGCCCATCGTCATCGTCAAGTCCGGCCGATTCGAAGAGGGCCGGAAGGCCGTCGTATCCCATACGGGGGCGATAGCCGGCAGCGACGACGTCTACAGCGCCGCCTTCAAGAGGGCCGGCGTCGTTAGGGTGAAGGAGATAGACGACCTGTTCGACATATCGGAGAAGCTGGCTAAAGGGCCGCTGCCGAAGGGCCCGAAGATAGCGGTGATAACAAATGCCGGCGGACCAGGAGTCATGGCCGTCGACAAGATTATAGAAGAGAAGGGCGCTTTGGCCGAGCTTGACGATGAGACGCTGAAGAAGCTCGACAGCGGCCTCCCGCAGGCCTGGAGCAGGAACAACCCCATAGACGTACTCGGGGACGCCGGCCCGGACAGGTACAGGCACGCCCTAGACGTCTGCATAAAGAACAGGGACGTGGACAGTATCACAGTCATACTCACCCCGCAGTCCGGAACAAATCCCACTGAAATCGCGAAGGTCGTCGCCGACTCCTGGGCGGGCACGGATAAACCTATAACAGCCTGCTGGATGGGCGGTCCCGCGGTGGCCGAGGCCAGGAAGCTCCTCAGGGAGCGGGGGATAGCCGTCTACTCGACGCCGGAGAAGGCTGTGATGCCGCTCATAAGCGGCTACAATTACCTCCATAACCTGGAGCTCCTACACGAGACGCCGGAGGAACTTACACGGGACATAAGCCCAGACAAGGTCAGGCTCAGAAAAATAATTGACGAGAACGTTTCGAAGGGCGTTTACGTGCTCTCAGAGCGTGAGTCCAAGGAGTTCCTGATGGAGTACGGGGTCACCACCAACCACGCCGTGCTCGCCAGGACCAGGGAGGAGGCGGTGAAGGCTGCGAGCGGGGCCGGATACCCGGTCGTCCTGAAGATTGAGTCCCCCCACATAACCCACAAGACGGACGCAGGCGGCGTGATGCTGAGTCTCTACACCGACAAGGAGGTCCAGGACGCCTTCGACAGGATAATGGAGAACGCGAGACGCTACAACCCCAACGCGGAGCTCAAGGGCGTCGCCGTCATGCCGATGGTCATAGACCGCGGCTTCGAGCTCCTCCTGGGCTCCAAGCGGGACGAGGTCTTCGGGCAGGTCGTCGTCTTCGGCGCCGGCGGCACCCTGGTCGAAACCCTCAGGGACAAGAGCATCGGCCTGCCGCCATTGAACCAGACGCTCGTGAGGAGGATGATGGAGGAGACGCGCCTCTACAGCCTCCTCAGGAATGGTTCCAGGGACAGGAAGCCCGCGAACCTCTTGGAGGTCGAGAAGGCGATAATCAACTTTTCGCAGCTTATCACCGACTTCCCGGAGATAGTGGAGGTCGACGTCAACCCCCTCCTGGCCACCGGCGAAAGGTGCATATCCCTGGACGCGAGGATAGTCCTTGACAAGGAAGCCTGGAAGACGGACCACGAACACTTGTGCATACTCCCGTACCCGAAGGAGTACACGGAGGAATACAAGCTGAAGGACGGCGACACGGCCGTATTGCGGGCCATCAAGGCCGAGGACGAGCCGAAGGTGAAGGACCTGTTCAAATCATTCTCCGAGAAGACGATGCACTACAGGTTCTTCTACACCATCAAGGACATAACCCATGAGATGCTCGTCAGGTACTGCCATACAGACTACGACCGGGAGATAACGATTGTGGCCGAGCACGGCGGAATCCTGGTCGGCATGAGCAGGCTGATGTACGACCCCGGGGAATTGAAGGCCGAATTCTCCGTGGTGGTGACGGACAGCTGGCAGAACAAGGGGCTCGGATTCAAGCTCGTCGAGAAGATAGTCGACATCGGCAGGAGGAAGAAGCTTGACACCGTCTACGCGACCGTGATAAAGGAGAACAGCGCGATGAAGCATGTCGCCGAAAAACTCGGGTTCGTGGTGGAGACGACCGAGGACACCCAGATAGACAAGCTCGTCCTGGACATGAGGGGGGAGAAACGGTGACGACGGCCCTCGTCTACCACGATGACTACCTCAAACACAGGCAGGTGGAGCACCACCCAGAATGCCCGGAAAGGCTCAAGCTCACCTTGGAGCACTTCCAGAGGACGAACTTCCTCGACATGCTCGTACCGATTAAACCGGAGCCAGCGTCCATATCCGACCTGACAAGGGTCCACACGCCCGAGCACGTCAACTACGTGAAATGCCTCAGCGAACATGGCAGCGGCATGTTCTCCGTGATAGACTCTGACACCTACGTCTGCCAGGACACCTACGAGGTCGCCCGCCTCGCCGCCGGCGGCGTCATAGCCGCAGGCAAGGCCGTTTGGACGGGCGAAGCCGACAATTCTTTCGCACTTGTGAGGCCGCCGGGCCACCACGCGTCCCTGAACCAGGCGACTGGATTCTGCTACTTCGACAACGCCGCCATCATGATAAAGCACCTGCAGCACCACTTCGGGCTCAAGAGGATTTTCATATTCGACTGGGACGCCCACGCCCCGAACGGGACGATGGGGACCTTCTACCGGGACCCGAGCGTCCTGAACATGTCCATACACCAGGACCCCAAATCATTTTATCCAGGAGTCGGATTCGTCGAGCAGATAGGGGAGGGGCCGGGGAAAGGCTATACGATAAACTTCCCCGTGCCCGCCGGCACCGGGGACGCGGACTACGTCTATTTCCTGGAGAAGTTCGTCGTGCCGAGGGTGAGGAAATACAAACCGGAAATCATCGTCGTCGCCGCAGGCCAGGACTCGCACATATCCGACATGGTGTCCCAGCTGAACGTCACGGACGCCGGATTCGCAAGGATGACCGAGATTATGATGTCGCTTGCGAAGGAGCTCTGCGGAGGAAAGCTGGCCCTAGAGCTTGAGGGCGGATACAACCTGAAGACGCTGCCCCAGACCAACTACATCATAGCCTCCACCCTCCTTGGGATGCGGCACGGACTCAAGGTGGAAGGCGAGGTCCTAGGCACCACGAAAGAGATTCTCACGAAGCTCGAGGACACACTCAAGGCCTCGACGATATGGCATGAGGCCCCGGAGTTGACGGAAGCGCCAAGAGAAAAAAAGGCCCCTCAGATCATAAAACGAACTTAGCGGCAGCGGCACCGGCCGCTGCGAGAAGAACGCTCAGACCGGGTATGCAGAAGCATGGGCTGCCCGCTCCCTTATCCTCGCCTTTGTCGGCGGCCTTCCCAGCCGAGCCGCCCAAGAGGCCGCCTAACCCTGTTTCCGATTCAACGTATGGGCGGTCGCTCTCGACGAGTTCTATTATGTCGAATTTTACTGAGCCGTCCGATTGGATTTCGCCTCCGGACTGGCTTGTGACCTTCCCCGGCATTTTGATGATGTAATCATATGCAAACCCTGAATCCTTCGCCTCCCGTATCTGAGTCTCGTTTTTCACCTTCGGCAGCGTAAGCGTTGACTTTTTAGATTTGTTGTCGTTGAAGCCGTCTAATGCCGCTACAAGGTCGAAGCGGTATTTTGAACCGGTTATCGTCAGTCCGCCGGCCTTCTTCCTGTCGAATTTCGCGGTCACCGTCTCCTTTTTTCCGTCGAACCTGCATTTAGCCTGCGTTATCAGCTTGCTTGATTCGTTGGCTTTGAAGTCGTCGCATGGGTTCTTTTTGTCCCAGCCCATCGCGGAGATGTTCACGGGCTCAAGCGACATCATCAGATCAGACGACCCCGAGGAACCGATGTCCTCGCGAATCTGTACCTTGATGCATCCCGCCATCAAGACAACGGCCGCGAACGATAGCACGAGCAATGCCTTCCTCATCGAACCACGGAGTTTATTACGACCACAGGTATAAAAACGCAGCGCCAATAGTTAATCCGATGGCTGCGCTTGTGATGTGGGAGTATGCTTCAATCATAGTAGGGGCGATAGTGCTCCTGACCATCCTCAAGAGAATCCTCATTAAACCGCGACCGTTGGGTCCTGCATGCCTGAAGTGCGGTGCCCACCACGGCGTGAGCATGTGCATGTACTGCCAGGGCCATTACTGCCAGACGCACGTCTTTAGGGAAGCCCACCACTGCCAGGAATTTAGGAGGACGGCTTCCTTGTGAACAGGGAAATGCAGGCCGCCACGAGACAGAGTATCCCGGACGGTATGAACGCCCACATGTAACTTCCGGTCGCGTCGAACACCATCCCGCCGAGTATCGGCCCCGCTATCCCGCCGAGGCCGTAGCTTGTGAACACGAGGCCGTAGTTTATCCCTAGATTCTTTGTCCCGTAGTAGTCCGCTGTCGCGCTCGGGAAGAGCGCGAAGTTGCCTCCGAAATTGAACCCGACCCACGCCGCGGCAACTGCCAATGTCAGCTCAGATGCGCCCATCTGCATCAAAGCCAGCATCATGATACCCTGGAGGGTGAACATGATTGTCATCGCCCTGTTGCGGCCGATTCTGTCAGATACCGTCCCCCATGTAATCCTCCCTGCGCCGTTGAAGAGCGCGAGGAGGCCGACCAGGGAGCCGGCGAAAGACTCGCTGAGATTATTGTAGAGGCCGAATGGCTTCAGGTTGCCTATGACCATGAGGCCTGCCATCGCGCCGAACAGAAACATCGCCCAAAGCATCCAGAACTGCCGCGTTTTTACTATCTCGTTCCAGCTCTTGTCCTGGCCTGTGTTGGACGCTGCCTTAACAGGCGGATTCCATCCCGGAGGCAGCCAGCCGGCCGGCGGGTTCCTGAGGAGCTGCGCCCCGAGGACGACAGCGACGAGGAATATGATGCCGAGATACTGGAACGCCCCCATAAGGCCGTACGATTTGATGAACGAGGTCGCCACCTGCTGGAACAGCCATGAGCCGGCGCCGAAGCCTGCGACTGCAATGCCCGTTATAAGTCCCCTCTTGTCAGGGAACCATTTCACGCACGAGGCTATAGGGCAGACGTAGGCGAATCCTATGCCGGCCCCGCCCACCACGCCAACCGCCAAAACCATAGGGACGAAGCTCCCCCCGGTGAAGGACGCGATTATGTATCCGACACCAAGCATGATGCCCCCGATCGTAGCCACCTTCCTCGGCCCGGCGCGGTCCTGCCATCTGCCGGCGAAGACCATCACCAGTGCGAAGGTCGCGAGGGCGACGGAGAATATCACCTGCGTCTCCGTCGTCGTGTACTTGTAGGAGTCCTTGAACGGCTTCACGAAGACGCTCCAGCTGTATATCGCGCCAAGGCATAACTGCACTATCAGCGCGCCCGCAACGACGACCCAACGGTTCTGGCCAGGCATTTTCTATTAGGTAATCCGCCGGGGAGGGTTACTTGACCCTCCCGGCCTTCAGGACATCCACGACGGTCGGGTCTGCAAGTGTCGTCGTGTCGCCAACCTCCTCAGCGCCCTCCGCAATCTTCCGGAGTATCCTGCGCATGATCTTCCCGCTCCTCGTCTTCGGGAGGCCATCGGCGAACTGTATCTTGTCAGGCTTCGCTATCGGGCCAATCTCCTTAGATACGTGCTTCAGCAGCTCGACCTTAAGTTCCTCGGTCTTTGGGACCCCTGCCTTCAACGTGACGTAAGCGTAGAGGGCCTGGCCCTTTATCTCATGGGGGAACGGGACTATAGCCGCCTCCGCGACGTTCGGGTGGCTTACCAGGGCGCTCTCGACCTCGGCCGTGCCTATCCTGTGGCCGCTGATGTTGACGACGTCGTCTATCCTGCCCATAAGCCAGTAGTCGCCGTCCTCGTCCTTCCTCGCGCCGTCGCCTGTGAAATAGAGGCCGGGAAACATCTTCCAGTAGGTTTCCACGAACCGTTCATGGTGGCCCCATACCGTCCGCATCATCCCGGGCCAAGGCCTCTTCAGCACTAGGAGGCCGCCCTCGTTGACCTTGCACTCCTGCCCCCGCTCGTTCAACACTATGGGTTCCACGCCGTAGAACGGCTTATTGGCGGAGCCTGGCTTCAGGGTGCTGACACCCGGCAGGGGGGTGATTAGGATTCCGCCCGTCTCCGTCTGCCACCAGGTGTCCACTATCGGACAGTTCTCGCGGCCCACATGCCGGTAGTACCAGAGCCAAGCCTCCGGGTTAATCGGCTCACCGACTGAACCGAGCAGCCTGAGGCTCGAGAGGTCGTGCCTGTCCACATACTCGTCGCCGAAGCTCGCTATCGCCCTGATGGCGGTCGGCGCCGTGTAGAATATGTTCACCTTGAACTTGTCGACGACATGCCAGAACCTGTCCTTGTCGGGGTAGTTAGGCACGCCCTCGAACATCAGCGACGTCGCCCCGTTGGCGAGCGGCCCGTAAACTATGTAACTGTGGCCGGTCACCCAACCGATGTCCGCCGTACACCAGAATAGGTCCTCCTCCTTGTAGTCGAATATGTCCTTGAACGTCAGGTACGTGAATACCATGTACCCGCCGGTCGTGTGGAGGACGCCCTTCGGCTTCCCCGTCGTGCCGCTCGTGTAGAGGATGAACAGCGGATCCTCCGCGTCCATCTTCTCCGGCTCGCACTGGTCCTTCACAGACTTCATCTCGTCATGCCACCAGACGTCGCGGCCCGGCTTCATCTCGCAGGGGGCCTCAACCCTATTGACGACTATGATTTTCTCGACGGACGGGCAGACCTTCGCGGTCTCGTCTGCGTTAGTCTTCAGTGGAATCATCTTGCCCGACCTTAGGCTGACGTTGGACGTCACAATCATCTTTGACTGCGAGTCCTGTATCCTGTCGGAGAGCGACTGCGCGCTGAATCCGCCGAAAACGATGTTGTGGACAGCGCCGATTCTAGTGCATGCGAGCATTGCAACAGCAAGCTCCGGTATCATTGGCAGGTACAGGCAAACCCTGTCGCCCCTCTTTATCCCGTGCTTCTTCAACACGTTGGCGAACCTGCAGACATCCCTGTGGAGTTCGCCGTACGTTATCTTTCTGACATCGTCTTCCGGCTCGCCCTGCCAGAGTATCGCGACCTTGTCCTTCCTGTCCTTCAAGTGCCTGTCAAGGCAGTTGTAGGAGACGTTCGTTAGGCCTCCCTTGAACCACCTGCACGTGACCGTCTTCGGGTCCCAGAAGTGGAATTCGTCCCATTTCTTGAACCAAGTGAGCTGGTTAGCGATGGCCGTCCAGAACTCCTCCGGCTTGTCCAGCGACTGCCGGTAAAGCTTGTCGTATTCAGCGCCCCTAACATGGGCCGTCTCAAGAAACTGCTTCTTCGGGGGTATCTTCATCCCAGCCTGGCTAATTGACTCGATAGTAGAGCTCATCATATCACCGTTAGTTGTAGTAATAAATCGCCTTCGTATAAAAGCCTCATGAATCAGAACCGGCGACGACAAGTTAAATCCAGGCAAGGGATCTGTCGAACATCACTCGCGTAGCGGCTTCGGAGTCTCGGGCCTTGCTAGCCGCTCTATGCCGTATTCGTCAAGAGCCTTGTCCAGGAGGTCGTTCGGCGAGTTCTTGAGTATGCTTGACGTCGAGAGTATGAATAGACGCTTCAGCTCGGAGATGTGACCCCGCTCAGTCTGGAGCGTGTGGAAATAATTGTCGAGCTCCCTTATGCTCCTGAAGCCGTAGAAGACCATGTGGGTGAAGTC
>Ga0315287_10004585_pt1 | contig 13496 bp, 11 predicted proteins | sample YL17G11_0_MG_FD_205037 | JGI IMG/M metagenome (GOLD analysis project Ga0315287, IMG submission 205037) | Sediment microbial communities from Yellowstone Lake, YNP, Wyoming, USA - YL17G11_0 | ecosystem: Environmental > Aquatic > Freshwater > Lake > Sediment | place: USA: Wyoming | collected... | reverse complement strand
AGCCAGGCTTTCACGATATCTGATTCAGCGCCCGATTTCATCTTCAGGGAAGGATGTCTTGCAGCGCTGCCTGTTCCTCTTTGCTCAAGGGGGTCTCGGCAGTTGCGATTTGATTTTTGCGCCACCTGGGCAACAGACACAGGGAAATGATGATGAGAAGGAAGGGCGTTGTCCACAACAAAACGGTGTGGGTATTGAAGCGCGGCTTCAGCAGCACGTAATCGCCGTAGCGCGCCACGATAAAATCTGTTACCTGGGCGTCACTGTCGCCCTTGGTCAGCCGCTCGCGGATGAGAAGACGCAAATCACGGGCCAGCGCAGCATCGGATTCATCGATGGACTGGTTCTGGCAGACTAGGCAACGGAATCCTTCCGACAATGAACGGGCCCGCGCCTCCAGTTGCGGGTTGGGCAAGACCTCGTCGGGCTGCACAGCATAGGCTGGTGTGAGCAACAGCAGAAAGCAGACCGGCAACCATCTCATTCCGCCGGAACTCCCAGTGATGTCTTGCGCCGCTTGGGTGCTCCGACCCGGTACCTGCGATCGCTAAGTGACAGGCCGCCACCCACAAACATGATGAAGGCACCTGCCCAAATGAGGGTGACGAAGGGATTATAGTACATGCGCACGACACGGCCGCCGTCAGCAGATGTATCGCCCATCACGACATACACGTCGCCGAACATTGTCTGCAACAGGCCAACTTCCGTGGTGTTGCCGCTGGGCTTGAAGTTGCGCTTTTCGGAAATGACATTGGCAATCTCCTGGTCTCCCCGATAAACCCGGAAACGGCCTGCGAGACCGGTATAATTTTCAGCCGTCATCGGCGTTTCTGAAACAAATTCCACCGTGTAGTTGCCAACATCGGTGCGGTCACCCGGCTTCATGGTGAGGATGTGCTCGACCTTCCACAGGGAAATGCACACGATGCCGACAATCATCACGCCGAGGCCGGCATGGGCAAGCGTCATGCCGAGCACCGAGCGCGGCAGGCCCATGAGCCGTGAAAAACTGGCAGATGCATCCATCCTGAACAGCGCAATGCGATTGGCGAGGTCAACAAAGCTGCCAAAAAACAGCCAGGCGCCAAGGCTAATCCCGACCGGAGCAAGCCATGGCCCACGGTGGGCAAACATCAGCACAATCAGCCCTGTTCCCATTGCCAGTGCAGCCGCCACCCAAAGTCTCTGCAGGGCGGCGCCGAGGTCGGCACGCTTCCAGCTGAGCAGTGCGCCGACCGGTACCAGCAGCAGGAGCGGCAGCATGATGGGGCCGAAGGTCAGGTCAAAATAAGGAGGACCCACGGATATCTTTTCACCCGTGATGGTTTCAAGGCCCAAGGGATAAAGCGTTCCAATCAGAACTGCGGCACAGGCTGCACACAGGAACAGGTTGTTGAGCACGAGACCACCCTCGCGGCTGATGGGAGAGAAAAATCCACCCGCCTTCAGGTTGGGCGCGCGCCAGGCAAACAAGGTGAGCCCCCCCCCAATGAAGAGGCATAGAATGGTGAGAATGAAGAAGCCGCGTTGAGGATCAACGGCGAAGGCGTGCACAGACGTGAGGACGCCCGAGCGAACGAGGAAGGTGCCAAGCAATGACAAAGAGAACGCCAGGATGGACAGCAGCACGGTCCAGATTTTCAACGCGTTGCGTTTTTCAACCACGATGGCCGAGTGCAGCAGGGCCGTCGAGACCAGCCAGGGCATGAAACTCGCATTCTCGACAGGATCCCAGAACCACCAACCGCCCCAGCCCAATTCATAATAGGCCCACCAGCTTCCCATGCTGATGCCGATGGTGAGAAACATCCAGGCGGCAAGGGTCCAGGGTCTAACCCAGCGCGCCCAGGCGGCATCCACCTTGCCGTCGATTAGGGCGGCGATGGCGAACGAAAAGGCTACCGAAAGTCCCACATAGCCGGCGTAGAGAAAGGGCGGATGAAAGGCGAGTGCCGGGTCCTGCAGCAATGGATTGAGGCCGTTGCCTTCGATGGGTGGAGGATCAAGCCTTACAAAGGGATTGGACGTCATCACGATAAAGAGCAGGAAGGCTGTTCCGATGCTGCCCTGCACGGCGAGCACGCGCGCCTTCAGTGAAGGTGGCAGATAATCGCCGAATAGTGCCACCGCACCCCCAAAGAGGGCGAGAATGAACACCCACAAGAGCATGGAACCCTCATGGTTTCCCCACACGCCCGAAATCTTGTAGAGCAGCGGCTTGGTGGAATGGGAATTCTCGAAAACATTCTGTACCGAGAAATCAGAGGTAATGTAGGCATGCATCAGTGCCGCAAAGGACACGTAGATGAGAATGAGCTGAATGAGGGCTGCCGGGACGGCGGAGGCCATCATGTCACGATTACCGCAGTGGGCTCCCAGCAACGGCACCACGCACTGGAAGAGTGCGACACCCAGTGCGAGGATGAGTGCGAAATGGCCAACCTCGGCAATCATGGGGCAGATCCTTTCCACACGCCTTGCGCCTTCAGCCGGTCGGCCACATCCTTGGGCATGTATTTTTCATCATGCTTGGCCAGCACTGTATCGGCCACGAAAGTGCCGCTGGCATCCATGGACCCTTCGGCCACCACGCCCTGCCCCTCGCGAAATAAGTCAGGCAGCTGGCCGGTGTAACTGACATTCATTGTCTTGGTCATGTCGGTTATGATGAAGTTCACCTTGGCACCATCTGCCTTGGTCACACTGCCTTTTTCAACGAGCCCCCCCAAGCGCATCCGCGTACCGGGCTGCACATTCTTCTGGACCACCTCGCTGGGGGTATAGAAGAAAACGATCGTGTCCCGCAGCGCATAAAGCACGAGGCCCGCGGCAACGCCGAGCATGGCAAGTCCTCCGAGAATGACGGCAAGTCGCTTCTGCTTGCGGGTCATGACAGACTCTCCATCGTTGTTGCCGAAGAGAGAGATCGATCGTGCTTCATCAATTGAGTCCCAATTCCTTGGCAAGCCCGTTCAACGCCTCGAGCGATGCGGGTTCGCTCTTGAAGATGTTGGTGGCAGTTTGCAGTGAACTTTTGGCTTTTTCAATGTCTTTTGAAACGCTGCGGGCGCGAATGAGTCTAAGCCAGCCCGCAAGGTCGCGGCTGTCGGAGCCAAGCCTGGCTTCAAGTCCATCGATCATGCCCTTGATCATGGTGGCCTGATCACCGGCGGGCATGGCCTGCACGGCTGCGATCTGGTCCTGGCTCAGGGCGGGTGCCTTGGCGGTGGACAGTTCGCGCAGTTCGTTTTCCACCATAGGCCGCCAGGATGCACCTCCAGGAGAATCGGCGAGGAAGCTTTCGAAGAGTTTCCGAGCTTCGGCTGCATTACCCTCCTGCTTCACCGCAAGGGCCGTGTAGAATCGCCCGCGCGGGTCCCCGGGGTCAGCCTTCAGCGCCTGTTCAAAGGCTTTCTGGGCCTCTGCGGTCACCATGCCCTCATTCGCGAACACGAGCATCTCGGCATAATCGGCAATCACATCGGCGTTGGCAGGCGCCAGTTTCAGAACTTGTCCAAAGGCATTCGCAGCATCGGCCCAGCGCTGGTCGCGCTTGTAGGCCGGAGCCAGCACCTGCCAACCCTTGATGTCATTGGGGTTCTGGGCGAGATGGGACTCAACGGTTGCCACCAGGGCGTCAAAATCCTGGTTGGCAATGGCGCCGCTCAGTCTTTCCTGCAGCGGCACGTCCTTCGAATATGGTTTGCCGAATTTTGCGTAAAGTGGGAGGGCTATCAGGGGCACCAGAAGGACGGCTGCTCTTGCCCAAGTGCCGCCTCGGCCTACACTTACCGCAGCGGGCATAGTTGTCTGCAACAGGCGCCTTGAGATTTCGTTGCGCGCCAATTCTGTTTCAGCGTCGCCAATGAGGCCGCGCGCATGGTCACGCTCTAGCTCTGCCAGCTGGTCCTGGTAGATGGCGGCTTCGCAATCTGCGTCCGAACCTGCAGTGTCGGCAGACTTGCGCTGGAAGGGAACCAGCAGCACGGCCACCACTGTCACGGTCATCCCTACAATTATGAACCAAATCGCCATTAGCTATGAGTTTTTCAAATCCTGCCTCACAATACAATTCATCGCGAAGCTCTTGTCACGTCGCATTGTCGCATGGCAGCAATTGGGCGTCGGAAAGCTATAGTGATTGCAGGGTCTATTTGTTAAAAGGCAGGAGAATTTAGGATCGCCTCCATGAAATCTCGTTATTCCATATTTTCTCTGGCTCGCAATGCCATGAATTACCACAAGGACTGGGAGCGCGCCTGGCGTTCGCCCAATCCCAAGCCAGAATATGACGCGGTCATCGTGGGGGCCGGCGGGCATGGACTTGCTAGTGCCTATTATCTCGCCAAAAATCACGGAATGACCAATATTGCCATCCTTGAAAAGGGCTGGCTGGGTGGTGGCAACACTGGCCGTAACACCACCATTATACGATCCAACTACCTGCAGGATGCCTCCATCGCCATCTATGAGCTGGCGCGTTCGCTCTATGAGGGCCTTTCTGCGGACCTCAACTATAACGTGATGTTCTCACCGCGCGGTGTTCTCATGCTGTGCCAGACCGAACATGAACTGCGCGCCTTCAAGCGTACTGCCCACGCCAATCGGCTGGCGGGCCTCGACTGCCGCATGGTGAGCCCTGCCGAGGTGAAAGAGATTGTACCGATCATCAATGATGATCCCGGTTGCCGCTATCCCATCCTTGGCGCCTATTACCAGCCGCGGGGCGGCACGGGCCGCCATGATGCCGTGGCCTGGGGCTATGCCCGCGGGGCCGACAGCATGGGTGTTGATGTCATCCAGAATTGCGAAGTCACGAACATCCTGCGCAGAGGTGGCGAGGTGGTGGGGCTTGAAACCACCCGCGGCGTAATCAAGACGAACAAAGTGGGCGTAGTCACGGCAGGCAACGTGTCCCATCTCATGCAAACGGCAGGAGTGCGCATGCCGATTGAGAGCCTGTGCCTGCAGGCCCTGGTGTCAGAGCCCATCAAGCCGGTGATAGACTGCGTGGTCATGGCCAATACCGTGCACGGCTATGTCAGCCAGTCCGACAAGGGCGAATTGGTGATCGGCGGCGGTACAGATCCTTACAATAATTACTCGCAGCGCGGATCCTTCCCATCGCTGGAACATACAGTCACCGCATTGGTTGAGACCTTCCCCATCATCTCGAGGCTTCGCATGCTGCGCATGTGGGGCGGCATCGTGGATATGACGGGTGACCGTTCGCCGATTATTTCCAAGACCGAAGTGAAGGGCCTTTACGTCAATTGTGGATGGGGCACCGGCGGCTTCAAGGCCATTCCGGGCTCCGGCTTCGTGTTTGCCAATACCATCGCCAATGACCGGCCGCATAAGATCGCCGAACCCTTCGGACTCAACCGCTTTACCGAAGGTCGGCTGATCGACGAGAGCGTCGCTGCGGCCGTGGCGCATTAGGGGGAATTTGACATGCTGCTCGTTCATTGCCCCGTTTGCGGTGCGGAAGGTGACGAAACCGATTTCCATGGCGGCGGCCAAGCCCATGTGAGGAGGCCCGCCACCCATGACCCTGCCAATGTGTCGGACGAAGCCCAGCGCGATTATCTGTTCATCCGTCATAACCCCAGGGGCCTGCATTTCGAGCGCTGGCGCTGTGATCGCGGTTGCGGCAAGTGGTTTCATGCAGCCCGCGACACCGTCACCATGGAATTCAAGGCCTTCTACGGCATCACCGAACTGCCGCCGCGTGAATTGATGGAAGTCGCCACCGGCGAATGGGCCACCTATTTCAAAGATATACTCAAGGCGGAAAAATCACCATGAGCAGCAAGCCATATCGCCTGGCCCAGGGTGGCAGCCATATCGACCGTACCAAGAAGGTAAACTTCAGTTTTGATGGCAAGCAGCTGCCTGGTTTTGCTGGTGATACCCTGGCGTCCGCCGTCATGGCCAATGGCGCCAAGTTGTTTGGCCGCAGCTTCAAGTATCACCGGCCACGCGGGCTAGTAGGCCTGGGGTCTGAAGAAATGAATGCCCTGGTGGGCGTGGGCGACGGTGTGCACCACGAACCCAACCTGCGCGCAACCCAGGTTGAAGTGTTCGACGGCCTGCAGGCTGTGAGCCAGAACCGCTGGCCTTCGCTCAGTTTTGACATTGGCGCCATTAACTCGAAGCTGTCTCGCTTCCTGCCCGGTGGTTTCTACTATAAGACCTTCATGTGGCCGCAGAGCTTCTGGAAGCATGTGTACGAGCCCCTCATCCGCAAGTCGGCAGGACTCGGCAAGGCGCCGGAAGGCGGTGATCCCGATGTTTATGAAAACATGCATGTCCATTGTGACGTGCTGGTGGTGGGAGGCGGGCTTGCCGGTCTAACCGCTGCAAAGGCAGCGGCGGCGTCGGGAGCCAAGGTTATCCTAGCTGACGAGAACCCAACGCTTGGCGGCACTGGCGATCTGACGGCTGGCACTATTGATGGCGCCTGCGTCATTGATCACGCCAAGGCGGTGGGCCATGATCTGATGGCTGCTGAAAATGTGCATGTGATGGCGAGGTCCACGGTGGTTGGCCACTGGCATCACAACTATCTCATGATCTTTGAACGGGTGGCGGACCATGATCCAGCCCTGCTGGCGAGCGGCGCCCCACGCCATCGCCTGTGGAAGGTGCGCGCGAAGCAGGTGATCCTTGCAACCGGCGCCATCGAGCGTCCAATCGCTTTTGCCAATAATGACCGGCCGGGAATCATGCTGGCATCTGCCGCCAGCGCGCTGGTCGAACGCTACGGGGTGTCACCCGGTGTGAACGGCATCGTGTTCACCAACAACGACAATGCCTATCTCACCGCCCTCAGCCTCAGGAAGGCCGGCATCAACGTGCGGGTGGTGGATTCGCGCAGCCGCTCCGATGGCGGACTGGTCCAGCATGCCCTTTCTGAAGGCATCGAAGTCTCGATGGGTTCGGTTATCTCTGCCGTGGAAGGCACCCTGGGTGTCACCGCTGCTAAGATCGCGGCCTATCGCAAGGGGCAGGGCCGGGTCATCACGGAACGGAAATTTGCATGCGATTTCATTGCCATGTCAGGAGGCTTTAATCCGGCACTTCATCTCTGGTGCCACAACGGCGGTAAGATCAAATTCGACGATGCCTTGCAGAGCTTTCGGCCTGACAGCCATAACGATGCCATCGTCGCTGTAGGCGCTGCCAACGGCACCATGGAGGTGGCAACCACCCTGACCGAGGCCTTAGCCGCCGGCGAGGCGGCGGCTAAGGCCGTCCTGCCAAAGACCAAGCCTGCCAAGGTCAAGGGGCCCGATGTGAAGGAACCAGCGCGTACGCCCCTGGAGTCGCTGTGGTTCGCCCCCGCCACCGGCAACTACAACGAAGGCAATAAGCACTTCATCGATTTCCAGAATGACGTGACGGTGGCCGACCTCGAGCTGGCCCAGCGCGAAGGCTATGAATCGGTAGAGCACACCAAGCGCTACACCACTTTCGGCATGGCCACTGACCAGGGCAAGACCTCGAACCTCAACGGCCTCGGCGTTCTGTCGGAAGCCACCGGCAAGAGCATTCCCGAAATTGGCGTGACCACCTTCCGTCCACCCTATACGCCATTTTCCTTCGGCTCCATCGCCGGTGTTCATACCAAGAAACTGTTCCTGCCCATCCGCCGCACGCCGATTTACCAGTGGCATGTGGACAACAAGGCAGTCTTCGAGCCCGTGGGCCAGTGGCGCCGGGCTTATACCTATACGAAGGCAGGTGAAACCAAGCAGGAGTCCATCAACCGGGAAATTCTCGCAGTGCGTCATAAGGTTGGTCTGCTCGATGCCTCCACCCTCGGCAAGATCGAAATCAAGGGACCGGATGCCGGCGAATTCCTCGACCGCATGTATACCAACATGTTTTCCACCCTCAAGGTGGGCAGGTGCCGTTACGGCCTGATGATGAACGAGTTGGGCTTCCTTACCGATGACGGCGTGACGGTGCGATTGGCAGAGGACCACTTCCTCATGCACACGACATCAGGCGGTGCCGACCGTATCGCCGCCTGGCTCGAGGAGTGGCTGCAGACCGAGTGGACGCACTATAAGGTGTTTGTGACGCCGGTCACAGAGCAATGGGCGCAGTTTGCCATCGCGGGACCGCGCGCGCGCAACGTGCTGGCCAAACTTGAGCCGAATTTCGACATTTCCAACGAGGCCTTCCCGCACATGTCCTTTTGTGAAGGCAAGCTTGGCGGCTATCCTGTGCGAGTCTTTCGCATCAGCTTTTCGGGCGAACAGTCCTACGAAGTGGCAACCCCTGCCAATATGGGTCGCGGGCTGTGGAATGCCATCATCGAGGCTGGTGCCGAGCTCGGCCTCGAGGCCTATGGAACCGAGGCGTTGCACGTGCTGCGCGCTGAGAAGGGCTTCATTGTCATTGGTGATGAAACCGATGGCACGACGACGCCCATTGACGTTGGCCTCGACGGCCTTATCTCGAAGAAGAAGACCGACTTCATCGGCAAGCGCTCGCTTGAGCAAAGCTATCTCAAGGACCCAAACCGCAAGCAGTTGGTGGGCCTGCTCACTGAGGAACCAGCCGACGTATTGCCCGATGGGGCCTACGCGGTACGCGCCGTGAAGGACAAGCCACCCATGGAAATGATCGGCCAGATCACCTCATCCTATTTTTCGCCGACCCTGGAGCGCTCCATCGCCATGGCCCTCATTGAAAACGGCCGTGCCCGCATGGGTGACACATTGTCCTTCCCGCTTGAGGGGGGCAAAGTGATGCGCGCCACCATTGTTGACCCTGTATTCTATGACAAGGAAGGAGCACGGCAGAATGTCTGAGCTCTATGTTGAAAGTCCCCTCGCCCACCGCGAAACGACGCAAGGCTTGAGCATAGAGCTCCGCGAAATCACCGGTCGCGGCATGATTGATCTACGTGGGCTTGCATCCGATAGGAAGTTTTTGGCGGCAGCAAAGAAAGTGCTTGGACTTGACCTCCCAAAAGCGCCACGCACCAGCAACAGTTGGGGCGATGTGAAGGCGCTGTGGCTGTCCGTTGATCAGTGGCTTATTCTCTGTGCGAGGTTGAAGGTCGGTGAGCTGGTTTCGTCTTTGCGCGAGGAATTGGGCCCCACGCATTCCCTGGTGGTCGATGTGTCAGACATGCGCGCCGCCCTCCGGCTTGAGGGCGAAGGCGTGCGCGAGGTGTTGCTCAAAGGCTCGTCGCTCGATTTGCTCAGCAATGATTACAAACCAGGCACTGTGCGCCGTGTGCGCTTTGCGGAAATCGCGGCCCTCTTGCACGTGGTCGAGGGCAGCGTGTTCGATATCTACGTGTTCCGCTCCTATGCCGACTATTGCTGGGAGTTCCTGCTTGCCACGGCGCGCGCGCCCGCCCGTGTGAAGCTATTCGGCAACCAGGCAACCTCCGCCTGACTGCTAATATGGGGTACATCTTCGCATACTCATCATGGTTGGGCCTGTCAGCCCCCTACCCTCTTCTCCTCAGCCCTTGAGCTTGGGCGTCAGCCATTCGAACATGCGGTCGAAGCCACCGAAGGGATAAAGGTGGGGGCCCGCGATGCCGAGCTCCGGCCGGTCGATGTGCAGCACGGCGAGCTGTTCGATGAATTCGTCCGGCGTATTGACGGTGAGCAGCTTGGTAATGTTGAGCGCCTGCTTCCTGATGAAGCGGGCGGAATTTCCCACCCCACACATGGCGGCATACTTGACCAGCGTTTTGATGGTGGCGGGCCCGGGGATACCCACATGGACGGGAAGGTCGATGCCGTTGTTGCGCAGCATGCTGACCCAGTATGCAACCGGGCCCGCCTCAAACAGGAATTGCGTGGCGACGAAGCCTGCAATGCCATTGGTCTTGAGGAAGGCCTGCTTTTCGCCCAGGGCGTTCAGCAATGCTGCTTCGCCATGAATCTTGGTGATATCGGGATTGCCCTCAGGATGGCCGGCAAATCCTATGCGTTTTACGCCATTGGCCTGGAACACATCGGTGCGCAGCAATTGGATGGCGGCATCGAATTTTCCCATGGGCGTTGGCGCACCTCCGCCCAGCACCAGCATGGTTGTGACACCCGCTTCACCGGCCAGGGCCGCGACACGCGACTTGAGGTCCGTCTCGTCAATGATGAAACGTGCGGGGACATGGGGGATGGGCTCTAGGCCCCCCTTGCGCAGCAGGCTGGCCGCCTTCAACTGGTTGTCCACCTCGGCAGGATCGATGAGGGCAATGAAAATGGGTGTGCCCTTGGGCAGGCGCTCTTGTAGCAGGGGCAGCTTCTCGATCTGCTTAGGCGTGATCTCGACGGAAAGCTTGGCGAGGAAGGCGGCTGATGGGTTGGCCATCAGGTGGGACTTTGCATCACTGTGAAAATGGGGTGAATTCAAGACTTCGGGCCTCCAGGAAACAACATCCCAAAGTGCCGTGAACAGCGCGAGATCGCCCGAATGTTTGCGACAGCAACAATACGAATACGACGGTTCTCTAGGTCTTCGGGTCGGTTTCAGGCTGCGACATGGCGCTGGTGGACAAAGTATGCAAAGTGTCGCAATGTCACCGCCGCGGAGTAAATGGATGTTCGGCGACAAATCTAAAGAAACACCCCAGACCTTTGCCTTCATCCTGGTGCCGGAATTCACCATGATGCCGGTGACCTCGGCCATCGAACCCTTGCGGATTGCCAATCGCCTGTCGGAAAAGGCACTTTACAAGTGGACCATGCATTCGGTTGACGGCCAGCCGGTGTCGGCCTCGAGCAATATCCTGACCATGGTCAATGGCGATCTCGACAGCGTTCCACCCCATGCCACCATTATCATATGCGGCGGCCTCAATGTGCAGCACCATGCCGACAAACGGCTTATCAGCTGGCTGCGCAAGATCGCCCGCCGCGGCAATGATATCGGCGCTGTTTGCACGGGCGCACACATGCTGGCGGAAGCCGGCATCCTCGATGAATACAGGTGTACCATCCACTGGGAGAACCTGCCTGGATTTTCCGAGGCGTTCCCTGAAATTGAAGCCACCGGTGGTCTGTTTGAAATCGACCGTGACCGCTTCACCAGCGCAGGCGGCACCACGGCCCTTGACATGATGCTGACCATGATCGCCAGCCAGCATGGACCCGACCTTGCCTCCGCGGTGGCCGAGGCGGTTCTGCATTCGCCCATTCGCCACCACAGCGAGCACCAACGCATGTCGCTGCCCGCCCGCATCGGTGCGCGGCACCCGAAGTTGGTGGGCATCATTGAGAAAATGGAAGGGAACCTGGAAGAGCCTCTTTCGCCGAGCCTGCTTGCCAAGCAGGCGGGCCTCTCCACCCGCCAGCTGGAACGTCTATTCCGCCGCTACGTGGATCGTTCGCCCAAGCGCTATTATCTTGAGCTGCGCCTAAAGAAAGCGCGTTCCCTACTCTTGCAAACCGACATGTCGGTGATCAATGTGGCACTCGCATCTGGTTTTTCCTCGCCATCGCATTTTTCTAAATGCTACCGCGCCTTCTACGGCCGCACGCCCTATCGCGAACGGGGCATCCCCGTAATTGCTGCGGCTTGAAAAAATAGAGAGCAGGCCCGTATGAGCCTGCTCTCCCGGTCTGAGGTCCCCGCGACCGGGGGCAGTATACGAGAACATCACACCGAACTGAGTTCGACTTTAAAATCCCGACATGGGGACTGAAGAATAAGCCAATTTGTAACTGCCCGATACAAAAGCTTTGTACCACAGTTGGTATAACCTGGGCCTGCCAAAATCAAACAAAAAAATTACCACCTGGTTGAGCCCGCGAGGGGGGTTTCCACAATCTTTTGCACCAAACCACTGCGTGCCTATGGAATAGACGGCAAATTTAATCGTGTGCGGAGGCCGCCCATTTCGGCGTCCCCGAGTTCCACGCTGCCGCCGTACATGGCGGCTGTTTCATTGACGATGGAGAGACCGAGCCCTGAACCCGGCTTGGTTTCGTCAAGCCGCTTGCCGCGTTTTACGACCTCTGCCCGTTTGTCGGCAGGAAGACCAGGACCGTCGTCATCAACGGTTATCATCAGCCAGTCGCGACCGGGTTCGGAGCCCCACGCCATGGGTTGGGCGATGATCGAGACATTGCGATCGCACCATTTGGCGGCATTGTCGATCAGGTTGCCGGCCATCTCTTTAAGGTCCTGCTCCTCGCCACGAAATTTGAGGCCTGGGCTTACCGCAACATCGATCTGCACGTCGCGGTCGCGGTTGATTCGCGTGATGGTGCGCGCCAGTGCGGACAGCACGGGTTCTACCTCACACACGGCGCCGATGGTCTGGGCACGCGCCGCACGCCGCGCCCTATCAAGGTAGAGGCTTACCTGGTCATGCATGATTTTCGTCTGTTCGGCCACCTTGTCGGCAAAGGGCGACTTGTCGCCTCTGGCTTCATTCATCAGTACACTGAGGGGTGTCTTCAGGGCATGGGCAAGGTTGCCGACTTGGGTGCGGGCACGTTCGATCACTTCGGTGTTCGCCTGGATCAGCAGGTTCAATTCGTCGGCCAGCGGCTGCAGTTCGCTGGGAAACTGGCCTTGCAGGCGTTCGGCCCGGCCGCCGCGGATGGCGCTCAGGGATTGCTGCATGGCCTGCACAGGGCGTAACGCCACACGCACCTGCAGCAGGATGGAAGCCAGCAGGCCAATGCCAAGAAGGCCGAGGACGCCGTAGAGAGCCCGGCGAAACGCACGTATCTCATCCCTGAGCTCATCGAAATTGCCGGCCACCAGGAATGCAAATTCCTCGGAACCTCCAAACAGCTTGAACTTCTGCTCGATAGCCCGCAGCTGTTTTCCTTCGCTGTCATAGATGTAGAAGCTGGCAACCCCACCTTTGTCGCGGAACTTGAGCTGATATTCACTGGGCTTGAGGCGCTTTTCCAAAAGGGAATCAGATGCAAGGTCGTTTACCTTCTTGTCCTTGGGAGGTGTGACTTGCCAGTACCAACCCGACAGCGGGAGCGAGAAGCGCGTGTCAGCAATCTGTCCCTGCATCCTCGGCATGCCATCCGGTCTCAGCTCGACGTTTGCTAACAATCCGTCGAGCACGGCGCGCAGGCGTGCATCGAAGTTGCGCTCGAGGGCGGCCTGGAAAAGATAGTTCAGGAGAATAGCCGCACTCGCAAGCAGTACGAGGGCAACAATGGTGGAAGTCAGTATCAGTCGGAACGAAAGTGACTTACTTCGCATTATCCGGCTCGGAGATACAGTAACCCATGCCGCGTATGGTGTGTAACACGTTCACTCCGAGTTTCTTCCTCAGGCGGCCGACGAAGACTTCAATGGTATTGGAGTCACGGTCGAAGTCTTGGTCATAGAGATGCTCCACCAGTTCGGTGCGCGACACAACCTTGCCGCCGTGATGCATCAGGTAGGAGAGCAGGCGGAACTCGAGAGACGTGAGCTTGATGGCCGTTCCATTCACCGTCACGCGCGCACTCTTCGTGTCGAGAACCATGGGCCCGCAAGTGAGT
>Ga0315287_10004584_pt1 | contig 13496 bp, 9 predicted proteins | sample YL17G11_0_MG_FD_205037 | JGI IMG/M metagenome (GOLD analysis project Ga0315287, IMG submission 205037) | Sediment microbial communities from Yellowstone Lake, YNP, Wyoming, USA - YL17G11_0 | ecosystem: Environmental > Aquatic > Freshwater > Lake > Sediment | place: USA: Wyoming | collected... | reverse complement strand
CTCGAGCGGGCGGCGCTCCACGTGGATGGCCACCTCGTCGAGGGTCAGGCCGAGGAAGTCGGCCAGGACCCGGACCATCGGGGCCCAGACCATCTCCAGGGAGAAGTCGAAGAGCATGAGCGGCGTCTCGTCCATCGGGCCGCCGAAGCCGATGATCTGGCGCACGACGTCGGGCTGGTCGTAGAGGGCGTAGTTGAAGACCTCCTGGACCCGGATCTCGGTGATCCCGGCGCCGACGCCGCTGACCAGGGCGGGGAGGATGTCGAGCGCCCAGCCCGGGTCGATGCCGGAGACGAAGACCGAAGAATCGCCCGTCGTGCAGGCCGAGCCGACCGCCGTGAGCAGCTCCGGCGGAGCCGACGGTGGGTGGAGCAGGGGGTAGAAGGAGGTCGACACGACGTCCTTGCCCACCTCCAGGCAGGCCAGGAGGTCGGCCAGCGCGTCGTCGGGCCGGGTGTCACCGGTCGCCGTGTAGACGACGGCGTCGACGTCGTCGGCCAGGGCCCGGGCCGGGTCATCGGTCGCGGCCACGCCCAGCGGGTCGATGAACGCCAACTCGCCGGCGTCCCGACCGACCTTGTCCGGGTTGGCCACCACCGCCCCGACCAGCTCCAGGTCCCGGTGGCCGGCCACCGCCCGGATGGCCGGCCGACCGGCGTTGCCCGTTCCCCACACGACCACTCGATGCATCGGACGAAGGTAGCCCGAGCCTCCTGGGCCATGATCACCCCGTGACCTCCCGTGACCGCTTCCCCGGACTGTCCGACGGATGGGCCCGCCTCGACGGCGCCGCCGGGACCCTGATGGTCGATTCGGCCATCGAGGCGATGGCCGCCTTCATGCGCTCCCCCGCGGCCAGCAACTCGGGTGGGGCGTTCGCCGCCAGTGCGGCCTGTGACGAGCTGGTCGAGGGGGCCCGGGCGACCGTGGGCGGGCTCTTGGGCATCGGTGACGGCGACGTCGTCTTCGGTCCCAACTCGACGACGCTGGTCCTGGCCTACACCCGGGCCCTCGGGCGGTACCTGGGCCCCGGCGACCGCATCGTCTGCACCCAGCTCGACCACGACAGCAACGTGTCCCCCTGGATGGCCATGGCCGAGGACGTGGGCGCCGAGGTCGTGCTGTGGCCCCTGGACGAGACGGGCCACCTGAACGTCGACCACCTGGAGGAGCTCCTCGCCCCCGGTGACGTCCGCTGGGTCGCGGTCACCGGCGCCTCGAACCTGACCGGCGCGGTGCCGCCGATCACCGAGATCGTGGCCGTGGCCCACGCCGCCGGGGCCAGGGTCCACCTCGACGCGGTGGCCCGGGTCCCGCACCTTCGCACCCGCCGCGACGAGCTCGGCGTGGACTCGCTGATGACGTCGGCCTACAAGTGGTTCGGCCCCCACGTCGGGATGCTGGCCCTCAGCGCCGACCTCCTGGCCACGGTCGAGCCCTATCGGGTCCGTCCCGCCGACTACGCGGGTGCCCGCCGCTTCGAGACCGGTACCCCGTCGTTCGAGACCATCGCCGGGGCTGCGGCCGCCGCCGCGTTCCTGATGGAGGAGCCCGAGCCCACCCCGCACGAACAGGACCTCATCGACCGTCTGGAGCACGGCCTCCTGGCGCTGCGGGACGTGACGCTCTATGCCCCGGACCCGGCCGACGAGCGGGCCCCGACGACCATCTTCAACGTCGGCGACCACCATCCCGACGCCGTCGCCGCCCACCTCGCCGACCGGGAGGTCGCGGTCTGGTCGGGTGACTGCTACGCCCGGGAGCTGATCGCCGCTCTCGGCCTCACCGACCGGGGCGGCGCCGTGCGGGCCAGCCTCGTCCGCTACAACGACGACACCGACGTCGACCGCCTGTTGGAAGCCGTCGCCGAACTGCCCTGACCGGGGTGTCACTCGGCCAGGATGCGCTGGCGCTTGGGGTCGTAGAGGGGGGCGAGGCTGGGGCGGGCGGCGAAGCGGTCGCCGGCCACGTCGATCGTCCAGGCGCCGGCGTCGATCCAGTCCTTGGTCACGCCGTCGGCGCAGGCCACCGAACCCAGGCCGACCGAGGCGCCCAGCGTGTGGCCGAAGGCCCCGGCCCGCAGGTAGCCCACCCATCGGCCGTCCCGGTAGACGCCCTCACCACCGAAGAGCAGGGGCTCGGGGTCCTCGAGCAGGAAGCTCAGGTGGCGCTTGGCCGGCGTCCCCTCGGCCTTCTGGGCCAGTAGCGCCTCCCGCCCGACGAAGTCGGCCTTGTCCCAACCCACCGTGAAGCCCAGCCCGGCCTCGATCGGGCTGTCCAGGTTGTCGATGTCGTGGCCGTAGTCCCGGTAGCCCTTCTCCAGGCGAAGGGTGCTCAGCGCCGACAGCCCGGTCGGGACCAGCCCGAGGTCACCGCCCGCGGCGAAGAGGTGCTCGTAGACCCCGCCCGCGAGGTCGGCCGGCACGTGCAGCTCGTAGCCCAGCTCGCCCAGGTAGGTGACCCTCAGGGCCAGGACCGGGGCGTAGCCGACCTCGATGGGCCGCGCCGAGAGGTACGGGAAGGCCTCGTTGGCGAAGTCGGCGGGTGACAGCCGTTCCAGCAGCGCCCGCGAGTTCGGGCCCTGGACGGTGAACAGGGCCGTCGCCGAGGTGTGCTCCACCACGGTCGCATCGGCATCCAGGTCCCGGATGGCCCGACGGATCATCCACAGGATCCGGGTCTGGATCACGTCGCTGGTGATGACGTTGAAGTCGTCCTCGGCCAGGCGGGTGACGGTGAGGTCGGCCTCCATGCCGCCGGCGGCGTTGCACCAGGGCGTGTAGACGACCTTGCCGATCTCGGTGTCCACCTCGGCGGCGGACAGGTGGTTCAGCACGCGACAGGCGTCGGGGCCGGTGACCCGGAACTTGGCCATGAGCGACATGTCCATGACCCCGACGGCTTCCCGCACGGCGACGTGCTCGAGGCGGGCCCGCTCGAAGGAGTGGCCCCGGGCGAACGCCGTCTGCGGGGTCGGATGGTCGGGGGTCCGGCCGTCGCCCGCGAACCAGAGCGGGAACTCCCAGCCCATCGAGACGCCGAAGCTGGCCCCCTGGGCCACGAGCTTGTCGTGGATCACGCTGCGGCGGATGCCCCGGGCCGACTGCGGCTCCCAGTTGGGGAAGACGGCGTCGCCGAACAGCGCCCCCAACAGCTCCACCGTGCGGTCGGTGCGGTAGGCCCGGGTGGCCTCGTAGGGCAGGGCCCGGTCGACGTGGTAGTGCGTGACGTCCTGAGGGGCCACCTCCTCGGTCATCCACTGGGCCATCACCGAGCCCACCCCGCCGCCCAAGAGGATGCCGAGGGAGTTCAGGCCGGCCGCCACCCAGAGGCCGTCCACCTCCGGGGTCGGCCCGAGGTGGGGATGCAGGTTGGTGGTGAACGACTCGGGCCCGCAGAAGAGCTGCTTGATGCCCACGTCCTTCAGGGCCGGGATCCGGTCGATGGCGTCCTCGACGAAGGGCGCCATCCGGTCCCAGTCCGGGGGCAGCGTGGTGAAGGCGGCGTCATGGGGGATGCCCTCGGGCTTCCAGGCGGCGCCGACGGGCTCGAACAGCCCGACCAGGAGCCCGCCGCCCTCCTCCCGGTAGTAGCCATACCGCTCGGGGTCCTCGATCACCGGCAGCTCGCGGTGGCAGCCCTCGAACGGCTCGGTGAGCAGGTAGTAGTGCTCAGCCGCCTGCAGGGGCACGTTCACGCCGGCTGCGGCGGCCAGGTCCCGGGTCCACATCCCGCAGGCCAGGACGACGTGCTCGGCCTCGACCGGGCCCTGGTCGGTGTCGACGCCGGTCACCCGGCCGTCGGTCACCCGCAACGCACGCACCCCCACGCCCTGGACGATCCGGGCCCCGCCGTCCCGGGCGCCTCGGGCCAGGGACATGGTCACGTCCACCGGGTTGGCCCGCCCGTCGTCCGGGTTGTAGATCGCCCCGAGGACGTCGTCGACGCGGGCCATCGGCCACATCTCGGCCACCTCGGCGGCGCCGATCAGGTGGCTCTCGATGCCGAAGCCGGCCTGGAAGGCGTGCTCACGACGCATGGCCTCCAGGCGCTGGGGCGTCGTGGCCAGGTGAAGGTGGCCGATCTTCATGAAGCCGGTGGCGAAGCCGGTCTCGGCTTCGAGCCGCTCGTAGAGGTCTCGGCTGTACTCGCTCATCCAGAGCGTGGTCTCGTCGGTGAAGCCGGCCGAGGTGATCAGCCCGGCGGCGTGCCAGGTCGTGCCCGCCGTGAGCTGGTGGCGTTCGAGGAGCATGACATCGACCCAACCCGCCTTGGTCAGGTGGTAGGCGATGGAGGTCCCGATGATCCCCCCGCCGACGATGACGACCTGGGCCCGCTCGGGCAGGTCGGAGGCCGTGACGCTGTCGTCGGTCATGGAGCCGGGAGGTTAGACGGGCCCGGCCGAGGCCCGCCGTGGGCCAGGATGGAGGCATGGCCACTCGGGGGTTCTTCGGTCGGGAGCGCGGGGCCAGAGACGAGCGCCTCCCGCCCGGCCAGTACGACACGGGGAACAGCTGGCCCGTCCTCACTGCCGAGGTCACCCCGGACCTGTCGACCCACGACTGGACCTTCCGCATCGAGGGCGTCGTCGACACCCCGACGACCTGGACCTGGGACGAGCTGCACGCCCTGCCCGAGTCGACCTACGAGGGTCCCATCCACTGCGTCACGACCTGGTCCAAGTTCGACATGACCTGGCGCGGGGTGTCGGTGGACACCCTGCTGGAGGCCGCGAGACCCCAGGCCTCGGCGCAGTACGCCGTCGTCCTCTGCCACACCGCCTACACGACGAACCTGCCCCTGGCCGACCTCACGGGGGGCAAGGCGTGGGTGGCCTGGGAGGCCGACGGCGAGCCCCTCGACCGCCAGCACGGCGGGCCGGCCCGGCTCCTGGTCCCCCACCTCTACTTCTGGAAGAGCGCCAAGTTCGTGGCCGGCCTCCGCCTCGTCGAGCACGACGAGCCGGGGTTCTGGGAGCGCAACGGGTACCACGACCGGGGTGACCCCTGGTTGGAGCAGCGCTACCAGGGCGACTGAGGTGGCCGACCCCTGGCAGACGGCCCGAGTGCTGGCGGTTCGGGACGAGGCGCCGAGGGTGAAGACGTTCCACCTCGCCCTCGACGCCCCGACCGGCCACCGGGCCGGTCAGCACTACGTCCTCCGGCTCACCGCCCCCGACGGCTACACCGCGTCCCGCTCCTACTCGGTGGCCTCGGCACCCGACGGCACCAACGAGTTCGACCTGACCGTCGAGCGTCTGGACGACGGCGAGGTGTCGGGCTACCTGCACGACGTCGTCGAGCCCGGTGACGAGCTCGAGGTCCGGGGGCCGATCGGCGGTTGGTTCGTCTGGGAGGACGGCCCGGCCCTGCTGGTCGGCGGCGGCTCAGGCCTCGTGCCCCTCATGGCCATGCTCCGCCTGGCCCGGTCCACGGGCCGGTCCGACCTCGTGCGCCTGGTCGCCTCGGTCCGGACCCCGACTGACCTGTACTACACCGACGAGCTCCCCGGCCCCGAGGTCACCGTGGTCCACACCCGGGTCGCCCCGCCGGACAGCGCCCGCCCGACGGGGCGTCTGCACGCCGACGACCTCGCCCCCTTCGCGACCAAGGGGGCGACCGCCTACGTCTGCGGTTCCGCCGGCTTCGCCGACGCCGTCGGCACCCTGCTGGTCGACGTCGGCTGGCCGGCCGAACAGATCCGGGTCGAACGCTTCGGCGCCACCAGCTGACCGTGCCCACAGGTGAGGAGGTCACCTTGGTTGCGCCGGCGGAGCGGGGTCGGGTCCGGGTCGGCTGCTCCGGATGGTCCTACGACGAGTGGCGCGGCCTCGTCTACCCCGCCGATGCCCCGCCGGCCACGTGGTTCGCCCACTACTCGACCCTCTTCGACACCGTCGAGCTCAACGCCACCTTCTACCGGTTGCCCGAGCCGGCGACGGTCGAGCACTGGGCGGCCCAGGCCCCGCCCGGCTTCCTGTACGCGGTGAAGCTGGGCCAGTACGGCTCGCACCGGCGCAAGCTCGGGGATCCCGGGCCCTGGCTGGCGAACCATCTGGACCGGGTGCGGCGCCTCGGGCCGACCTTGGGCCCGAACCTGGTCCAGCTCCCGCCCCGCTGGCACCGCGACACGGGCCGGCTCGACGCCTTCCTCGCCGAGGCGCCCCGCGACCTGCGCTGGGCCGTCGAGGTGCGGGACCGCTCCTGGCTGCACGACGACGTCTTCGAGGTGCTGGCCCGCCACGGTGCGGCCCTCTGCCTCCACGACCTGCTGGAGGACCATCCCTGGGTGCGCACGACGGACTGGGCCTACCTGCGGTTCCACGGCCCCCAGGCCCTCACCGACGCGTACGGCGGCCGGTACACCGGTCGCCGCCTGTGGCGGGTCGCCGATCGCCTCTCGGGCTGGATCGACGATGGCGTCGACGTCTACGCCTACTTCAACAACGACCGGGACGGCCACGCCGTCACCGACGCCCGCTGGTTCCGGGAGCGCTTGGCCCGCTGAAGGGGCGTCAGCTGCCGCAGGCGGTGCTGAGGTCGGGGTCTCCCGGACGATGCCGACGCCGTCCCGCACCGCGATCTCGGCGCCGCACCCCTTCAGGCCACGGTGAGCACGGCCAACGCCCCCACGCACAGGGCGATGAAGGCGATGGCCACCAGGTAGGCGGCGGACACGCCCCGCCCCGCGGCGTGCTCGCCCATCACCGCCGGGTCCCGGGCGATGCCGTACATGAAGGCCAGCAGGGGCAGGAGCAGGACGGCATTGAGGATCTGGGTGAGGACCAGGATCGACACCAGCGGGATGCCGGGCACCAGGATGAACGCGGCGCTGAGCGTGACAATCACCGCATAGGTGCCGTAGAAGAGCGGCGCCTCGCGGGGACGGTCGTCGAGGGCCGCCTCCCGACCCACGAACTCGCTGACCGAGTAGGCCGTGGACAGCGGCAGGACCGAGGCGGCCAGCAGGGCGGCACCGATGAGACCCACGCCGAAGAGCTTGGCGGCCAGGTCCCCGGCCAACGGCTCGAGGGCCCGGGCGGCGTCGGTGGCGTCATTGATCGACACCCCCTGCGGGTACAGCGTGGCCGCGCAGGCGACGACCACGAAGAAGCCGATGATCCCGGTGAGCGCCGCACCGGTGATCACGTCGACCCGCTCATAGCGCAGTTGGTCAGTGGTCATGTGCTTGTCCGCGGCGTAGGACTGGATGAAGCTCAAGCCCCACGGGGCCAAGGTCGTCCCGATCGTGGCCGTGGCCAGCGCGATCGCGTCCCGGGACCCGGGCAGCGACGGGGTGACCGTGCCGCGCAGGGCCGCACCCCAGTCCGGCCCCGCCAACAGCCCGGCCAGGATGTAGGTGACGAAGACGGCGCTGAGCAGGAGCAGGACCCGCTCCACGCGGTGGAAGTTGCCCCGGAGGACGAGGAGGGACACGGCGAGGGCCGCCGCCGGCACGCTCAGGAGGCGGCTGACGCCGAACAGCTCGAAGCCGGCCGCGATGCCGGCGAACTCGGCGCAGGTCGTGCCCACGTTGGCGACGACCAACGCCGTCACCGCCACCGCGGCCCGACGCACCCCGTAGGTCTCGCGGACGAGGCCGGTCAGCCCCTGCCCGGTCACCACCCCCATCCGGGAGCCCAGGTCGTGGAAGAGGACGAGCGCGATCGTGGACACGAGCAGCACCCACAGGAGCCGGTAGCCCTGCTCGGCCCCGAGGACGGAGTAGGTCGTGATGCCGGCCGGATCGTCGTCGGACAGGCCGGCCAGGAGCCCCGGGCCGACCACCGCCGCGAGGACGGCGAGCCGCCCCCTGCCACCCGTCAGGATGCCCTCCGGTTCCGGTGCAGCCGGGGAATCCGGGACCAGAGGCCGGCGTAGCGCCGCCGACCGGGCAGTCGCTCGACCAGTAGCTCCTCCAGGACGTCGTCGATGCCCACGACGCCGATCAACCGACCCTCGTCGTCGACGACGGGGAGGGCGAGGACGTCCTGGAGGGCGAACAGGTCGATGACCCGCTCGACCGGCAGGGTCGAGGCCAGCGTCGGCGTCGGTCGGGGTGTCGCCCGCCCAGCGAGGAGGTCGTTGGGCTCATAGCGGCCCACCGGTCGCCCGGCCTCGTCGACCACGAAGACGGTGGTGAGGCCCTCGAGGTCGGGGGGACCCGCCGCCACGCGGGCCCGGATCATCTCCACCGACTCACCCTCCCCGGCGGTGTGGACCTCACTGTTCATGAGCCCGCCGGCGGTGCCGGCCCGGTGCCGCAACAGGCGGCGCAGCGTGGCGGCCCGATCGGTCGCCACCGCCCCGAGCACCACTTCGACGGAGTCGGCGTCCAGGCGCCGGAGCACGGCGGTGGCGTCGTCGGTCGTCATCTGCCCCACGACCGCCGCCGCGGTGTCCGCCGGGACCACCGGCAGGAGGCGGGCGCCGACGCTGGGGTGGGCGGCTCGAAGGGCCCCGGCCGCCGCGGTCGGCGTGACGACCCCGAGGATCTGAGCCGCCTGGGCCGCCGGGAGGTGCGCCATCACCGACGCCAGCTCGGGGCCCCGCAGGCGGTGCACGGCCGCGTCCGGTCGGGCCAACTGCAGGGCATGACCCCGGGTGGAGGTCAGGTGGAGGTCGGCCCAGTCGACGTCCTCGGACGGCGTCCGGCCCGCCAGGCGGCGCCAGCCGAGGCGGCGCCAGACCCCCGAGGCGCCGACCTCGACGCCGGCCACCTGCAGCGCCGACCCCGACCGGGCCAACAGGACGTCCGCCACCCGGGTCAGGCGCTTGCCGGCCACGTCGACGATCTGGGTGTCGAGGACATCGGCCGCGAGCAGGAGCTCGTCGTCGCCCGGGCCGGGCGGGGGCGCGTCACCGCCGACGTCGACCTCGGCGATCGAGAGCTGCACCTCCCCCTGCTCGAAGGCGGTCACGGCATCCCAGTCGACGTACGCCCGCGGTCCTCGCTGCCCGAGGACCAGGCGACGGACGGTCGGGTGGGGCGCACCGAACCGGACCGTGAGATCGAGGAGCCGGCCGACGATCTCGCCGGTCGAGGACCGGACGTCTGACCCCAGGAAGTCACTCAGCAGAAGCACAGCGGGATCGGGTCGAGGGCGCTCAGCGGTACGCGGCGGCCTGGATGGCGTAGAGCTCGGCGTAGGGGCCTTCGCGGGCCATGAGCTCGTCGTGGGTGCCGACCTCGGCCAGGTGGGCGCCGTCGAGGACGACGATCAGGTCGGCCATGCGCACGGTGCTGAAGCGGTGCGACACCAGCACGGTGATGCGCCCCTCGGCATTGGCCTGGCGGGCCCCCTCGGCGTAGCGCTCGAAGAGGGCGTGCTCGGTCTCGGCGTCGAGGGCGGCGGTGGGCTCGTCCAGCACCAGCAGGAGCGGGCCCTCCCGCATGAAGCCCCGGGCCAACGCCAGCTTCTGCCACTGGCCGAAGGAGACCTCCACCCCGTCGGGCCAGGTCTTGCCCAATTGGGCGTCCAGGCCGCCGTCCAACTCGGCCACCACGTCCTCGGCCCCGGCCCGACCCACCGCCGCCCGGACGGCGGGCTCGTCGTCGACGTGCGGGACATCGCCCAGCCCCACCGACTGGCGAGCCAGGAGCTCGAAGCGGAAGAAGTCCTGGTAGGCGCCGGCCAGCCGGTCCCGCCACTCCTCGGCCGGCATCCCGGCCAGGTCGGCCCCGTCGACCAGGATGCGCCCCGCGGTCGGCTCGTAGAACTTGGACAGCAGCTTGACCAACGTCGACTTGCCCGCCCCGTTCTCCCCCACCACCGCGACGACGGCGCCCGCGGGCAGCGTCAGGCTGACATCCTGCAGGACCTCCTTGGTCGTCCCGGGATAGACGAAGCTGACGTGCTCGAAGGTGATGCCGTCCTGGATCCGGTGGGGGACGGGGACGTCGGCATCGGCCTCCAGCGCGGTGGCGTAGTCCTCCAGCCAGGCCAGGCGGCGCGAGCCATCCATCCAGATGCCCCGCAGGAACCCGATCTCGCCCACCGTGGCCCCGATGTAGGCCGACAGCCGGGAGCCGGCGGCCAGCACCAGGAGCACGTCCTGGGGAGGGGCATCGAGGCCCGAGGAGACGAAGACGACGGCACCGACGAAGCCGGCCCCGAAGACGGCCCAGCCCAGGGTGTGCCAGACCGCTGAGGCGCCCCGGGTCGTGGCCACCGGCCCGTACCAGCGCTCCCAGGACTCTCGCCGCTCCGTCTGCAGCCGGGGGGCGATCCCGGTGACCCGGACCTCTTTGGCCGGCGCCGCGGTGGTGGCCGTGGTGAAGAGGTGCTCGGCCAGGCGGCGGGACGGCGCCCCCGCCTCCTCCGCCTCCCGCTCGACGGCCGGCCGCCACGACGAGGTGGCCACGGTCGGGACGGCGAAGAGGGCGAGAAGGATCAGCACCGGGCTGACCGAGGCCAGCAGCACGATGGTCACGCCCAGGCGCAGGATCCAGCCCGCGGTCGAGAACACCGACATGTACATGTGGTCGAGGACGAAGACCTGGTCCCGGAGCACCGAGAGCCGGTCGAGGTACTCGGGCCGCTCCTGATGGGCGATGGTGCTGACCGAGGCCTGCAGCCGGGCCACATGGGACTCGAGGGCGATGGTGACCTTGTCCCGGAACCGGCGCTGGACCCGGGTCGACACCGTGGTCAGGAACCAGGTCGACGCCCCGGCCGCCCCGAGGAGCAGGCACACGTTGCGAAGCTTGGTCGCGTCGCCCTGGAGCACGGCGTCGGCCATGGCCTTGAACCCGATGGCGAGCAGGGCCTCGGGCAGCGCGGCGACCAGCGCCAGGCCGAACGCCACCGACATGAGGGCGGGCTCGTGCTGGTAGCCGATCTTGCACAGCCGCCACATGGACGACAGGGCCGGCGGCAGGTCGGCGTCGCGTGACGTGGCGTCAGCCGAGGGTTTCAAGGGTCACCTCCTCGTCGTCCTCGACGGGCTCGCCCGCGGCGAAGCGCTGGGCCTGGAGGTCGAACATCGTCCGGTAGCGCCCCTCGGCGGCCATCAGCTCGTCGTGGGTGCCGAGCTCGATGACGCGGCCGTGCTCGAGCACGCAGATCCGGTCGGCGTGGCGGACGGTCGAGAAGCGGTGCGAGACCAGGATCGTCGTGGCGTGGCGGGTGGCCATGAGGACCCGGTCGAAGATCTCGGCCTCGCCCCGCACGTCCAACTGAGCCGTCGGCTCGTCGAGCAGGACGAGCCCGGCGCCCTCCTCGACCGCGCAGAGGGCCCGGGCCAGGGCGACCCGCTGCCACTGCCCGCCGGACAGGTCGGTCCCGCCCGGGTAGCCCTTGGCCAGGATGGTGTCGAGCTCGGCCAGGTCGGACCCCCCCGCCTCGGCCAACGCGGCCCGCACCGCGTCGTCGGACGCACCCGCGGGGGCCACGTTGTCCCGCAACGGGAGCTCGAAGCGGATGAAGTCCTGGAACACGGCCGTGACCCGGGACCGCCAACTGGCCAGCTCGAGGTCCCGCAGGTCGATCCCGTCGACCTCGATGGCCCCCTCGTCGGGGTCGTAGAGCCGGCAGAGCAGCTTGGCCAACGTGGTCTTGCCGGCCCCGTTCCGGCCCACGATGGCCAGGGAGGTGCCCGCAGGAATGGTCAGGTCGAGGCCGGCGAGCACCGGCGTCGAGGTTCCAGGGTAGGCGAAGGTGAGGTCCCGGAAGCGGAGCTCCCGGTGGGGGTGCCCGGCCGCGTCCTGGTCACCCGGCGACAGGGCGCCTTCAGGCGCCATCGCGGCCCGGAGGCGCAGGACCGCGGCAACCGGGGCGGCGGCGCCGTCGAGGGCCCAGTTGAGGCCGCCGAAGGCGATGGCCGAGGTCCCCAGTGCGGCCTGGGCGTAGGCCACGAGGCGGCCGAGCTCGAAGTCGCCGTGGTTGACGGCCACGGCCAGCTGCCAGAACACGAAGAGGTTGGCGGCGAGGACGACGACCAGGCTGGTGATGACCGACCGCTCCCGCATCCGGGTGGCCTCGTACTGCAGCTCGTGGAGCCGGGTGCGGCGGGCGATGAACCGGTCCAGGGTCCAGCCCACCAGTCCGAAGAGCCGGAGCTCCTTGGCCGCCGGGGGGTCCACGGCCAGCCGGTAGGCGTACTCGGCGTCCCGCTGGGCGTTGCGCACCTCGTCGGTGTTGCGGTCCTTCCAGACCCCGCTCTCCCGCAGCAGCCAGTGGGTGGCCAGCCAGGCGCCGGCCAGCAGCGGCGGCGCCCACCAGGCGAAGCCGAAGAGCACCGTGGCCGAGGCCAGGCCGCCCAGCATCAGGGCCAGGCCGTCGGCGATGAAGCCCAGGGAGATGCGCAGCGGCGGCCCGGTCATCCCCCGGTCGAACTCCCGGGCGACCTGCAGGTCGTTGGCCAGTTCGGCGTCCTCGAGGTGGCCGATGCCGGGCGGGCTCAGGCAGGTCTCGGTGAGCTCGTCGTAGAGCCAGGCCGCCATGCGGTCGCCGAGGTTGGCGCTGACCGCTGTGTGGAGCGGGTTGAGGACCTGCAGGGCCACGAAGACGGCACCGAACGCGGCGAGGGGGCCGGCCAACGAATCACCGTGCTGCACCGCACCGATGAGGATCCCCATGGTGACGGCCATGGCCGCCGGCAACAGGCCCCGCAGGACCAGCAGCCCCCACCAGGCCCTGGCCAGGCCCCGGTCGGCCGGGTAGAGGCTGGCGAAGAACGTCCACTCCTGGCGCTGGCGCCCGCCGCCGTCAGCGGCGGTCTTCGTCCCCACCGGCACAGTGTGCCTGGCTCGGGCCCGCTACGGCTTGGACGAGAGTGACAGGCGCGATTCCCGGCGGGCCGCCGCGCCGACCTCGGCCGCGAAGGCACTCGGATGGAACCAGTGGGGGAACCGGCGGGTGAGCGCCGCCGGGCCGGCGATGGCGATCCCCCCGGAGGCTCGGGCCTGCGACCAGCTGATGCGGCCCAGGAACCACCGGAGGAGCTCGCGGGTCTCGCCGCGGACGAGGACGTCGACGGGGTAACCGGGATCGATCTGGCAGGCGGTGCTCTCCCGGTCCTCGAAGACCAGCCAACAGCGGGCCGAGCCCGCACCGGTCGTGAGGAACTCCACCGTCGTGCGTCCGGGCGGCAGGGCGTCCGGGTCCACGCACTGGTGCAATCGCCAGACCAGGTGGATCGTGTCCATCTGCGCCTCCTCCGGCTCCGTGAAGACCCAGCGTGTCGCCCAGCGCCCCAGGTCCCAGAGGACGGGCTGGAGGTCCGCGCCGGCGGCGGTCAGCCGGTAGTCCACCGCCTGCGCCCCCGGACGCGGGTGACGCTCGACCAGCCCCTGACGCTCCAGCATGCGCAGGCGTTGGCTCAGCAGGCTCCGGCTGATACGCGGGATCCCGCGGTGGATGTCGTTGAAGCGCTCGGACCCGATCATCAGCTCGCGCAGGATCAGGGGCGTCCAGCGGTCCCCGATCACCTCGATGCCGATGGCGATCGGGCAGTAGTCGTCGTAGCTCCCCACGACGGGAGTATCGACCACGC
>Ga0315287_10004583_pt1 | contig 13498 bp, 9 predicted proteins | sample YL17G11_0_MG_FD_205037 | JGI IMG/M metagenome (GOLD analysis project Ga0315287, IMG submission 205037) | Sediment microbial communities from Yellowstone Lake, YNP, Wyoming, USA - YL17G11_0 | ecosystem: Environmental > Aquatic > Freshwater > Lake > Sediment | place: USA: Wyoming | collected... | reverse complement strand
CTGTCATGGACCTGTCCACTGCCATGGTGGCCGCCCTGTCGGCGGCCCTGGCGGCCCAGGCGGGCGGCCGCCCCGCCGCCGCTGGTGCGGCCGCTGCTGCTGTGGGCGGCCCCCACAGCGCCCAGCCACGCCCGCCGCCCCCTCCAGCCTCACCCGCCCGCGGCTCGCGCACGGGGGAGCACTGCCCGTGGCAGAATACTAGCATGGTGGGGAACGCGCCGCTCCCCGACGCAGCAGGGAAAGGCGTCGGCGTCGGCGGCGAGCGCTTCGGCGCGCGCGGCGCGGGGGGCGTCGGTTTCGCGCCTCCCCCCCCTCTCGCTGCTGCTCCCTCGGCGCCGCCACCCTTGCCGCCGCCCCCCACCTTCACCCGCCTGCCCCCCCCCCTTGAAGTGGAGACCACGCCCGGCGGCCTGCGTGCTTGGCTGTTGGGCCAGGCCGCGGCGGCGCTGGCGGTGGGCTGCGGGGCGGGCGGGTCATTGCTGGGCGGGCCGGCGGGCGGGGCTGTCGTGCCGCTGCCCGCCCTGGGCGCCCTGGCCGCGCCCCTGCCGCCTGCCCTCGCGGCGGCGGCCGCCGCGGCAGGCCGTGGCACCGCCGCCACCGCCGCCGCCGCACACGCCAATGCGGCCTGCGTGTGCGCCCTGCTGGGCGCGGCCGCCCGCCTGGCGGCCGCCGCGCAGCCGACGCCCCGGGCCGCGACCCCTACCCAGCTTTTGCTCCCTCCCTCACTCCCGCCGCCAGTGCCCGGCTCCTCCGCCCGCCCGCCGCCCGGCCCCCTGTGGATCAGCACGGCCAGCCCGGCCCACCAGGGGCTGGCCGGGGCTTTACCCATCATTCTAGGCGGGGGCAACAACGCGCCCCCGCCGCCGCCGCAACCCTCCTGCCTCCACCGCCCGCCGCCGCCCCGCCCGCCCAAGGCGGCGGCCCACCGCCTCCCGGCCTCCGCCTCCTCCACGCCCTCCACCCGCCCGCCCCGCCCACTGCCCCAGCCCGGGCGGGGGGTGGGCGTGTCCGTGACATCCCTGGAAGCGGGCGGCCACTTTGACGCGCCCATCCAGTCGGCCGCGGCCGCGCTGGGCGTGGGCGTGACCACCCTCAAAAAGGTGTGCCGGGCGGCCGGCATGCCGCGCTGGCCGTACCGGGCCCGGGCGTCGGGGGCGCGCCTGGCGGCCCGGGCGGCGAGGAGCCTGGCGTGCTCCACGGCGGAGCTGAAGGCGGCGGCGGGGCGCATGGCCGCTGGGGCGGGGAAATGAGAAATGGGGTTTGGGGTTTGTGTCGTTTTTGTGGCTGCGCGTTTTTTCTTTTTTGTGGGGGCGCTCTTTCTGCCTCCCCCCCTCCCTCCCTCTCACCCGCGTCCCGTGTGCGTGCGCGATTTCAACTTTCTCTTCATTTTCTAACACAAAACTGGCCGCCCTCCCCCTTTCACCCCCCTTCTCACCCACCGGGCACCTTCTCCAACAATGCCAGGGCCGCCAGCGCGTTGGCCTTGTTTGCGTCCGCGACGCCGCCCCCGCTCACGAACTCGTCCAGCGCCCAGTGCGCGGTGTCCAGGTTGAACATGATGTCCAGCTCGCACACGGACCCGAAGTGCCTGTCCAGCGCTTCGACGAGGGCGTGGATGAGTTCCAGGGTGGCGAGCTCGTTCTGTGTCGTTGTTTTGTTGTTTGTTTGTTTGGTCAGTAAAGGTTTGGGTGCGCGCGCCTGGGCAGAAAAAGGGGGGGCGCCCCCTCCCCTCCACTCCCTTTCTCTTATCTCTCTTCTCTCTTACCTCTTCCTCGTCCACGCCCACCAGGAAGAACAGGGAGGCGTACCGGCGGTACACGATCTTGTGGCCCCGGTGCTCGATGAAGGAGCACTGATATAGGGTGGACCAGAGAGAGAGAGGGTGTGGGGGAGAGGTTGAGAGAAAAAAAGGAGAGCGGCGCGCGGCGTGTCGGCACGTGTGAGCGCCCTGCGCCTCTGTTCCTGCCCGCTTTTGGACCCCACGCCCGCCATGGTCCACCATCAAGGTGATCACTCTAGGCACACAGCGGCGGCTAGGCGAGCGCGCGGGCCGGGCCGCTCCCCCACCTCTCTTTCCCCCACTTGTTTTATTTTCCGCTCACCAGTTTCTCTGACCGGGCCAGGCACTTTCGCACAACCTCGCCCTCCAGGGCCACCCGCTCCGCCAGGGGGGGCAGGGGGACAGCATACCGGGCCAGCCGGGTCTGGCCCTGCTTGTTGACGAGGAGGACGTACTTGATGGCCATCCCGCCTGTCCTGTGTGGGGAACGTGAGAGTGAGACAGTGTGAGACAAAAAAACGCGCGATGCGAGAAGCGTCTCCACTCGACCCTTTTTTTTTCAAAGCCTCCTTCCGCGCCCCCTCCAGCCCGCCTTCCGCCCCTCCATTCCCTCCATTCGCACACCCATGTCTCTTTCATTGACTCTGGCTACCAGCTGTGTGCGGACGCCTCGGTGCGTGTCCCCGGACCCAGCAGCTGGGGGGTGCCATCGAAAACCTCGAGCCCGCGCGCGCCCCTCTTCAACCCAGACCCCATCCCTCACCTCTCTCTCACCTCTCCTCTTTTCTTCTCTCCTCTTCTCTTCTCTCTCTCTCTCTCTCTCACAGCGCCTACCGGGCCGCCCGCCTGGCGCCCGCCCCTCGCCGGGCGGCGCCCACCCGGCCGCGCGCGGCGGTCGCCCCGCGCGCGAAAGACTTGGACACGGTCCTCGCCGACTTCGCCGCGGAGTTCGAGCAGTACCCGCAGGACAGGAAGGTCGCGACGGCCGGCTGGGCGGCCGCCGGCCTGGGCGCGGTCGTGCTCGGCGAGAAGATCATGCACACCGTCGTCTTTGACGTCCTGCTGGGCTTCCCCATCCAGCTGCTGGGCCTGCTGGTCCTGCCCGGGCTCGTCGTCAAGGCCCTGGACGGCAAGGACCTGGTCGAGGAGGGCGGGGCGTACGTGTCCTCCCTGGCCAAACGCCTGCCCGGCCTGGACAAGTGAGGTGGACGGAGGGACAGACCTGTGAAATAATATTGGGGGGTGATGGTGGAGAGAGCTGGGTTGGGGGCGAGCTTTTTGAGGGAGGAAATGGGGCGCCTCACATTCCCGCACAACACCCCACCCGTACCCACTCTTTACACAAGAGGCCGCTTTGGTTCGACGAGAGGTTCGATGAGAGACAGGGGAGGCGTTTAGACAGAGCGAGAGACATCAGGCGCGGCAGATGACGATGAACAAAAAAAATAAAGAGAGAACCGTGGTTGAAACCAAAAAAAAGGGCCTTGCATCTCTCCACACACACACACACACACACTCACCCCCCCCCCCCCCCGCAGCCCCAGCCTCAACCAAGTAAAAAGAACGTGGAACGCACACACACGCAAAGAAAGGATCAAAAAAAAAAAGGGCACACTCACTCACCCATCCCCCATCCATTCCCCCCTCCCCCACCCCGCCTCTCCCCTTTTTTTTGGTTTTCATTTCCGGCCGGGCGCGGGCGCCGCGTACGGCGTCCAGTGCAGGCGCGTCGTGTCGATCGCGATCGGCGCCTTGGACGCCTGCCCGCCGCCACCGCCCCCAGCGGATGGCCCGCCACCGCCCTCCCCCCCGCCCCCCCCGCCCACCGCGCGGAGGTGGTCATCGATGATGCGGGGCGTGACCGCGATGATGTGGTCGCCCTTCCAGTAGCGCACCAGGCCCAGCGATTCCAGCGTCTTGACGACGTCATCGGACCGGACGGCCGTCAGGTCGGAGATGTCCCGCACGCTCAGGGCGCCCCGGTGCGAGCGCAGGCACTCCAGGACCGCCCGCGTCCAGTAGGAGCGGTAGGAGACGGCGCCCAGGTCGGAGAGCGGGCGCTCGGGCGTGCCGACCCGGCCCTCCTTTTTGGAGAGCTCGTACGAGAACGCGATCAGGAAGCGGCCGTACCCCTTCCGCTGGTGGGCGGGCAGGGTCAGGATGCAGGCCAGGTTGTAGCCCTCCTCCGAATGCTTCTCCTTGGAGAAGTAGCCGACGATGTGGTAGTACCCGCCCCGGTCGCGCTCGCACAGGACGTAGAAGAGGAAGGGGTCGACATCATAGTAGAGCGTCTTGTGGTCCAGGAACAGCTTGGCCAGCAGGCACAGGGACTGGCAGTAGACCTTGGCCTTGCGGCCGTCCACCTCGAAGACGGCGATGGTGGGGGCCGTGACCGCGCACCCGCCGGTGCCGGACCGGTCGGCCGCGGCCGTGGGCGGGGACCGATAGATTTCGTCGCCCGGCGGGTGGCGCAGGTCGCACTTGGCCGCGTGGCGCAGCAGGGTGGACCGCTTGGCGAAGTACTTTAGGCAGAACTCGCACAGGTGGAGCTTGGAGAGGCGGCCGTACGGGTCCGGGTACGGCGAAAAGTACCAGGCGTCCATCTCGTACCGCCCCAGCTCGACTGCCTGGATATTTTTTAGCCGGGTCTTGGCCTGGTGCGCCCGCTCCAGGTCGCGGTCCAGGGGCGCCATGTCGGCCATGTCGGGCGCGACGTGGTGCGTCTCCGCGAACCGGCGCTTCAGGCGGCGGGTGAGCTTGGTGGGGGCGGCGTCCGCGGAGGCGCCGCCCGCCGTGGTGGCCGCGCCGGCGGCCGGCCCGCCGGCGCCGCCCCGGGCGGCCGGGCCGCCGCCGTCGGCGGCGGCGGCGGCCAGGCCGGCGGGGAGGGGGGCCAGCTTGGTGAGGGGGACCCACTCGTCCAGGCGCTTGTCGCCTGTGATGGAGGGATGGGGAAGGGAGGGGAGAGAAAGGAGGGGAGGGGGGGCGTGAGTGCTTCTTTTTTTTTGGTGGGTGGGTCGTGCAGGGTCGAGGCCGCCGCCGCCGCGCCCTGGCCCCTTCCCTCGATCCCTTTCCCTTTCTTGTTCGAAAAACTCACAGTGCGCGTAGTGGACGTAACACTCCTCGCCATCCTCGCCGGTGCGCCGCTCCACGACTTGGGCCAGGTCTGAACGGGGGTTTACGTGTGGAGAGAGAGTGGAGGGTGTGAGGCGCGGGGCGGAGAGAGAGAGAGAGCAGCCGAGGGGAGGGACGGGCATGGGAGAGAGGTTTTGCCTCGCCCCCGGAGGGCGGCGACCGATCTGTCCCCTCAAAAGACCCGCCGGGCCACCCCCCTTGTAGCCCGCCCCCACAGCCGGTTCGCGGCCCGCTAGACGCAGGTCCTGATGCGCGTGCGTTCAGGCCGGGTTGGGAGGAGTAGATGCGCCCTCATTAAGCAGGCGCGCCCCCCTCGCGCGCACGCTCGGCGGTGGCTAGGTGCCCGCAACACAAAAACCAGCAGGGCGCTGGCGCCCGCCGCCGAAATTAGCGTCGGGGGGGGGGGGGGGTGGCAGCGCCGGCGCTCCCCTCGTCAACCCGCCGCGCTCAACGCCACGGCCCGCTCTCTCGTCAACCCTTTCCCCCACACTCACGTTGTTCGCCGTCAAAGGAGGCCAAGGCCAGGACGCGGGACCCGACCTCGAAGGGAGCGCCGCCTGCGGCGGCTGCAGCGGCTGCAGCCGCTGCAGCCGCGGCCGCCGCACCGGCGCCGTTGGCCCGCCCCGACGGCCCCGCCCCACCGGACGACGCGGCGCGCCCGTCGGCCGCCCCGCCACCGCCAGACGGGCCGGCCCGGGTCGTGGTGGGCGACGTTTGAAGGGTGTGTGGCGTGTGCCCGCTGAAAGGGAGGAGCCGGGCGAAGCCGACGCGGGAGTGAGCGGGAATGCAGGGCGCCACTCCCAACCCCCCACTCTATGTCTCCCCTCACAAAAATAAAAACGCTCTTTCCTCTCTTACACAACGCACGCACTCACACACAGACACCGCTCTCCCACACAATCACAGCCGCACCGTGTACGCCGCGGACAGCGTCACATAGCGCACCCACCGATAGGGCGAGGCGGCCGAGCCCGCGGCCCCGCTGCCGCCCCCACCCCCGCCGCCCAGGCGCGAGGTGGTCGACAGGGCGCCGGCGCCACTCCCTCCGCCGCCCCTCGCCACGTGCAGGTAGCGCACCGCCAGCCCGCTGACGCAGAGCTGGGGGATGGCGAAGCCGATGGAGAGCGGGCCGACCGCGGCCCGCAGGCCGGCCGTGAAGGGCCCGGAGGCCGGGCCTGCCAGGGACGCGCGCGCGCGCAGGGTCAGCTCGCACCCGCCCGCCAGCCGGGGCACGCGCCACGTCAGCACCCGCCGCCCCTCATCCCAGTCCGTCGTGCCGGCGGGCGGGGTGCCGGCACCCCCAGGCGGTGGCGGGGCGGAGAGGCCGCCCCGCCCCGCACCCCCCCGCCTGGAGGCCGGGCCCCCGGGCGAGGCGGCCGCCACCTCGGCCGTCACCCGCACCACGCCGGGCGGGAACGGCAGGCTCGCCTCCCACGCCGCCGCCGCCCGGTCGGGCGGGAAGTCCGCCCGCACCCGGATCGTCACGACCGCTTTTCCCGGCGCGTCCGGGTCGGGCTCCACGCCCGCCCGCACCGCGAAGGGCGGGCGGGGCGGCGGGGGCGCCCGGTAGGACATGGCCGTGAATTCGCCGTCCGGCGGGGACGGCAGGTCCAGCGTGCGGGCGCTCTCGAACCGGGCCAGCGAGACCGCGTCGTGGAAGAGGGCGTCCTCGAGGAGGACGAGGGGGTCGTCGCCGCCGCCGCCGTCGGAGTATGAGGGCGGGCGGGCGCCGCCGCCGCCGCCCGAGACGCTGCCCGGCCCGCCCCCCGAGATGACGAGCGCGTCCGACAGCGCCAGCGACAGGGCGGGCGAGCCGGACAGGAAGGACCGCACCTGGACCGCGCCGTCGATGGCGCCGGTCACCAGGTGGGCGCCCCCCGCCGCGAACGTGGCGGACAGGCGCTCCACGACGTCCACGAAGATTTCGTCCCGCCTCCCGGCCGACCCGCCGCCGCCACCTGCGTGCGAGGCCGCCGAGGCGCCCGCGGCCGCGGACACGGCCGCCGCGGCCAGGCTGCCGGCGCCCAGGCCGCCCCCGCCCCCCCCCGCCGAGTCGGGGCGGGCGGTGTCCAGGACGGACTTGACGACCGCGGCAGGCGTGCGGGCGGTGGTGCCGACGCCGCCGCCGCCCAGGGAGGCGGCCGCGGCCGCGGTCGCGCCGGCCGGCCCCGGGATGCGCCGGGGCGCGACGACGACGGGGTCAGACCGCACGAAATCCTTGACGGCCTCCGAGGACGTCGCGACGGGCAGGCCCCCGTCGATGGCCTCGTCCAAAAGCTCGTACACGAGCACGGCGTTGCGGCGGACGGCCTCCTCGGAGAGCGTGCCACAGCAGTCGCGCACGATCCCCGCGACGCGCGCGAGCAGCTCCAGGACGAGGGAGGGGGAGACGTTGGTGCGCGTGGTGGCCAGCAGGGTCAGCCCGCCCGCGGCCAGGTGCAGGTAGTGGACGCCATCGACGGCAAAGGCGGGCGGGGCGGGCGAGCGGGCCGGGTCGGCCAGGGAGGCCGGGCGCGCGGGCGGAGCGGCCCGGGCGGCCGCGACGGCGTCCGCCCCGTCCACGTCCGGGTCTGGGGCGGGCGGGACGCCCCACTCCCCGGCCCGGCGCAAGAAGATTTCGGCCGAGTTCTGAGAGAGGGGCGAGGGCGAGAGCGGTGCGCAAGTGTGAGGTGCGGGGGGGCGGGCGCGCGAGGAAAAGCATGAAGCGCTCGCCGCGCGCGGTCTCGCCCCATCGGCTGCGCGTGCGTTTGTTTTGTTGTGTTCCCCCGTTCTCTCTCTCTCCCTCTCTCCTCTTCGACACGCACCTTCGACACGTTGCCCAGGTAGTCCCGGGTCACGATGGTGTCCCCGCGCGGGGACAGGATGAAAAACTGGGAGATCATCATTAGTCTTTTTTTTTGTATATGTTGATGTTCAAGCAGCGTGCGCCTTGTTCACCAGCGCCTTGAGCAGCCAGGACAGGGTGCGGTGGACGGCGATGACGACGGGCAGGAAGAGGGCGACTGTGCCGAGGGCGGTGAGGAGCTCGCTGGTGGAGAGAGAAGGGGGCAGCGGGGTGGACATTCGACCGTGGGGAAGAGAACAAGAGAGAAGAGAAGACTGGAGCATGAGTCCACACCCTCTTTTTTCCTTCTTCTCCAACACACACCGACAGGACGCACACACGAGAGGACATGTTTGTCCTCGGCGGCCTGGGCGCGACGGCTGCCTCCTGCCTGGGCTCTCTGGCCGCGACGTGCGCTTGCCACGCAGCCGGCGCAGCTGGGCGGGCCCTGGCCTCGCGGTCCGCCCGCCTCGCCTACTGCGTTTTCTTCTTGGCCTCCACGCTGCTGGCCTACATCCTGCGTGAGGGGGCGGCGCCTGTGGTCAGCCACCTGCCTTGTGAGTGGAGGTGGTGGGGTGCGCATGGAAAGGGGATGGGCGGAGTGGCAAGGGTAGGGAGCGCTGGCGCCGGCGCCACCATTGCCGGCGCCATCCTCTCTTCGCCCCTCCTTCCCGGGCCCAGACCTAGACCCGCCCCGCGGGACCCGGCCTTGCCTGCGAACCGCTAGGCGAGGACCAAAAGCTTGTCCCGGCGGGGTGACCGCGGGGAATGGAAGGCACCGCACGCATCTTCTCACGCTTTTTGTCAAAAAAGGGGACGAGGGTGCCCGCCCTTGCAGCTCATCTCTCAACGTCGGCCTCACCTCCATCACTCTCTCCATCACTCTCCTCACCCCTCATCAGGGATTGCCCGCGCCGCGGCCGCCCACGCCGCGCCCGACGCCTTCTACGGCGCCCAAGCCGTCCTGCGCGTCTCCCTGGCCTCCGCCACCTTTTTCGGGGGCCTGGCCCTCGCCCTTACGGGCGTGGCCTCCCGCTCGGACGCCCGGGACGCCGCCCTCCAGCATGGGGCCTGGGGCGCGAAGCTGGCCGCCTGGCTCTTTTTGAACTGCGCGGCCTTCTTCCTGCCCGTCGCCCTGGTCAACGCCTACGGCGTCCTCGCCCGCTTCCTCAGCGCCGCCTTTCTGGGCGTGCAGGTCCTGCTCCTCCTGGACGGGACGGCCGCCTGGAACGACGCGGCCGTCGACTGCGGCGATGGCCGCGCGCTCTGGCTGTTGCTGGCCGCGACGGGGGGGGCCTACCTCGGGGCGGCCGCCCTGCTGGGGGTGGGCGCCCACTTCTTCACCCACCCGGCGGCGGGCAGCGCGTCCGGCTGCGGCTTCAATGCCACCATCCTCGCGGCCGCCGCGTGCGCGGGCCTCGCCCTGTCGGCCCTCTCCATCTCGGGCATCGCGCGCCGGGGCTCCCTCTTCCCCGCGTCCGCAGTCAGCCTGTACGTCGTCTACTGCGCCTACTCGGCCCTGGTATCCGAGCCGCACGCCTATGCCTGCAATGCCCTGGGCGTCCGGGTGGACGCCGCGTCCGCGGGCGCGATGGGCGCGGGCGTCGGCCTGGCCCTGGTGTCGGTCGTCTACTCCGCCCTGCGGGCGGGGAGCGCGTCGGGTCTGCTGGGCCTGGGGCCGGGCGCGGAGGAGGACGGCGGCGGGGGCGGGGCGGGGCACACGCCCAGTGCCTGGGACGCCTCACCCCTTCTGGGCGATGCAGAGCTGACGTCCGCGGGCCTGGACGGGCTCGGCGGCGACCACGGGATTGCGGGCGCACGCGCGCTGGGGGCGGACGCATCCCCCCCGCCGCCACAGGGCGCGCCGGCCGCGGCCGCCGTGTCTGCCGCTGCTCCGCCGCCTGCCGCCCGTCCCGCCTACTCGTACGCCTTCTTCCACGCCGTCTTTGCCCTCGCCTCCGCCTACCTGTCCATGGTGCTGACGGGGTGGGGCAGCGGCGCGGCGGAGCGGCGCCTGGTGGACGTGGGCTGGGCGTCTGTGGGGGTGAAGCTGGCGACGGGCGCCGCGACGGCCGCCCTGTACGGGTGGACGCTGGTCGCGCCCGCGCTGATGCCGGACCGGTTCCCGGAGTGCTAGCGCGTTGAGGGGAGAGGGAGCGAGAGAGAGCGTGCGTGTGTGTGTAGGCAAGCGAAAAAGCCAAAACTATTCTTCAACCCCCTCCCTCATCCCTTCACCACACAAATCGGCCGCAACCGCACGCACTTGCGCGAGATGCCGGCCTCGTGGCAGGTGTCCACGACCGCGGACACGTCCTTGTAACTCTCTGGCGCCTCCTCCATGACAAGCTTGGGGGACGCCACCCGGATGGCAATCCCCTTTGTCTTGAGCGCAGTCAGCACGCTCTGGCAGTCGAGCGTCTTGCGGGCGGCGTTGCGGGAGCACGCCCGCCCCGCGCCGTGGCAGGTCGACCCGAACGTCTCCGCCATCCCGGTCGCCGTCCCCGTCAGCACATAGGAGCAGGTGCCCATGGTGCCGCCGATGAGGACGGGCTGGCCGGTCCACTGGTAATCGACCGGCAGCAGGGGGTGGTGCGGCGGGAACGCGCGCGTCGCGCCCTTGCGGTGGACCAGGAGCTGTTTGACGACCCCGCCGACCACGTGCTCCTCCACCTTGGCGATGTTGTGGGAGACGTCGTAGACGACGTGCATGTCCATCTCGTCGGCGGGCCGGCCAAAGACGCGCGAGAAGGCGGCCCGGGCCAGGAAGGTCATGGCCGACCGGTTGACCCAGGCAAAGTTGGCGGCGGCCGCCATGCCCGCCAGGTAGGCCTGGCCCTCGGGCGACGAGATCCGCGCGCACGCCAGCTGCCTGTCATTCACGGGGATGCCGTCCCGGGCCATGGCGGCCTCCATGGCCACCAGGGCGTCCGTGGCGACCTGGTGGCCCAGGCCCCGGGAGCCGGAATGGATCATGACCACCACCGTGCCGACCGTCCCAATGCCCATGCGCCGGGCGGACGGCGCGTCGTACACCTCGTCCACGACCTGGACCTCCGCGTAATGGTTGCCCGCGCCCAGGGTGCCCAGCTGGGGGAGGCCCCGTTTCTTGGCCCGGGCCGACACTTGCGTGGGGTCCGCGCCCAGCATGCGGCCGGACTCCTCGCAGTGCTCCTTGTCCTCCGCCCAGGCGTAGCCCTCCCGCAGGGACCAGTCCATGCCGAGCTCGAGCGCGGCCTCCAGGTCGGCGGCGGTCGTGGGGATGATGCCTTGCGACCCCACGCCGACGGGGATGTGGTCAAACAGGGCCTGGGCGAGCTGCTCCTTCAGGGGCGCCACGTCCGCCTCCGTCAGGTTGGTGCGCACCAGGCGGACGCCGCAGTTGATGTCAAAGCCCACGCCGCCTGGCGAGACGACGGCCTCCGGGTCGGCCATGTCAAAGGCGGCCACGTTGCCGATGGCAAAGCCGTACCCGGAGTGCAGGTCGGGCATTGCCAGGGACGCGCCGACGATGCCGGGCAGGGCGGCGACGTTGGCAACCTGCTTGACGGCCGGGAGGAAGCCGCCCCCGCCGGAGGAGGAAGCCCGGGCGACGGCGTCCGCCAGCTCATCCCACACCAGCGGCCGCAGCGCGTCGTTGACGTAGAAGACGCCGGGCACGCGCATGCCGGGAACAAAGCCGGGGGCGATGGCGTACTTGACGGGGGAGAGCTGGGTGATGTAGGACAGTTCCTGGGAGGGGGGAAGGGGAATGAACGGAAAAAAAAAAATGATTTTGATTGACGAGAAGGGGGTTGTGTTGGCCAGGCGCGGCCGGGCGTGTGTTTCGCTTCATCGGCGCTCTCCCTTCCCTCCACGCACCTCCTCCAGCGTGCGGGGCTTCTGCTGCTGTTCGGGTATGGTGGGCGTCATGGCTCGTGCGTGTGTGATGGCGCGCGATCCTGCGCGCGTGGCGTGTGGTGCGCTCTGGGCGTGTGCGCGGCCGCGCGAAAGGAAGAGCGGCGGCGGCCAGCCTGCAAAAGTGAACGCCGTCTCTTTCCGTCTCTTTCCGTTTTTTTTTTTTTTCATTCTTCCCACTCCATCCGCTCCGCGCCCACCCATCGGCGGCCGCGCGCGCCACCGCTACGACCATGCCCGCCTCCCAAGTGGCCACTCAGACGCCCGTGGCCATGAGCGGGGTGGCCATGAGCGGGGCGACGCCTGGCGGGGCGAGTGAGGGGCAGGTAAGAGAGAGCGCAAATGCTGCTAAGAGGGACGGCGCGCTCTTTCCGAGCCGCGCCCGGGCCGGTGGACCGCCGGCCCGATGCCTCACTCCCTGGCTAGCCAGAGACTAAGCTAAAGACCCTGGCGTGACGATCTTGCATCCAAAGGAGCCTTAGCACCCCCCCCCCAGCCCCTCGCATCTGGTCCCCGCCCCGACGCGCACGGTTTGCTCTTTCTTCACTCAACCCCCCCTTTCAAAAACAACAACAACAACAACTCCCGTTCAGGCCCCGTTGTCCGCCGCCGCCGCCCTTCTGCCCAGCACCCTCCACCCGGCCGGCACCCCACCCGCCGCCCTCCTCGATCCCACACAATGCCTGCCCTGCCCCGGGTCTCCCGAAGGAGGGGGGAGGGGGGGCGTTGCCGACGGCGACGACCGCCCGCCGCCGCGGCTGTCCAGCCCCGCCATCGCCGGCCTGTGCGAGTCTTTGTACGCCCGCCTGGCCGCGGGCGACGCGGCCGGCGGCGTCCACGTCTGCACCTCCAACGCCGACCTGGCCGCCGCCGCGGCCGCGGTGGGCCTGAGGTACAGCGCGGCCGCGACGCCGACGACGGTCGGGTGGGAGCGCGCCCTGCTGGCAGCGCGCGCGGCGGCCGGGCTGGTGTGCCTCGAGGTGGACTGCAGTGAGGGGGGAGGCGGCGCAGGCGTGGGGGCGGGGGGCGCCCCTCCCTCCCCGACCCCGCCCTCCCAGGCCGGGAGTGTCGACGATGCGGCCCTGGCCTCCCCGCGCACGGTGGTCGCCCGGGCGGCCACGCTGGCGGCGCACGGGGCGCTGGGAGCGGACGCTGCGGCAGCGCGGGCGCCCCTTGCCCCTCAGTCCCGCTTGGGCCGCCGCCCGCCGCCCCCGCTCCCGCCGCCCGCCCCGCCCCCGCCGCCCGCGCTGCGCAGCCTGGAGGATAGCTCGGACGACAATGAGGGGGGAGAGGGTGAGGGGTGCGCGGCTGCGCCGCGCCCGCCCCTCTCGCCGTCCTCGCCTGCTCGACCACAGCCTGCCGCGGCCCCCCCCCCCATCATGGGCGGCGCCGCCCGCCAGCGCGCCGCCGCAGGCGTGGTCTCCTGCTCCGCGCCGCCCGCCCCCGGCGCTGCCGCGGTTGCTGGCGTCCCCCTGCTCGTCACCCCCGCCCGGGCGGCCGCCCCGCGGGCGGCGTCGCAGCCGGACTCGGGTGGTGGTCCCGGGCTGCGCGCGCGCGCCACGGCGGCCGCGGGCGGCGTGGGCGCGGCGTGGGCGGTACCGCCCCCCCCACCCGCCCAGCCCTCCGCCTCACGCGCGCCCGCCGTCCGGCGGCGCCTGGCGCTCGGCCACCACCACCCCTCACCCGACCCCCCCCCCCCCCCCGGCTCCCAGCCCCCGGACTCCCCGCCCGCCCACGGCCCGGGCTCCGGCGGGCCCGGCCCGTCCGGGTGGGCATCCAGTGCGCCGCCACCGCCTGGCGCGCGGGAGGGGAGCGTGCTGCCGGACTCTGAGGGGGAAGGGGGCGGCGGAGGGGAGGGGGGCGGGCTG
>Ga0315287_10004579_pt1 | contig 13508 bp, 12 predicted proteins | sample YL17G11_0_MG_FD_205037 | JGI IMG/M metagenome (GOLD analysis project Ga0315287, IMG submission 205037) | Sediment microbial communities from Yellowstone Lake, YNP, Wyoming, USA - YL17G11_0 | ecosystem: Environmental > Aquatic > Freshwater > Lake > Sediment | place: USA: Wyoming | collected... | reverse complement strand
GCCGAGATATAGCGCAAGCCGAAGGCCGCCGAAAACATTTCATTGATGGCGTAGGAAACGTTACCCTGGAACCCGAGATAGATCGAACTGCCTTTGAAGGCGATGTCCGCGCCGTACTTGGTCGTGGGCAGGCCCATGGAGGAGAGAAGCACGGGCAGGGTGGCGAAACCGGTTTCGAACGACGGCAGGCCCGTGGCGAAGTCCGCCGAGCCGCCGCCGGCGTTGGGGCCGAAACCGAACGAGAGGGCCAAGGAGCCCTTCTTGTAGACGGCGTAGAAATCGGGGAACAGCGGGACGCGAACTTCCCCGACGTAGGTGTGGTTGTTCAAGTAGGCGAAATCGTTGACGATCGTCTTGTCCTGCCTGATGATCTGGTTGTGGAAAGCCACGTGGAAACCATCCTGCAGCCGGGTCAGTCCGGCGGGGTTGTAGTAGACCGCGTCGATGTCGAGGGAGGCGTTGCGGGCGAGCAGACGGTAATAACCGATGCTCTGGTTCGTGTTGGTCACGATGGACGAAAAAGCCAGCGGGACGGACACGAGAAACGCCACGGCCAGAATCAAACTTTTCTTCATGGGACCTCCTAAGGATAAAAATTCCACTCTTCAAAAAGCTGTAATGATGAAAATTTTACTCATTTTCCTCTTTAATGCAAGTCAAGGGACGTTTTTTTTGGGTCGGGCTTCCCGGTTGACAATTCCGGGACAAGCCGATAAGGTTGTCCCTCGATGGAGACACGCGTGCCGTCCTCGGATCCTCTTATGGCTCTCTCACCCTCTTTCCGCTGGGGGTATATCTGGACGATCTGCATCGTCGCCGCCATGGGCGGACTTCTGTTCGGCTATGATTGGGTCGTCATCGGCGGGGCCAAGCCCTTTTTCGAACGCTTTTTCGAGCTCACCAGCGCGTCGGCCCGAGGCTGGGCCAACTCTTGCGCCCTCATCGGCTGTTTGATCGGAGCGATGATCGCCGGCGTTCTCAGCGACCGGTTCGGCCGGAAACGGCTTCTCCTCGCTTCCGCCCTGGTCTTTATCGTCACGTCACTGGGAAACGCCCTGGCCCCTTCCTTTACGGTTTTCGTCATCTGGCGGATTCTGGGGGGGACGGCCATCGGCCTGGCCTCCAACCTGTCTCCCATGTATATCGCCGAAGTCGCCCCGGCTCGAATGCGAGGCCGGCTCGTCTCGGTCAATCAACTGACGATCGTCATCGGCATTTTAGCCGCTCAATTCATCAACTGGTGGCTGGTGCGCGGTTTACCTTCGGGCGCTTCGGATGCATTCATCCGCGATTCCTGGTACGGCCGGACGGGTTGGCGCTGGATGTTCGGACTGACCGCGGTGCCGGCTCTCCTCTTCCTCATCGGCGCGATTTTCGTCCCTGAAAGCCCCCGCTGGCTGGCTAAGAACGGCAAACGTGACCGGGCCCGGAAGGTTCTGGCCAAACTCGGGGGCGACGCTTACGCCGGAACGGCCTTGGCTGAGATCGAGACGACGCTTATCGATGAAACAGCGCGGGTTGATTTCCGCGCTCTTTTGGACCCGCGTATGAAGCGCGTGCTTATTCTGGGCGTCGGACTGGCTGTTTTCCAGCAGTGGTGCGGCATCAACGTCATCTTCAATTACGCCGAGGAAATATTCCGGGCGGCCGGGTATGACATTTCCAGCGTTCTATCCAATATCGCCTGGACCGGGTCGATCAACCTGGTCTTCACCTTCGTGGCCTTGGGCGTCGTCGACCGGCGCGGCCGGCGTCCGCTGATGCTCCTGGGCGCGGCCGGGTTGGCCGTCATTTACACCGCCCTGGGGATCGGCTATTCGTCCGGACTCAAAGGCCTGCCCATGCTTCTTCTCGTCTTGGCGGCGATTGGAACATACGGCATGTCGCTGGCCCCGATCACCTGGGTCGTCATCTCGGAGATTTTCCCCAATCGCATCCGGGGCGCGGCGGTGGCCGTGGCCACGACTTCGCTTTGGGCGGCCTGCTTCATCCTGACCTACTCGTTCCCGCTGCTCAATAAAGGGCTCGGCCCGGCCGGCACGTTTTGGTTGTACGCGGCCATTTGCGTCATTGGTTTTGTCTTTATCCGGGCGCGCCTGCCGGAGACAAAAGGCAAAACTCTCGAGGTCATCGAGAAAGAACTGGTCGGGTAAGGCCGGGCGATTCAAGTCGAAACAAACGGGGAAACTAACTCCTGCTTGAGGATGATCCAACCCGGTGCGGGGATCTCTTGCGGCTCAGGAAATACAACAGCGACAACAGGGTGGCCGCGGCGCCGAAAACGCTCAGTCCGTACCCGGCGGCGGTGAAAAAATCGACGTAAGCCAGCGATCTCTGGAAGAAGGATTTATACAGCAGGACGCCCACGCTGGCCAGATAGCCGGCAAAATCAGCAAGGTAGATGAGATACCCGGCGTTCATGGCCGCTTAGGAAACCATAGTTCGCCCCAAAGCGCAAGCGGAGGACGCCGGTTGGGAAGGCGGCCGGGATATTTATCCGGCCGCGGCCGCGGCGATCAATCGGGCCAGGGAATCCGCGTCAGTCGCCGCCCGCAGGGCTTCGCGGAATTCGTCATGCATGAGACGGCGCGACAGGCGGGCGAGAAGCTTCAGATGATCTCCGGACGGCCCCGCGGCGGGAATGGCCAGCATCACGGCCAAGTCCACCGGTTCGTCGTCGCCCGCGTCCCAGGGAAAAGGCCGGGCGAACCGCAGAACGGCGATGCTCGCCGAACGGATCGCCGCCGTCTGGCAATGGGGGATCGCCACACCCAAGCCGATGCCGGTGGAGCCTGTGTCTTCCCGCCGCCAAAGCGCCGCTTCGATTTCCGTCCGTCCGGCCGCGCGACCGGACAATTCCAGAAGAGAGGCTAGTTCCTGCATGGTTTCGGCCTTGGACCGGCTTGCGGAATCGAGGCGGACCAAATCGGGCTCGATCAATGTCCCGACCGGTTCGCCGGGGCCGAACGCGTCGAGCGCGGCTTCGACGTCGCGACGCCTCCAAAGCCCGACCGCTGTTTGGGCCAGGCTCCGGCAGTCCTCGGCCTTCAAGCCGGCCAGCCTGGCTTTGATTTCGGGGATGGCCGCGGGCGCCATGCTGAGTTCATCGAAACCCAATCCGACCCAGAGGGGCAAAAGACGAGGGTCCGCGGCGATTTCCCCGCACAATCCCACCCATCTCTTTTTAGCCCGGGCGTCTTCGACAATCTTACGGAGGAGGCGCAGAAAGGCCGGATGAAGGGGTTGATTCAGGTCGCGGACGCCGGGATTGCCCCGATCGGCGGCGAAGAAATACTGCAGGAGGTCGTTGCTGCCGATGCTGAAAAAATCGACCTGGTCGGCGAATCCGTCGATGAGAAGGGCGGCCGAGGGAACCTCGACCATCATGCCCGTTTCGATAGCCGGGCGGTGGGGGATGGACGCCCCGGCCAGGTCCCCGGCGACCGTCCGCAAGAGGTCCTTCAAGCCGATGATTTCGTCCAGCGTTCCGACCATGGGGAACATGATCTTCAACGGACCAAACACAGCCGCTCTCAGAATGGCCCTCAGCTGGGCTTGAATGAGCCCGGCGCAACGCTCGTAAAGACGGATTCCGCGGACGCCGAGAAAAGGATTATTTTCCCGGGGGAGGGGGAGAAAGGGAATGGGTTTGTCACCCCCGATGTCGAAGGTGCGGATGATGACGGGACGGCCGCCGGCGGCCCGGACGGCCTGAACATAGACGGCGTATTGCTCGTCTTCGTCCGGGGCCGTGGCTCGGTCCATCAGCAGCATTTCGGTCCGGAATAATCCGACGCCCTCAGCGCCTTGGACCCAGGCTTTTTGGAGTTCCTCGGCGTGTCCGATATTGGCCGCGATCTCCATCCGGCATCCGTCCTCCGTCCGGCCGGGGAGACCGGCCTTTTCCAGCCGCTTCTCGTTCTTTCGGGTTTCCGCGGCGGTGTCCCGTTCGAAATACCGCTCCACGGCCGGTGATGGGGAGGGCAGAACGAAGCCGCGGCCTCCGTCTAAAATGACGTTTTCCCCGGCCTGGAGCTTCTTCCGGATGTCGGTGCAGCCGGAGACGGCCGGAATGCCGCGGGCCCTGGCCAGGATCAGGGTATGGGACGTGGTTCCGGCGTTTTCCAGAATAAGGCCGAGCAGCAGGTTTCGGTCCAGGGCCAGAAATTCCGAGGGCGTCAGGTCGGCGGCGGCGAGAATGACAGGCCCGTCAAGGCGGACGGCGTTTTCTTTCCCGGGGCCGCCCTCTATCAACGTCCGGAGACGGCGCGACACGTCCTTGATATCGGCGACGCGTTCGCGGATATAGGCGCTCCGGGCGGCCTGAAGCGTTTTTCCGAACTCCCGGCCGGCCCGAGCGATCGCGGTTCCGGCGGTATTTTTTTCGGCGGCGATGAAGTGTTCGATTTTCGCGATGAGGGCCCGGTCCCGGACGAGCGCGAGGTGGGAATCCAGGACGGCCAGTTCCGCCGGGTCGGATTTTTCCGCACGTTGGCGGAGAATCTCAGCTTCCAGCTTGCCGGCAGCGGTGCGGAAAACCGCCGTCTCGACCTCAACGGACTCGGCCGGACGGTTGACCTCTTCCCCGTCCATTTCCAGCCCCGGATCGTGAATTCGGACGGGTCCGAAGGCGATCCCGGCCCCGGCCGGAGTGCCGCGGAAGAAGAGGGCTTTTTCGAGGACAAGGACGCGGGGAACGTCCGCCGGCGTGCTGGGGAGCGCTTCTTCGATCCGCGCTTCCGTTATCGGCAGGTCTTCGAGAAGGAGCCGGATCAGGGCTTCCCGGGCGTCTTGCTCATCGGGGCCCCGGAGGCGTAAACGGCAGGGGTCGTCGCATTGAGTATCGGATCCGATCAGCGACAGGACGCTTTTGGCATCGGCGACGGCCGCCGTCTTGAGATTGTCCCAAAAAATATCCGCGACGAAGCGGTCGGCCGTTTCCTGGATCCTGACGGCCGGGCGGGCGTGCAGTCCCTGAGGCAGGGGGAAGCGGAAAGAAAACTCAACGGCCAAGTTCGTCCTTGATCCGCGTCAGGACCGCTTCGGCGTTTTTAAGCGCTTCCTGAACTCCGATTTCGATGATTTTCTTTCCCGCGAAGCGATCTGATTTTAGGACGGGGATGCCGACGGCGAAAAGAACGACGTCGGCCTTGGCGATGTCGGCCGCCGATAATTCGTTCTCGATGCCCATGGCTCCTTGCGTTTCCACTTTAATGGAGAAACCCAGCTTTTTCCCGACTTTTTCCAGCCGCTCGGCGGCCATATAGGTATGGGCGATTCCGGTGGGACAGGCGGTGACGGCGACGATGGTCATGGAGTCTCCCGGGAAGTTTTGTTGGCAGCATTGTTGGTCCGTTTCCGGATCAGGTTCATGAGAAAGGCCACGGTGAAAGCGCCGGCCAGGATGGCCAGGACATAAACCAGGCGATGATCGATGACCGGCAGGACGATGGGGCCTCCGTGGGGGGCGTGGTCGCCCACTTTTCCCAACATGGCGATGACCGAGCCGACGCTGGAGCCGATCATGATCACCGGGATGACCCGGAGGGGATCGGCCGCGGCGAATGGGATGGCGCCTTCGGTGATCCCGATGGAGCCCATGGCCAGGGCGGCCAGGCCTGCTTCCCGCTCCTCTTCCGTCCACAGTTTGCGTTTGAGAAGAGTGGCCAGCCCGAGCCCGAGGGGCGGGATGCAGATAGCCGCCGCGCAGGCCCCCATGACCGCGGTATTGCCGCGCTGGATCATGGCCGCTCCGAAAAAGAAGGCGACCTTGTTGACCGGTCCGCCCATGTCGAAGGCGATCATCGAGCCGAGGATGACACCCAGAAGGATCTGGTTGCCGGAATTCATCATCTCCAGCCAATGTTGGATCACACTCATCAGGTCGCGGATCGGCGCGCCGATGATCTTGTACATGATGAACCCGACCACGAGCGAAGACAGGACGGGAATGACCAGGATCGGCATGATTGGTTTGAGAAAGCGGGGCAGCTTGAGTTTTTTGATGCCGTAGACGAGGAACCCGGCGATCAGGCCCGAGACCATCCCTCCGAGGAATCCCGCTCCCGTTTGGCCGGCGATATAACCGCCGACGAACCCGGGGACGAGGCCGGGCCGGTCGGCGATGCCGAAGGCGATATAGCCGGACAGGACGGGGATCAGGAAGGCGAAGGCCGCCGAGCCGATGTCGTTGATCAGCTTCAGGAAGGGGGCGCCGGAGAAATCGGGTCCCTGGGGCGTCATCGGGGCGAAGGCGATGGACAGGGCGATGAGGATACCGCCGGAAGCGACGAAGGGGATGGCGTACGAGACGCCGGACAGAAGATATTTCTTGAATTGGGAGGCTTTCATGGGAGTCGATCGAATTCTAATGAAAATGCGGGCGAATGACAACCGAACCCGGGCGTTTGACTTTTCGAGAGGGGCGGATTGAGCGGAGCTTTTGAATCTCTACGGACTCGTCCGGACGAAATAGCCGGCGGTTGTACCGAGAGCCCCGCCAAAGCGGCGAGGTTTTTTCTTTTTTTCGGCCTCCGGATGAGGCCGAGACTCGGGGTGAATAAGACCCTAGTTCTCGCTGGGGATTCAGCGAACGATCCGGAAAATCCGCTCGGGCCGGAATTTGGGAATGAAGGTATTCGTATTACGGAGACGGATGGTATTCTTATCCGTGGAGAAGAATTCCATCCACCGCTTCTTGAAATTGAGCCACTTCCAGTGCCACCAGACATAGCTCAAGCCCAGGGTTCGGCAGAGCTTTTTCGCCCATTCACTCATGGTTTGTTCTTCTCCCTTCGCGGGCGGTTTCCTGTATTGGAAAAACAATTATAAGCGAAGATCATGGCTTTTGGCAGAAGAGAAATCAAACCGAATATCAGCGCCGCATTCCGGCTTGGCCGGAAGAGATCCATTTTTCTACAGGCGGCCGTGCGTAAAATCGATTGATTCCGATTTTTTCCGAAATTGACATGGTTGTGCAGCCGAATATATAGTCCCGTCATGGCCCCGAAGAAAGCGTCATCAAGGCGAACAATCCCCGGGGGGGAGCAGCCCGTTCCAGAATTTCAAGGAGAATGCCCATGCCGAAACGTCTGATCCTGCCGGCGGTTGTGCTGACCCTCGTCTTCGTCTCCGCCGCTCAGCCGCAGCAGCGTCCCGGCGGCGCGCCGGATGCGCCGCAGAAGCCCCCGACAGCGAGCGGGTACGAAACGGCCGGCCTCGCCCCGGACAAGGTGTCGCAGACCACGCATGTCCTCCGTCTCGACGGCCGGGAGATCAAGTATACCGCCACGGCAAGTACGATGCCGATCCGCCTCGATGACGGCAAAACGGCGGCCCGGATGTTCTATGTCGCCTACACCAAAGACGGCGAAGACGCGAAAACACGCCCCCTGTCCTTCCTGTACAACGGCGGTCCCGGTTCGGCATCCGTGTGGCTGCACATGGGATCCTTCGCCCCGCGCCATGTGCAGATGGCCGACGAGGGCTTTCAACCGCCGCCGCCCTACCAGCTCGTCGACAACGCGCAGTCTTTGCTCGATGTGTCGGACCTGGTTTTCGTCGACGCCATCGACACCGGCTACAGCCGCGTCATGCCCGGCCTGGATAACGCGCAGTTCCATGGCCAGGACGGCGACATCCGCGCCTTCGGCGAGTTCATCGCCGGGTACTTGAGCGTGTACAACCGCTGGCCGTCGCCGAAATTCCTGATCGGCGAGAGCTACGGCACGATACGTTCCGCGGGCCTCTCCCAGGAAATCCAATCCCGCCATGGGGTGGAGCTGAACGGAATCGTTCTCGTCTCGGCGCTCCTGACCTACCAGACGCTGTCGCCCGCGCCGGACAACGATGTGGCCTGGGCCGTCCAGGTCCAGACATTTGCCGCGACCGCTTGGTACCACAAGAAACTTCCGGCCGACCTGCAGTCAAGGTCTTTAAAGGAGGTCGTGGACGAGGCTCGGATATTCGCCTTCGGCGATTACATGGCGGCGCTGACGGAGGGCAACTCGCTGACCGATAGCGAACGCAACGCCATGGCCCAAAAGCTGGCCCGCTACACGGGCCTCTCGCCGGCTTTCATCCTGGCCTCCAACTTGCGGGTCGACTCCGGACGTTTCCGCAAGGAACTTCTGCGCGACCGGCGGCTGATGGTCGGCCGTCTCGACGGCCGTTTCACGGCGCTCGACGCAGATGCCGCCGGCGAACGCCAGGAGTTCGACCCCTCGAATTCGGCGTTGGCGGGGGCTTACGTGGCCGCTTTCCAGCACTACATCAAGAACGACTTGAAATGGGAGACCGATCTCCACTACTCGACTTCGGGGAACGTACGGCCGTGGAAGTATGTGGAGAACCGCTATATGGATATGACCGACGCGTTGCGCCAGGCGATGGCCAAGAATCCCTTCCTAAGGGTGTTCGTGGTGTGCGGCTATTACGATATGGCGACGTACGTCGGCGGTGCCGAGTTCAACTTCACCCATCTGGCCTATGATCGTCAGGTCACCGATCGCGTCTCGTTCGGGTACTACGAAGCCGGACACATGATGTACATCCGGCCCTCGGCCCAGGCGAAGCTGAAGAAGGACACGGCGGAGTTCATCCGCTCTACGCTCTTCCCGCCCCGGACGACGGGCGGGTCTATCGGGCGTTTGGACCAGGAGCGCCATTGACATGACCGCGAGCCCGAAAGTCTATTGCCGATATATTTAAGCGAGGGAATTCACGGGGCCGCCGTCGGCGGTCCGACTCGAATCATCTCATGAAAGGAAAAAAGGATGACCGAAAAACACACTAACGCCAACCGTCTGTTTCTGCTCAGCTGCCTGGCCCTGATTACGACGGCCATGACGTTCGCCATCCGGGCCCGCTTGGAAAAAGTATGGGGCATTCAGTTCGACCTGAGCGCCAAGAGCATTGCCCTGGCCATGGCCCCGGCTTTCTGGGGATTCACCCTGGCCCAGTTCATCGGCGGCCCCCTGGTGGATCTGATCGGAATGAAACGGTTCGTCCGGATCGCCTTTTTTCTGCACCTGATCGGGATCGTTCTGACCATCTTTGCCCGCGATTTCTGGACCCTGTTTTTGGGGACCTTGTTCATCGGAGTCGGGAACGGCTGCGTCGAAGCCGGGTGCAATCCCCTGGTGGCCACCCTCTACCCCGAGGCCAAAACGAAGATGCTCAACCGGTTCCATGTCTGGTTCCCGGGAGGAATTGTGATCGGAAGCGTTACGGCTTATCTGGTCATGGACGTGATCAAGCTGCCCTGGACGATCCTTGTCGGAACCTTGGCGGTTCCTTTGGCGGTTTATGGAGCTCTGATGTTGGGTCAATCCTTTCCCCAAACGGAGCGGGTGGAGATGGGGGTGTCCTATAAAGGGATGTGGAAAGCCGTTTTCCGCCCTCTGTTCCTGATCATGCTGTTTTGCATGCTGCTCAGCGCGGCCACCGAATTGACGACCGGTCAGCGGATCAGTTCCCTGCTGGAAGGAACCGGAACCGCCCCGATTCTGGTCCTGGCCTTCATTAACGGGATCATGGCCGTCGGCCGCGGTTTTGCCGGACCGATCGTTCACCGGCTTAATACGACCGGGATGCTGTTTTTCTCCGCCATCGTCAGCACGATCGGATTGCTCCTGATGAGCTACCTTAACGGAGCCGTTCTTTCCTTCCTGGCCGCCGCCGTGTTCGCCGTTGGAATCTGTTTTTTCTGGCCGACGATGCTGGGCTTTGTCTCCGAAAATATTCCCGAGAGCGGCGCGTTGGGATTGTCGATATTCGGCGGCGCGGGGATGCTGTCGACTTCGATCTTTCTTCCGATCTCGGGTTGGTTCACCGACAAGGGCGCGACCGGCCATGAAATTCTTCGCTATACGGCGGTGCTTCCGGCCGTCCTGATAGTCCTATTGGCCTTTGTATTTACGGCCCTGAAGCGCAGGAAAGTCCCAACGGCTTAACCCTTCAAAGGGAGCAGGCGAGCGCTCGAAACTCCATCGAAAGGCGGCAAGTCCGGAAAGCAAAAAGGGGAACCCGATCTTTGCGGATGACTGCCCTGGAGATCCCGGACCGGCCCCGAGCGTCGGATGCGATACCTTTGCCGGGGGCAAACCCCGATTTTTAAACAGGTGTCAAGGGACAGGCCTGGGCGGCGGAAATACTCACCCGTGTCTTTACCAACAGGCGAGTACGGCGGAAGTGGTTCCCCGAGCAAAGCCCGCCCTCACTCGCTTCGCAAATGAGGACTGCAACCCCGTCGTCAAACCGCCGGGGCGGAAGCCGAGCCCGGGGAGGCGAATGGGTTTAATTACGTGAAAATGATATGGCCGCCGGCCGCTATTTCGTAGAAGTCGCCGACCGTGATGATCGAGTCCACCTGGGGACATAAATTCTCTTTTTTCAGCTTGAACATGTCCACGCTGGCCTTGCAGGCATAGAACTTGCCGCCGGCATCGGCGATCATCTCGACGAACTCCGGCACGGGCGGGATGTCGAGCTTGTCCATGGTTTTCAGCATCATGGACGTGGCCATAGCCGACATCCCGGGGAGGACTCCGAGGAGCGAGGCCATGTGCATGCCGGGGTTGCCGACGGTGGCGATCTTGATCCTGGACATCCGTTTGCTGATGATCGTATCAAGGCCGAAGAACGTGAAGAAGAGGTTCGCCTCGATGCCTTCCATGCGGGCGCCGTTGGCCATGATCAGGCCGGGATAAACGCCGTCGAGTGAGCCTTTGGAAATGATGATGGAAACCTTCTTGATCTTATCTGCCATGTTTGTCTCCTGTTTTCTCCGTTGTTTCAGACGCAGCCGACGGGCTTGGCCAGCCCGGCGATCCTGGCCGCCTTCTTGGCCGGCCCGCCGGGAAAGATTTCATAAAGCTCCTTGGTGCTGATGATGCCGGACTTGTTGATCTTTCGGACCGTCGGCACGGCGCCGTTTTCCTTTAACTCCTTCTGCAAGTACTCGATGACCTTCCAGTGCGCGGCCGTCAGTTCGGCCAGTCCTTCTTCCCTGGCCAGGGCCGCGGCGACGTCCTTCGTCCACTGCAAGGGATTGGTCATGAATCCGTCGCCGTCGACATCGATGGTGACATTGCCGATTTGTTTTGCGGGCATGGGAACCTCCTTTGAAAATTGGTGTTTATGACTCAAGCTGAAGCGGGAATTTCTTTCCCGCCTTGCTCATCTTGGCCGGGATGAAGGGAATCCTCCTGGCTTTGAGGAGCATGTTCCAGTAGATCCAGCGGAAGGCCAGCTTCCCGATGTGATTCAACCGGCTCGGCTTGAGGAGGGGCAGAGGGCCGATCACGGGGAAGGGGAATCGGCCGGGCAGCGGTTCGACTTCGTAATTGAAGTCGAGGAGGATGGCCTGGCCGCCTCCCGTCTCGATGAAGCAGTTGGAGTGGCCGTCGAACTCCGCGGCCAGGGGTTCGTTTTTGATCGTGCGGAGGACGTTCTCCACGAGGAGCTCCGCCTGGAAGTGAGCGACCGAGCCGGCCTTGGAGCTCGGCAGGTTCGTGGCATCGCCGAGGACGAAGACGTTCTCGTAGCCCTTCGACCGGAGGGTCTGCGGGTCGGTCGGGATGAAGCGCAGTTCGTCGCCCATCCCCGAACGCTCGATGAGCTCATCGCCCATGTTCGTCGGGACGGTGACCAGAAGGTCGTAGGGAACCTCGCGGCCGTCGTAGGAGAGGAGTTTGCGGGCTGACGCGTCGACGCGCTCGACGGCGAAGTCCGTGACCGTCCTGATGCCCCGTTTCTCGAGAAGCGCGCCGAGCCTGCGGGCCGCGACGGGCTTGGTGAAGGCCGCCGAAAGAGGCGTCACAAAGACGATCTCCGCCTTGTCCCGCATCTTCCTTTTCCCCAGGCAATGATCGGCGAAGAAGACGAACTCCAAGGGAGCCACGGGACATTTGATGGGCATCTCGGTGATATGAACCGCGACCGTTCCGCCGTTGAATGCCTTGAACCTTTTCGCCAGAGCGACGGCCCCGTCGGGAGTGTAGAAATCGAATATGGAATCCCTCCAGCCGTCGAGCAGGCCCGGCGTCTCGGAAGGCTCGATCCTGGCGCCCGTGGCGATGATCAGAAAGTCATAGGCCAGCTTCCGGCCGTCGGTCAGAATGACGGCGCTGTCCGCCGGATCGATCCTCTCGACTTCGGAGATGATGAATTCCACTCCCCGGGGAAGGAATTTCGACCTTTTTCGGGTGATTTTTTCGATCGTCGTGAATCCGAACGGAATGAAGAGGAACCCCGGTTGATAGTAGTGCTCGTCATCCCTGTCGATGACGGTGATCGACCAATCGGATAGATCGAGACGTTTGGCGAAATGATTGGCCATCATTGTACCGCCGGTGCCCGCGCCCAAAATGATCAGCTTTTTCATGCTGTTTTTCCGCCTTTTCTTTTGACGATCCCGCGCACGGTCCTGTTTTGCGATTCCAGCGCATCCAGCAGGACTTCACTGATGATATCGAAAGCCTCTAATATTTTCGGGTTGGTGATGTGATAATAAGCCTTGGAGCCTTCCCGACGCAGGGCGACAACGCCTTTCGATTTTAACACGGTGAGATGTTGGGAGACATTGGCCTGGGGGATTCCCGTTTTTTCAACGAGTTCGGTAACCGTAACGGCGTGATCACGGATGATGTCCAATATTTCCTGTCTTTTGGGGTGGGCCAGGGTTTTGCACAGGTCGGAATGAAGATGATAAAACTCTTTCTTGTTCTCAATGGTCATGGTTCTTTCTCGCCTTAAAATATATTATTCGAATAACTTAATATAATATTAATCTATTAATGTCAAGCGGAAAACGGTTGACTTCGCTTTGAGGGCGAAGCTATAGTCGGTCCTGGATGAAGAAGCTCGATCCCGCGGCCGACTTCCGTGAAACAATCATCGCCGAGATCTGCTATGCTCTCGGCGTTTCGCGCAGCGGCTTGGTCCACCGGCTGTTGGCGCCGCTGCTCAGGCTTCCTGTCGGCCGCTTGGCCCAGGTCGCCGCGCACGCGGACGGTGCCATAGAAACGGGGGGACTGAGCGGAGCGGCCCGCCGGATTTTGCCCGATTTGTCGCTCCAGCCCTCGGCGCGGGGGGCGGAGAGGATACCTTCGGCAGGGCCGTTGTTGGTGGTTTCCAACCACCCCGGCGGATTCGATTCGGTGGCAATCCTTTCTTATATTCCCAGGCGGGATATCAAAGTCGTTCTTTCAGATGTCCCATTCACCCGAGCCTTCTCCGCGGCCCGGCGATACTTCATCTTTGCGCCTTTGAACGCCGCCGGAGGCGCGAAAGCTTTGCGGGCTTGCATCGATCATCTCAAGGATGGCGGAGTGGTCTTGATTTTCGCCAACGGCGATGTGGAACCCGACCCGGCATCGAGCCGGGAGGCCGGTCTTCCATTCCGGGATTGGTCGCGAAGTGTCGAAATCATGCTGCGAAAAGTCCCGGCGGCGTGGCTGCAGGTGGTGATAGCGAGCGGCGTATTGATGCCCAAGTATCTGCGGCAT
>Ga0315287_10004577_pt1 | contig 13509 bp, 11 predicted proteins | sample YL17G11_0_MG_FD_205037 | JGI IMG/M metagenome (GOLD analysis project Ga0315287, IMG submission 205037) | Sediment microbial communities from Yellowstone Lake, YNP, Wyoming, USA - YL17G11_0 | ecosystem: Environmental > Aquatic > Freshwater > Lake > Sediment | place: USA: Wyoming | collected... | reverse complement strand
TCTGCAGAACGTATCGGGTGGCAGCAAGGATACGATCGCCGCCAAGGGGACACGAGAAGAAGCGCCCCTGGAACAGGTAGCCGCGCGACCCCATGCGAAAGTTGATCCTGCGCGAGTAGCGCTTGTGAGCCTCCCCGATGCCCCTGGCCAGGCTGTTCGGATGCTCAGGCACAGCGACCAGGTGTATGTGGTTGGGCATCAGACACCATGCGAGGAACGTCAACCCGAACTTGTCGCCCTGCTCGGACAACAGATCGAGGTACGCGCTACGATCTTCGTCCGAGAAGAAGACGTCCATTCGGCGCACGCCGCGCTGGACAATGTGATGAGGGCATCCTGGTACGACAACACGGGCGATCCTCGGCATATGAATAGTGTGTCATATAACAGCGGCGCTGACAATATACGGTCGCGCCGCATCGCTATTAAGTATGTGTCCCCGGATTGATACGGAGCGCCCGTTGCCAAAAGGGAGGGTGCTCCACTACTCTGAGGCGGCAAGAGGGAGGGAGCATGAGACGTAGCACGGCGTTGGGGTTGATCGTTGGCCTTGTCGCGAGCGTCGCCGGGGGAGCACTCGTCGTCGCGGCACCGGAGATGGTGTACTCGGCGTTTGTACCGCCGGTGATCCCGGCAGACGCCACGGGGCCGATCCTGTTCGAGGCGAAGGTCGCAGGCTCGCCGACGCGCGTCGTCCTCGTGCTGAATGCACGGGACGGGTCAACGAGCAACCGAGCTCTGCGTGACGACGGGGCCACCGGAGACCGCGCACGCGGCGACGGGATCTACACGCTCAGCCTGCCCCCAGCGGAGGTTGTCGGCCTGCTCAAGCCCGACGATGTCCTGCGCGCCGAGGTCGGCTACCTCGAGGTGTACGACGGCACAACGCTTGTAGCACGCGGCAACGTGTTCGCCGACATCCTAACGAGCGACATTCCTCTTCCCCCAGTGACCTCACTCGCCGCCGACGCCCAACGCACCGACTACCTCGTGAACCTCGTCGACCGCGACTTCGTCCTGACGAACGGGTTCGACATTACGACCGTTCTGCGCCGCTTCTACGACCTCTTCCCCGACGACTTCGACTTCGTGAGCGTCATCGCAGTCCCTGGCTATTTTCGGAATCGCTACCACTTCGCAGTGAAGAGCGACGTGCGCGGGATTGGCATCACGCCGTTTGACGCCTCGCGGACCTACGGAAGTGCGGGGCGGCTCCTCGGAATCACGATGTTCCCCAACAACAGTCTCTTCGACCCGGCGGAGGCAGCGTTCCAGCACGAGCTGGGACACCAGTGGATCAACTTCCTGCCGTTCGCGCCGCTCAACTACGCGATCCCGCACTGGCCTCTCTCGGACCTCGCAAGTGGCATCATGGGGTTCGCGGATTCGACGAGCGGCCAAGGGCTGCAGTTCCCGTGCGTCGTCAACCAGGGACCGGGTGGGGCGACTCTGACACAGCGGTTCGAAGCCCCGGTGTTCACAGATCTTGACCTCTACCTGATGGGACTTCTCCCCGCGGATCAAGTGGGCCCGCACGTCGTGTTCCCGCGCGGCACGAGGTCCGCCGATTTGTTTGCCCTCTGTGGAGGCGGGACGTGGCTCGGCCAGCTCGAGACCGTGACGATCCAGGACATCGTTCGGCAGGTCGGGGCGCGTGTGCCGGACGCGGCGCACAGCGCCCATGCGTTCCGGGTCGCGACGATCATCGTCTCGCCGGACGGCCTTCTCTCGGCGGAAGCGATGGCGTTCTACAGCTACTTCGCCCGTCGCGCGGAGGCAACGCAAGAGATGCTCTACCACAGCGGATTCGCTAAGGGCACCGCCAAGCCATTCGCCCTCTCGACTCGGGGACTCGGAACGCTGGACGCGCGCATCGACGCGACGGCCGGCGCAACAGCGACGACATTCGACGCCGTCAGATTCGCCGACATCCTCGCCCGCAGCGGGAGCGTCTCCGCCACAGCAATCAACGGCAGCGACCTCACGCCGGGAACCGTCTTCTTCTACATCACCGGCGCGCTACCTCGGGAAGATTGAGGTCCTCGAGACCGGGGTCGACCTCATCATTCGTTTCGTGACCCACGGCACCGGGCGGATCCGTGCGCGCTTCGAGCGAGCGCCTCGTGATTCCCCGAGACACCTTGCGCCACTTCATGAACTCGTGCCCGAAGAGGAGCATTCGGGCGATCACGCCAAGCTCGTCCTTCCAGACCAGCGCAAGAAGAGGCCCCGCGCCGAGCGCGGGGCCCGCATCACTTTGCGCTGCCACTCAACGCGGCGGCCAACGCTTTCTAGGCTTTCTTCTCGCCTGGTTCCACCTTGACGCCAGCGGCCGACAGCACTTCGCCGAGCTTCCCAGCGCGCGCGAGACCCGTCAGCGAGGCGAAGAACGCGCTCATCGCCCCCTGGTCGCCGCCGTTGCCACCCGAGACGTAGACCTCGGGAACGAACGGCTGCTGGCTCGAGGCCAGCGCCTGGATCGCGTTGACGAGCGTCGTTCCATCGCGTCCGAGAGCCTCGGTTTGCCGCAGGTAGCCGTCGGCCTTGGCCAGTGCCACGGCCCGCACCTCGGCTCCCCTGGCCGTTCCCACTCTCTCCAGGTAGGTGGCCTCTCCCTGCGCCTCCTGCATCCTGGCGGCCGCGGTGTTCCCGGCGATTTCGATGCCGACGCTCGATCGCGCCAACGCCGCCTGCTGGTCGGCAAGGCCTCGCTGTTGCTCGGTGGAGATGCGCGCGGTCTCCGCTGCCTGCTGCTTCTGCAGGGTGAGGATCTGCTGGTTCGCGATCTCGCGCTCCGTGAGGACCTTGGTCAGCTCCTCTGGCAGAATGACGTCCTGAATGAAGACGCCGCGGGTGTCGACGTTGTACACCTGGAGCTGCTTCATGATGTGCTGGAACGCCTCTTCCTGCACCTTCTGCCGGTTCTCGATGAACTGGATGGCCGGCATACTCTGCAACTTGTCGCGGAAGTGGTTCCCCACAGCGGCCTGCAGAACTTCATTGACGAGGTTCTGCATCGTCCCGACCGCGGAGATGACGCGCGAGGCCATCGTGTCGGGCACGTGGATCTGCACTTGCAGGTCGATCTTGAACACGAAGCCCTCACGACTCTTGGCCACGATCTGGCTCAGGTGCCGGTCGAGCTTGTGGGCTTCCGAGACCTGCGTCGCCCAGTTCAGAGTGAGGATCGAGGTCGGAACGATCTCCGCGTCGTAACAGCGCGGGTTGATGGCGTACTTGCCCGTACGCACCGTCTCTTGCCAGATGCCTCGATGGCCGGGCCGGACGAGCGTGCCGAACCGGAACGCTTCTCCCGACGTGTCCTGCGGAACGAGCCCGACGTACGATTTGATCACAGCCACTTGCCCCTGCTCCACGACGAGCATCGGGACGAGTTCCACCTCGACCAGGTACGGGTTCAGGTTGAAGGTCCCGTAGAGCAGCGGGTCATGCTGCAATCCGATCCTTCCTCCGGCGTCAAGGAATGCCTGGAAGTTCTGGTAGTTGTCGTGGAGCTTGACCTTGCTGTCCATGATCAAGTCCGCGAGCTGGGAATCTGTCGCTCCCGACTCCTCCCGCTTCCGAGTATCGTCGAACCCGCCGATGCGGCACGCAATGTCGCCCGGCTCGAGCGGCGGTCCCTCATGGACACGCACGATGCCGATCACATCAACCAGTTTCACCTTGCCCCGCATCGGATCGTTGAAGGTCCTGGAGCCCTGTTCCGCCGAAGGCTTCGATGACGCCGACTCCGCCGCGGATGGCGTCCCGCGACGCGCATCTTCGTCTACCGCGAAGACGTTGCGTTTCTCGACGTTCTGGATGAGCTGGTCGTGGACGTGGAGGGCACCGATTTCCTGCTGCTCGGATGACCCCACGATGACCTGCGGCCGAATGACCACCTGCTTGAACCGCTCGGAGGGAAGCGCCCGCACCTTCTCGAGCGCCTCTTTGGAGATCGGGAGTCCGTACATGGCGCTCGCCGTGCGCACGAGAAACGCGGCAGGGTTGATGGCAAGGACCGACCCCGGGCGCAACGTCGGCCGCTGCGGGCCCTTCTGCCCGCCGTTCTCGACGAACGCCCGCACGTCGGAGAAGTCGCCAAATACGGGCTTGTAGATTCCCGACTTCTGTCCCTCCGCCAGACTCTGCCCGACCTGGGCAATCACCACGCCGATCTCGCCGGCCGGCACCTGAACCATCGGATGCCGGGTGACCTTGTAGATCGGCCATAGCTTGAACCAGAGACCTGCTCGAAGCAGATCCGCCTGGAACCCCGCCTCGCCGCTAAACGCGATCGGGTTATCGCCTTTGAGTTTCTTGAAACTGACGCGCTTCAGGACGAGACCTACGTCCGTCGGCCCGATGCTGCGGATCGATTTCAGGATCACAAGCAAGAACAGCGCGCCCGCCACGAGAGCCACCACAAGCGTGACAGAAGGTGTCACGAGCAACCTCCTCGTTCCGGCCGTCGCCCTCCCTCAGGGGAGGGTCGCCCGCGGATCCACTCTGGCCGCGCCCGCGCACCGGAACTCATCGACATGCATCTTAGTAGGGCCGAGAGACGGACGCCAATGGGAAGATCCTCATGTAGGCCGGCCACAAGCCGCCCTCATTCTCGTGGGCAGTTAAGAACATGCGGCTCGGGCTCCGGTGAATGTGCAACCGAGACGGTGGCGAGACCATGCTGGGTACGATGACGGCGGAGGTGCTCCGTGGAGAAGAAGAAGCTTGAGCTGCGAGCCGTAAAGAATCTCGTGTTCCCGTATACCCCGATGCTCGTCGGCGTGAACGTCGACGACAAGCCGAACTACATCACCATCGGCCTCATCGGGTGGCTGTGCTATGACATGATGTCGATCTCGGTCGGGCACGAGCAGTACTCGAGGACGGGGCTCGAACAGAATCGCACGTTCAGCATCAACCAGCCGACGGCCGGCCAGGTGAAGGAAGTCGACTTCTGTGGCATGACGAGCGGTCGAAGCGGCGAGAAGGCGAACCTGTTCGAGACGTTCTACGGAGGGCTCAAGACCGCGCCGATGATCCAGGAGTGCCCGATCAACGTCGAGTGCCGCATCGTCCAGACGCTCGTGCGCCCGGTTCACACCGTGTACCTCGGCGAGGTCGTTGCCGTGTACGCAAACGAGGAGTTCACGCAGGACAGAGTCCCCGACGTGACGCGCATCCAACCCTTCTTCTACGCACCCGATCCGAGTCGCGGGAAGCAGGTCCACAGCTACTGGGCACTCGGCGAACGCATCGGCCACGCGTTCGAGATCGGCAAGGATCTTAAGAAGGGCGGAGCCCCGCTGTAGCGTCGGGAGCTTGGCCGGCGGCGTCCGTCCGTGCCGCCAGGCTAGGAGCTTGCGGCGGTTCCGTGCTGCCGCAAGCCAGTCTCCGACGTCTACGACAGGAACCCGCTCAGGAGAAGCCGGCATCCACCACGGCTTCTCCCTAGCGGCTCGACAAGCGAGACCGTCGAGCCGCCTCGCACACAGATGGCGGCGCATTCTTTCGTTGGAACCGAACGCGTGCGACGCTACAGTCACCCGCCGTCTTCGGCGTTCTTGGCGCGAGAGGTCGTCACGCACGGAGCTTAGGCGCTGCCGCTCCGGCGCGCCGCCTTCCGGTATGCGGGCCGAAGACCCTTCACCATGGGGTAGTGTCTGACGTTCAGCGTGGCCAACTCCGCTCCCTCAGCTTCGGCCGTGGCAGCAAGGATCGCGTCGGCAACGCCGACGCCGTGCGTCTTGCCATAGTCGCGCCTGTAGAGACCGCCGGCCCTCGCAATCTCCGCGGTGACGGGTGCAACGGGGAACAGCGCAACGAAGCTGTCCAGCACCGCCTTTTCCGCGTCGCCCTTCACGCCGGAGTAGAGCTCTGCCACGACGACGGCCGACAAAACGATCCGGTCCGAGTGAGCGGTGACGAACGTGACAGCCTTGTCGTGCCCGCGGAGGAAGTCGACGAGGATGTCGGTGTCGAGAAGAATGGGCCTCGTCAACGCCGCTCCCTGTCCCACTCTGTGCGCACACTCGCCAGATCGCGAAGGTCCGCGCGATCCCTCCACATTCCCGCGGCCTGGCCCAGCGCGGCCTCGCGCCAACCCGGCCCCGACTGGTCCAGGAACCGATCCACAGCTTCTCGAATGAGCTCGCTCTGTTTCTTTCCCGCCTGACGTGCCATCGTTGCCAGCTCACCACGCTGACGCTCAGTCAGGTAGATCTGCGTCCGTTCCACGGCGCACCTCCAGATGATGTATACACCGGTAGTATACACCGCCGATGACTCGCCATGCGCCTACTCCGGTACCGGTCGGCGAGAGACCAACCTGGAGCGCAGCCCAGGGCGGGCGTCGGATCGGACTCTACTCTTGACATCCGATACAGCATCTGCCCCCTCAACGTGCCGACGTGCATTGCGAGATGCGTGTTACGGTCAGCGGAAACGGCACGGGCGTGATACGCGTCACGTTCTGCAGACGGGTTCGCGAGTGTGATGTGCATCATCTCCGATGCCATCGCTCACACCAGCGGCCAGCTTCTCCGATGAGGGCGTAGCGCCCGGGGCACTACACTCGCGCGTTGGTCTTCGCCGCGGTGCGGGCTGGACGGCGCGCGACAAGTCCCACATCCATGTCCAGCGCAGCTGCGATCCTGCATATCGAGCCGTGAGTCATGTTGGGCGTCTTCGCGGTTTCGATGCGTGACACCATCTGCTGTGTCACGCCCGCCATCCCGGCAAGGTCTTTCTGCGTCAGTCCAAGGCGTTGCCGCGTGGTTTGGATGTCGTAGGCGATCCGCAGCTGTGCCTTCTCGCGGCGAAACTCGCGTGCGAACGCTTCATCCTTAAGCTCGTTCGCGAGGTACTCCCTGTGGGTCCTCATGTCTCCTCCCGATCCAGTCTTCCATGCAGCGAATAGCTCGGTCGATCTCAGCCTTGGGAACCCGCGCCGACTCCTTCACGATCGCGTGAGCAAGCACGATGTCCATCCTGTCGCAGAAGAAGTACAGAACCCTGTAGCGGGTCGTTGAGACTCGCACCCGCAGCTCGTAGATCCCATCCCGCAGGTAGTCCGCATAGGGCCTCCGCAGCTCTGCCCCCTCTTCCTCGAGGAGGTCGATGGCCGCGAGCGCTTTCGCCCGCGCTCACCGTTCGAGGCCATCAAGGAACCGAGCGACGGGGCAAGCGCCCGACTGGGTCTCGTAGTAGATCACTCTCCATCTGCGTCGCAGGGTCATCATACATCACTTTCGGTGTAGCGGACAAGGTGTTGCGTAAGCGTATCTGCTCATGTGATATATGACCAGATGTTCGCACTATCAACGCCCAGCACGAAGTGAAAAGAACGATCCAGCTCAGCGAGGGCTAAGAACCAGCGGAAGCAGCCACCGATGAGCTTCCGCCCTAGGCGAACGTAGGCAACGCCTACGTTCGTCCGACTTCGTGGAGCTGTGGGTTCTTCGCCCCGGCGACGTCGCCGTGCTTGGTCAGGACGCACTCGGACTTGATCTGCATCAGCTCGGCGTGGCGGTCGTCGTCGACCATGGCGACGATGCGCGCGATCGAGCTCTCACCATCCACGAAGCGCCATGGAAAGCAGCCGATGACGGCGCGCTGGTTGAGGAGGAGGTCGATGTCGCCACCGAGGCACTCGGCGTGAATGATGCCGTGGCAGAAGAGCTCGATGTGCATGAGCTGGTACTTGCTGGGATCGAATCGCTCGGCCAGCGGCTGGCCGTACTTGGCGAGGAAGTGAGCGTCGGCCTCTTTCGCCTGGCGCGGCATCCAGTCACGGATGATCGTGTTCATCGGGTGGTCGGCCGAGCCGCAGTCGACGCCGATCCAGCGAATCTTCTTCTCGCGGCACCACAACGCGAACTCGCGATCGGGTCCGGGGTGCTTGACCATGTACCGCACTTCGTCGGCCGTCGGCTGGTCCCAGCCGTAGTGGTGGTAGCCGGTGTGGAGGATGAGGATGTCGCCTTCCTTCACCTCGACGCGCTCTTCGATCATGGCCGACGTGAAGATGTCGTAGTCGCCGACGGCGTCGGACAGATCGACGATGACGCCCTCGTGAACGAGGAAGTCGAGGCTGAGCTGGGCGATGTCCTTGCCCGGCGTGTAGAAGTGGATCTCGCCGTCGAGGTGCGTGCCGACGTGGTTCGAGTGCGTGACGAGCTGGCCGTTCGCGCCATTGGGCGCAAGACGCTTGAAGTACTTCACCTGCAGGGGCTCGTAGGTCGGCCACGGCGGCGTGGCGATCGAGAGCGGAATCGTCAGATCGATGAGTTTCATGGTTTCCTCCGTTTCAGTCCTTCACCGCAGAGCGCGCAGAGAGACGCTGAGAAGGAGTCTCGAACGGCGACAGATCGACCGATCTGCTCTGCACGACCACCTCGCCGGCACCTTGATCCCCGACCCGCGCGGACCCGAACCCAGCCATTCTGGCTTTGGACACCCTGCGCCTGTCTCCTGCTTGCCAACTCTGTCCATGTCCGGCCTTCCGTCACTCTCCCTCTCTGCGTTCCTCTGCGCGCTCTGCGGTTGAGTCTTCACCCGTGTGTATCGCCGCGGCGAGCGTACGAGCCGCTTGAGCGAAGCACTCGAACGGCGGGGTGACGAGGCCGGCGCCGACCATGCCGACGCCGGGCTCCTTGTGGGCAATGCCGGTGTTGATAGCGGGCAGGACGCCGGTTTCGACGACCCGAAGCACATCGATGCCCGTCGGCGTGCCACGGAAGCCAAGGGCCGGGATGCGGTACGCGTTGCTCTCGGCGAGCGTGATCTTGCGCATGCGACGCGTGGTCTCCAACGCCTTCTCGGGACTGCCGCCGACGAACTGCACGATGGCGGGCGCGGCGGCCATGGCGAAGCCGCCGTAGCCGGCGGTCTCGGTGATCGCCGAGTCGCCGATGTCGGGCGCGGCGTCGGCGGCGCTGTAGCCGGGGAGGTAGAGCCCGTCGACCTGTGGAGCCGGCGCGGTGAACCAGCGGTCGCCGGTCCCTGACAGCCTGATGCCGAACTCGACGCCGTTGCGCGCCATGACGGTCACGAGCGAGCTGCCCGGCATGTCGGCCGCGGCGTCGAGCGCGCACTTGGCGGCCGGCATACTGAGGTTGAGGAAGAAGTGGTCGTTCGCATTCAGGAACTCGAAGGCGCGTGCCACGTCGTCGCGCCGCGCGGTCAAGCGAACGAGGTGCGGCGCGAGCTCGCGGATCACGAGCGATGTGCCGGCTCGATTGCGGTTGTGGCCCTCGTCGCCCATCTGCAGCGCCTGCGCGAGGAGGCTGCGCAGGTCGAGCGGCCCGTGCTTCCGCAGCGCCTTGACGAGAAGGGGCGCAAGCACGTCGCGCATCCAGACGAGGCGGACCAAGACCTCCTCGGAGTACGCGCCGTAGCGCAAGACCTTGCCGAGGCCCTCGTTGAGAGTGCAGAAGGCGCGGTTGCCAAACGCGGCGTTCTCGACGATCCACACGGGCATCGACGCCGTCACGACTCCGGCCATGGGGCCGACGGCCTGGTGGTGGTGGCACGGACTGAAGCGGATCTCGCCGGATGCCGCGAGCTGGGCGGCTTCTTCGGGCGACGCAGCCAGCTCTTCATACAGGAGGCCGCCGATCACGGCGCCGCGCATTGGGCCGCACATGACGTCCCACGCGATCGGTGGGCCGGCGTGCAGGATCGTGCGGTCGGTCATGCCCGGAATGACATCGCCGGCGCGGCCGATGCCGACAACGCGCGGCTCGGCGGCGAGGAGCTTGGCCACCGCCTCCGCGTTGGCCGAGGCCATCGGCTCCTTCCAGCCGGATCCTTCCTCGGCGCGAAGGTCATCAAGAATGCGCGCGAGCTCAGGATCGCCGCCGGCCGGCGGCCGCCAGTCGACGTGCACGACGTGAGCGCCCGCGGCGCGCAGGCTGTCGGCGAAGGACGCGAGGCCTAGATTGACCACGCGCAGTGGGTTCTCGAAGATGCTTCTTGTCATGAGGCACCTCCCACGACTCGCTTCGTGAGCTCCAAAACGAATCTCGACGCGAGCGCGTTGCTGTCAAGGACAAGAACCCCGGCGGCTTCGAGCGTGCGGCGCTGCTCGCGATAGCCCTGCGGATCGCGCTCCGTGCCGGTGATCGAGGCAATCACGACGCTCTGCGTTCCCGCCACCTTTCCCTTGACCACGGCCGCGCCAAGGCTTCCCGCGGGGTCCGGGTGCGCGCCGTGGCCGAGGACGCAGTCGACGAGGACGATGCCCACGCCTGGATCGCCGAGGGCGGCCGCAACCAGGTCATCGCGCAGCGCGGGCTCGATCATCGGGTGCGGTCGGCCGACGGTGAAGGCGTCGTCGCCAAGGTCCCAAATGATGTGGCCGCGGACCTCGGCGCCGGCCTTCACCTTCAGCGCGGGGTCGACGGCGACGTTGGAGCGAACCTCAAGCCCGCCCTGGCGCAGGACGGCCCACGCCTCTTGCGCAAGCGTGCCGCCGCAGAAGAGGCCCCGTAGGGGGCGCAGCCCCCGCCTCAGCTCAGGCTGGAAGTGAGCCTGCGGGAGTGTCGAAAGTCCTGGCTCCCGCGGCACGGACGCGCCGGCAAGTCGACAGGCTGCTCGTGCGGCGGCGTCGAGCGTGTCGGCGAAGAGGACCTGGTCTTCGGGCGCCCGCGGCGACGCTCCGACGAACTGCACGACGGCCGGCTTCCCGGCTTCGCGCAGACGAGCGAGGACGCAGTCGGCAACTGCTTTAGCAGGCGCTTTGGACACGACGACGAGGACCGCGGTCTCCGGGTCGCCGGCGAGAAGATCGACGGCCGCGAGCGTGGATCGGCCGCCAACCCGTTCGGAGAGATCCCTGCCTCCCGTGCCGATCGCCTGAGAGATCCCGCCGCCCCATCGGTCGATGAGAGACGACACTTCCTGAATCCCGGTGCCCGATGCCCCGACGAGGCCAATCGATCCGCGCCGAACGACGTTGGCGAACCCGAGCGGCACGCCGTTCAGGATGGCGGTGCCGCAGTCGGGACCCATCACGAGGAGGCCTCGGGCTGCGGCCTCGTCCTTCAGCAGGATTTCGTCGTCCACGCTCACGTTGTCGGAGAAGAGCATCACGTGGAGGCCGCGGCGCAGGGCGCGTCGTGCCTCGGCGGCCGCGTACGCGCCGGGAACCGAGATCAAGGCAAGGTTGGCCCCGGCATCGACAGCGAGTGCTTCGTCGAGCGTCGCCGGGCGATCCTCGCTCTTCTCGCCGTCATCGGTTCCGGCGGTGAGGAGTTCGGCGAGCCTCTGCTTTGCTGCTGCGAACGCGTTCGGGGTCTCGGCGTCGAGGGCGGTCACGAGGTCGTCGGGTCGGAGGCCGGCCTGCGGGCCGGCTAGGGGAGACGCCCCTGCGGAGGCGTCTCCTGGCGAGGGGCCGGCCTGCGGGCCGGCGGCCGCCGTGAGCCTGAATCCGACGCTCTCGAGTGCAGCAAGATTGGCTGGCGTCCCCATCGCAACGACCGCGCGGCGAACTCCCGGGATCGCCTCCAGCTCTCGGCTGATGCGCATGAGGAAGACGGAGTCGAAGTAACGGCCGCGCTCGACCAGGATCTCGTTCACGGCGTCTTCTCCCTCTCCCGGCTCTGAATGCCCAAGAGCACCCGTTCGGGCGAGAGCGGCAGGACGGCGTAGTCGATCCCAAGCGCGTCGGCGAGCGCGTTCCCGATAGCGGACGGCACGGAGATCATCGGGTGCTCGGCGACGCCGCGGGCGCCGTACGGTCCGCCAGGCTGCGGGTTTTCGAGGAAGATCGGCGTCATCCGACGCGGCAGGTCCTTGGCAGTCGGGATCTTGTAGTCGACGAAGCTCGGGTTGAGAAGGCGGCCCTTGCCGTCAAACTGGAAGCCTTCGTGGAGCGTCGAGCCGAGCCCCTGCACGACGCCGCCGATGACCTGGCCGGTGCACGAAAGTGGGTTCAGCACCTTGCCCGCGTCGACGGCGGTCGCGATATGCAGGATCTCGATCTCGCCCGTCTCCGTATCGACCTCGATCTCGACCGCGTGGGCGCCGTAGGTCCAGAACTGGGCCGGTCGGCCCTGCCCGGTCTCGGGGTCGAGGTGCGTCAGGCCGGTGGCAATGAACCGCCCGTGGCCGATGATCGGCCCGCCGATGGCGTTCCCGTTCGGGAACGTGTAGCCAAGCGCCAGATCCTTGTAGGCGATCGCGCGGCCGGGCTCGGCGGCCGGGAAGGCCTTCTCATCCTCGCAGACGATCGTCTCGGAAGCCACGCCGAGAGCCTGCGCTGCAACGGCTGTGAGTTGCCTTAGGCAATCGGCGGCAGCTTCGATCACGGCGTTCCCGCCCATGTAGGAGAAGCGGCTGGCCACCGTCTGCCAGTCGTAGGGCGTGAGCGCGGTGTCGCACTCCCAGGTGAGGTGAACCTTGCCGATCGGTAGGCCGAGCTCCTCGGCCGCGATCTGTCGAAGCACCGTGTAGGTGCCTTGGCCGTAGTCGACGCCGGACACGAGCACGTCGGCGGCGCCGTCTTCGTCGAGTTTGATGACCGCGGCGCACGACGTGTACGTCGGCATGGCCGGCGCCTTGTGCAACATGGCGATCCCCTTGCCGCGCACTTTGTGCGGCGCACTGGGTGCGTCGGACGGTCGGCCCCAGCCGATGACCTTCGCGACGGCGTCGAGGCACTCGACCGGCTTCCCGTGCCCGGCAGTGAAGAGCTCGCCGGTGATCGTCGTGTCGCCTTCCTTGAGGAGATTGCGGCGACGGAACTCGGCCGGGTCGAGGCCAAGCTTGTGCGCCATCTGATCCATCGCACGCTCGATGCCCCACAGGACCTCGAGGTGGCCGAAGCCTCGATAGGCGGTGCCATAGACCTTGTTCGTGTAGACCACGTAGGAATCAATCGAGCAGTGGTCGATGGCGTACGGGCCGGCGCCAGAGTAGGCGGCGGCGCGGCCGACGTTGACGCCGTAGTCGGCGTAGGCGCCGGCATCCCAAACGTAGGTCGCTTCGAGCGCCGTGATGCGGCCGTCGAGCGTCGAGCCGATCTTGATCGTCGAATGCAGACCCGGCCGAGAGGGCATCGTGTTGAACTCCTCCTCGCGCGTTGCGGAGACGAGGACGGGACGGCCACCGGCGGCCCTCGACAAGACCGTGGCGAGCGGTTCAAGGCCGAGACCCGCCTTGCCACCGAACCCGCCGCCGACGTAGGGCACATGGACTCGGATGGCCGCGTGCGGCAGCCCGAGGCAGACGCTCAAGAGATGGCGAACCGTGTACGGCGACTGACTCGACGTCCAGATCTCCACGCGCCCCTCCGGCAACGCCTGTGCGATGGATGCATGGGTCTCCATCGGCACGTGCTGCACCGGCGGGTTGTAGAACGACGCCTCGAGGCGGACGTCGGCCGCAGCGAGAGAGGCGGGAGCATCGCCTTTGCGGATCTTCTGGTGATGGGCGACGTTCGTGCCCGGCTTCGGGAAGAAGACGCCGCGCATGTGGTCGTAGCCGGCGAGATCGGGGTGGACG